>ENA-UPXM01005516-UPXM01005516.1-activated-sludge-metagenome-genome-assembly--contig:-NODE-5516-length-12273-cov-4.527500_pt1 | contig 12273 bp, 8 predicted proteins | sample MGYA00238178_ERZ772708 | MGnify/ENA primary metagenome ERZ772708 (study PRJEB29002, sample SAMN05720212) | activated sludge metagenome | isolation source: anaerobic digester from wastewater... | reverse complement strand
TATTTGACCCTACCGGCCTGAATAAGACCCGCTCTCTATAATACAAAATTTGGGCAGGGAAAGGCAGATCGTCACAGTGTTGCGATCGATGGCTGTTTTATGAAACGAAATGGCATAGATTTGACAATTCGCTTGTTATACGGAGATAATGCGGTCAGGCGGGAAGGAAATCTGTTTTTCGCAGGTAACATCATGAAAGAGACAGATTTATACCGCCGGGAACCATGCCAGCGACGTCTTTCATCTTTGTTTCGAAAAAATAACTCTATGGCTGATTTTGCTTATACTGAGCTGTGTGTTGCATGCTTCCCATCGCCAGCGCGAATTCTGCTTGAGAATCTCTGACATTTCTGTGTGTTTTTTAACGGCGCCCGAGGCGCACTCACCTGCGGAAGGATTATCCCATGAGAAAATCCGGTTATCTGTTGTTGGCTCTTCTTGTAAGTCTTACAGCCTGTGCCAGGCTTACAAACCCCTTCAGTACCATGCGTGCCGACTACACTAATGTGCCCGAAGCATCACTGAATGCTTTTACCCTGGCAGTTGAGCAGTCAGTTCTGGAAGGAAACCGCACGTCAACTTTTGATGGATATGACGGCGTGGCTTCATCGAATGAAGAAATTCTGCAGGCAATACATACCCGTGCCGCAAGGTCCGAGCTCATTCAGGCTCTGTTGAATTCAGGCCATGCCTATGAACAGGCTCAGGGGACTATCTGCATATTACGAACCCGGGACTACAAATTGCAGACAAGTAAAAAACAGCGCGACCAGAACGCTTTACTGGTTATGAGTGAAAATGCCAACCGCTGGACTTTGTATGAAGGGCTCTGCAAGGCTTCAAACTGGCAGCGAAAATCATTGGGCGCTGTTCAGGAAAGCTTTTTTCAGGCACGTGTCCAATCCATGAGTGCCGGTCAGAAGTATGAAACGGCTGACGGTAAAATCGCTGTAAAATAATGAGATGCGATCTGTATGGACATGATAGAACTTCGCAGTGACACATTTACGTGCCCTTCTCCGGCAATGCGAAAAGCAATGGCTGATGCGGAGGTGGGCGATGATGTTTATGGCGAAGATCCGACAGTGCGGGCGCTGGAAAGCAAAGCGGCAGAACTGATCGGAAAAGAATCTGCCCTTTTTCTGCCTTCCGGTACTATGGCGAATCTTGTGGCATTTCTGGCGCAAACCCGTCCAAGCGATACAGTGATTCTCAGCGAATCAGCACATCCTTTTCATTATGAAAATGCGAACCTCGCCATGATTGGCGGGCTGCTTGTACGTACTATCCCCGACCCGCTGGGAAAGTTTTCTGCGGAGCAGGTGCAAGAACAAATTGTTTCCGAAGACGATCCGCATTTATCAAAAACTACTATGGTCTCTGTGGAAAACACCACCAATCGGGGCGGAGGCGCCTGCTGGGATTATCATGAACTGGAGGCTGTTTTCCGTGTGTGTCAGGAAAGCAGCATGCGCCTTCATTGTGACGGCGCCCGGATTTTTCATGCCTGTATAGAAACGAATATTCAGGCCCGTTATTATGGCAGGTGCTGTGATACTCTTTCCTTCTGCCTGTCAAAAGGACTGGGGGCACCGGCAGGCTCACTTCTGACCGGCAGCACCGAAGTCATAAAGAAAGCCCTTCGCTTTCGCAAGATGCTGGGCGGTGGTATGCGTCAGGCAGGTGTATTGGCAGCCGCAGGGTTATACGCGTTGGAACATCATTTGTCCGACCTCGCAGAAGATCATCGGCGTGCGCGTGAATGCAGGCGTGCTCTTGAAAATGAAGGGGTTGTATTTGCCCTGCCCTCCCCTACCAATATCCTTTATATCCAGACAGCGAACGCAGCGCTGAAAGTGAAACAACTGGAAGAGGCAGGCGTGCGGGCTCTGGCTTACAGGGATGACCGCATCCGTGTCGTATTTCACAGGGATATTTCAGATGCACTGCTGAGCCGTGCTATTGAGGTCTTTAAAAAAATCCTCGTGCCGGCATGACTCAGGCTTTCTGATCGCAGTCCCTTCCACTCAGTAGCAATGCAATTATTTTCCGGGAGAAAACCATGGATTCACCTAAAAACTATCTGATAGATATGGACGGCGTGCTGGTAAAAGGTCGTTTGCCTGTGCCCGGCGCACAGGCTTTTGTTAATCGTCTCAAAGAAAAAGAAGCAAAATTCCTGGTTCTTACCAATAATCCCATGTTTTCTCCTGCTGATCTTGCTTATCGCCTTCGTGCGAGCGGGCTGGACATACCGGTTGAAAATATTTTCACCTCAGCGATGGCAACTGCGCAGTTTCTTCACGGACAACGTCCTTACGGAACGGCGTTTGTCATCGGCGAGAGCGGACTGACTAGTGCTCTGCACGGTATTGGCTATATTATAACCGACCATCATCCGGATTATGTTGTTCTTGGAGAAACAATGGCGTACAATCTTGAGCAGATTACAAAAGCCGTGCGCCTTGTTGCCGAGGGCTCACGATTTATAGCAACCAATCCGGATGCTTCCGGTCCCACCGAAAGCGGTATTGTTCCCGCATGCGGCGCCATGGCTGCTTTAATTGAAAAAGCGACCGGGCGTGCTCCTTTTTTTGTGGGAAAGCCTGCCCCGTTTATGATGCGCTCCGCCATGAACTATCTGGGCGTCCATTCTCAGAATACCGTTATGGTGGGCGACCGCATGGATACCGACATTATCGCAGGCATGCAGGCGGGTATGGAGACGATTCTGGTTTTAAGCGGAGTCACACGCCGCGAGGAGCTGAGCGCTTTTCCTTTTATGCCGACTCAGGTTCTTGAAAGTGTTGCGGACATTAAAGTCTGAACTCACTTCATCGCAACAATTGTTAAGTTTTCTCTAACCGGGTCATGTGACCGCCCGATAGAAAAGTATCCCTTTCTTTATGCAAGTGCCGCTTCTTACAGATTTTAAAAGGCTGGAAAAGGAACAGCAGCGATTTTTGATGTTTGTTGCCATTAATGTTGTTTCGTGGCAGAACATCATCGGACCCGTAATGATCTTATTCGGCAGAAAGATTCAGATGCCGGAAAGCCTGATTGGGCTGCTGCTCTCTTTCATGCCCTTCACCAGTCTGCTTCTGCTTTTTACGCTGCCAATGCTGATACGCATCGGACCCAAACGGGTCATGATGACCTCCTGGTTTCTCAGAAACATTATCACGTGTCTGGTATTTTTAATGCCCTTGGCTTTGGCTTCTCAGGTCAAATGGCTATCCTGGGCTGTATTGCTTGTGTCCATACTCGGTTTTTGTGTCATGCGCGCCCTGGGTGCCGGTGGATGGCTTCCCTGGCTTCACGAAATTGTGCCGACCGAAAAACGGTCTACCTATTTCAGCACCGAGACAGCCATGACACAGCTCATCAATGTGGCTGTGCTTTTTTTGCAGGCCCGGCTACTGGCAGGAAATCCGGATATTCCCCGATTTTTATTGATTTATGGAATCGGGATAGCCATGGGTATTGTCAGTCTCATCACAATGGGGCGCATCCCCGGGGGTGAAGGAACTGTAGAAATTAATGCGCTTACAGGGATGAGTGCTTATAAAAAAGCAGCCTGTGATCCGGTGTTCAGACGTTTTCTTCTCATATCCACCTTTGCTTTTTCCGGGCTTGTCTGGTTCAGCGCTTCCTATGTCCTCTATTTACGCGATGTCATTGGACTGACGGATAGTTTGAACATGACGCTGACAGCGTGCAGCGGGCTTGGTATTTTTCTCACCATAGGACCCTGGGGGCGGTTTACTGACAAAAACGGCAGCGGACTCGCGATGGCGAAAACCATGTTCGCTCACAGCTTTGCTCCTCTGATACTTTTGTTTCTCTTGCCCGGCATGAAGGGCGGCACAGCCGCAGCATTGGCAGCAGTTGTTCTTGCAGGAGTCTTTAATGCGCCCTTTAATGTGGCAGCCAACCGCGCCATGTTGAATCTGGTTCCGGATGAATCGAGAATCGGATACACCTCTCTTTGGACGATCTGCACCGCGCTGGCACTGGGAATCACGCCGCTTGTCGCCGGATTTCTGATTGAGCATTTCGGTTTGCTCGGATTTCGCCTGTGCTTTATTTTATCCGGACTTTCCAGTTTTATGGCTTCTCTGCTCTGTCTCCTCTTTATTCATGGCAAGGCAGGAGATCGCAGCTGGCTTCATGCACTGGTCTACACCGTTTCTTTGCCCATGCTGGGTAAAATCTTCTGGATTACTATGGGGCTTGATAAAAGCAACCGGAAAGAAGAGACAGAAATTTGAATGCTATTCCCTTAACTGGTTGAGCCATTCAAGCAGGGATAGTGTCGAATCACCCTGCCCTGTACGGCCTTGATCTGCCTTGTGTTGCAAAAAGAAAGCCAGTTCGTTATGTCCGGTTCTTTTGGCGAGATGTGAGAAGTGCAAAAGTTGCTCGATGACAAGAGTTTTTCCCTTGTCCAGCACGGCGTTTTCTTCCGGGAGAGGGTTGCTCCCGTCGTTATCAGGCAGAGTGTCGGTTGAAAATCCGCTCGTATCTCTAAAGTGAAAGAAGTCTGTGATGAGCTCTATTGCCTGCTCTTCCTCGCCGGTGTCACAAAGAGCAGCTGCATAATAAAGGATGGGCACCAGTGCCTTCTCCGCTTTTCCATGCAATATTCTCCAGAGCTCAACTCTTTTTGCAGGCTCTTCCATTTCTATGAGTAAGGTGTCCATTTCCTGTGCCGATTCGGGAGATTCGGGCGCTTTTTCAAGGATTGTTTTATAAATTGTGAGCGCGTCAGACCGTGCATTGCATTTGACCAAACTTTTTGCCTCATGATAAAGGTGCCAGAGCGCGTCAGGTTCATATAAATAAGCCTGTTGATACCAGCGGACAGCCTCTTTATATTTCCCTTCATTAAAGGCATGGTGCCCCAGCACTGACAGGCGTTCTCCGGCTTCATGCGACAGTGTGTTGTCTTGTTTTAATGCGGCTTCGATGTTTTCCGTGCCCTCATGCACTTCTCCCAATATGACCTGAGATAACCCTTTATAAAGCACCGCTCTGCTGTTTTCTTCCGTTGCACTGTCTGCTGCAGACAATAACGCATACGCCTGATCATAGTGACAGTCAATGAAGAGAGACATTCCGAGATAAAAAGCAGGCAATGAGGCTTTGTCTGTATGCTCATAAATGTGCTGCCAGCTTTTTATCCGCACCTTATTGTCTTCGTGGTCCTGCAGCATGCTATCCAACTTAAATGCACTGTAGGGCGACTCCGGGGCTTTCAGCAGCACAGCCGTATACAGGGCGGCGGCATCAGAAAATTTATGTTGTGCCTCCAGACACTCCCCCTGCCGCACCTGATGCCAGAGATTGGTTGATTCGAATTCTTCTGCCAGCTGAAAGAGCTGTAGCGCCCTGCCGAAGTCGTTCTGCTTGTAAAGCGCATCCCCTGCAGCGGCAAGTTCTGTTCCCGCTTCGGTTGAGAGGACGGGATCGTTCTTCAATGCCTCTTTTATCTTCTGGTATCCCTGATCATAATTGTTCAATAAAAGGCAGCACAGCCCTGCATAAAGCAGTGCCTCCGGCGCATCAGGCATAACTTCCAATGCCTGCTCTACTATGAGCAGTGCCTCCTGATATGCCTGCTTATGATAAAGTGCCTTGCCCAGATAAAGCGCTGGAATGAAACTGTTTTTGTGCTGTCTGTAAATTTCCTGCCAAATATTTATTCGCTCTTTTAGGTCGTTTTTATCTTTTAGAATCCTATCCAACTTAAATGCACTGTAGGGCGACTCCGGAAATTTAAGAAGCATATTCACAAAGAGTTCTGCTGCCAGCCTGTCATCCCCCATTGCCTCGTAGCACTCTGCCAGATGAACGATATACCAGTAGTGTTCCGGAAACAGCCTTGCGGATTCTTTGTAGAACTGAATGGCAGTTATCAGGTCATTTTGCTCGAAAAGCCATTCACCGCATTGATTGAGATAGGTTGGAATCGCTGATTCCAGTAGGGGTTCGAGTTTAAGCGCTTCTTTAATTTGGTTGAAGCCATATTCGATTTTTTTTATATAGATATTATTTATTCCATAATGTAAAAGAATGTGCGGATCGTCTTTTTTTCGGAGCAATGCTTCAGAAAAACAGTGATCTGCCTTCTCAAAATTCCCTTTTGTGTTGTATGCCATTGCCAAATGCTGCCAGAAAACCGGATCGGAATTATCATACTCTATCCATGTTTCCCATTCGTGAATTAACCCGTCGTTATTGCTCGAACGAACATAATAGCGATCGATGTCCATAGAAGCGGGCTGTTTGTTTTCTGATTCTTGCAGTAGATATCTGTACCACGTCAAGGCGTGATCTGGGGCCCAGGGTTCTATTTGCTGCCCCATAAAAGCCAAGCCTAAAAAAACAGACGCAGGTGACCAGTAAAGAGGAAGGTCAGGAAATAAAAACAAAGGCTTTTCTTCAGAAGAATCTCCGGAAAGGCTTTTCAACCACACTTTTCTTTCCAGGTCAATTTCATCTTCTGTAATCACCGGTGTGATAAGGCATCGCATCAGATAGTCGTAGCGTTGTCCCGCCTGAGGCGATTTGACCAGATATTGCCAATCCCAGGTGCTGCAATGCTTCACCGGTCCCCAATTATAAACAGCATAGCGCAGTCCTTCGCTTTTTTGAAACAACATAACATACTGCATCGTGCCAAAAGATTCGGGGAGATTCGTGTCCGGATAAAATGTGCCATAGTAAAAAGGAACCAGGGCAGTGAGTGTATCAGTACATTTAAGCAGCAGTGCTGGTTCAGCGTTTTCAGGAGATTTGCTTTCCAAGCCTTCGACTGGAACGACATTGCCATTCTTCTTATGGGCGTCATTTTCCGGCGCAAACAAGATCCATTTCATACCCGATGGCGTTTTTGAAAAAAAAGAGATACCTCTTTCTTTGACATTATGCATATAGGATGCCCACATAAAGCCGAGGTAATCCAGTGAGGCATGATAGTCTTCCGGTGTGAAAGAAAAAGAAATATCGATGGCATCTTCTCCGGAAAAACAATAGATCATTTCACAGTCCATACCCCAGGCGGACGATTCTTTGTCCCACCGAACACGAATCTTGTTCGGGGCTTCAATACAAAAACGCATAGGATCAGTACGGGGCGTAAAAAAAACGCGCTCTTTATTCTCTGCACCGGAGGAAAAAATGTGCTCAAAATTCAGATTTGTGCGGTCAAAAACAGGCATCCACGGGTAATGAGTGTGTACAAGCCCTGTAATGCCTGCGCCATGATCTTTATGACGATATCCCGTAAACCACCCGTAAAGATTTCCTCCACCCACAAAAGCGTAGATGGTGGAGTCTGTAGGGACATCGAACCACTGTTCCCTGCTATCGGGAGGCGTTTCTTTGAAAACAGGCAACTCAGGATCAAAAGATAATTCGATTTCCAAATGCTCCTGAAGAGTAAGTACTTTAAAACAGGTTGCCTCTTTCCCTGCCCCATCCCAGAAAATAGGCACAGTATGGTGCAAGCTGTCAAAAACGGACAAGATGACATGATCGCCGGCATGAAAATAATAAACTCCGGGCGGCGGGGTCAGGATCATGTCAGAAAGTGAAGCCTCTCCAGTGACAGAAACGTGCATACAACAGATCTGATCAGGTAAAAGCACATCATCCGTTAAATGAACCCCGGGTTTGATCCGGGCAATGTTGACGGCAGCAGAGGCGGGGGTTGGGCAGCCATGAAAAATGCTCAAAATGAGCAGAAATAATGCAGCGGAACCTTTCAAAGAACATTTGGCTGGGTTCATATTCCTACCTCTTTTTCATTTGGTTGGGTCTTCAAAAAACATTCCGTGCGTAGCGGGTTCCTGAAATCTTATCAGAAGACCGTTGACGGATTCACATGTACGTATTTAAGGTTCTTAGAAATACAAATAACCGGTTTGGTTTAGACTTTACTTTTTTGATTTAATGAGACCGGTTCCGTATTACCTTTTTAATCAATGAAAGTCCATATCAATGCATATAGAGTCTTCGAAAAAGAAATGGCATCCGTATTCATGGCAGGAGAAACCAGCACTCCAGCAGCCTTCTTATGGCGATAAAACGCAGGTGGCGGAGGTGCTTGAAATTCTGCACGCAAAGCCTCCTCTTGTGTCACGGGGAGAAATAGATCGGCTTTTAAATGAGCTGGCTGAAGCCGCAGCCGGCAAGCGTTTTCTGCTCCATGGCGGGGATTGCGCGGAGCGGTTCTCAGACTGCTCCGCAGAGGCTTTGCGCAGAAAACTCGAGGTATTGCTGCAAATGAGTCTGGTGCTGACCTATGCTACCCGGCGGCCTGTCATCCGGATCGGACGGCTTGCCGGGCAATATGCAAAACCGCGAAGTGCAGACGAGGAGATCATCGACGGGCGTTCACTGCCGGTATATCGCGGGGATCTGATTAATGATTTTTCACCGGATGAAAAAGCGCGGAAAGCGGATCCCTGCCGGATGATTGAGGGGTATCACCATGCTGCTGCGAGCCTGAACTATCTGCGTGCCCTGATTGAAGGCGGCTTTGCTGATTTGCATCATCCTGAAAAATGGGGAGCCCATTTCCTGCATCAGTGTGCCGATAATCAAGATTATCGCCGTATTCTGGATGCGATCGCTGATGCGGTGCGTTTTATGGATATGCTGGGCGGAGATGCCGCCGACAGGCTGAAGCGCATTGCTTTTTACACCTCTCATGAAGCCCTGCTGCTGCCCTATGATGCCGCCCTGACCCGTCAGGAGAACGAAGAGCATTTCTATAATCTGGGCGCACATTATTTGTGGCTGGGGTATCGTACGTCCCAGTTGAAGGGTGCACATGTGGAATACCTTCGGGGAATCTCCAATCCCGTGGGGATTAAAGTAGGCGCCGCTTCCGACACAGAAGAACTCGTGTCTTTACTTCAATGTCTGAATCCCGCTCATGTTCCGGGCCGCATTACCGTAATCACCCGCTTCGGTGCCGGAAAAGTAAAAGCACTGCTCCCCCCTCTTATCAATGCGATTCGAAAAGCACACTTGCCGGTTCTTTGGTGTTGCGACCCTATGCATGGTAATACAGAAAGCTTGGCTGACGGCAGAAAGACCCGGCATGTTCATAATATTTTCAGTGAACTGGAAGAAAGTTTTGCCGTGCATGCTTCTTTGGATTCCTGTCTGGGCGGTGTACATTTTGAGCAGACCGGTGAAGAGGTTACGGAATGCCTCGGCGGTAATGTGACACAGCATGATTTGGAAGCGCACTATGAGACTGCCTGCGATCCGCGTTTAAATGGTGCGCAGGCGCTGGAGATGGCTTTCCTCATTGCGCGACTGCTGCGCTGATTGCTGTGGCGAAAAAACAGTCTGACTCATCCGTCTCTCTTCTCCGTGAGGAGGGCACAAAACCGGTTTTTTGTTTGTTATCTTTTCATATCAGGCAAAAAGTTGGTGTAAGTACCTGACTTAAATCTAAAGAAGGTTTTTTATAATGCCGAACGGTTTACCGCTGGTGCCTTTTGAGTGGCATTACTGCGCCACCTGCGGCACTCCCCTTGTTGATGAGCACGACGGCGAAAGCGTCCGACCTTATTGCCCGCCCTGCAATCGTTTTTTTTACAGAAACCCTGTCCCTGCATGCTGTCTTTTTATACGGGATGAGAAAAACCGGCTGCTCTTCGGGCGGCGAAATGTTGAGCCGTGTCTGGGAAAATGGGCATTACCCGGAGGTTTTATGGAACTGCTTGAAAATGGCGAGCAGTGCGCTGTGCGGGAAATGCTTGAAGAGACCGGCCTTGAAGGCTCAGGGCCGGTACTGCTGGGCGCACACAGCAGCCGCAGTACCGACAAAGGGTCTGTGTTGGTGCTCGGGTATGTCATTACCGCATGGTCCGGAGATCTATCCCCCAGTTCCGACGTGAGTGAGCTTTGTTTTTTTAGCCGGGATGAACGTCCGGATATTCCCTTTGATGCCCATCGCTCTCTTCTGGCGCTTTATGATACCCTGTATCCATGATTCAGAAATTACTGACTAAATTCGGTTTTACAGGTGAATCAGTGTGCAAAGCGGCAAGGGATGCGATTCAGGGAGCACAGCGTGAAGGCTGGACAGCTAAAAAAATAGAAAAAACGCTTCGTCAGACTGTGCTTCACCCGCAAAAAAGAATAAGAGATCCTCTCTTTGCGCCCCTGGCTCTCGCTTTATTGGGGAAAGGGGCAGGCACCGTTCGATATGAGACTGTCTGTGCTCCGGGGAAAGAACTGTCTTTTGCACAATGGGGCACCGGTATTGATCCTGCCGCCATAAGGCAGATGAAAGATGCGTGCTCGTTGCCCATATCCGTTAAAGGGGCGCTTATGCCCGATGCGCATGTTGGCTACGGCCTTCCGATTGGCGGTGTGCTTGCTACGGACAACGCTGTAATCCCTTATGCCGTAGGAGTGGATATTGCCTGCAGGATGCGCCTTTCCGTTTTGGATCTGCCCCCTTCCCTTCTTGACGATGGCAATGATACCCGGCTTAAAGAGGCGATAGAACAGGAAACACGTTTCGGTATCGGCGCTTCTTTTAAAAAAAAGCGCCTGCATAAGGTTCTTGATGAGAATTGGTCTGTTTCCCCTGTAACCCGGAAAATGAAAGACACCGCCTGGGAGCAATTAGGAACGAGCGGCAGCGGCAATCATTTTGTTGAGTTTGGGATTCTGGATGTTTTCGAGGATTGTCTTGGCGTGAACCTCGGAAGTTATCTGGCTTTACTGAGCCATAGTGGCAGCCGGGGTACGGGCGCAGAAGTCTGCAAATATTATAGCGCACGGGCGCAGTCCTCCTGCCCGGGTCTGCCCGGAGAATTGTCACGCCTTGCCTGGCTGGATCTTAAACAGACCGAGGGGCGCGAATACTGGGATGCCATGGAACTCATGGGGCGGTATGCTGCAGCCAACCACGAATTGATTCATGACCACATAACTGAGCGGCTGGGTGCACAGGTGCTGCTGAAAGTTGAAAACCATCATAATTTTGCCTGGAAAGAAATGCATGAGGGACGGCAGCTAATTGTTCACCGTAAAGGTGCTACTCCGGCATGGGAGGGCCAGGCAGGTATTATCCCGGGATCCATGGCAGCCCCTGCCTATGTTGTACATGGGCTCGGAAATCCATTATGTCTTTGCAGTGCAGCCCACGGGGCGGGCCGCAACATGAGCCGTACACAGGCAAAAAAACTGTTTTCCTGGCACCAGTTGAATGATCTGCTGAAAAAGGACAGGATAACACTTCTTTCAGCGGGGCTTGATGAATCCCCCATGGCGTATAAAAATATCGATGAAGTAATGGCGGCTCAAAGAGATCTGGCATCCATTAAGGCGCGTTTTTTCCCGCGTCTGGTCAAAATGGCACCTGCCGGAGAACGTCCCGAAGATTAAGCGGTCAAGCTTGGATGTAAAATCGCAAAGCGCTCTTCTTTTAACTGTTTTTCCTGAGTAAAGGACGCATTAACGAATAAAAGGCCTTATCAGGTAAAATGTGGGTTTAACTCCGTCTGTTGACATTTTTTTTTGCAAGAGCAGGAGAAATTTTAGCGCATGTGGCGTTTTGTCCATATTACAGATCCGCACCTTGCCAGTGAGAGAGACGGCGTGTGGAATAATCGTTTCCTATGTTCCATGATGCCGGAGGTGATGGCGTGTCTGAAAAGGGATTTGCAGCGACTTCAACCGGAATTTTTAATTGTCAGCGGCGATATCGTCAGCCATAATACGGAAGAGGCCGTCCTGCAAGCCCGTGATGCGATTGAATCACTTGGGTTCCCCTACTATCCCCTCGGCGGAAATCACGATTGTTACAGCCTGGAATCCAGAAAATGGTTTACAGACGCTTATGCGCACCGGCTTCCGGATAGCAAGACCTATTATTCCTTTGCCCACAAAAACATACGTTTTTTTGCATTGGATCCCTGGTGGGTTCATAACGATGGCTCTCTTTCTCCGGAGGCGGATAAAAATGCGGCAAAAAGGCAGCAGACAAATCTGAATAATATGCGCTGGGCACTTCCCGAAGAGCAATTTCTCTGGCTGATAAAGGAATTGGAAAGAACAGCAGAAAAAACAGCGTGTGCAGTTTCGCATTATCCCTTTTTACCTGTTCCCGATCGTTTTCGCCGTCCCGGTTATAAATTTGGCGGGAATCTGGACAATGGAAAAAAGATTTCCCGTGAATTGGCGGCATTCCCGAAAATGAAAATGGTTCTTTCCGGGCATATCCACACTAACAGCATC
>ENA-UPXM01005509-UPXM01005509.1-activated-sludge-metagenome-genome-assembly--contig:-NODE-5509-length-12284-cov-6.417614_pt1 | contig 12284 bp, 8 predicted proteins | sample MGYA00238178_ERZ772708 | MGnify/ENA primary metagenome ERZ772708 (study PRJEB29002, sample SAMN05720212) | activated sludge metagenome | isolation source: anaerobic digester from wastewater... | reverse complement strand
ACGCGCACGGTCTCGACCGTGTTGAGGCTGTCGCGCGCGCTGCCGCCGTTGGGATAGAGCGGGGCGCCATTCGGCGCGGTCACCAGCAGGTCCAGATCGTTGACGCGCGTGATGCCCGCGCCCGCGGTGGCCGGGTAGTCCATCCAGCACAGGGCGATGTCGAGCGGCGTGCCGGCGGCCGTCACGGTCACGTCGAAGGCGTTGGTGGCGCCGCCCGCCGGTCCGATGCGGTCAAACAGGCGCACCATCCGGCCCTCGGGATGCACGGTGCCGGCGACATCCGGCTGGCCCCAGCCTTCGACCGCGTTGGGCGAGGCGAAGGGGATCTCCTGAGTGCTGTTGGTGCTGCCGTACTGGCCTGGGGCGAGCGTGCGCGCGCCGCCCACGACCATGGCTTTGAGCAGCGCGGCAGAGGGATTGGTGATGGCGGCGCGCTCTGCGGCGTACTGGCGCAGCAGCGCCGCCGCGCCGGCGGCGAGGGGGGTCGCCATACTGGTGCCGCCGCCGAAACAGTAGCGGTCGTTCGGTGAGTAGGCAGCCCAAACGTTTCCGCCGACCGAGGACTTGGTGGAAATCACATCGGTGCCCGGGGCCACGACCTCCGGCTTGATGCGGCCATCGTCGGTGGGGCCGCGGCTGGAAAAGGCCGCCATGCCTTGACGGTACTCCGGTACGGGGGTGGCGCTGTAGGAGATCAGATCGGTTTTGAGCGGCTCTTTGGGATAGCGCGCCGGCCAGGCGCTGCCCCAGTAATAGGAGGAGTAGCCGCCGCTGCCGGCCGGCCGGTCGTTCTCGGTCGCGCCGACGGTCAGCACATTCTTGGCCGCGGCCGGTGACCCGATGGCGTCGCTGTCGACCTTGCCGTCGGCATTGCTGTCGCGTCCGTCGTTGCCGGAGGCGAAGACCGCCAGGTGGTCGGGATGGTCCCAGGCAAAAAGGTCGGTGGCGCGGCAGCGGTTGTCGTAGAGGCCGTAGGTACTGGAGCCCCAACTGTCGGAGTGGATGCGTGCGCCCAGCGCATGGCTCTCGGCGTAGAGGTCATACAGATCCACGGGCAAGCCCGAGAATGAGCCGTAGGCGTTGACGACCGACTGGTGCACCAGATCCGCCTCGTAAGCGACGCCGCGGAACTGGCCGGCGCTCGCGGCGCCGCCGCCGAGGATGGAGCCTGCGGTGTGGGTGCCGTGCCCGTCAGGGTCGGAGGGATCGTCCGGGCGGCCGCGTGCGATCAGGGCGCGGACGCGGCCTTGGAAATCGGGGTGCATCGTGGCCAGAATGCCGGTGTCGAGCCCGGTGTCGGCGTGGCCGACCACCTGCCCCTTGCCGGTAAGGCCCCAAGCGTTCCAGGCCGTGACCGCGTTGAGGTGTGCGGCGGCCGCGGCCTTGTCGTTGCGGCGCTGGACTTCGGGCCGCTCCTCGATCCACTGCACCTCGCCGCGAGCGGCGAGGTCAGCGACCGCGCCGAGCGGCAGCACGGCCTGCACGATGCCCCAGCGCGTGCCGGCGCTGGCCGCCTCGACCTCGCCGCCCAGCCGCTGCACGACGGCGGCGAGCGGCGCGGCGTCCTCAGGGGCCAGGGTCTGGATTGAGACGCGCAGCGCGCGCGTTTTGGGGAATGCGGCGATCAGCGACGCGAGGAAGGGCTGCACCTTGTCGCCGGGCAGAAACTCGGCGGCACCCTGCACTTGGGCGACCTCCTGCAGGGCGGCGAGCGCGGCCGGGGTCAGCTCGGCGAGCATCGCGTTGTTGGGGAAGAAGCCGCGCACCTGGGCGCCGGTCTCGGTCAAAAGTGCGCGCGCGGCGTCGGAAACCGGCGTGTTGAACTGCACGATGAACGGCGTGGTGCCGCGCGGCGTGGGGCTCTGGCGGCCCGAGGCGGCGTCGGGGATCGACCGCTTCTCGGGACTGACGATCAGGCGGTTGGAGAGCAGGGTCTGGCGCTCGCGCGGCAGGGCGGGGTCCTCGCTGAAGCGCGGCGCGACGAACGCGCGGCGCAACGGTTCGAGGGCCGCCTCGTCCAAGCGCGCCGGCGCGGCGTCCGACTCGGCGTCCGGCGTGTTCGTCACTTCGTTCTGCGCCGCACCCGCCGCGAGCTGCGGCAGGTTGGCAAGCGCCGGTCGCGGGCATGCGGCCACGCGCGCCGGCAAGTCTTTGTCGGCGTCACCGGGGTTCGCGACGGGCGCGGCCCGGCGCGGCCACGCGATGAGAATCAACACACAGGCGATGCAGCCGGCCACCGCCAACCCGATAACGTTTTTTTTCTTCATGGCTTTATGGGCGACATTATACAGGGAGGAAGGAGGAAGGAGGAAGGAGAAAGGAGGAATTGCCGAAACCCGAAACCTGGGGCGCATCCGTTTCACGGAGCGTTGGGGTTTCTGGTTCCTGGTTTCAAGTTGAGCGCTGCACGTTGAACGTTGAGTGTTCCTGTTCTCTCCCTCCTCCCTCCTCCTTGTCTTCCCGGCTACCCGCGATCACCATTTTTCGCTTTACGACATTTTCGCTTTACGGCGTTGACTCTTTTCGCCCTCCACGCATAATGGGTGCCAGCCATGAGAATCCGTGTGTCATCGGTCAAGCCTATGGGGTTCCGGTGAAAGCGAATAAAGAAAGGTTCAGGCGATGAAACAAACAGTGCTGTTTTGCGGGTTGCTGGTCCTCGTGCTTACCGTCTTCACTGTGTGCGCCGTCGAGAAAACGTGGACGGGAGGTGCCGGGGACGCATGGGTGTCTTCTGCGGCCAACTGGAGCCCGCCGGGCGCACCCGCTGACGGCGATACGCTGCGGTTTGCGAACAGCCAGGCGCTCTCCGTTGTCAATGATCTTACGGGACGCGCTTATGGCGGCATCACCACCACGGGCAGCGGCGCGGTGACGCTGGCGAACGCCGGACAAGGGTTCTCCTTGAGTGGCGGCATTGCCGTCGAAGGCAGCGGCGCCCTCAACATCGACGTGCCCATCGCGATTGACAGCGCCGTCGTTTTTACGCTGACAAACGCCCCCCTCTATGTCTACAAGGCCATCTCAGGAACCGGCAGCATCACGCTCGAAGGCGGCAAGATCCTGTATGCCAAAGACGCGGTGACCCTCACGGGCGGCATAACGGTCAATCTGGGCAGGATTGTCGTTGAAAAAACCAGTTTCGTCGCACCGGTTACGCTCAACCAATACAAAGTCGGTTCAACGGGATATGTTTCGCTCTCGATTAATGCGAACGGCACGTATGCGATTCCGATCACGATCAGTGGCAATGACGGCTCGGGCCACACGCTGACCTGCCCCCCGGGGATCCATGTGACAAACACCGCGCCGGTCACTGTCGCGCCGGGCACCTACACGCGCTGGTGTCCCAACGGCAGCATGACCTATGCGGGCGGCATCATCCTGCAAGAGCCTTACGTCGGCGGCACGATGTCCGTCGTGTTTAACGGGAACAACGTTCTCCGCGACGTGCCGCTGGCCATCGCCAACTCGGTCTATGCCGACAATGGGATCTTCCGCTTTGCCGTCTCCGGCAACACGTATGCCGATCTGCGTTGCTTAACCAAAACGATTTTCACTGACGTTCCGGACGCGCTGGACCCGAACGCGAATGTGGTCTTCGGCGCCGGTTATACGAAGACGGGCAGCCTGGATCTCAACGGCAACAGCCAGACAATCAACCGTCCGGTGCTGAGTACCCTGGACGGCCTGGCCGCTTCAGACTACAGCCTCACCTCGTCCTCCGGCCCCGCCACGCTCACCTGTCGCGCCTCCGGGGATAGCCTGTTCTTTGGCACGCTCGGCGGCGCGTTGTCGCTGGCATGGGAGCCGCTCTCGGACAGTTATGCCCTGACCCTTACCGGTCGCGTCTCGCAGACCGCCGGCACGCTCAGGGTCACCGCCGGCACGCTGCGGTTGGCGGCCGACACGGCGTTCCCCGCGCTGTCTGGCCTTATCGCCACCGGCACCGGCATCCTGAGTCTCGCAACGCCTCAGGTCGCGGTCGTGCCGGTGACGCTGGCTGACAGCGCTGTACTCGACTTGCCGGACGGTCTGACCTTCGCCTGTCAGAGCGCCCGGGTGGATGGCACCACGCTGACTGTCGGCGTCTATACCGCTGCGTCCACGGTCAACGGCCGCCCCTTCATCACGGGCAGCGGCACGCTCACCGTGTTGGCCGTCCCGCTGGCCGAGACCCTCTGCACGTGGACCGGAGCCGGGGCCGACACCCGCTTTTCCAATCCCGACAACTGGGATGTCGCGCCCGCGTTCGACGGCAGCGAAACATTCCTCTTCGACGCGGCCGGCTCCGAGGCGAGGGTGGACGGCCAGTTCAACGTGGGCGCGCTTCGTTTCAACCGAAGCACGGGCTTCAGCATCACGCCGGACAACGCGCAGTCTCGTCTCAAGCTTGGGCTGGGCGACATCACGGTCCTCAATCCGCCCGGTGCCGCGGCACCGGTCACCAACACGCTCGCCGTGGCGCTTGAACTCACGCTCGCGCACGAGTGCTTAGTGACCAACAACCAAACGTTGGCCATCACCGCGGCGGTATCGGGCGGTTCACCGACGCATCCGCTGGTCAAAGACGGCGACGGCACGCTCAGCCTCACCGGCACCAACACCTTTGAGTCGCCGCTGGTCCTTTCCAATGGCCTGGTGATGGCCAACACCGGCACTGCACTCGGCCATCCCTCCAACACGATCACGATCGCGCGCGCGACGTCCGCATCCGGAAATACATGGGCCACCCGCGGTCCGCTCTATTTCACCGATGCGGTCGCCACCAACGACCGTCCGATCATCGTCGCGCCGGCGGTCAGCTACATCGGCCAGATCTATCCCAATGCCGGCACCCTCGTGCTCAACGGCGCGTTCACGTTCATGAGTAACGGACGCATCGACAATCCGGGCACGCTGCTGTTCCGCGGGGGCTTCACCTGCCTCAACGCCAACCCGTGGATGCAAACATGGGCCAACCGGGTCATGCGTTTCGAAGATATCCCGCTCGATTTGGGCAGCCGTTCGATCTCTATCGATAACGAGGGGACGTTTCACGTCTGCACGACCAACAACACGTGGTCGTCGGTCGGTCTGTACAAGAGCGTCTTTCTTTGCGGGGCTGAAAACTGCCTGCCAACAAACTCCTTTGTGACCTTCGGCGTGAGTTACGCGTCGCGCGGTTATCTGGAACTCAATGGCTTCAACCAGCAGGTGAAGTATCTGACTTACACCCCGTCGAGCAACGCCCCCACCAACATGGCTGTGCGCAGCTCCGCGCCCGCCACGCTGACCCTGCAGGGTGACACAGGCACGCGCGTCTTCATTGGCTATTTCACCAATCGGGTGTCGCTCTGCCACCGCAACACCGGCACGTTGGCGCTGACCGGCCCCACATCGGCCTCCGTAACGGACGGCGAACTGCGCATCGAGGCCGGTGCGGTGTCCTTTCGCAACGGAGCCACATGGCAAGGTTCGACCAACATCACGGTTACGGCTGGCACGCTTTCGGTCGAGGGCGGCAGCGGTACGACCTTTGGCGGCAATGATCCTGAAGTCAACCGCACGCAGTTGAACCTGACGTCGGCGGCAACGGTGAATCTGGCGGCAGGCGTCACTGAGTACGTCAACACCGCGACGCTGGACGGCCGGCGGTTGCCGGTCGGCACGTACGGATCAGCCGCATCCGGTGCGCAGCATCAGAGCGAACGCTTCACCGGCACCGGTGTGCTGATTGTGATGCGCGAAGAGAGGACCGGCACGTTGTTTACTTTACGCTGAGCCGGCGCGGGCTCAGGGCGCGTCCGGGATCAGATGCGCCACGGGCTTGCGGGCCTGCTCGCGTTCCGCCCGCAGGGCTTGCAGGCGGGAATCGGCGGCCAAGGCCGCGGGATCGAGCGGGTGCGCGTCCTTCCACGCCTTGTAGGCGGCGGCAGCCCGGTCGGCCTGAGTCTTGAGCGCGGCCTGCTCATATTTGAAAGCGCGTAGGGCATCGAGCGCCTTGGATTTGCGCGCGCCGGTCAATCCGTTCATCTCTCGCTCCATATCGGCGGCCTTCTCGATGCTCGCCTGATACGCCTGCTGGGCGTCGCGCGCGGTTTCGAAGTGCGGGTTTTTCGCATACGCGGCCTCTTCCAGCGCGGCCCGGCGCTCGGCCAGACGTCCGTTCAGGGTGAAATAGCGCTGAAGCTGGGCGACCAGTTCGGCGTCCACGGTCGCCGGGTCCCCCTCATAGCCGGCGATGTCGGTGCAGTCGAGCAGGAAGGGGCCTTCCGGTTTCGCGCCGCGCCGGAGCTGGCAGACCAGCACGTCGTTGCGTGAGGAGGGCTTCACGTTGTTGTAGGTGAAGAGCGTGCCGCCGGGCAGGGTGCCGAGCCGTTTGCCGTCCGGGGCGTAATAGGGGCTTGCCGACTTGACGATACCCCAGCCGGTCCGAGGTCCCAGATACGCGACACGCGTCACCGTTTCGGCCGCCGGCTCATTTTTCGGGACGGCGACGCCGAGGCCGGTGTTGCCGCTCTGCACGCCCGACGCGCCCGTGTCAGGCCGCCGCGTCAGCGGCTGCACATTACGGGACGAGCGCCGGACCTGCGCGCCGGCGGCAAGAGCGGCGCCGCACAGCGCCGCGAGCATGACTCCTTTTTTCATACTGTCAGACTACGTAGCTCAGCAGCCAGGCGAGTGTCGCGCCGGTGATGCCGATGATGCTCTCCATCACGGTCCAGGATTTGAGCGTGTCTTTGGCGCTCAGGCCGAAGTAACGGTTGACCAGCCAGAAGCCGCTGTCGTTGACATGCGACACCGCGGTCGCGCCGGAGGCGATGGCGATCACGATCAGGGCGGGCTCCGCCGGCGAGCCGTCCAGCAGCGGCGCGACGATGCCGCCGGCGGTCAGCATCGCGACCGTGGCCGAGCCGGCCACCGCGCGCACCAGCAGGGCGATCAGAAAGGCGGCCCAGACAGGATGCACGCCGATGCCGGCCATCGCCTCGGCCAACGCCTTGCCGGCGCCGCTGTCCACCAGCACCTGCTTGAAAACTCCGCCTGCGCCGGTCACCAGGATGATCAAGCCGGCCGGCGCCAGGGCCGAGGTGGCGATCTCGTTCACCTTTTCGCGCGACAGGCCGCGGCAGGTGCCCAGTGCCGTGAACGCGACGAGCGTCGCGGCCAGCAGCGCGAAGAAGGGATGGCCGATGAAGGCGCAGACGCGGCGCAGGGCGGCGTGTTCGGGACCGGTCAGCAGCGCGCCGGTCACGGTGTTGACGAGGATCAGCACCAGCGGCAGGAGCAGGATGCCGAAAACCAGCCCGAACGACGGGAGGCCGTCGGTCCTGACCTCTGCCCTCTGCCCCCCTGTCATATACTCCGGCACCTCGGCGTAGATGCGGCGGGCGATCCAGGCGCCGAAGAGCGGTCCGGCCGCGATCGCGCAGGGCAGGCCGATCAGGCTGCCGAAGAGGATCACGCGCCCCAGGTCGGCGCCCACGAGCTGCGCCACGGCGATGGGTCCCGGCGTGGGCGGGACAAAGGCGTGGGTCACGGCCAGGCCGGCCAGCAGCGGGATCCCGTAGAGCAGCAGCGAGCGGCGGGTCTCGCGCGCCAGGGTATAGACCAGCGGCACCAGGATGATGAACCCGACATCAAAGAACACTGGGATCGCCACCAGGAAGCCGGCGAGCGTCATCGCCCACGTCGCGCGTTCGCGGCCGAAGACGCGCAGCAGCGAGAGCGTGAGGCGTTCGGCGCCGCCCGAGACCTCCAGAAGCTGGCCGAACATGGCGCCCAGGCCCACCACCACCGCGATGAAGCCCAGCGTGCCGCCCATGCCTTTTTCAATGCTGGCCATGACCGTTTCGGGCGGCATGCCCGCCGCCAGGGCGGTGGCCATGCTGACCAGCAGCAGCGAGACAAACGGCTGCTGTTTCAGTCGGATGATCAACAGCAGCAGCACCGCGACGGCCGCTCCGACGACCGCCGCCAGATAGGCGGGTGTGGCGGTCATGCGGGCGGCGGGGTGAGGGGTCCGAGTTTAAGCATCGCGCGGGCGCGCTCGAAGGCCGGCGCGAGGTCGATCTTGCGGGCGGCGCTGCCGAGCGTGCCGTCAAAAAGGTGGACCGCCCCCTCCTGCTCCAGGTTGCGGAGGAAGCGGGCGAACTTGGAGGCGTCGTCCTTGAGGGTCATCAGCACGTCGACGGCGGCCGTGCCGCGCGTGACCGCCTCGCTGATCATGCCGGTCGAGTCGGCGGTGACGAAAAGCCGCTCGCAGAGGGTGACGAAGGCGGGGATCGGATTGAAGGTGTCGCGGCTGAAGAGCAGGGTGTAGTCGAACGGATAGCTCGCGATCAGGGCTTCGACCTCCGGCGGCGTGCGGCGCGACGTGGTGACCCACCGCTCACGCCCCTCGGTCAGCGCGAAGACGCGGTCGAGGTCGCGCTTGAGCGCGTCCGGGGTGAGGGTGGCGACCGCATTGGGTCCGCCGATGATCACGCCGACCGCCGGACGGGCGGGCGTGTGGCGTTCGAGAAAAGCGGCGGTCGCGGTTTTGTAGAACGCGTCGTTGGTGGAGGTGAGGTTGACCGGGATCGGGATGATGTTCGGAAACGCGGGCGGGCGGTCGAAGACCGGGGCGAGGATGCAGTCGAAATTCAACTTTTTGTAGCCACTGGGAAACAGGATCGCGGCGACCGGGATGCCGCGGCGGCGCGCGGCGATCTTGCCGGGGTAGAAGGCGGTCGAGCCGGTGCAGACCACGGCGGCGTAGTAGCCGTCGGTTTTCTCGATGGTGAAGGGGAAATCCAACACCAGCCCCAGGCGGTCGATCAGGTAGGACAGGGCCTTGTGGAGGCGGGTCGGGTAGCTCGCGCGCACGCAGTCGTACCCGTATCCCAGAGCCGAACAGAGGGCTTTGGACTGGTTTTCGTGCCCGGCCTTGCCATCGGTGACGATCAGCAGTTTATTTGTCATGACGCTATCCGGTTAGAGGATCAGCGAACGCCACTCCGCGATCGCGCGGCGGCGCTGGGCGGCCCAGGCCTCGCAATCGGTCTCGGGCGGCAGCGTGTTGGCGACCCGCTCGCCGCCGCACGCCGGACAGCAGGCTCCGGCCGTGACGACCGGGGCCCCGCAGTGCGGGCAGCAGCGCTCCAGCAACTCGCCGCAGACCGCGCAGTGCGCGGCCGCGGCGCGACCGTCCGCCTGCGGCCGCGGCCAGAAGAGCAGCTCGCCGTTCACCACGTAAGGCACATTGGAAAAACAGTCGGCATGCGGACAGAAGGCGTGGGTGTTCGCGGCGGTCGGGCCGCAGGACGGGACAGGCGCCGCAGCGGCTGCCGTTTCCAGCGGGACCTCCAGCAGCGCGGCGATCTTTTCAACCGTCTCGTGCGCGACCTTGGCGGCGTGGCCGGCCTCCAGCATGCTCAGGGCCGACTGCTTGCAGCCCACGGCGTCGGCCAGCGCGCTCTGGGTCATGCCCTTGGCGCGCCGTGCCCGGGCGAGCTGCCGGCAGAAAGCTATGGAAAGATTGGCCATCGTGTTGACAAGATCCTGTTGATAACAACCGGTGATTAGTATGCCGCAAAATGGGGGTTATCGACAAGGGGAAGATATCAACAGGTTGTTATAATACTTAAATAGCTTGTAATAAACATCTTATGGCTTATCAACAAAGTTATTATCACCTGTTTATAACCTAAATGGGCTGGCAGGTGATACCTGTTGGCAACCCGGTCTGCGGGCGGTCAGGCACCGGTGGCCAGGCCGGCCAGCCGGCCGGAGGCCAGCGCCCAGGTGAGGTTGAATCCGCCGCAACGGCCGTCGAGGTCGACGACTTCGCCGGCGCAGAAGAGTCCGGGGCGGCGTCGGCAGGCGAGGGTGCGCGGGTCGAGTTCGTGCAGGGAGACGCCGCCGCGGGTGACCATGGCGCGTGTCCAGGACTCGGTGCCGGTGATCTGCAGCGGCTGGCCGGCGCAGGCGTCGGCGAGGGCCTCCAGCGCGCTTTTTGGGGCGCGGGCGGCGGCCAGGTTCGCGGTGCCGGCGAGCGTGCAGAGCGTGGCGGCGAGGGCGCGCGGCAGTTCGCCGGCCAGCAGGTTATGGAGGGCGCGGCCGCCGTGGTGCAGGCGCCAGTCCGCGAAGCGCGCGCGCCAGTCGGCGGCGGTCCAGCCGGCGCGGCTTGCGAGCCGGACGGTGACATCGGTGCCGGCCTGCGCCCGGGCCGCGTGCAGGCGTGCGTTGATCGCGCCGGAGAGATCGAGGGCCGGCGGGCCGCTGACCCCCTTGTGGGTAAAGAGCACGGGGCCTTCCAGCCACGTTTTAGGCGAGCCCGGCGCATCGAGACGCAGGGCGGCGTGTTCCAAGACCAGGCCGGCCAGGGAGCCGGGCCACGTCTCGCGGGTGAAGAGGCCGGCCAGGGCCGGGAGCGGCGGGGTGACTTCCAGCCCGGCGTCGCGGGCCAGGGCGAAGCCGGACCCGTCGGAGCCGAGCGCGGGGTAGGACTGGCCGCCGGCGGCGAGGATCACGTGCCGGGCGTGAAGGACGCCTCGGGCGGTTTCGACCCCGGTCACGCGCCGGGTGACTGAGCCGTCGGTGTCGGGCGCGAGCAGCAGGCGTTGCGCGCGCAGGCCGCAGCGGAGTTCGGTGCCGGCGTTGCGGGCGGCCTGTTCGAGGGCCCGGCAGACCTCCTCGGCGCGCTGCGAGACCGGAAAGACGCAGCCGTCGGGATCGGCGCGGGTCGCGACGCCCAGAGAGGAAAAAAAGGCGCGGATCGCGTCGGGCGGGAAGGCGGCCAGCGCATCGGACATGAAACGGCCTTGCCGTCCGAAGGCGGCCATGATGCCGGCTGCGTCGGTCGCGTGCGTGAGGTTGCAGCGTCCGCCGCCGGTCGCCAGCAGCTTTCGTCCGGGGGCGGCCAACCGTTCGATGACGAGGGCCGGCTGGGCGCAAAAGCAAGCGGCGGCCAACCCCGCAGGGCCGCCGCCGATAATGAGGGTTGACCAGGTCATCCGCTAGCGCTGCTGCTCTTCGGCGATCAGGGCGACCATCCGATTGAGCGTGTTGGCCATGTCTCCTTGCAGCTTCAGGCCGCTCTGGCACATGCTCACCAGCTCCGCGCAGCGGTGCAGGGTCGTCATGCGGGCTTTCTCCAGCTCGGTGCGGCGCAGTTTGACGCTGTTGAGCGTCTCTTCCAGCTCGGCGATACGCTGTTCGCTCTTGAGCAGCATGCGTCGCGTCTGGAAAAGCTGGGTCATCAGTTCGCCGGGCGACAGATCGAGGTCATCGACCTTCATGCCGTCCGGGATCGGGACCTGCACCGGCGTGCCGCAGGCCACGCACTTGATCTGAAGGCCGGCGCCGCGGTAGTCGATGGCCAGACTGTGGCCGCAGTGCGGGCAGTTGAAGACGATGTCCGTCGGGCGGATCTCATCGTTCTCTGTTTCATCAGCCTGAAAGTCAGGGCTGTCCAGCCCCTCGTTCTGGGACTGATCTTCGAGCATCGTGTCCGGATCGTTCTTCATGCTGACCTCCCGTGTGTGAGGTTCTCCACCTGCATCCCGTCCGCAGGTTCACTGGCCGTCCGTAAGCGCCGCACTCAGCCTTTGACGACTTTACCCTGCTTGATGCAGGAGGCGCAGACCTTCATCCGGCGGACACCGCCTTCGCTCGTCTTGCCGCGCACATTCTGGATGTTCGGCAGAAAACGACGCTTGGTGATCCCCGTCGTGTGCAGACCAATGCCGCCCTTGTACTTTTCAAGGCCGTGGCGGATGATTCGATTGCCTGTACGCGGACCCTTGCCGCAAATCTCGCAAACTCTGGACATAACCGATTTCTCCTTTGGAAAAGGGTGGATAGGATACCACCTGACCTTCCGCAAGACAAGGGCAAACCCAAACTTTCTTCAACGCTGTCCTGCGCACGACTTCGCGGCCGATGAAACAATTGCTTTATATCACAAAGCGGGCCGGACTTCAAGCCGTGTCATCGTTTGGCGACCCACCCGGGCGCATGGCAGTTCTGTTGGGGACCTTTTCGCAAATGAGGCTCTTGCAAAACCCCTCGTTAACCAACGGCTCGGCACAGCCTCGCCCTCCAGATTCGGGCATAAAGGCGGGATATTTCATGGAGGGCGAACCTGTGGTGAGCCGCAGAGGGGTTTTGCAAGCGCCTCACTAGGATTAAGATTACGAGAAGGCGCCATCAACAGAACTGCCATGCGCCCAGGAGGGAGGAGTTGGCGGAACCCGAACCCCGGAACCCGAAACCCGGAACCAGAAACCCTAAGCCTGCGCCCCCCCCCGCGGGCAGCG
>ENA-UPXM01005500-UPXM01005500.1-activated-sludge-metagenome-genome-assembly--contig:-NODE-5500-length-12296-cov-5.123438_pt1 | contig 12296 bp, 12 predicted proteins | sample MGYA00238178_ERZ772708 | MGnify/ENA primary metagenome ERZ772708 (study PRJEB29002, sample SAMN05720212) | activated sludge metagenome | isolation source: anaerobic digester from wastewater... | reverse complement strand
AATAACATACATGTCTAAAACACACTTATAGGAAATAGCAAAAAAGAATCCACCTACAGGTATAAAGGTTGGGGATTATATCGAAATTTAGGGATCTAAAATTCAGGGATTATTTAACGCTAAGGATATCCTAGCTTTAATGAAAAAGACTATGAACGTATTATACGTAACTTCGATTAAAAATGGAATGGTAACTGTGACCCCTAGAAGGGGAGTTTCTTCTCCATCTGTTTAGGTGCCAGAAAAATACATCAGATACAAATTAACTAATGTTTAGGAGTAATTTTGTCATAGAACAGAATAAAGTATACACTTGAAAATCTAAAGAATATCATATCGGACGGTAACGAATAGTTAATTTAGTTCGAAAACAAGGTATTCACACTCAAAGATTTTCACATTAAACCAAAAAACAAGTTACATATGGATTAGAATGGCGAATTATACACTCTTGATAATAACAAGAGAGTTTATCAACTTTCAAAAGAAAAGTATGGTCTTATGCCTAATTTCTGCCCACAATGTGGTAGAATCATGGGTAAAAAGCAATACGATTCATTCTTTTGGAATATTCATAAGAGATGCTTCGACTGCTCCATGAAATTATAGAATTAGATGAGATAGAATGGAACATGGGAAGCATACGTCTGGAACTTTATGCGGGATAATCTTGTTAATAGTTGCAATCTTGCAATTGAATTCTATGAAGGTGCAATGCTCGAGGTTAACAAAGAAGTGGTCATTAACGCATAGGGATAGACTGAAACATGGAATGTTGAAGACGTTTAGAAATTTAACAATATGTTAGAACAGACTATTAATTAGATCAAGCAATACAAAGATAAGGCTATATAGTATTTTCAGGAGAAATTGAGTAATGTTGAAAAACAAAAAACACTACAAGGGGAGGCAGAACCCGTAGAAAACTTAGAGGAATAAATACAACAGTAGAAAGTTGTTTTTAACATTATTAATACTAACTTTGGGATTCATCCCAATGATATTGAAGTTTCATGACAGTATGTTTTTATAGTTATTTAAAGAATGGAGCTGGCTGGCTATGGGATCCTTTGGAATTTACACTGGTGGAAACATCGGTTAGAAATTCAGCAGAAGAAAGTCGCATTATGATCAAGACCCAGAATACCAAGATCCACACACTTTAGATGTAAATGATATAAAGGATTAGGAAGGAATATAACAAAAAAATGAGCTAGACTCAATAGATAAAAGAAGCAATAAAGTAGTAGTTTAAACGATGTGTAGCGTCCCCAGTATACTTTCTTAAGAAGTATGCGAAGGTGCAGCATCCTGTACGTGGTTTAGTACCCTTTGATCTTTATAAATTTCAGGAAAATACTTTACAATAGTTTGTTGATCATGAATGGAATATCATATTAAAATCAAGGCAAATGGGAATATCCACCTTATGTGCTGGATACATTCTATGGATGCTTAATTTCAACAGTCATAAGACTGTTTTAATCATAGCTAACACACAAGATGTTGCAATGAATCTAATTAAGAAGGTAAAGACTATGTACGATGGTCTTCCTAATTGGTTAAAAGAATAGATAGTAACTAACAACAAGCAATCATTGCAATTCAAGAATAACTCAGTAGTAAAGGCTGCATCAGCAACACCAAATGCGGGAGTATCTTAGGCATTATCCCTATTAGTGTTTGACGAGGCAGCAGTTTTAAATTAGACTTTAGCCCATCAAATTTGGACTGCAGCAATGCCTACTTTATCAACGGGAGGTAATTGTATCGTAGGTTCTTCAATTGTGACAATAAGGGATATTGAAACAGGATTAATTTAGGATATAACCATATAGTAGCTTTACAAGAGGTATCCGTATGTGCAACAATAAATCTGTATGTAAAATTTGTGGTGCTGAATTTGAAGGGAAATATTGCTCTTCAAGGATGATTAATCACATTAAAGGGGTGCATGGATTGTCTTCTAAACAATATTACATTGCTTATTGCAAAGGTGAAACGGAAGGATCTTGTTTAATTTGCGGAAATCCCACATAGTACATTAAATTTAGTCAAGGCTTTAATGTGTATTGTTCGAAATAGTGCCATTTTAAAGATAAAGAAAGAATAAATTTGGAAATCAAGAAAACTTGTTATGAAAGATATGGAGTAGATAGTCCCATTAAGAATCAAGATGTACAATCTAAAATAAAATTAACTTTAATAGAAAAGTATGGTGTTGATAATCCCATGAAATGCAAAGATATGGTTAATAGAGCCAAAAATACATGTTTAAGAAAATATGGAAGAGTTTCATATACTGGTACGTAGAAATGGAAATAGTCTTACAAACGAACATGTTTGCAAAGGTATGGTGAATAGTGCCATCAAAGATCTAAAGAAGTTAAGTTAAAGGTAGCTAAAACTAATTAGGAAAGGTACGGAGGAAGGTGTCCTTACAATAGTAAAGAAGTGGTTTAGAAGGGGTTAAAAACTCAAAGAGAACGAAATGGGGGTAATGGATTTTAGAGTACCGTTATTCTTGAAAAGTTTATACAATCTACAATTAAAAAATATGGAAATAATAGTCCTTATAAGTATTTCTTTCATTAGAGGGGCAACATTTATTATCGTTCTAAAATTTAGAAAGAACTAATATAGTTTTGTTTATCTAACAATATTTCTATTAAAAATGGTCCAAATATTCCTTATACTATAAATGGAAAACTTCATAAATATTTTGTGGACTTTTTGATAACTTACGAAAATGGCAATAAAAGATTAATAGAAACTAAGGGTAATCATCCATGGTATCAATAGTAGTTAAAGAATGGTGTTTTTAAAGAAAAGGTTAAATGTGCTATATAGTATTCAAATTGTAATGGGTATCTCCCTTATAAAGTCTTATTTAACAAGAAGGAATTTTAGAGTGTCTTATGAATATTGAAATATTAACGCCATTAGGGTGGAGTAAATTTTAGGGAGTTAAAGATCATGGGATTCAAAAGGTTTGTACTTTAATTACTGATAAATCTAGCATTTCTGGAACTCCAGATCACAAAATAAAACTGTTTGATGGAACATTCATTTAGATTTGTAATTTAAATAGGGGAGATACGTTATATGGGGGAGATAAAGTTGTTTAGATAATAGATTAGAATAAATCTTAGAAAGTGTATGATGCAATAAATGTAGAATTGAATAATTAGTTTTATGCTAATAAAATAGCAGTTTCTAACTGTATCGTACTTTCAACTCCGAGAGGATGTGTAATTGGCAATACATTAGTGACTGTTAAAGATGAAAATGGGTTGATTAAACATATTAAAATTTAGGATTTATATAATGAAATGTAGAATATGTGAGAAAGAAACAAAAACATTAGGTCATCATATAACCAAATATCATAAAGATATTACTTTGAAAGATTATTATGACAAATACATATCTTTAACAACTGGTAAATGTTTAGTATGTGGGAAGGATACAAGATTTAATAATTTGACGAAGGGATATAGTAAATATTGCAGTATGAGTTGCAGAAATATATCAAATTAGTTTTTATAGAAGAAAAAAATAACTATTGAAAATAGATATGGTGGATATTCTGAATTACAAAAGAAAAGGGAAACTACTATGTTAACTCTATATGGATAGAGAAATCCTTCAAAAATAAAGAAATTTAGAGATAAAGCTAAACATACAAACTTGAAAAGATATGGTTCTGAGGAGATATTGTCTGTTAAGAGTATTCGAAATAAAATAAATAATACTAATTAGTAGAGATACGGTGGAACTGGATTTGCGGTTTAGTAGTTAGCGAAAAAAAGTAAAAATCACACCATACTTACTAGAAAACAGATAACAGAAAAGTGTGTTAAAACTCAAAGGAATAGATATGGCGGTGTTGGATTTTAGTCAAAAGAATTAAGAGCCAAACAAATAAATACTATGATTAAAAAATATGGAGTAACCCATAACAGTTATATGCCAGATAAGTCTTATGGGTTTCAGAATAAGTATATCGGAAAATATAGCACCAAATTTGGTGATTTAGTTTCATACCAATCAAACTTATAGTTATAGTACATAAAATAGTGTTAGCTGAATGATATTAGAATATTAAATGGTGATATTATACCATATTTTATTGATGGAATCAAACATTTATATTATTGTGATTTTAAAATATTTAATCAAGGAAAATGGCATCTGGTTGAGATTAAGGGTGACCACCCATGGTACAAATAGGAATTGTATAATGGATTGTTGCATAAAAAAATAGAAGCAGCTAACGAACATTCTAAGAAAAATAATTATGGTGAATTTATATTTATTCTTTAGGGTGAAAAATTATGAAATATCAAATATTGACCCCAGACGGTTGGAGCGATTTTAGTGATGTTAGAAGACTTTATAGAAAGTAGTTGCTAAAAATAAACACTAAAAATCAATAGTTGATATGCACATTAGACCATAAACTGAAACTTTTTACAAACGACTTTATCAAAGCATAGTAGTTAGTAATAGGGGATGTTCTTTCACAAGGTGAAGTGGTTATATCCATAGACAAAATTAATAATCCCAATCCTGTGTATGTTTATGATGTAATGGATGTAGAAAAAAATAATTAGTATTATACAAATGGTTTGGTTTCCCATAATTGCGGAAATACTTTTCACCGCTTATGGACGTAGGCTGAATAGGGTAATAACAGATTTAATACTATTAAGTTACCATGGCATTTGCACCCCTAGAGAGATCAAGCATGGAGAGATGCCCAAACTAAATAGTTAGGATAGAAATAGGCAGCAAGATAGTGCGATTGTCAATTTGCATCATCTGGCGATAACGTCATCTCTAATGAAGTCTTATAGGCTTTAGATAAAGAATGTATTAGCGAACCAATTTAGAAGATGCACCATGATGAATTGTGGGTGTGGAGATTTCCTTAGAAATAGGAAAACTACATATTATCAGCAGACGTTGCTAGAGGTGATGGTTCTGACTTTTCAGCATTTCAAATTTTATCAATTTAGAAAAACGAACAAGTAGCTGAATTCAAAGGCAAGATTCCTACCACCGAATTTGGTCAGTTAATAGTTAGAACTGCAAAAATGTATAATGATGCATTAGTAATTGTGGAAAACGCAAGTATTGGATGGGCTGTACTTCAAGAAATTATAAATCTAGGATACAAAAATGTCTATTACCACAAAAAGGACTATAAATACATAGATCCTGAGCTACATTCTAAGATTAGACAGAGTAAAGTTTTGGAGAAACAGAGAGACATTATTGGGTTTACAACTTCTTCAAGAACTAGACCATTAATTATAGAAAGAATGATCACAATCATAGAAAATCGTGAATTTATAATCCATTCTAAGAGGTTATTAAATTAGTTTTGGACATTCATTTGGTTGAATGGCAAACAACAGGCTATGAGAAGTTATAATGATGACCTTGTTATGGCTTTGGCAATTGGAATATGGGTAAGAAATACCGCATACATAATTAGAAAGGAAGCAAGGGCATTTGCTAAATCGAGATTAGCAAGTATAGATAGCGGATTGAATTTAAAACATCAACAAGAAAATACAGTTTCCTCTGGTTTTTTCAATTCGCATAATAATCTAGATAGACTCAATCAGGGCATCATAGACATTGGTTCTGAAACGATAGATTTAAACGACTTTTACTTCAGTAAAAGAACAAAGGATGAATAATGGATATATTTACCGCATTAAAGAGGGTGTTCTCTACAGGATTAATAGTATCGGATGTCAAAAACGATTCTATTAAGGTCATAGATACTCAAAGAACTCAGGCTTATTCCAAGAGAAATACCTTTTTTAGTAAATTACATAGAAATCAATATTACCAATCAACATTAGCTCAGAACTATTCAATAAATAGATTGGCGTTATATCGTGATTACGATATGATGGATTCTGACCCCATATTGAGTTCTGCATTAGATATTTACACCTTCTAGGCATTAACCAAAGATGAATATGGGGACATCATTAAGATCAAATCTAATGATGCTGAAATAGAATAGATATTAAGAGAATTATTCTATTAGAGATTAAGTTGTTAGTTCAACTTTTCTGTATGGTTCAGAAGTTTTGTTAAGTATGGCGATTTCTTCCTAGCATTAAGACTAGATGATGAATTAGGCATTATAGGTGCTTAGCCCATATCTGCTTATGATATGTAGAGAATAGAAGATGACGAAAGGAATCCTGATGCTTATTACTTTAGATTTGTAGCAGGTAATGATCAATTAATAGACAATTACAACGTAGGTCATTTCAGATTATTGAAGGATCCTAACTTCTTACCATATGGTCGTTCCGTATTGGAACCAGCTAGAAGGATATGGAAGAACTTCTCCCTTATGGTTGATGCTATGATGATTCAAAGAATCATGAGAGCACCATAGAGACGTGTATTTAAAGTAGACGTAGGCGATCTAGATAACTAGGAAGTTGGACCATTCATGAATGATGTTATCCAGAAGATGAAGAAGATCCCTTATAAGGATCCTCAGACTGGATAGGTCAACCTTAAGTATAACATTCAAAATCTATTAGAAGACTTCTTTATCCCCGTTAGAGGTAAATAGGATGGATCATCCATAGAAACTCTGGCTGGAATGTAGAATAGTTTCATATAGGACATTAACTTTATTAAGTCTTATATGATGGCAGCACTGAAAATTCCTAAGGCATTCTTAACATTTGAATAGGGAATTGAAGCTAAAGCAACTTTAGCAAGTTTAGATATCATCTTTGCAAGATTGATTGAAGACCTTCAAAATTTGTTTTTAAGCTAGCTTTATCGCATAGCTTTGATACATTTATTCATATTAGGCTATACCGATGTTAATAATATCAATTTCAAACTATCTTTTAATAATCCTTCCAGTGTCAAAAAGATTCAATAGATGGAATTATGGGATAAAAAAGTTGATGTAGCAACTAAGATGGAAGAATCTAAGCATTTTTCACTATAGTACATTTATAAAAACATTTACGACATTAATGCTGAATAGGCTAAGTAGTTGTTGGTTAAAGTGGTTGAAGATACTAAATTTAAAGCTCAATTAGCAGCAATTGAACAGGGTGGGGGCGAAGATACCTCAGGAATGGAACCAGCTAATTAGGAACAAGAAGCACCCGGATAGTTATAGCAACAAGTTCAGGAACAAACAGATATGGACATATAGTATTAGCCATTAACTAATAACTTTTAGGGTAATACCCCATTAAATCTAGATAAATAAGGAAACAAGGAAATTATGTTAGAAAGGATTAAACATAACAAAATCAAGAACACAGGAATTCTATATTAGATTCTTGTCCGTAAGATGATTTAGTAGTCAATTAATGGCTAGAAATCTAGATCACATCAAATCTTTTAGACTTATTTTAGAAAGAGTAAATAGTTAAGCAAGGAATTGTCAATCTATAATACATTAGTAAATACTAGATACGACAATGAATCCAAGGCTGCAGATTTATTCGAAGAGATGATTCAACAGAGAATGAAGTTAGATGAAATCAGACTAAATAAGTAGAAATTCTAGTGTATTAGATAGATCAAAAAGCACTATGACCTGAAGGACATCATGTCTATTAAGGTTGATAATTATAAGATCTATGCTAGCATATACAAGGTATTTGAAAGCCTGAAGGAAAGACAATACAATCCTATTTCTATAGTAGAATCCAAATACAGGATTATTGAGTTTATGTTGAAACCTCTTAGATAGCAAATAATCGATGAAGAATTATAGCTATTCAAACAACAATCTAAATAGATTAAGGAAAAAACTTTATAGCTATTTATATAGAAGTTTAATGAGAAATATAAGACATTAAATCCCAAACAGAGATAGCTTTTAAAGAAATATACTTATTCAATGTCCAGTAATGAATTACATGAATATATGAATAAGTAGATTACTCTATTAGAAGCAAAGCTTAAAGGTAATACAGAAATTAGTGATTAGTTGAAATCCGTGATTGAAAACATGGATAAGATTAAGAAGATAAAGAATACTGAAGACAAAGCGTATTCCTTATTGAACCTATATCAGATTGAAGGTTTACTGATATGAACACTGGGGCTAACTTTTAGGTATTTCCATCCCCAAATGCATTTGGACCAAAACGTAGACAGTTTAGAGATTTAATGCTTAGAGATGGAAAGAAAATTCTATCGTAGCAATTTATGTAGTTAGATCCAACGGCTAAGGGTAAACTCAAACAGAACATAATACAAGGTATTTTTAATGTGGAAATTAAGGGAATAGATTTAAGTGATTTGGATCTGAAACCTTGTTTAAGATGTGCCTTTTCTCACATCAATTAGGGAAAATCTCCTCAAGACGCAGTGAAGAAGGCTATAATTTAGAATGTAGGAAGATATGGAAATTGACAACAGAAGTAACAATAACATTGATAATAGAATCTGCAGCAGTATTAATTCCTTCAGCTATAACTATTCTTACACTATTGAAAAAGAAGTTCTATAAGCATACCATTGACAATATAACATAGAAACTTGACATTATGGCAAATTCCAATGAATAGAATTTGAAATTGATCCATAATGAATTGAATATGCACAATAAAGCCTTAATGTCTTTTTTATAGGTAAAATAGGCTGGACAGAAAATAAGATAGATAACAAAACATGCGTTAGAGATCACTAAAGATGAAATGACATGTAAGTTATTAACCAAATTTACTGAAGATTTCGTTATTTTTGTTAGATAGGTGTTAGATATTGGCTTTTAGAACATCGGAAGGGAACAATTACTTTCTAAATTCGAATTGGCCAGAGACAACACCAATATTTATGGAATCGCTCAATTGAATGAAGAAAGATATAATTAGTGGTTGGCTTTGATAAAGGGTAGCGTTAGCAAGTATAAAGCTGACATACTCTAGATATACTCTGATAAAGTCAACAGTAAAAACAATAGATTCTTAGTAAAGTCTCTAGATTTCGCTCACACCATAGTAAAGTAGTTTGTTCTTTATTATGCAGCGTTCACAGAACAAGCAAAGGAATTATGATAATGGGAAATGGCGATTTATATTACAAAATATTAGAAATAGTAATGTTGGTTTTCCCCAGCTTAGTAACTCTATTAATATTAATCAATAGAAGATTCTACATGAAGAATTTGAATATATTGAAGGATCGTTTTGATATATTTGAAACCAAAACTTAGAACAATATGCGAGTCCTATTAACCAAGATTGATTAGCAATAGAAGAAACTAAGCAAACTTCTTCAAAGCAAAACTGTGGCAGAAAAGATTAGATAGATAACTAAACATGCAATAGAATATTGCGGTAACAGCATTATGAGTAAAGTGTTGACCAATTCTACTTAGAATATAATAGATTTTTCTAATTCTGTTTTGGATGAAGGCTTTGGCAATCAAGTAAAATAGCAATTAATAGCAAGATTAGATCTTGCAAGGGATGTTTCTTTAGAATACATAGGTAAGTTCATATCTGAATAGAATGCCAAAATTTGGTACGATATGCAACGTCCTGTATGTTAGACATACAAGAAAGCTATAATAGAAATATATGACGATCCTGTTAATGATAAGAATTCTAGATTTCTAATAAAGACTGAAGATTGGGTACAGACATTAACAAGAGAATTTATAACATTTGCCTCTATCTTGAAAAGAAATGGAGAATTGATATGTCATCGTTAAAATCATATATCATTAAGCTTATCAAACTGATTAATAAGAACAGAGACAAGCAACTACATTTCTTCTATATTTCATTATTTACTAGATTTTACACTTTGTTTTGGTCTGATCCAACCCAATGTTTCGTAATAACTTCTTCATTCATGGTTATGATGGGCATATCCATATTTAAATAGTGTATAGATAAGGGGGTCGTGGGTGGCTAGTTTGATTATAAAGATATCATAGCAGGATTGTTAGGTTGGTTGGTTTCAATAAGCTTAACCATTATTAGAATGCATCAATATGGTGCTGGAATAGATTTATTTCCTTGTATGTAAAGAAATTGGAGAATTATAAATGAATAAATACGGAACAAAGATGCTATTAGTTGAAACTTTCCCATTTAGATTGGGATAGTCGGAAATACTATAGGAATCAATAAAATATGAAAATGGAACTCTACTTTTAACTGGCAGAATGCAATACGCCAATAAGAAAAACGGAAACGATAGAATTTATCCAAAACATCTGTTAGAAAGAGAAGTCCTGAAATACATGAATAAAATCAAAACTAACACCAGTTATGGGTAGTGTGACCATCCAGATAGTGATCAAATTTCCCTAAGAAATGTAGCGTTATTGGTTAAAGAATTAAAATGGGTGGGAGATTAGTTAATAGGAACTATATAGATTCTATCTAATAGAATTGGTTAGGATCTTAAAAACATTGTCTTAAAGAACAAGGGATCTCTGTCTATTTCTAGTAGAGGATTAGGTTCTTTACGTAGAACGGATAAAGGTGACGAAGTACAGGACGATTTTGAATTAATCGGTTGGGACTTAGTTGTGTAGCCCTCCACTCCTGGAGCAACCTTTTGGAACGATGAAAAAATAAATGAGTCCATTTAGTAGAAGGTACAGAAATTAGTATAGACAAAACCTAAAGTAGGCTTGAAATAGACTATTCTTTAGTTGTCTAAATAGATAGAAAAAACTATAGAGAGGAACAAATAATATGAAAGAAATATTCTTAAACACTCAATTGCCATCTAAGTCCTTAGTTTATTAGGAAATTAAACATTTATTGAATGAGTATGATCACGTAAAAGTTGAAAATAGAGGTCTGAGAATAACTTGGAACTTTTATAAATCTTAGAAGGAATAGATTTCTGTAATTCCAACTTAGAAAGATTCTATTATATAGAAAAAGGTTGAAATTAAGAAATAGACAATTAAGGAAGAAAGGGTTGTAAAATAGAAAAAACCCATAATTACTAATACAAAGGGAAAAAATAATGAAAAAATCTAATTTAACATTATTAAGGGATATTCAGATCTTATTATCTGAAAATATCTCTAAGAAATTACTTAATGAATTAAATGATAAGGTGATAGTAACAAACAAAGATACTGGTAATTCATATGAAGTATCCAAGGACTATTACAATGCTAATAAGGCTAAATACGATATAGCTAAACCAGGTACTAAACCTACCAATTCTTCACCTTAGAAGCCTAAATTTAAGGCAGTTAAACAAAAGCCTTCAAATGACGATATTGTAAATATGAGTTCTATAGGTAAATCTGATGCACCAACTAAGGCTAAAAAATCTATGCCTTCTGAACCTGGACCTTAGCAAGATGCATATATGAAGAATAAATACGAAACTTCTCGTGCAAGAAATAAACTAATAGGATTATCTAAATACAAAGATACTCCTTAGGGTACTAAATTTTATGTTTCATCATCACATGGGGATACTTACGCATACACTGTAAAAGACAAATAGTAGGCTAATTATTTAAAGAAACAAACATTAGCTAACAGAAACAAATGGTCTGATTAGAATAAGAAAAATCCTAATCGTGTACCAGATAATCCTTATGAGAGTCACGAAGAACCAAAAAGTCATGGACAGGCTGTAAGAGCAGTTAAAAATGTAATGAAACAATATGGTGGAGGTGGAGGACAGTAGGGATTTGATTAGGTTTGGATGCAACACTAGGATGAAGTTGGGGCTTTAATGAAAAAAATCATGAATAAATCTTTTGACAGGAAACAGTATACAGGAATAACTTATCATGATATAGGAAACCTGGTATATCCATACGGGGACTACACCCACGCAGAAAATGGTAAAAAGCTTCCTCCAGAATACGAATAGCTTCAATTAAAATTATCAGAAATTGCAGATGAAGCCGAATAGTACGCCATGAATAACAAGCCTAAAGAAGATGAAATTACTGATCAAGATCGTATAAATGATGCAGAATACAAAAAATATATGAGACCTATTTGGGATAAATACGATAAAATGTATGATGAGATACAGAAGATGCCTGGTGGGTACACCCAGGAAAAATATGATGCATTGCAAAAGTTAGCTGCATAGAGAAAGAAAGCTGATGAGGAAGCTAGTGAAAAGTTTTGGAAATCTTTAAGAAATAAATGATTAAATCCATTATAAGGTTAACAGCTTTAAGGAGAAAACAAAATGGACATAATTAAGGTTAAAGGGTTTACCAATTATATTAATCAAAACACAATCAAATCAAAAATTGTTCTCCACGGTACGTACGG
>ENA-UPXM01005499-UPXM01005499.1-activated-sludge-metagenome-genome-assembly--contig:-NODE-5499-length-12296-cov-9.776652_pt1 | contig 12296 bp, 9 predicted proteins | sample MGYA00238178_ERZ772708 | MGnify/ENA primary metagenome ERZ772708 (study PRJEB29002, sample SAMN05720212) | activated sludge metagenome | isolation source: anaerobic digester from wastewater... | reverse complement strand
TCAAGTAATATTTTAACTATATTTATTGTCTGCTTTCTAATTCAAAGCTCTCAAAATGAGCTTGGCATAGCAATCAAAGGCTTCACTGTGCTTCACACTGCTGGTTTACATCCATATTTATACTTTCAAAAAGGGCAGGACTTTAATCTTAAGGACTTAATAGGATTTGCCGACAAAAAACAAATCCATGCAATTGGAGAATGCGGTTTAGATAAAAGATATGATAATTTTGCTGAGCAAGAGGCTCTTTTATTAGAACAATTAGCTATTGCAAACGAATATGAATTGCCAGTTGTGTTTCATTGTGTAGGCAAATATTATGAGCTTGCAAAAGTTATTAAAAACAATTTCCCAAAAACAAAAGGGATCTTGCATGGTTTCAAAGGAAATGCTCAAATAATAGACAATTTCAAACAGTTTGATATTTATTTTTCTATCAGTTCTCGTCTTTTTCAACCGAGTATTGACAATAAAACTCTTCAAGCTATTCTAAAGACAGATCGTTATGTATTTGAAACAGATATTGAATTACAACACTATCATAATTCATTAGAAGTTATTAAAAAGTATAATTCGATTAATGATATTTATTCTCATTTAAACATAAGCAATAAGTCATTTGATTTAATTGATGTTCAATACAAATCTATCAAAAATTTGTTTAGTGTGAATTAATTCGTCAGGCGATTTTGTCATACATAAATGAGGTAGTTAGCTTTATAACAGTTAGTTAACTATACCCTACCCATCGATTATAAAAAATCTTGATTATTTGCTTGACTAAATTTATATGAATGAGAATTTTGTTTATTATAGTAATTTATGTAATAAAAAAATAAAAACTAAGAATAAAGGGAGTTGAGTTCGAATGAAAAAATCAAAATACCGTGCACTATCAATTACGATCTTCCTCTTGCTAACAATCTACTTTTTAACACCTCTATTGATTAGCGAAAGACCAGCTTTTATCTCAGAAAAAATCTGGCCATCAAAGTTAAAATTAGGATTAGACTTACAAGGTGGTTCTCAAATTGATTTGTATGTAGACTTAACAAATGTACCACAGAAAGAGCAAGATAGCGCTGTGAAATCTGCACTTGAAGTTATTCGTAATAGAATTGACTATTTTGGAGTTGCAGAGCCATCAATACAGCTTGTTGGAGAAAACAAAATTGTCATCCAATTACCTGGTCTTGACGATCATGAAAGAGCAAAAGAGCTAATTGGTAAAACTGCTTTACTTGAATTCAAGCTGTTATTACAAGATGAAGAAACTAAGTCACTTATTAACAGATTAGACTCTTACCTTGAAAACAATCTTGACAAACACAATTTTGGAGATCTAAAAGAACAATCACCAACATCTACACTTGAAACTATTTCAGACTCACTTCAAACAAATGAAAAGGATAACTTCTTTTCAAGAATCATTTATTCTGGTGGTGATGGATATTCCGTTTCAAACAATTACAAAGAAGACTTTAAAAAGCTTCTTGCAGATTCATCCTTTACAGCAAATATCCCCAATGGTTATCAAATTCTCTTAGGAAAAGAAGATAAGCAAAACCCAAGCAGTGAAATTCCTGTTTACTTTCTCTATAATAGAGCAGAGCTTGAAGGCAAATACCTCAGCGAAGCTTCTGTGAGAATATCTGGTGAATCTGACTTTAGAAATGCAAATAAACCTTATATCTCTTTAAAATTTAACCGTGAAGGCTCAAGAATATTTGAAAGAGTAACAGGATCAAATATCAACCGCAGATTAGCTATTGTACTCGACAATACTGTGTATGTTGCACCAAACATCAATGACAGAATCAGAGGCGGTGAAGCTCAAATCACTGGTAATTTCACTCTCGAAGAATGCAATGACTTGGTTATAGTATTAAAGGCTGGTAATTTACCTGCTCCTATTAGTATCGGTAAAACAAGTTCAATCGGACCAAGTTTAGGTGCTGATAGTATTAGATCAGGACTTAAAGCTGGTATCTTAGGTACTCTATTAGTAGTATTGTTTATGATTATTTATTACAAGGCATCTGGTATAAATGCTGCTATCGCTTTAAGTTTAAACATTGGCTTTATATTCGCTGCTCTTACTGCTTTTAAAGCAACTCTCACTTTGCCTGGTATTGCTGGTATTATCCTTACATTTGGTATGGCGGTCGACGCAAATGTATTGATTTTTGAAAGAATAAGAGAAGAAATCGCTGCTGGTAAAACCATTAGAAACGCTGTTGACAATGGCTTCTCAAGAGCAACTGTCACTATTCTCGACTCAAATATTACAACCTTAATCACTGCAGCTATTCTTTATCAATTTGGAACTGGCGCTATCCGCGGTTTCGCTGTGACTCTTTCAATTGGTATTATATCATCTATGTTTACTGCTATTATTGTTAGTAATGCTATTTTTGATAATTTTGTTACCAATACACAACGCGACAAATTGAGTATTTAGGAGGAAAAATGCAATTACTAAAAGACACTAACATTGATTTCATGGGAATACGCAAAATATGCTACTTCATATCTATTGCATTAATTCTTATTGGATTTACTTCAATTGCTGCTCATAAAGGAATCAAATATAACATAGACTTTACTGGTGGCTTAATGCTACAAGCTGAACTGAATGGCGTAAAAGCAGAACAATTAAGAGTTACTCTTAGTGATATTGGCTTTAAAGATGCTGAAATTCAACAAATTACAGATGATACTAATACAGACCTTTTTATCATTAAAACTTCAAGTACTGAAAACGCAAGCGAAAAGATTAAAAAAGCTTTAAAAGAAAACTTCCCAGAATCTACTAAAGGCAATTTTATCAAACAAGAAGAAGAAGTAGGACCAAAAGCTGGCTTCGAAATGAGAAATCAAGCAATTAGAGCGGTCTTTATTTCAATCTTCTTTATTCTTCTTTATATTTGGATTCGCTTCAAATTCTCTTGGGGTGTTTCTGCAGCTGCCGCTTTACTTCATGATACATTAATCACCATTGGGTTTTTATCAATCCTCAATGTAGAAATCGGTATGACTGTTCTTGCAGCATTGCTTACAATTGTGGGATATTCAATTAATGATACCATCGTTATCTTTGATAGAATTCGTGAAGACCTTAAAATCTACAGAAAAGAAGACGAATACAGAATCTTTAACCGCAGTATCAACTCCACACTCAGCCGAACTGCTATTACCAGTATCACTACTCTTTTAGCTGACTTGGCACTATTAATCTGGGGTGGACCTGTTATTCGCGACTTTGCTTTAACCTTATTCATTGGTATTATTATTGGTACTTATTCTTCTGTGTTTATTGCATCATCGCTCGTATTAGATACTGTTGTTGCATATAAAAATAGAAGTAAAAAGAAATAAACAATTATTTAACATATCAAAAAGGAGAGTTTATACTCTCCTTTTTTTTATCTCATAAATATTCCCAATACATATCCATTACATTACCTTTTGATTCCTATAAGATCACCGTTCATTCTCCAAGATAGCAAGGAGAATGCAAAGGGAATCATATTGCTATATCTCTGATAAATAGTCTTATACATGAGTAATCAAAAAAAATGTGATAAGATAGAAAAACCAAACGAATAACGGGATTATTTTCTCTTTTGTGCGCTTTTTATGAGTAAAATATGGCAATTACCAATCTGTCTTTTATAAGTTATTTTAATTATCTGTGCAAGAACCCCAAAAAGCTATCAGTACACTCTGCCTAATATCTTTGAAAAATGATAGAAAAACGAATAAGAATGAAAAGTAGTAGAAGTGAATTGTATTGACTTTTTTAAAAAGAAGTTGACCAAGTATGTATTCATAACACTAATAACAAAAGCATGTTAAATAAATGCATAAAATAATTGATATATTTATTGACTTAATTGATAATCTTTTTATATTTACTTTAGAAAGGAGATTTTGAGATTATGAAAGTACCTATTGTCTTAATGGTATTAGGATTGTTTCTTAATGTTTTTAGCCTTTTATTTATCGATATTAAACTATTTTTAAGTTCGTTTATCTTTTTTGCTCTTGTAATGATCATGTACTTCATGTTTTTCCCATACAGAGTCGACACCTTCATATTAATTGCCACCAATCTCTTTTTTGCTGGCTTTAATTATTACATCACAGGTATATGGAATTTCTTGCAATTAGATGAGCCCCGCAATAGCCCTTGGATTTGCCTATTCATCAAGTTCAAAAAGATATTTTTAAGGTTCATCGTTGCATTGTTATCTATCTTTGTTGTCATTGCCATATTAAAAAGCCCTGATACTTTTATAGTTAAAAGTATAAAACTTATTGCTATAGGTGCACTCGTTCCTATTGCAGTATTGATTGTTGAAAACTTGATTTCTATTCTGGTTTCTTCCATTTTTATGGTTTGCAAAGTTCCTTTCGATGATATAAAAATATGATTATTAAGACCAACATTCTAACATGCAACAATCATGTTGATCTTGTTTTTCAAAAAAATGCATTTCTAAACATCAACGAAAATAAAATTGTAAATATAACTGACAATTACACTGGAGATTACAAAGATTACACAAACTATCTCGCTTTGCCAGGATTCATAGACACACACACTCATATTTCCCAGAAGAACATCATGGGCTTGCAAAAGCCATCACTACTTGATTGGTTAGATACATATGTATTTCCTGAAGAAGAAAAGTTTACTAATCGTAATCATGCAAATGCAATTTCAAAAAGCTTTTTTGATAATGCAATAAAAAACGGCACAACATGCTTAGTTGCTTATACAACGATACATCGTGAAGCATGCGATATAGCTTTTGAAAATGCAAAAAAGGCAGGAATTAGAGCTCTTATTGGAAAAGTAATGATGGATATCAACAGTCCTGAAAAGCTCACAGAAAACGCATCTAAAAGCATTGAAGATAGTATATCCCTATATGAAAAATGGCATGGTAAGCATCCATTATTGGAATATATATTTTCTCCACGATTTGCTATTTCATGTAGCAAAGATTTGATGAAAGAAGTTGGCGACTTTATTAAAAAGAATAATGCCTATATGCAGACTCATCTGTCAGAAAACCTCGATGAAATAGCAAATATAAAATCACTATATCCTGGGTTTAAGTCATATGCCGACGTCTATTACCAGTGCAATCTTATGGGAGAAAAAAGCATATTTGGTCACTGTGTGCATTTGACTGAAGAGGAAATAGATTTACTAAAAGGAACTAATTCAAAAATAGCGTATTGTGCAGACTCTAATTTTTACTTAAAAAGTGGAGAGTTTGATATTAAAAGCGCAGAAGAAAATGGTGTAGTATTTGCTTTAGCATCAGATATTGGCGCAGGGACTTCATTCTCCATGCCCTATCATGCTAAAATGTCGATTTATAGACAATCACACACGCAAATAAGCCCAGCAAAAGCATTCTATCTGATGACATTAGCAGGTGCTGAAGTCCTGTCAATGCAAGATAGAATTGGCAGTATCGAGATTAATAAAGAAGCAGATATTGTCTTTTATGACTATACAGGACTAAGTGTTTTAGAGCCAGAGTCAATCCTATCAAGAATCATCTACACAGATATGTCCTCACAAATAAAGCAAGTTATGATTGCTGGAAAAGAACTAATATAAGGAGTGTTTTTTGAAAGAGAACGAAAGAATACCCTCAGTTGATTTTATTCTAAATCATGAACTAATTAAAGATTGCCGTATCAAAGAGCCCACTCTCTTAAAAAGAGCTGTTAAAGACTTTTTATCAATATATAAAGCAGAAAAAGGGATCAATATTACTAATAAGGACAGCTTTGTTCAAAATGTAAGAAATTATATTGATAACTTATGCAAGTCACAGTTAAAAGAAGTGGTAAATGCCACAGGAATTATATTACATACTAATTTGGGTCGAGCACCACTCAGCGAACACATATTAAATAACAGTTTTGCTTCACTATCATCATATTCAAACTTAGAGTTCGACTTGCAATCAGGCAAACGAGGCAACCGAAATACACATTTGAAAGACTTAATAAAACTCGTTACTGGCGCTGAAGACTGTTTAATAGTGAATAATAACTCTGCGGCTGTCTTTCTTATGTTAAACCAATTTGCAAAGAATAAAGAAGTCATCGTGTCCCGAAGTGAGCTAATAGAGATAGGTGGATCTTTTAGAATACCAGATATCATGGCTGCAAGTGGATGTGTATTGCACGAAGTTGGGACAACAAATTGCACCAATATCGAAGACTATAAAGCAGCTATTAATGAAAACACTGGTTTGGTTTTTAAAGCACATCAATCCAATTTTTATATTGCTGGACATACAGAAGACGTCCCTATTGAAGCACTTTCAGATCTTGCAAAAAAGAATCATTTACCCTTTATTTATGACTTGGGATCAGGTTTATTAAAAGATATTGAAGGCCTACTTATTAAAGAAGAGCCAAATGTTCAAGACTGTTTGGCAAAAGGAATTGACTTGATTAGTTTTAGTGGGGATAAATTGTTAGGCGGTCCCCAATGTGGCATTATTGTGGGCAAAAAAGAGCTAATAAGTCAACTTGCCAAAAACCCATTAATGAGGATAATTAGAGTTGATAAACTAACCCTGAGAATCTTGTTCGAAAGTCTTTCATTATATTTTGATGAAAAAAAGCTTCTCGAGCATAATCCATTATTCAAAATGCTGTCCCAATCTAAAAGCGATATCAAAGCAAAAGCATTATTCTTTACAGAAACTTTGAAAAAAAATAACATAGCTTGTGAAATAGTTAGCTCAGAGGGTAGAACTGGTGGGGGTACAATGCCGTACTTGGAACTACCAAGCTTTAGTGTCCAATTGCATTTAAACAATATGCTTGCTGAGAAAGTTTACATAGAATTGATGAAAGCAGATACACCTGTCGTTGCAGTATTAAAAGAGGGCAAATTATCTTTTAATATGTTAACTTTATTTGAAAAAGAAACCAGAATTATCCTCAATGTACTTAGCGATATAATGCAAAGGATAGAGTAATGAAACACCTTATAATGGGTACAGCAGGACATATTGACCATGGGAAAACATCTCTCATTAGAGCTCTAAGCGGTCAAGACTGCGATACGCATCCTGAGGAGAAACAAAAAGGAATCACTATACACTTAGGATTTAGTCATTTGAAAATAAATGACGAGCTGGATATAGGTATTATCGATGTCCCTGGTCACAAAAACTTTATCAATACTATGATTGCAGGCGCAAATGGTATCGATTTTGTTTTATTAATTATCGCCGCTGATAGTGGGATAATGCCCCAAACACGAGAGCACCTTCAAGTCATGCAAATGTTGAAAGTAAATAAAGGAATTATTGTTATAAATAAAATAGACCTCGCAGACGATGAGCTTTTAGAGATTCTTGAATTAGAACTGGTTGAATTTACAGAAAACACTTTTCTTGATAATAGTCCTATTGTAAAGGTATCGGCAAAGGATGGAACTGGTATTGATGAACTTAAAGATGAAATTGCAAAGCTTTCTGAAGGTATTCAAGAAAAAAGTAAACAAGGTATATACAGGCAATATATTGATAGGCTTTTTTCTGTAAAAGGTTTTGGAACTGTGATTACAGGAACTGTATTAAGTGGCAGGCTGCACAATACAGATACATTATATTTATTACCTGAAAAAGAGAGCATCAAGATCAAAAGATTAGAGCGACATGGACTTGAGGTAACAGAAATACAAGCTGGTGATCGAGCTTCAATAAACCTTACAGGACTCGATAATAAGGAATATAAAAAAGGGATGCTACTTAGCTCCATGCCCTATGACAGCACTAATTTGATCGATGTTGAGCTTAATTTATTTGCAAACTCAACTGATTTGCCACTATGGTCACAGACACTGTTTGTGTCAGGTTCAGCAGAGGCATCAGCCAAAATTCACTTATTAGATAAAGATAAGTTAAAACCTGGAGAAACAGCCTTTGCCCAAATTCACCTTGATAGATATATACCTGTCGTTTATAATGATAGTTTTATTATAAGAAAAAGTAGCGGCGATATTACACTTGGCGGTGGCAGAGTAATTGATGCACAGCCACTACATCACAGACGACGTACAGAAAAGATGAAGGGTGCTTTAAAAAAGCTTGCAGAAGGTGACTTGAGAAGCACTATTAAGCTGACAGCTGAAAAGCACATCTTCCCTATTTCACTTAAAGATATATCCTTTAAACTTGCTCTTAACTATAATGAAATAAAAGATATTGACTTTAATGATGAAAATGACTACCAGGTAAACTATAAAGATAACAATGACCTATATTTTTGGCTACAACCTCAACTAACACGGTACTACAATAGAGTAAGACGCCATATTCAGTCGTGGCATAAAAATAACCCATATGACCCAAATGGAAAAACTTTTGATGAACTTCTCGCTTTATTTGAGTATCCCAAAGACAAAAAACAAGTCGCTGTTAATTGGGTAATCAACACTTTAATCAATGATGAGATTGTTGAAAAAAGAGAAAACACTTATGCTATTACCAATCATAAAGTTGTTTTTACTGTAGAAACAAATAAGGCTCTGCAATGGATAGAAAACTTTATAAAGCAATCAAAAATGAAAACACCGCTTTGGAGCGAAATGTGCCAAAAAAGTAAGTATCAAGGTATAGATGATAAATTATTAAAGCATCTCTTAACCTATCTTGTTCGGCGAGGTAAGGCGTATTATATCGAAGAAAGTTATATTTATTACAAGATCGTCGACAATTGTCGTGTAACACTATTACAGTACTTATACGAACATAAAGAAGGCATAACTGTTTCAACTTTTAGAGATTTAATAAACGGAAATAGAAAGATTTGCCTATTGCTTTTTGCAATTTATGATATAGAGGGAATTGTACGTCGAGAAGAAGATTATCGCTTTATTACAGAAAAAGGAAGAAGGTTTCTTGAAACAGTATAATATCGAGCATGACATAACTGGAGTAGTGCTTGCAGGAGGCAAAAACAGTCGTTTTAAGAGCGAAAAATCTTTAATTGAGATAGATGATCAATGCTTAATAGAATTGGAAATAAACGTATTAAAAAGCATTTTTAAAGAGATCATTATAGTCTCAGAAAAAGAAGAGATAAGAAATATGTTTCCAGACATTATATTTGCAAATGATTTCCATAAAGATTGTGGTCCTTTAGCTGGGCTACATGCAGCTTTGAAAAAATGCACAACACAAGGCGTCTTTTTAGTTGCTTGTGATATGCCAAATCTAAATAAACAGTTTATTCTAAGACAGTTATCTTTATTGCAGGATAATGCGAATACTTTAGCTATTGTTCCACGACATGGAAATGGCTTTGAACCATTACATAGCTTTTATCATAAGAATTGTTTACCCTTTGTAGAGGCTTTATTAGCACAAAAGAAGTATTCCGTGAGAGGGTTCTTTGACAAGATTTCAATTAAATGGTATGAAGCAAGTGCAGAAGAAGAGCATTTTTATTATAATGTAAATACCCAACACGATTTAGCTAAATACATAAATAATAAAGCAAAATAAAAAAACCAAAGACATAACCTTGGTTTCTTTAATTGCCAGTGATATGATGAATTTTGATGAGAAAAGATTGATGGACGACAGCGTCCCGTCGCCCATCCGGTTCGGTTAGCCTAGCACCTCTCAATGTCTTTTGGCTTATGCCAGTTTGACATTGCCACAGCAGATTTAGCCAAGATTTTAAATTGCTTTTGATAAACTGTTTTGTGTAGCATGACTCACCTCTTCATAGCATCATCCGAGTAATCGAAGAGCTAATTGAGGTAGCGAATTTGCCTGAGCCAGCATAGAAACAGCAGCTTGTGTAAGTATCATGTTGCGAGTATATTCGGTCATTTCATTTGCTACATCCACATCTGAGATACGTGATTCAGAAGCTTGTAGATTTTCAGCTTGAATCTGCAGATTCGTAATAGTGTTTTCTAAACGGTTTTGAATTGCACCAAGTGATGCGCGTACATTCTCTTTACGAACTATTGCAGTGTTGATCTTCTCAAGTGCGAGCTGAGCTGCATGTTGAGTTGAAACAGCAATATTTGTTTTGCCAGATTTTGCACTTCCTGCGTCTCGGAACAATGACTCAGTTCTGGTATCAGCAATTTTGATAAAATAATAGTCTTCTGCTCTTTTATTGCCTGCGCCAAAGTGTATTTTAATACCCCCTGTCACATTGCCATTTTCGTCAGCAGTACCAGTATTTTCTTGCCATCCAGACGAGTTAGTCCAAACACCTTCATCACTTTTCCAAGTATTTTTACTTGTCCAAGTTCCGTTAGTACCAGATACAGAAACATTTCCATTTAGAAGTTTTACACCATTAAAAGAAGTAGAAGTTGCGATACGATCGATTTCAGCAGCCATTGCTGCGAACTCAGAATGAATAATCATACGTTGTTCATTGGTATAAGTACCAGTTGCAGCTTGTTCTGCTAATTCTTTCATACGGATGAGCTTTTCATCAATAACTGAAAGCGCACCTTCAGCAGTTTGAATCAAAGAAATACCATCCTGAGCATTTCTAATTCCTTGATTTAATGCGGCGATTTCTGCACGCATACCCTCACGAATTGCCAATCCTGCAGCATCGTCTGCTGCTGAATTAATACGTAAACCAGTAGAAAGGCGCTGTACAGAAGTTGACAAATTTCCGAAGACATTGTTCAAGTTTCTTGTAGCATTTTGCGCATTCATATTGTGGTTAATGATAAGTGACATTTTTCCTCCTTGATTGATTTGTTTATTCCTTAATAAGATTTATCTTATCCACCATTAAATCTACTGTAGGTGTTTAGGTATAAGCTACCAAACCAATCTATTGTAGAGGAGACCTCAATGAAACTTCCGAATAATCTTAGCCAAGTAATCTAAGTGCCATTTGTGGCAGTAAGTTAGCTTGTGCTAACATAGAAACTGCAGCTTGAGTGAGTATCATGTTGCGAGTGTATTCTGTCATTTCGCTTGCAATATCCACATCAGAGATACGAGATTCTGAAGCTTGAAGGTTTTCAGCTTGGATTTGAATATTAGTAATCGTATTTTCTAAACGGTTTTGCATTGCACCGAGTGATGCACGAATGTTTTCTTTTCTAACAATTGCAGTTGAAATCTGCTCTAATGCAACTTGTGCAGCATGTTGTGTAGATACAGCAACATTTAGTCTGTTTTCAGCATTTGGACCTGTTCCTCTGAATAGAGATTCTGTTCTTGCATCTGCTATACGAACAAAGTAATAGTCTTCAGCACGCTTGTTTCCTGTGCCAAAGTGAATCTTAATTCCGCCTATCACATTGCCGTTCTCGTCAGCTGATCCATTAACTTCATTCCATCCAGATGAGTTTGTCCACATACCTTGGTCTGATACCCATGTATTGGTGCTTGTCCAGGTTCCATTTTCTCCTGAAACTGAAACGTTACCATTCAATAGTTTGATACCATTAAAGTCTGTGGCTGTTGCAATTCTATCAATCTCGGCTGCCATTGCTGCGAATTCAGAATGGATAATCATTCTTTGTTCGTTTGTATAAGTACCTGTTGCAGCTTGTTCTGCGAGCTCTTTCATACGAATAAGCTTTTCATCAATGACTGATAGAGCGCCTTCAGCTGTTTGAATCATTGATATACCGTCCTGTGCATTACGGATACCTTGATTTAAAGCAGCTATTTCTGAACGCATTCCTTCGCGAATTGCCAGACCTGCAGCGTCATCTGCAGCTGAGTTGATACGAAGACCTGTTGAAAGTCTCTGTGTTGATGTTGCCAAACTACCATAAGCAGCGGTGAGATTACGAGCTGTGTTCATAGCTGGTAGGTTGTGATTAATGATAAGTGACATGTTTCCTCCTTGATTAGGTTATTTTTTGTCATCCTTGTGGACTATACATCCGCAATATTTTTGGCTAAAATCCTCCTGTGTAGAGGTAATGACTAACCTTCTCTGAGAGAAAATACTCAAGTTTATCAATTTCTATTATTAACCAAGTAACCTTAGTGCCATTTGAGGTAATGAGTTTGCTTGAGCGAGCATTGCAACGGCAGCTTGTGTTAAGATTTGATTACGTGTAAATTCAGTCATTTCATTTGCAATATCAACATCTGAAATACGAGATTCAGAAGCTTGCAAGTTTTCTGATTGAATTTGTAGGTTTGTAATTGTGTTTTCGAGTCTGTTTTGCAATGATCCAAGCGCAGCACGAATGTTTTCTTTTCTAACAATTGCAGTTGAAATCTGCTCTAATGCAACTT
>ENA-UPXM01005493-UPXM01005493.1-activated-sludge-metagenome-genome-assembly--contig:-NODE-5493-length-12303-cov-3.666721_pt1 | contig 12303 bp, 8 predicted proteins | sample MGYA00238178_ERZ772708 | MGnify/ENA primary metagenome ERZ772708 (study PRJEB29002, sample SAMN05720212) | activated sludge metagenome | isolation source: anaerobic digester from wastewater... | reverse complement strand
CTTACAAAGGCCAAGCGGAAAAATAAGAGAACCTTCAGTATCACCAAACTCGCTTGAAATAAGGGTAGCAGTGTATACAGCAGGTTCAGTAGACAGCGAAAATTCCGCCCATGACCAATAGGGGAAATTTTCGCCTTCATCGTTAATATAATCACTAATCGACTGGAGACCGACCTTTAGGACATCGGAAGCACTGGTTGAAGAAGCATCGAAGGTAAGTTTATATATAGAATATTGTGGTAAATCTAAGCTGAGTTTTCCAAGACACATATTAAATTCATCTATTCCTCTCAAGCCGCCGCTTAATACGAATGCTCCGGATGAAAAATCCATATTTGCTGAAGAATTTTCAGATTGCCAATAATCCCATAAAGCCGATCCTAATTCGAAATTGCCGTTATTAATTATTTTCGAAGGATCCGGTTTCCATGTACCGGCTTTTTTAAGTGATATATTATCAATTTTCAGAGTACCTTCTGTTGCTCCGAGATTAATATACAGACCTCCGCTTGGACAATCAAATTCCCTTGTAGCAAGCTTTGCTTTATATGTTTTAAATTCTGTACTTAATGTAAATACCTCAGAAGACCAGTATGAATAAGCATTGCCGTCTCCGTCTGCATCATCATTAAACTCTTGAAGGCCGATTCTAATAAGATCTGAAGGACTAGTCGAAGATGCATCAAAAGAAAGTTCATAAATCGAGTATTTTGAAAAATTCTGTTCACCCTGCACCAAATCAATACTCCATTCATGTAAACCCCTTAGTCCGCCTTTTAATACTAATGCACCGGAAGAAAAATCCAACTTTGCATCTGCTCCTTCAAGCTGGTTAACCAGCCAAAAATTTGAACAGGCATTGAAGCTGCCGTTATATATCAACTCATTTTCTTCCGGCAGGTAGGACTCTGTTTCTTTTAGAGAAATATTGTCAATACTAATTGTACCTGATGTAGTACCGCCGAAATTGAACCGCAAGGCCCCTCCCTGATCATCGTATTCTTTAGTAACAAGCTTAGCTCTATATTTCTTAGGTTCTTTACTTAAGGCAATATCTATTGCTGACCAGAGTGTCCAGTAATCCCCGTCACCGTCAATATCTTTATCATATTCCTGCAGACATACTTGAATTGTATCAGTGGGACTAGTTGAGGAAGCATCGAATGAAAGTTCATAAATCATATTCTTTTTAAGGCTTAATTCCTTTCGTACAATAGAAACGTCCCATGGATATTTTCCTCTCGGCCCTCCGTTTAATTTAAATGAGCCGGAAGAGAAATCCATAATCAAGTCAGCGCTTTCACCTTGATTAGCTTCCCAAGAAGCTCTTGCTTGTACAAAATCATTGATGTAAAGCAATTCAGTTCCTGCAGATTCTTTTTTATTCCCCTGTACTTTTACTTCTTCATCTGTTATAGGGATCTCTTCATTATCAATATCAGCTTCATTTATTACTTCAATTTTAGCAACAATTCCTTCTTTAGTTTCAATTTGATGTTTTTTTATTGTGAAAGAATAAATTTCTGATGAAAAGGCTTCATCAGTTTTCTGAATGGTATACACCGGAATTACCCTCCAAAACCATTCACCGTCTGTCAAACCGCTGATATAACAGGATTCAGATTGAGAAGTTTTTACAGCAATGGGATTAAGCATTTCTATGTTATCTGCGACTTCAACCTGATACAATGAAACCCAGTCATTTCCCTTCCAGGAAAATCGGATTTGAGGAACTTCATTTTTATAGGTAAATTCACTATTTTTTGGAGCTATCACCGTTGGAGAAGGCGCATCAAGAATAAGAAGCTGCCCGCTGTCGTACCGTGTTTTAATTGAACTGTCCTGCAATACCGGTAAAAGTCGCCAGTAAAACTTCCCGTTAGGTAAAGGAATATCAAACTCTTCCCAATTAGTCACATCATACGAAGCATACTGCATAGTGTAGCGTTTATCTGTATATAGATTTAGATACAGCTTCGCATCCGGAGGCATATTGCTTGTCTTCCAGCGGAAAACAATATTCGTTACAGATCCTGTATGATTTAAATAGCGGTAATTTTGGATAGGTTCAATCATAGCAGCAGATGGTTGTTCAAGCATAACAGAATCCTCTGCTGTTTCTATTACTTCGCCTGCATACAAAACCACGGCCTTATTATCTGAGACAACTTGTACATTCCCTTCTATAACTTGAACCTTTTGAATAGAATTGTTAATAGAAACAGAAAGACTTGATTTTGATTCTATTATGACATTGCCTTTCTTAGATTCAATTATTACACGATCTGTATTTGTTCCTGTTTGAAGAGAAATATTTCCGCGGTCAAATAAGATTGAAATCTCGCCATCTTTTTTTTTTGTATAAATTTGAGCTAGAGTGTTTTCATGAAGATCAAGGACATTCCCATTATCAAAAAAGACAGTCGCCTCTGAAGAAGTTGCGGTACGGATTGTGTCGCCGTTATATACTGCAGAATTATTTCTGAGTTTATCCCATATAACACCATCTGAAAACTTTCTCTGTGCGGATCGGTATTTAAAACTAATTACAGCTATTTGATCCTCTGCATTTTTTACAAACTCTTTATTTATATTCCCATAAAAAAAGTAAAGACTTACAGCCATTGCAGAGGTACAAAGTATAATTGCGGCAATATCGCTAAGCCTTAATTGAATATTTTTTTTCTTCTGCATCTACATCTACCTTTGTTAAATCAGGGGCGGCAATACCCAAGACAGAACGTACCTGAGCCATGGTTTTAGGTCCTTTCTCGCCTGCACCCTTTATATCATCAGCGCTTGGAATATTTACAACGGCAAACATTCGTATGGGATCAGTTTTACCCTTAACTGTTACAGAGGGCATTTCTTCGACAATAATATGCTCTTTAACTAAGCTGTAGGTATTTTCGGTAATTAATATATCTGTACCAAGCGGTTTATTTAGAGATTCAGTTCTCGATGCAAGATTTACAGCGTCGCCGATTACGGTATATTCCATTCTCTCTGTTGATCCAATCTGCCCTGCAACAACAGGACCTGAGTTTATACCGCAGCCTATTTTAATGGGCTTTTTATTTTCTTTTTCTCTAATTTTATTTAATGTATAAAGCTCAGCTCTCATCATAACCGCTGAACGGATGCAGTTAAGCGCATCAGTTGCCTGACTTCCGGATGAAACAGGAGCACCCCAGACAGCCATTATTGCATCTCCTATATATTTATCAACTACACCGCCTGTTGCATTAACACAGCGTACCATCCGTGTCATATAATCATTTAAGAACTCAACAACTTCATGCGGTTCAAGACTTTCCGACATTGCAGTAAATGAACGAATATCCGAAAAGAAAATTGTAGTAAATTTGTTTTCTCCACCGAGTGTTAATTCACCCCGCATAGCTTTTTCGGCTATTTCCTTGTTAATAAACCTACCGAAGGTATCCTTAAGCCGCTCGCGTTCTGCAAGCCCCTTTCCCATACTAACGAAGCTTTCGGTAAGCACACCAAGCTCATCCTTTCTTGAATGACTAAGTTCAACAATAAAATTACCATCTTCTATTTGATGTGCAGCTACTGCAAGATTTTTTACAGGAGTACTTATAGATTTTGACCAGAACCAGATACACAAAATTGAAAGGAATAAAACTGCAGCAGAAAGATACATATTACGCAGCGTTGTATCAGTAACTGAAGCAAAAATAACACTGCTTGGTACAGTTGTTATAACAGCCATATCGCCAAAAGCAAGCCTGGAATACGATGCAAAATATTCTTTTCCGTCATCATCAGTAATCAAAATCTGACGATTATCATCATTGTTTTCTCTCATAATTCTTAGAAGGGGGTTCTTTGTATAACTTGTTCCTTCAAGAACAAGCTCATAATCCGGGTGCAGTATGAGATCCGAATTATGATTTACAATATAGGAATTATTCAACTGACTGCTTGCAAAACTTTCAGTCAAGTTATCCAGTGAATAGAAAATAACAACAGCATTTCCCCCGCCGTCAATTTCTACAGGACAAAAAAGCGCACAAACCAGTTCACTAAAAACAGGAGAAGCATTCAATGCTGCAGAACCCCCGGATTTTGCAAGTGCCAGGGCATCGGGATTTTTTTGTATAAAAAAGGACGGTGTTGTGGAATCAAAAACTCCCCGTGAAAAATATGATGAATTCTGCAATTCTGTACCATCAGGAAGAGAAATGGAAATAATTTCGGGATTTCGCGAAAAGAATAGATCAACCGTTTCATTTCCAAGGTTTTCAAAAGATGATGAAGCATTAAGCATATCTAGAAGAAGAAAAATATTTGATTGAACAGACGCAAAGGTACTATTGGACTCTGAAGCACTTCGGCTGTTAATTGTATGATTATTTTCTTCAGCTGTCCGTCTTACATCTTCCGACATAAAATACGTAACAAGAACAGTTATTATACCCAGGGCCAAAATAACTAAAATACTGAAAATACTGATAATTTGTAAGCTGATAGGATATTTAATCTTTTTGGATTTAACTTTTTGACTTTTTTCCATTAACAGCCTCCGCTATAGTATATATACTAACACACAACACCTATGCCTTCAATAAATTTTTAAATAAGCGGGTCTTCTTTACACAAATTCATAATACGGCTATAATTTTTTTATGAAAAACTTTACCACTATAAAAGCTGAAGACTTCAGCGAAAACAGTATAAAACTGATAGGATCGGATTGGATGCTAATAACGGCAGGATCAATTAGTTCAGACGAATACATACAAGATAAATCCTTTAACACAATGACAGCAAGCTGGGGAGGAATGGGATTTCTGTGGAATAAACCCGCTGCTTTCATCTTTGTCCGTCCGCAGCGTTTCACTTTTAATTTCACAGAAAAAGAAGATGTATTTACCCTTAGCTTCTTTTCTTCAGATTATAGAGGTGCTTTATCACTTTGCGGCAAGGTCTCGGGAAAAGATGTAAATAAGGTTAAAGAAGCAGGCTTAACACCAATAACTGTAGAAAACGGCTCCGTTGCATTCCAGGAAGCATCCATCATTCTTGAATGCAAAAAAAACTATGCAGACTTTTTGAAACCGGATTGTTTTATAGATAAATCAATTATATCATCCGTATACAGCGCAGGAGATTTTCACAAAATGTACATTGGAGAAATTACCAAGGTATGGAAAAAAAATACATAAGGAGGTTCCAATGCCATTTATTGCAAAGCCGGTATGCTCTCCCGCACACAGCGCTTTATTCACCGATTTTTATGAATTAACGATGGCTCAGGGCTACTGGAAAAACAAGATGGACAGCACCGCAGTCTTTGATATGTTTTTCCGCAGGCAGCCCTTTGACGGCGGCTTTTCTGTTTTTGCAGGAATTGAACCGCTTATTGATTCACTGACAAATTTTTCTTTTTCGAATGAAGATATTGCCTATTTAGAATCATTAAATTTTTTTGAAAAAGAATTTTTAAATTATCTTTCTTCCTTCCGTTTTTCCGGCGATGTTTATGCCATGGACGAAGGTTCTGTAATTTTTCCTAATGAGCCAATTATAAGGGTTCATGCAAACCTTATTGAGGCTCAAATAATTGAAGGTCTTATACTGAATACTATAAACTTTCAAAGCCTGATAGCAACTAAGACTGCCAGGGTATGGCTTGCAAGTAAAAAAGGTCATATTATGGAATTCGGACTTAGAAGAGCACAAGGAAACGACGGCGCCCTGAGTGCATCCCGCGCAGCTTATATAGGAGGAGCTACGGGAACAAGCAACACACTTGCAGGCAAACTCTTTGGAATTCCAGTTCAGGGAACTATGGCACATTCCTGGATTATGTCGTTTCAAACAGAACTGGAAGCCTTTGAAGCCTATGCTGCACAGTACCCTGAGAAGTCTATTTTTCTAATAGATACCTATGACACCTTAAACTCCGGTATAAATAATGCAATCACCGTCGGGAAAAAGCTCACAGAGAAGGGCTATAATTTTGGAGTCCGCCTTGATTCAGGCGATATTCAATACCTTGCAACCGAAGTAAGAAAAAAACTCGATAAGGCGGGACTTCCAAACGCCTTTATTACTGTTTCAAATGAATTAACAGAAGAAATCATAGAAAATCTACTCCAGCAGAATGCCCCAATTAACAGCTGGGGTGTCGGTACCCACATGGTAACAGGAGGTGACGAATCGTCATTTACTGGTGTGTATAAATTATGCGCAAGGAATCTTCCTGAAACAGGAGAGCTTGTAACATCTATGAAATTTTCCGACAATCCTGAAAAAACGACAAATCCCGGAATTAAAAATGTGTGGCGCCTCTACGATGAGGAGGGCTTAGCTAAGGCCGATATACTTGCCCTCCAGGATGAAATAATCAGCACCAATAATGAAACAACCTTTTATCATCCTTCAATAGACTACCGCCAGTTTACCTTCAAACCCTCGTCGATTGAACCGCTCTTAAAAAAACGTATTGCAGAAGGCAGGAGACTTGGAGAAAAACTTGATCCAGTTACGATTCTTCGAGAAAGCAGGAGCACTATGCTCAAACAGCTTGAAACCTTTGATAAAACCTATAAACGTTTTTTAAATCCTCACATTTACAAGGTTTCTATAAGTGAAAAACTTAAAGATCTTAAACTAGTTCACATAAATAAACGCCTGCACTAAAAAAGAGCATTAGCATTAATTTTTTATAGGGCACAATCTAATAGATTGTGTCTTTTTTTAAGGGAGATATTCAGTTTTAATATTTTTTAAAGCCTGTACAAGCTTCATTTTTGAATTATATGAGCCATCGGTAAGATCACTTAATTTCGAGCGAGCATCCTTCCTTGCAGAATTATCCTGATAGGAACATGTACAGGTTAAACTTGAAAAGTTATATTCATTTGCATGAGATATTATCGTTTTTTCATCGCAAAGAATAAGAGGACGTATTATTGTAACTGGATACTTGCCATATTTAAGGCGGGGCGGCATGGTAGAAAGCTCACCCTTTGACAGTGCATTCATTAGTAAGGTTTCCAGCATATCATCAAGATGATGACCAAGCGCAATTTTATTAAAACCATGTTCTATAGCAAAATTATTTAATTCAGTTCTTCTTTGTGTAGAACACCACCAGCAATTCATTTTTTTACCCTCTTTTAAACGGTCAAGAACGCTTATAGAAATTTTTTTTATATCAACATTCCAGCTTTTAAAGAGAGTCATAAGTTCTTGAGAGAAAGGAGGACTAATATCGGTTGCGATATGAACGGCGGTAAAAGAAAACTTTTCTCTATTTTGAACAAGTCTGCGAGACAAATAATGAACTAGAGCCGTAGAATCCTTGCCGCCTGAAACACCTATGAGGATTGAATCATTTTCTTCGATTAAATTGTAATCAAAAACAGCTTTATCTATTAATCTAAACAACTTTGGCTGACCCATATAAAAACTATATCATAAAAAAAAAAGAGTATCCATATACTTCATATGGACACTCCTTTTATAGTTTTAATAAAAGATTCTTATTCTGTTACTTCTTCACTAAACTCTTTAACTTGAGTTTTCCTTTCTTCATCAGAAGGCTTCCAATTTCTTCGTACTAGAGCAATAAATGCACCTGTAATGAAAATTGTTGAGTAAACTCCGGAAACCATACCGATTATTAATGCAGAAGCAAAATCTTTCATACTGCCTGATGTAAAAAGGAAGAGACAGATTACTGCAAGCAGCGTGGTAACTGTAGTAATAATTGTTCTGCTCAAAATTTCAGTCTGTGAAAGATCTAAAATATCACTAAATTTCTTAACTTTCACAAGCTGAATATTCTCACGGACACGGTCAAGTACAACGATCGTGTCATTAATTGAGTATCCGATGATTGTCAGAATAGCAGCAATAGTTATTGAATTGAATTCCATTTGAGTAAACGTAATTACAGCAACAATAATTAAAGCATCATGAACAATAGCAAGGACGGCACCGAGTGCAAAATCCCACTTAAAACGAATAGTTGCATAAATCCAGATTAAGAGTAAGGTTGCAAGAACAAGTATTATTACCTGAGAAGCTAATGATTTTGAAAATTGTGAAGCAACAAAATCGGTTTTTACAATTGCAATACTATCCTTACCGAATTTCTGAGAAAGAAGCTCATAGACTTGAGACTGGATTTTTTTACTAATATCCGGATCTGTACCATCATCACCTACGCGAATCTGGAAAGAGTTATCGGTCTTATTACCCACAGATTTTACTGATGAATCAGTGATGCTTTGTAAAGCAGAACGAACATCTTCAATCTTTGTTTCCATAGAAGGATCAGAGTAAAAAACTCTTAAAGGAGAAGATGTTAGAACATTTGAAAATGCAGAAGAAGTAAACAGCTCGGAAGCTGCTGTATCGCTAGAAGCTCTTGCCACAGCGGTTATACCTTCAACAGTATTCATGGCACTGACCATTTCGCCTACAGTTTTATAGTTGATATAACCGAACGAATGAGTTGTCTTGTCAGAGCCAAGACCGCTTACAACTAAATCAACTCCCTGAGCAGAAGTATCAATAGTTATTGAAGAAGCACCTTTATAACTAATATCAAAAGCCGTCTTGCTGATACGTACTTCCTGAATAAGTCCCGGTCTGAAATCAATACCAAAATTAATACCGGTAGTAAACAGCATAACAAAACCAGCTATAATTATTGCACCGCTTAAAATAGCAGACGGAATAAAAAACTTACTAAATCGGATTACTTTTTTCATTATCTAATCCTCCAGCTGATGCTTAATTTTTCGCTTTTCATTGTTTGAGTACCAAAGTCAAAAATCAGCCGTGATACAAATAATGCTGTAAATACTGATGAAATAACACCGATTGCAAGGCTGACAGCGAATCCCTGAATTGGACCTGATCCAAGTTGTGACATGAAGATAGCGGCAATAAAAGTAGTTATGTTGGAGTCCATGATTGCCCAGAACGCACGGTCAAACCCTGCATTAATTGAAGCTGCTCTGGACTTTCCAAGACGAAGTTCGTCTTTTATTCGTTCAAAAATAACTACGTTTGCGTCAACCGCCATACCTATGGTCAGAATCATACCGGCAATACTAGGTAATGTTAATGTCAAGTTAAACGCAGATAAAATACTTACCAGAAGGAACATATTTAATAGCTGTGCAACAACAGCATTAATACCTGCACCTTTATACCAGATAAGCATAAAGATCATAACTGCAAGAATACCAACAGTAAGAGCAGTTAAACCTTCTTTAATTGCAAGAGCTCCAAGAGAAGCACCAATGACCTGTTGGCTTTCTACAGTAAGCGGCACATTAAGCCAGGCTGTCTGAAGAATTTTTTTAATGTTATTTGCTTCATCAAGACCGAACCCTGACAATGCAACCTGACCGCCGGTAATAGGCTCTTTAATTGTTGCATAAGATTTGATTTTATCATCTGAAACAATCGCCAGTGGTTCTCCCTGATGTGCGGTTGTAAACTCACCGAAAATTACAGCACCTTCGCTGTCAAGAACAAAATTAACCTGAGGTTTTCCGGTAAACTGATCGCTTCCGATTTCTGCAGATTTAATATGCTTTCCATCAAGAACAGCTTCTTTTTTTACAACAAGGTAGCCGATTCGCTCATCCAGATCATATTCATCTTTTGTGTATAAACCTAAGACTTCAGTATCTGAGGGAATAATTGAAAGATCAAGCAGATCTCCCTTTGCGGTAAATGTATCTGATGGGTGAGCATTGTAATATGCATTAAAAGCATTTGTGGCTTCACTGTCTACAAGGCGGAAGTTGAGTATACCCTTACCCATAATTATGGAATTAATACTGTCTGCTTCTGCAGCGCCAGGGATTTCTATATAAATTCTATCCACGCCCTGCTTGCGGATAACAGGTTCGGTTAATCCGAACTTGTCAATTCTGCTTTGGAGCGTTTCAACTGCCTGGGTCATGGCATCTTCTTTAAAAAGAGCTGCTTCGTCAGCTGTTAAGCCTTCCTGACCTGCAACTGCTGCATCCAGATCGGCTTTAACAATAACACTCATACCGCCGGAAAGATCCAATCCAAGTTTTACAGAGTTATTGTAAAGGCCTTTTGACTCCAATATTTCACTTCGATATCGAGCTTCTATAGAAGAGAGAAGCTCCGCCTCATTAGTAAAGGAGATTAATACATCACGGAGATTCATATTCTTAGGTACAGATTTACCCATACCCTTATAATTTTTTTTAGCTTCGGACACCAAATAATTATACTCTACAGGGATTTTTCCATTTGGATTATCTCTCGTTAGTATTTTTAATTTTTTAACATCCTCAGAGGCTTTAACTCTTGAATAATCTTTAATTGATTCCAATGAACTAAGGGCTAGTGCCTGATCTTCCTTCGGGGTACGTAAATACCAGTTAACAGAAGGCATTAAAAATGCAATACACACACCAATAATCACCAGAATGAGAAGAAAACGGCTACGTTTACTCATTATTTACTCCAGACTTATTTTTTTTCTTCTTCAATAGCTTTTTCTGCTTCAGCTGTTACAGCTTCAACAGTGTCTTTTTTACTATTTTTTTCTGCTTTATCAGTTACCACAGTAGAAATGGCTGAGCGTAAAAACTCAATTTTTGTATTATCATCAACTTTTACAATTACAGTTTTCTCTTTAGTTGAACTAACAGTACCGTGAATTCCGCCGATTGTGATAATCTTATCGCCTTTTTTTAAGGCAGCTATCATCTTTTCAGTTTCTTTTTGCTTTTTATTTTGCGGGCGAATCATGAAAAAATAAAAAATGACGAATATTAACGCAAGCGGTAATACCGTCATTAATAATGAACCAGAACCTGTTGCAGGAGCGGCCTGTAATAAAGAAATAAAGGGCATAGAATCCTTCCTTTTTAAACAAATAGAATTATGTCTATGCAGAATATCATAATATTAAACAGACCGTCAAGACTGCATTATTCTTTTTCAAAGGCAGACTTGCCTACTCCGCAAACCGGGCAAACCCAGTCATCAGGAATATCTTCAAATGCTGTTCCCGGTGCAATACCGCCGTCAGGATCGCCTACAACAGGATCATACACATAACCGCATACTGAACATACGTATTTTGACATAATAACCTCCAAAGGTGTGTGTTTAAAATTCATAAAACTATGATGTAATTATTGTATAACAGCTCGTATTAATTCGCAAGCAAAATTTCAATTTCCTCATTAAGTTTGATAAGCCTTTGATCGCTGGGATTTAAAGCAACTACCTGTTTTAAATAGTATTGAGCCTTTCTATAATCGTTTTTATCAAAGTAAAACTGATACAATGCATAGAGAGCTTCATTATTGCGTGGATTTGATGTTAAGCTTAATCGAAGATCGGAGAGTTTTGTATCCTCATTAGAAGCAATTCTGCTTTTTTCATAATACAAAATACTTTTTGAACGGGAAGAAGACGTACCTGATATCTGTATATCTATCAGCCTCCCGGCTTCTTCTTTATTACCTTTTGCTATAAGCAGCTTAATCTGTAGAATTGCCAGTATCTCTTTGTCGGCCGGTGTATCAGAGAGCTGTTGAAAATAGGTTCCCGCTTCAGTTATTTTTCCAAGTGCTATACAAATTTCTATATGTGATAAAAGTACAGCTTCGTTTGCATTATTCCGTGCAAGTATTTTTAAGCTGTATTCATATGCCTGAGCCCACTGCTGTTGTCTAACATTCTCATTAACAGTAAGGAAAAGAGCCTCAACGTTTTGAGAATCCTGTTGTAATATGAGTTCTAAAAGATCTTCCAAAGTAAATTGTCCAATTTTTTGTCCGCTTTGAGCCGAAAGAGATGCTGCAAGCAGAAGAACATCTATATCAGACGGATAAAGTAAAAGAGCTTCTTGTATAGTATTTGATGCTGCTGCCGTATTTTTATTCCAATCCCGTTGAAGTCTGGCACGAAGCAGGAGATATTCTTTGCCGTTTTTATTGTTTCGTGCATAAAGATCAAGCAAAGAAGAAACCCTAATAAAATCTCCCTTATCCATAAGAATTCTTGCACGGAACAAAACGTATTCTGTATTTTCGGGTTCTCTTTGAAGAAGCTGGGCAACATACTGCTCTGCAGCATTATAGTCCTTATTTTTAAAACTAATTTGAGCACATACTTTTAGTGCATCAATATCTCCAGGAGAGATCTGCAGCAGTGACAAAGCTGTATTAAACGAGGCATCAAACATGTTCTGTTCGTAAAGAGTATTCATGTAGAGCCGGGCAAGAGGTATGTAAGAGGCATCCTTATTATAAG
>ENA-UPXM01005489-UPXM01005489.1-activated-sludge-metagenome-genome-assembly--contig:-NODE-5489-length-12307-cov-7.401975_pt1 | contig 12307 bp, 9 predicted proteins | sample MGYA00238178_ERZ772708 | MGnify/ENA primary metagenome ERZ772708 (study PRJEB29002, sample SAMN05720212) | activated sludge metagenome | isolation source: anaerobic digester from wastewater... | reverse complement strand
TTTTTGCTCATTTCAACATACACATTCTCAACTTCAGAGCCAAGATGCTTCTTTGCAGTACTAACAGCAAAAGCTACGCATCCTGGCTCGGTACATCCCGCAGATTCTTTTACCTCTCTTTTCAGATAATCCTTTGCTAACATTTTTACACCGCCTTATATGTGATATTACCATTATAGCACTTCAAAAAATCTTATCTTATTCCTGTATTTTGCGGTAAATTTGAAAAGATTGCAGATAAACTTATCTTTTGTGCTGTTTTATGGTTTTTTCAATTTTCCGTTAAGTTTAAAACTTCTAGAAAATAAATTGAATCCCTTGCGGGATTCAATTTATTCTTTGTCTATTATATCTATAAGCTCTACAAACTCCTGTGCTGTTTCACTTACCAGCTTTTCATCCTTTCCTTCAGTCATAACCCTTATCTTGTGCTCTGTACCTGAGGGTCTTACCAAAAGCCTTATCTCTCTGTTGGTTTCATATTTCTTCAATGCGGCGGTCATTCTTTCATCGGTCATAATCTTCTTTTTATCCTTAACAGCAACATTTTTAAGAACCTGCGGATACTCTGGTATTTCGCCCACAAGCTGATCAATGGTTTTAGAGAAAAATTCCATCGTATCTATAGTTTCAAGCGCTGTAATCAGACCGTCTCCGGTTGTCGACCTGTCAAGCATTATTATATGACCCGACTGTTCACCCCCGATATTTGAAGATATCTCCAGCATCTTTTCAAGAACATACTTATCACCGACCTGTGTACGGTAAAGCTTTATTCCACGGCCACACAGATACTCTTCAAATCCAAGATTGCTCATTACGGTAGATACGACTGTTTCTCCGGTCAGCCTGGTCTGCTGTTTCATCTTAACTGCATTTATGGCCATAAGTTTATCACCGTCGACTAAAGTACCGTTTTTATCCACAAAAAGACACCTGTCGGCATCCCCGTCAAAAAGCACACCGAAATCGTATCCTTTTTCCCTGACAATCTTTGAAATAGTTTCCGGAGCAGTGGAGCCGCAACGGTCATTTATATTGAATCCATCTGGCGAGTTAAAGTATATATCGCAGTCCAGTTCCAGTTCTTTGAATATTCTGCCTGCAACTGCACCGGCAGCACCGTTTCCGGTATCAACTGCAAATCTGAAGCTGTTCTTTATGCCTTTAAAGGTGTTTATTACATAGTCATAGTAAAGCTCTTTTACAGAATCTTTTTCAACGGTTCCTATCTCTCCGTATGGACTGTACTCCATATGGTCTTTAAGTATAAGGTTTTCAATTTCCACTTCTTCTTCATCTGGTATTTTATAACCCTGCGCCATTACCTTAAGCCCGTTGTATATGGATGGATTGTGAGAAGCCGATATCATAACCCCGACAGCGCTTTTCTGTTTTGTAAGGAAAGCAAGACTCGGAGTGGGGATAACCCCGCACTGTATCACATTCATTCCGGCAGATATTGCACCGGTGGTTATTGCTGCCTCGAACATCTGACCGGAACTTCTTGTATCCATAGCAATAAGAAGCGTTTTATACTTTCCATTGTACAGGCGGGCAACTGAATTACCAAGCCTCATGGCAAGATCAACTGTCAGTTCATCATTTACTATTCCCCTTATCCCGTCTGTCCCGAATAATCTTTTCAAGATAGATTCCCTCCCGGCATAAATTTATTGTACTATTTATATCTATTTTTTATCATAAGATCTATAGAGGCTGCGGCTTTTTTCCCTGCCTGCATAGCCAGAATTACCGTAGCAGCACCGCTTGCAGCATCTCCTCCCGCATAGACTGCGGTTTTTGAAGTTCTGCACTCTCCATCAGTTACAATACATCTTTCGGAGTTTACTTTTATATCAGGTGTAACAGAAGTTATAAGAGGATTCGGAGAGGTACCTATTGCCATTATCACCGTATCCGTAGGTATTTCAAACTCAGAACCTTTAACTTCTACAGGCCTCCTTCTGCCTGAACTGTCAGGAGCACCAAGCTCCATTCTTATACATCTCACAGCCTTGACCCAACCGTCTTCCCCTGTAATTATCTCAACAGGATTTGAAAGAAGATTGAAAACTATGCCTTCTTCCTTTGCATGATGAACCTCCTCACGTCTCGCCGGAAGCTCATCTTCTCCGCGCCTGTAAACAATCGTTACCTCACAACCCATTCTTAAGCTTGCACGTGCCGCATCCATTGCAACATTTCCGCCACCTACGACAACAACTCTTTTACCAAGACGTACTGGCGTATCGTACTCTTTACTATACGCTTTCATAAGATTGATCCTGGTCAGAATTTCATTGGCAGAAAAAACCCCCTTGCTGTTTTCACCCTTTATGTTCATGAACCTGGGAAGACCTGCCCCTGAACCTATAAAAACTGCTTCAAACTTTTCCTGTATGATAAGCTCATCTATTGTAAGCGTTCTGCCTATTATGACATCGGTCTGTATTCTTACTCCCATTTCTTCTATACGCCTGATCTCTTTCTTGACTACTTTCTCTTTAGGAAGTCTGAACTCCGGTATGCCATAAGCCAGCACTCCCCCCGGTTCATGAAGAGCTTCAAATACGGTTACTTCATACCCCATGGCGGCAAGCTCCCCCGCACATGTAAGACCCGCAGGCCCGCTGCCGACAACCGCAACTCTGTACCCGTTTTTTTCTTTTGCCTGCCTGGGTTTTATATCATTATCAAGAGCCCAGTCGCCAACATACCTTTCAAGCTTTCCTATGGAAACAGGTTCTGATTTTTTACCCAGAATACATCCGCTTTCACACTGTTCCTCCTGAGGACACACCCTTCCACAAACCGCAGGCAGTGAAGTATACTTTGAAACAATACCGTATGCACCAGCAAGATCTTTATTTTTAAGACAGCTTATAAATCCGGGGATATCAATTCCTACAGGACATCTGCTTACACACGCCGGAGTCTTACAGCTAAGGCATCTGCATGCTTCTTCAAACGCCTGCTCTAATGAATAGCCATAACATACCTCAGAAAAGTTTTCCTTTCTTGTCAAAGGACTCTGCTCACTTACGGGAACTCTTGGCTTAATCATCTCATCTCACCATCCAGCCTGCACCTGTGTTTTTCCTCATCCCTGTATATACCCTGCCTGGACATCGCCTGGTCAAAGTCCACCTGATGAGCATCAAACTCCGGACCGTCAACGCATGTAAATAGGGTTTTCCCTCCTACCGTTACCCTGCATCCTCCGCACATTCCAGTTCCATCAACCATGAGGGTATTAAGACTTGCCACAGTCGGAACACCATATTTTTTTGTCAACAGCGATACATTTTTCATCATGATCATTGGTCCTATGGTTATTACTTCATCTATATGCCCATGCTCTAGGATAGGTTCAAGCTTGTGAGTCACAAGACCTCTGAATCCTATACTACCGTCATCAGTACATATATGAATATCTGCATTAAGTGCTGAAAACTCTTTTTCCAAAATAACGTACTCTGCACTTTTAAAACCAAGAATTACATCGGTTCTTATATTCTTTTCCGACAGCCATTTAACCTGTGGATATACAGGAGCCGCTCCAACTCCTCCTCCTACAAAAACTATCTTCTTGTCTTTTAACTCCTGTAATGATTTCCGAACAAAAGCTGACTCATTGCCAAGAGGCCCTGCAAAATCCCTTATCTGGGAAGACTCTTTCAAAGCCGTCAGCTTATGGGTAGAATGACCTACTGCCTGCACGACAATAGATACCCAGCCCGCAAGGGGATCAGTATCAACAACGGTAAGCGGTATCCTTTCACCATTTTCATCTATTACAAGAATTATAAACTGCCCGGGCTTGGCAGACCTAGCAACCATAGGGGCTAGTATATGCATTTCATAAATATCTTTGGCTATTTCCTTATTATAAATAATTCTATACATTACTACCTCCTGTTCAAACTTTTTATACATATAAAAATATATCATACTATCGTATTTTTTGAAACTAAATACTTTTTATTTTTATATTAATATATACTATCTGAAAAAACCTCCCTTTCGGGAGGCTTAAACTTCTAAGTAATTATCTTAATATAGGATATCCGTTGTTTTTGGCAGGATCTATCGTCCAGATACTTGTAAAGTCCCAGCCCACATAGGTTACCTGGTTTTTCATCTCGGCCGTTGTTTTGGGAGTACCTACTACTGCTGAATTATACTGTGCACTGGTTGATGCTCCGGAAACTTCTGTATCCCAGTAAGTATTTAATGCAGAACCACTGCTTGATGTTGGTATGGTTTTTATAAGTCCTGCATCACTCAAACAACTTACAGTTGAGTAGCAGTTTTCAAATCTAAGCCTACCGGCAGCAGAATATACCAGACCGGCCTTAGCTGTACCTGTGGCATACGAATTTTTAATGGCCTTTGTTTCCAAGTTTTCTCTGAAAACCCCTACAAGACCTCCCGAATACTTGGAATTGCTTATACCCATTGTTGAATAACATCTGTCTATGCTTGCGTAACCTCTGCCAATGAGACCGCCTTTAAACCCATCATCATTCAATCCTGAAATTGTTCCGTCTGAATGACAGCCGGTAAGCGTTACATTATCTGCATATCCGATAAGACCTCCTGTATCGCCATATCCGTTTATGCTGCCGTTATAGTAAGAATTACTTATTTTTACTCCAAACTTAGCCTCGCCAAAAAGGCCTCCTATGCCTTTCTTTTCTACAAGCGAAGTTAGTCCTGTTGTTGATATACCTGACTCGGAAGATATACTGTCAAACTCTGCCGAATGAACACAACCGGCTATTCCTCCAACACTTCTTTGACCCTGTACTGTTCCAGAACTCTCAAGATTGTCAATAAGAGTTGCTTTTCCTTCAATCTTTCCGACTATTCCTCCACATACCTCACTGCCGGATACATTTCCTTCATATATAAGATTATTCAGACTGACATGCGTCGTTGACGCACATATTCCGCCAACTGTCGATCCGGTACCTTTTACATCAGCATTTACGGTTATGTCTTTAAGCGTACCGCGGAACATTACACCTACTACGCCTCCAACCATCGTCGTGCCTTCTACTTTACCTGATATCTCAATATTTTCAATATTGACTATGTTTGTATTATCATACTGTGCTCCAGCCTCACCTGCAACTGTTCCAACTGTTGCGCCAGCCTTAATATTTACATTTGTGAACTTCAGATTTTTTACCGCCGCTTTGGAAAGTTTGGCAAAAAGCCCTCCGTTGCTATAGTTAGTTGAAAGACCATCTATGGTTTTATTGTTTCCATCAAGGGTTCCTGTAAATACTCTTATACTGTCATAACCGGAGATACCTATCGGCCTCCAATTACCGCTGAGAATTAAATTATTACCTAAAATATAGTTCTTATCAAGTCTATATCTTATTCCGCCCAACTGCTCCGCATTTTTTATTACATATGGATTAGATGGTGTCCCGTCCCCTTCGTCGTACTTAACTTTAAGCTCACGAAGAAGAAATGGGTAACTTTCATCAATAAACCATCGTTCACCAAAGTACCAAGTATTATAACTAGCTTGTTCTTTTGCATTTGCAGAAGTTATACTGCCGCCTGTTCCGCCAAGTTGATCGGAAGAATTTATTATCCAATAGCTCTTAGTTATACCTGCAGTAGAAGGAGCGGCAAAACCATACATCTTTCCATCAGAAACTGTAAGGTTGGAGTAACAGTACTCCACAGTGCCAGTATTTTGGGCAGCAAATCCTGAAGGATACGATGATGCATGTCCCGTCATGCTCCCTTTTACATAGCAATAACTTATAGAACCTGTACTTTCATTTTTACCTACAAAGCCTCCTAAAGCAGAAAAATCAGATCCATTATTACTTTTCATTTCTGATATACAATCAGTTACAGTTCCACTGTTTAAACCAATAAAACCTCCAACAGAAGCACTTCCCACTATATGAGCTTCGCCAGATACAGTACTGTCTGTTATGGAACCGGTATTATAACCCACCAATCCTCCTACATTTTCGCCAGACCAATTCGAGAACTTTGGTTGAATAGATTTACAGTTTATTATTGCCCCTTCACTTTTACCTGCCAGTCCTCCAACATTTTTAGAACCCACATGATTGAAATTGAATCTATACTTTTCAGCAGTACAGTTTTCTATTTTTCCTTTGTTCTGTCCGGCAATAACTCCTATATTTTCATTTCCATTGGACATCTCATACTTGACCTTAAGATTCTTTACAACTCCTGTTGCACCAATTACGCCAAAAATACCAACGTTATTCCTCACATCTAGAACAGAAAAATCATAGCCTATCCTTTCGGCCACGATGACAGATCCGTTGCCGTCAAAAGAACCTGTAAACATAACGGTCTCATCACCAAGAGGAGTCCAGTAATCTGTACCTACCGCTGCATAAATTTCAATATTTTCTTTTAATTTATAATGCTTGTCCAATCCATTTTTAACATTCAAAAGCTGCGTGAGGTTTTCTATGATATAAGGATCACCTGAAGTTCCAGACCCAATCTGACTGATAACCGTTATCTTGGCTGAAACCTTCAGTTCCATTGGAGGAACAGTGTTCTTTACATTTGAAGGAAGAGAAAAAGTTGCACTCACAGTGTACTCACCGATTTTTGTCCAATCATAAGCCGAAACGTCCCATGTGAGATTTACAGTATGGGTAGCATCAACTGAATCCGTTATCTGGGTTGTGAGACCCAACACTTCTTTTATCTGATAGGTGTTATACGTATTTGCACTTACAGTTATATTTTCTACTGGTTTTATGCTCTTGAGCGTTCTGTTATCCGAAACACTCAGTTTAGTGGTAACGGTTTTGGATACTTCTGAGTTGTCATTGATCTGAGCAGGAACTTCAAAAGTTGCGGATGCAGGATAGTCTGCTTCTGCATTAGCATTGTATGTTGGACATACCCAGTTATTAAGCTCAACTTCATATGTCTTGCCCAAGTTATCCTTAACTGTCGTACTTGTCGGTAGCTTAGTCATAGCCGTTGCTTTTGCTGTTCCCAGCAGTACATAGTACTTTTCATTAAGAGCTGTAACAGAGTGAAGCTGTGGTCTTATAACTTCTATCTGAACAGTTACTTCAAGAGGCACTGGAGGAGTTTTCTGAGATACTCAAACAGGAAGCGTAAAGGTTCCTTTTGCAGTGTATGTTCCCACTGTATCTTTGTCATATCCGTTCAATGCCCATGAAGCAGTTATTTCATAGTTCTTTCCTTTGTTATCTGTTATCGTCACCTTAGTAGGAAGTTCATTCATAACCTCCGCTTGGGTAGTTCCCAGAGCTACCTGTACCTTGGCAATGCCTTTCACAGAATCAATAAAGATAAGTTCCACCTTTGGCCCGCATGAAACCAGAAAAACCGTTAACAATAAAAACAATGAGAACAACCTAGCTACTTTTTTTCACATTGTACCCCCTTAATATTATTAATAGAATCAAAAATATTATACTAAAACATTTTATCAAAGTAAATTATTTGGACAAAACATTAAAAAAACAGTTACCATATTTAACTAATATTGTTACTTCAAAACGTTAATAAGTTTTCTTGAATCTATTTGTAACTTACAAATATAATAAAGTGACATTATAATATATTAAAATGAATTTATGCATTAACATTTTAGCAATCATAATTATCTTTTTACACTCTGTCCTTTCGATAAGGCTTACACGAAAAAAGACTATAGATCCAACGAATGAATATAGGTTCTCAGATACTCTCATTTCAGTTTTGTCAAAAGCCTTTAGATTGATATAATATTACTGGATTGGCATTATAACTTAGTTTTTATTATATAAAAAGAGGTGTGGAACTTGAAGATAAGTATAGCTGGAAGTTCTGATATTCCAAAGATAGCAAGGGTACACGTGGATGTTTGGAAGAGCACCTACAAGGGGATAGTTTCGGATAACTACCTTCAGCAGCTTTCATATGAAAAATCTGCCAAAAGGCTTATGGGGATCTATGAAAAAAATGAGAGCATAATTCTTATGGCTGAAGATGGAGATAACGTTATAGGTTTTCTCAATGGAGGAAAAGAAAGGAAAAATGATCCTGTTTACAAGGGTGAAGTCTATGCTGTATATATACTCGAACAGTATCAAAATAAAGGCGTAGGCCGTGAATTGATAAAATTCTTCACCAAGTATCTTCTGGAAAATGGAATTAATAACATGATAATATGGGCTTTTACAGAAAACAAGTACCGTTGTTTTTATGAAAAACTTGGTGGTAAAGCTCTCAGAAATGATTCATATACCATCGACGGTAAATCACTCGGAGAAACCGGATACTGCTGGGACGACATCAGCAACATACGGTTTTGACCAGAAGGGGGAGAAAATGAAGAAAAAATTTCTTGTATTTTTCATGGCACTTTTTGCTCTGTTATGTCTAGCTAAAACAGATGTATTAAATAAACCGTTGAACCTTTATGGAGCTGACCATACCAGTACAGGTAATTATATGGTACATAACAGCGAGGTTTCAGCAGTTCTTGATGAAAAAAGCGGATTCATTACGGCCGTTTTTTTTAACCGCAACAAGATAAATATTGTTGATGCTATAGGTCCGTCATTAAAAGACGAAAATCTTATTCTTTCACAGATACAGCCTATACAGGATGGTTTTTTGGTTTCTTTTTTATCCGAGAGTTTTTCAGTTCAGACCATACTTCATCTTTCAGGGAAAACACTTTTTTTATCTACTGAGGTAAAAAACATATCGCAAAATGAAAAAAGTTTTTCATACTACGATATATTTGATTTTAAGAACAGCAGTCCCGACTTTTATGCTACTAAGCTGTACGACAGATACTTGCTTAGTGTATCACAAACAGGTATCTCACTAGGTTTTTCAACGGAAGGGGAAAATATCTCCAAAAGAGTTCTTGTGAACAACAGAACCGGTGTGGTATATGCTCCTGTCAAAAAGCTTATCCCCGGTGAAAGTATACTGCTTGAAAGAGTTTTAAGAGTTGAAGAAACCCTTTCTGACCTTCAGCAATACTTTGGAGAAAGATACGGTATGCCGCTCAGAAAATATACAGGAAAGCTTAAGGAAGGATATACAGGAGTAAAGATCGTAGCTTTTACACCTTTAAAGCAGATTGTTTCAATAACCAGAACCCTTGATGATGGAAGCTTCCAGTTTATGCTAGATGAAGGAAAGTATCTTTTTCAGGCAGAACTGGGCGAAATAAGATCCGAACTCCGTGCACCTCAGGAGAATCTTATTGAGCTTGAAATCGGAAAGATTCCTGATCCCGACTTTGTTTACCACCCTTTCCTCACGAGTCACAGTCAGGGAGAGGTAACCGTAAACTTCAAGCTCAACATGCCTGTTCCGGCATATGTGCTACTGTACGAAAATGGCGTTCTTAAAGAAAAGTCTGAAGAGGCACCTTTAAGCGACTTGTACCATATCAATTTCAAGAATTTTGATCCTAAAAGCTCCTATACTTATGAAACTGTTGCAGAAAACTTTCATGGAGAGATAACTCTTAAAAGCGGCAGGTTAGAACTTAAAAATCCTGCGGATGCTACTGATGACTACTCTTTTGTTGTATACGGAGATACACAGAAGTATGTGAATATGCACAGCAGAGTAGTACAGAGAATGTACGCCGAAAATCCATCCTTCGTGATACACTGTGGAGATCTTGTAGAAAAAGGTGACTCAACACAAGACTGGATTGACTTTTTTAAGAGCATGCGCCCTCTTGGTCAGAAAGTTCCATACTATACTGTTCTTGGAAATCACGAATACAATACTTTTAATTACTACTCTGCCCTTTCACTACCAAAAGGAGGAGGAAACTATGAAAAACGCTGGTATTCTTTTGAATATGGAGACATATTCTTTATAATGCTTGATTCAAATATTCTTACAGGAGATCCTAACTTTGCCGCTCAGACAGCATGGCTTGAGGATCAACTTAAGAACTCACAAAATAAAAGATACCGATTTTTGGTATTTCATCATCCGTTCTGGACAACTTCCCAGGAGTACGGCCCAATGAAGGAAAATCTTGCGCAGGGGCATGAACTTACTGAATTTTGGTTTGACCTTTTCATAAAATATAATGTTCAGGCTGTTTTTAACGGTCATATACATGGTTATGAACGATATTTCAAGGACGGCATAATGTTTGTTACCTCCGGTGGCAGTGGAGGTCCTCTTGATACAAAGCATACGGCAGAAAAACTTCCCTGGAGTAAAGTCGACGTTACAGGTCACTGGAACTATGTTTTAGCTGAAGTTTCACCTAAAGGGATACTATTCACCGTAAAAGGAGTGGCCAAATCCTTAAAACCTCTTGATGAAAATGCTTTTGAAGAGGAAGACATTATTCTTGACAGATTTTTTATTCAGTAGTTGTAAATTTCTGTAATACACTCCGGTGCTCCAAAGTCTTTGGAGCACCGTGACTTTATATAAAGTCCATCTTTATCATACCAGAAAAAAGCTTTCCAGAATATTGAAAAAAAACCATCCGGAGTCACTTCGATCTTTATGGCATTTATTTTTTTCCCATTTATTTGTAGTTCTTCCATTCCTTTATTTACAGCATACATTTTCATGCATCTCTCTCCATCAAGGGAGACCAACCAAAATCTTTTATCTTTATTTCCGGAAAGTACCAACTGAGCAAGCGAAAGCTCTATTGACTGCTCCCATCCGCAGTCATCAATTTTAAAGTTTTTAATGATTTTTTTGTTTTGATCTTTTCCGGCTACCTGAATTACATAACCGTTTCTAACAGCATCATACGACAGTCCGGTTACTTTATTTTCATAACTGAACTCGGTTGTGAAGGTATTCATGTTAATTATCTTATAGTACTCATTTTCACTTTGTTTCTGAGCAATAACCCTGCCATTCTCGCTTGTAATAATGCTTATGGTAAGTATGGTTCTTTTCCCGTTTATTTCTTCGGTATACTCCATTATTTCAGGTTTCTGAGAAAGAACTATTAAAAATATATTAACTATCAGAGCCACAGTTACCGCCCTTTTCATTTCAGCCCTTCCTGTTCTGCCTGAACCAGCCTACAGAATCTTTTATACTCTGTTCAAGGCTTCTTGGAGAAAAACCCAGCTGTCTCCTTGCTTTAAAATTACTTATATTACTGTTGCTGTTCAGAGTATATAACGAATATGGTGTAAGAAGAGCTTTAGTTTTGGTCAGCCAGTAATATGAACAGGAAAACAATGAGGCTACGTATGCCATGGTTTTTCCAATATATCTTTTAGGTCTTTTTATTCCAGTTATCTCTTCAAGCTTATCCAAAAGCTCATCAACCGTTATCTTGTACCCAGAAAGAATAAAAACCTCACCATTTTTGAAATTTTTTTCCGCATTTATAAGCCCTTGAACCACATCTCTTACATCTACAAAATCATACCCGCCCTTTATGTACGTATGCATTCTCTTTGCTGCATATCTTACCATCAGCTCCCCCATTTCGGACACTCTGTGGTCATAAGGGCCTATAACCCCACTCGGACACAAAACCATCGCTTTTATAAGACCTTTTGTTGACGCTTCTAAAACTTCCAGTGTGGCAAGGGCTTTAGTTTTAGCATAATTCCCGACAACTTTTTCGGGATCAAACGGGGTTTTTTCATCGATCACCCTTCCTTCCTGCGGCTCTGAAAAAGCATGAACTGAACTTGTATATATCAGTTTATCCACTTTGTTATATATACAGGCATTTATAACATTTCTGGTGCCAATAACGTTTATATCAAAAAGCTTTTTCTTTTTGAAAGGCATTATTGATATATACCCTGCAAGATGATATACCGTTTCACAACCTTCAAAAGCTCTGTTCAAAGATTGGACATCTCTTATATCCGCCCGGACTATCAGCGCTTTGGTATCGTTTATGGGGTGTGCGCTTTCATACGGTGGAAGTATGGCACGAACCTGTACTCCCATTCCGCACAACTCACGTACAAGAACATTTCCTATATGTCCAGTTGCTCCGGTTACAGCTATCATAATACCACCCCTTTCGTTTGAAATATTAATAATCAAATCATTTAACTATTAATATTTTACACTATATACCGAAGCATAGTCAAATTCACAGAACAATGCCATAGTAAAGCAAAAACAAATAAAAGCCCGGTTATCTGGAATATTCCAGAATACCGGGCTTTTATACAAAAGAATTATTTTTACAGTTTAAATTTTTTAACTATTTCAAAAAGACTTTCAGAAAGTGTGTTGAGCTCCTGGCTGTCCGTGCTCATCTGCTGGGCACTCGAACTCT
>ENA-UPXM01005487-UPXM01005487.1-activated-sludge-metagenome-genome-assembly--contig:-NODE-5487-length-12310-cov-3.956508_pt1 | contig 12310 bp, 12 predicted proteins | sample MGYA00238178_ERZ772708 | MGnify/ENA primary metagenome ERZ772708 (study PRJEB29002, sample SAMN05720212) | activated sludge metagenome | isolation source: anaerobic digester from wastewater... | reverse complement strand
ATCCGGGGAGTGCCGCGGCTCCTTGCAGCGATCTCCCGTGAGCCGCTCTCCGTGATCGGGAGTGCCAGGATCCGTGCACTCCTCCTGACGATCGCTGCCAGCTCTTCGCAGGAATACGCATTGAGCCGGAAGATCATGCCGAACCGGTCCCGGAACGGTGACCCGAGCTGCCCGACCCGTGTTGTCGCGCCGATCAGGGTGAACGGGGCCAGATCGATCCGGATGGAGCGGGCGCTGGGCCCCTCACCGATCATCACATCGATCCGGAAGTCCTCCATGGCAGGATACAGGATCTCTTCGACAACCGTGGGGAGCCGGTGGATCTCGTCGATAAAAAGGAGCTCCCCTTCAGAAACGAGGGTGAGGATCGCAGCGAGATCCCCGGCCTTTTCAAGGACCGGGCCGCTGGTGCAGTGGATGGCTGCCCCCATCTCCCGGGCAATGATATGGGCAAGGGTGGTCTTCCCGAGACCTGGAGGGCCCGAGAAGAGCAGGTGGTCGAGCGGGACCCCCCGCTTCTTCGCGGCGGCAATGGCAATCGACAGGGATTCCCTCAGTTGCGCCTGCCCGATGAATTCGGCGAGCGTTTCAGGCCTGATCCCCTCCTCATCCCGGTCCTCCTCTTCCATCGTGGCAGCGATGAGCGCTTCTTCCCTCATGATCCCTCCCGGAGAAGGGAGAGCGCGGCCCGCACGACCGCTGCAACGTCAGAGGATCTGCTATTCCCGCGGAGCACGGCCTCAACAGAGGCCACAGCCTCCTTGTGCGAGAATCCCAGCGCTACAAGGGCACTTTCCGCATCCCTCCGGACAGGATCGCCGCCTGACGGGAGACCGGTCACGAACAGAGCAGCCCGCTTCTTCATCTTGTCACCGAGCTCCAGGATGAGACGCTTTGCACTCTTGGACCCGATCCCGGAGATCCTCGAGAGGACAGCCTCATCACCGTCAAGGATTGCCCCGGCCAGATCAGGGATGCTGATCTGGGAGAGTATTCTCAAGGCAAGGGCGGGTCCCACCCGGTTGACCTGGATCAGGAGGAGAAACATCTCCACCTCTGACCGGGTGAGAAACCCATAGAGCACAGGTTCCCCGTCACGGACGGCAAGATGGGTATGGATCTTTACGGGCGTGGTGGTGCCGGCAAGGTCCCTGACCGCCGCATCCGTCATGGTGACTTCAAATCCGATCCCATGCACATCGATGACCACCGTGTTCTCACTGCACCAGAGGAACGTGCCGGAGAGGAGGGAGATCATGGCTCCCTCACCACGTGGAGATGGCACAGGGCTAAGCAGAGACCGTCAGCCACATCGTCTGGTTTTGGTATTCCGGGGAGGGCGAGGAGACGGCAGATCATCTCCTGCATCTGCCGCTTGTCTGCCCTCCCTGAACCGGTGATCGCCAGTTTTACCTGGTTTGGGGTATACTCGGCAACCTTCACCCGGTGCTGCTCTGCGGCAAGCAGGATCACCCCCCTCACCTCGGCAACCCCCAGCGCTGAAGTCACGTTCTTTGAAAAAAAGAGTTTCTCGAGGGCGATCCACCCGGGTTGATGCTCCGAAATCAGGCTGCAGATCCGGCTGAAAATCTCTTCCAGCCGCTGGGGGGTGGTGCTGTCCTTTCCCGAAGTCCTGATGCAGTCATACGCAAGAACGGTCTTGACCCTCCCGTCCCTGGACTCGAGGACGCCATATCCCACAGTGGCGAGACCCGGATCGATCCCGAGTACGATCATGTCGCCTTCCTCCATTCGGACTGCAATAAGAGTGATTGTGCGTTTCAAAAACATATCCTTTTGCCATTCTGTAAAACTGGCGTTATGCGGGCAATTCTGCACGACCGGCAGGTGCCGGAGTACCCCTGCACAGTGCCCGGAACAGTGCCGGGAAGGGAATGACGTGCACATGATGACCTGTTCCTCATGTGTTCCCCGAGTAAATGCAATCTGGACTTCGAGGTCGCGGGCCCTTCCAAGGGATCTTGTGATCTTCTTTACGGCACGAAACTACCTGCTATAGGCCTTTTTCGGGAGGCATGATGAAAAGATCGGCGGTGCAGCACGGAGGCGGCGTGAGGCAACCCTCATGCGGTGGATATGGGTGGCATCGTCCCCGGCCGATGCCCTCTCACCTCCTTTTTCAAGGATGTATATCCCTTCCTGATATGTTCCATTCCGTAGGGACCGAAGGGCTTGCTGCCTGGATCAGGTCTTTTTGCCTGCATTCCTCTTCTCTTCCTCCCATCCGTTTCTGGTGAGCAGGCACCATTCCTGGGCATTCAGGATCGGCTGTCCTGGTTCGGGCAGCAGGGGGGTATAGGCTCCATCAGGATTGAGCACCCGGTTCTTGACATTATCTCCGAGATGCACGGGAATGATCGTCTTCATCAGCCATGCCGCAAGGCTCCGGTCCCTGACCGGAAAGAGGATCTCAACCCTCCGGTCAAGATTCCGGGGCATCAGGTCAGCTGATCCGAGCAGCACCTCCTCCTCTCCCCCATTCCTGAAATAGTACAGGCGGGTATGTTCAAGGAACCTGCCCACGAGCGAGGTGACGGTGATCGTTTCACTCACCCCGCTGATGCCAGGCCGCAGACAGCAGATGCCCCGGACCTGGAGCATGACCCGGACTCCTGCCTCTGAGGCTCGGTAGAGGGCGACAATACAGTCCCGGTCAACGAGGGCATTCATCTTGAATATGATGCATCCGTCACCATGCTCCCGGTGCCGCTTGGTCTCCCGCTCGATCCGGGAGAGGATCCCCTGGCGGAGGGTATGAGGCGCAACGAGCAGTTTCCGGTATTCCAGCAGTGTGGCACCGCCGGTCAGGCTATTGAACAGGTCAGCAGCATCGGCAGCGACAGCGGGATCGGCGGTGAACATGCCGAGGTCCGTGTACACCCTGGCAGATCCCGCGTTATAATTCCCGGTACTCATATGGACATAGGTACGGAGGCCGTCCTGCTCCCGCCGCACGATCATGCAGATCTTGGCATGCACTTTGAGGCCGGGAAGGCCATAGACCACATGTACCCCCGCTCTCTCAAGTGCCCGTGCCCAGCCGATATTGTTCTCCTCGTCAAACCGGGCCTTGAGCTCGATCAAGGCTGCCACCACCTTGCCATTCTCCCGGGCTTCAAGAAGGGCATTGACGATCGGTGAATTCCTCCCGACACGGTAGAGCGTGATCTTGATGGCGAGTACGGCAGGGTCATTGGCTGCCTGCCGCAGCAGGGTGATGACCGGGGTGAAGCTCTCGTAGGGGTGGAGCAGGAGCTCATCCCTGTCACGGATATGGGAGAATATCCCGTCATTCTCCCCGAGGCCATGCGGGACTGAAGGGATGAAGGGGGGATCTTTCAGGTCAGGGCGATCCAGCCCGGTCAGTTCCATCAGGTCTGCCATCCCGAGGGGAGCTCTCACCCGGTAGAACATCCCCGAATTGATCCCAAGCTTCCTCCCGATGATCCCGCTGGCAGAGGCAGGCATTTCAGGGGTGATCTCAATCCGGACCGGGGACCCTGTCCTCCGCATGCCGATACTCTCTTCGACCGCAGTGAGAAGATCTGATGCTTCGTCCTCCTCGATCTCGAGGTCCGCATCACGGGTGATCCTGAAGGGATACGCCCCCCTGACGATGCAGCCGGGGAAGAGCAGATCGAGGTTTTCAGCGATGAGATCCTCGAGAAATACCATCTGTATCCCGTCTTTCTGAACACGTCCCCGGGACTGGTCAGGGACCCGGATCAAACGGGGAAAGAGGTTGGTGGGGACCTTGACCCGGGCAAAGTTATCCTTTCCTCGCGGGGAATAGTTCAGAATGACTGCCAGGTTGAGCGAAAGGTTCGAGATAAAGGGGAATGGATGGGATGGGTCCAGGGCAAGGGGCGTGAGGACGGGAAATACTTCACGCTGGAAATAGTCGCGGAGCGCTGCCCTGTCATCCGGGGGGAGGTCCCCGCAGGAGACGATGTGGATCCCCGCCTCCTGCAGAGCCGGGATGAGGTCCTTTCCCCAGAGGTCAGACTGTTGTGCAAGCATTGGTTCAAGGACCCCGTGGATCTCTGCCAGCTGGTCCTGGGGGCTCATGCCATCAGGAGGAGGTTCAAGCACCCCCCTTTCCAGCTGCCGCTGCAGTCCTGCAACCCGGATCATGAAGAATTCATCGAGGTTGTTGGAGAAGATGGAGACGAACTTGATCCGTTCGATGAGCGGGTGGACAGGGGCACAGGCTTCCGACAGGACCCGCCGGTTGAATTCGAGCCAGGAGAGTTCGCGGTTGATGAAGAGGGAGGAGGGATAAGACCGGTCATTTCCGGTATCACCCGTCTTCCCGGAATCACCCGTCTTTTCCTGCCGGCTATTCCTACCCGCCATCCTCTTCACCAGGTTTCACATACTATTGGAGAAGGAAAATTTAAAACCATGGGGGAGAGCAGGGGAAAAACTTCCCTCCCGGACAGGACGGGCGCGAATACTCTCTTGCAGGGACCAGGCGCTCCCCCGGATTCATCCATCGTTTTTCCCCATTTCACCCTGCCGGCCCGGCAACAGCAGATAATGCGGAGAGAGCGATGGCGGAACAATCGCTGCATTCCGATGCTGAAAAATGCCCGGCCGCCACCATACCAAACAATTTTAGTAGTTATCTGACAATCTATCTTCTGCCGTGATTGACCATGGGATCTAATGACGACATCATGCATGAATTTGTAAGAAAGGAGCTCAAGAAACTCTATCCCAGCGTTGACGGATGGCAGATCAGGCCAGCGGCAAAATCCGGAGGAAAAGAGCAGGGATTCGTAGTGGCAAGGAGAATCCTCGGGAAATCAGAGGGTGCCCATGTCCTGGTCTCATTCGACCATGTCGTGACACCCGGTACCATCGATTCCCTTATGGCCATGGCACGGAACAACCCTGTCCCGGGTCTTGCATCCCCGAAAAAGATCCTCGTCATCCCGCAGAACACCAATGTGATGGTTGTTCCCTCAGAGGTTACTGTCCTCCCGATGCAGAGCTTTGCATGGGAGAACAAGGAGCTCGTCTGGCTCAAGAGAAGAAACCAGGTGAGCGAGAAGGCCTCCGCTGCAAAGCGTTCCTGAAAAAAAAGGAAAGCAGACCGACAAGACGACTAAAGACCACCCCTTATTCTTTTTTCGAGCTGCTCGCTGTGGGATCCCAGCCAGTAGAGTCTCCTGCATCGTCTGCACCAGAAAAAACGGAGATCCGTTCTGTTTTTCGGGGCATATGCAGCGGACAAAACCTCCCCGCTCTGTGCTGGCCGGAGGAGTTCGTTGCAGATCGAACACCGGTTCAGCCGGAGCTCCGGCTCGATGAGGCCCAGGTTCACGAGCGCTCTGATCTGGTCGATGACATCGTCTCCCGCGACAAGAACGGCCCCTGCCCCTGCACGCCTCGCAAGCTCCCTGTCCCTGGTCAGCAGGATCCGCCCCTTCCGCTCCGCAGACCGGATCAGGAGCGTATCCTCGCGGGGATTTCCCTCTGCCATGGAACAGGCACTCTCGGCGTCGTATCCCATGAACCGCAGGTAGCGGCAGAGGGTGCCAAGCATCCGGTCCACCAGGAATGAGGGGGGATCCGGGCGGTCAGGCCGTCCTGTCGACATAAGGGATCACTTCCCCGCATTGGGTGCACTTCTTTCCGGACAGGTTCCTGAATGCGGCTGAGAATCCCTGCCGCTCGATCAGGAGTGCCCCGCAGAGCGGGCAGTACGTGTTCTCGAACCGGTGCGGGAAGACATTGCCAAGGTACGGATAATGGAGCCCGAGTTCCCTGGCCTGCCGGTAGATCCTCTCAAGAACAGCGAGAGGGGTCGGTCCCGGCTCATGCATCTGGTAGTCCGGGTGATACCTGGTGAAGTGGACAGGGGTGTCCGGTCCCAGGTGATCGATGATCCAGCGGATCAGAGCCCCGGTCTCATCGGGTGAATCGTTCAGCCCCGGGATGACAAGGGTGACCACCTCGATGTGCATGCCGAGCTCCCGGGCAAGCGTAGCCGCATCGAGAACCGGCTGGAGTTTTGCCCCGCAGACCTTCCGGTAGAATGCATCGGAAAAAGCCTTGATGTCCACCCTGAACGCATCGAGAAAGGGCCTGATCTCTCTGAGTGCCTCCTCGGTGATATAGCCGTTTGTCACGTATACCGTCCCGAGGCCCTGCTGTTTTGCGAGGAGTCCCATCTCGAGGGGATATTCATGCCAGATCGTCGGTTCGTTGTAGGTCCAGGAGATGCTTGCGCAATGGGCAGCGAGGGCCCTTTGTACCCCTTCCTGGGGGGGCAGATCGGAAAGGATCGTCTCGTATCCCTGCCGCGAGATGTGCCAGTTCTGGCAATGCTCGCAGTGGAAATTGCACCCGACGCTGCCGAGCGAATACGAGAGCGTCCCGGGCAGGTAATGGTACAGGGGTTTCTTCTCGATGGGGTCGATCGCCTCCGCACTCACCCTGCCAAACGTGGTTGCGTAGAGGATCCCGTTCCGGTTCACCCTGACCCCGCAGATCCCGTGCTTCCCGTCCCTGATATGGCATCGGTGGCTGCAGAGGGAGCAGACCACTTCGAGATCGTCCCCCTTCCGGTACTGCCGCGCTTCGTGCCAGTCTTCCATCAGAGGAGATAACCGGAGAGGTACAAGATAAACATACCGGTGCAAGGAAGCCCTTCCGCTGATCACTCCCCGTTGTTCCGGGGAAGTTCATCCTCCTCTACGACAAAGGAGCCATAGTAGCCACAGCGTTTGCACCGGTATACCTCACCGATACACCCCCCGGCTACCCGGTAGATCTCGATACTCCTGCAGACCGGGCAGCGGATCATCTTCAACAATTATATGTAGCGTATAAAGAAACCATTGGGTGCATGAAGAAGGTCGTTCTCTCGCTGGGCGGATCTGTGCTCATCCCTGCCCTTGAAGAGCACCGGATAGCCCGCTATGCCACGGTGCTGCAGGAGATCGCCGGGTATGCCCGGTTGTATGTGGTGGTCGGTGGCGGCGGGGAGGCCCGGAGATACATCACGGCAGCACGTGAGATCGGCTGCTCGGAAGCCCTGGCTGATGAGATCGGGGTTGCGGTCACCAGGCTGAATGCAATGCTGCTTGCCGGTGCGCTGGGTGAGGCGGCCTGCCCCCTCATTGCGGAGAGCCAGGCTGAGGCGATGGCCTACGGGGCGGGAGAGAAGATCGTCCTGATGGGCGGGGTCACCCCTGCCCAGACCACGGATGCGGTGGCCGCAGTCCTTGCAGAGCGGTGCGGGGCAGACCTGATAGTCAACCTCACCTCGGTGGACGGCATTTACACCGCGGATCCCAGGACCGATCCGGCAGCCGAACGGCTCGACCAGCTCACTCCCGAACGGCTCCTGGAGATCGTGGGGACCGGGTCGCTCAGGGCTGGGGCAAACACAGTGATCGATATGATCGCCGCAAAGGTGATCCAGCGGTCCGGCATCCCGCTGCTCGTCATTGACGGCCGCGACCCGGGCAACCTGTCGCGTGCGCTCCTTTCAGGCACCTATTCCGGGAGCCTGGTCACCAGGGGTGGCGGGATGCCGCTGCCTGTCAGGAGAACATGAACCGGACAGGTAACTATTTTTGGGTGTCTGACCAACCATCTTCCTCATATCAGGGGTAGTAGGGTAGCCTGGTCCATCCTAGAGCGTTTGGGACGCTTTGACGGCAGTTCGAATCTGCCCTACCCCATCTCCTTCTCTCAATCGTGCCCATTTTATGGATCACGGCACCACCTGTTCTGCATGGACAGGAAGAACGCCCGCCGGATCCTTGCCATCCTTGCCGGCCGTTACCCGGACCGGTGGGCCCGGGAACGGTATGCGGCCTCCCCTTTCGAAGTGCTGATCACGACCATCCTCTCTGCCCAGACCACCGACAAGTCGGTGGATGCCATCAGGAATGACCTCTTCTCCCGGTTTCCCGGCCCGCAGTACCTGGCAACCGCAGATGTTGCCGAGGTGGAGGGGATCATTCACAGCACCGGGTTCTTTCACATGAAGGCCAGGCACATCATCGCCGCTTCACAGACCCTCGTCGGGAAGTTCTCCGGATCGGTCCCTGACACCATGGAGGATCTCCTGACCATTCCCGGGGTGGGGAGGAAGACTGCCAATATCGTGCTGTACCATGCCTTCGGGAAGAATGAAGGGGTGGCGGTGGACACCCACGTGTTCAGGCTCGCAGGGAGGCTCGGATTTTCTGATTCCCGGAATGCTGACGGCATTGAGAGGGACCTGATGCGCCTGTTCCCGGAAAAGGACTGGGGGGTCCTCACCGACATCCTCATCTCGCATGGCAGGGCGGTCTGTATGGCCAGAAAACCGGCCTGCCCGGTCTGCCCGGTCTCCCATCTCTGCAGGTATTACCTGGATCAGATAAGGACGGGACCACCAGGATAAAGCGCTGCCCTGCCACAGAAAAAGCACCAGGGGCACAAGATGGTCCCCTGGCTTCATATCAGAGGTGAGGTAGAAAGCTGCCCCCCCCTGCTGAAAAAGGACCAGGGGAAGAAAAAGGCCGTCAGGGGCGGGCAAAAGAGGAGCGTCCCCGGCGGGACGTGATCTCGTGCAGCCATCCCTTCAGAACAGGTTCACGATATACAAGATCCCGGAAAAGAAGACGTAGCCCATGAGTGCACTTACAGGAATGGTAAGGACCCATGCCCACACAATCCGCCGGGCAACGCTCCACCGTACATACCCGCTTCCCTGTGTTGCACCAACCCCCATGATCGATGAGGAGATCACATGGGTGGTACTTACAGGAATGCCAGCGATGGAGGCGCCGATAATGGTCGCAGCCCCTGCTGTTTCGGCAGCGAATCCATCCACGGGCCGTAACCGGGTGATATTGTAGCCCATTGTCTTGACAATACGCCATCCTCCCGTGAGGGTGCCCAATGCTATGGCACTGTAGGCAGCCAGAATGACCCATATCGGTACTGGGAGGTTGTTCGGATCCACTGTCGTGCCAAAATATCCGATACTGAAAAGGAGCGGGGTGATGATACCAATCGTTTTCTGGGCATCGTTGGTCCCGTGGCTGAAACTGTAGGCAGCGGCAGAGAAGAGCTGCAGTCTCCTGAAGTGGCGTTCAGCCACCATCCGCTGGGCACCTTTCGAGATCCAGAGGACGCACGACATGAACAAGAATGCCACGATAAACCCGATGATGGGAGAGAGGACCATGAAGAGGATCACGGTGTCGATGGTTCCCATCTTGATCGCCGCTAATCCACCCGCAGAGATACCTGCCCCTGCGAGGGATCCGATCAGCGCGTGAGAGGAGGAGGTCGGAAGACCGGAATACCAGGTAATCAGGTTCCATCCGATCGCGCCGAAGAGCGCGGCAAGGATGATATAAGGGACGATCATGGGATCGACATACCCGAGATTGATAATTTTGCTGATGGTGCTCGCGACTGCAACACCGAAGAAGAAGGCAGCGATGAAGTTGAAAAAAGCAGCGAAGACCACTGCCCTCTGTGGTGAGAGAACCTTCGTGGAGATGACGGTCGATATCGAGTTCGCCGAGTCATGGAATCCATTCGTGAAATCGAATATCAGGGCGATAAGGATGATGATCGCGATGATATCCGGGGTCGGGACCAGCATGGATCAGCACGCTCCCGGCACCACAGGAATAAGAACCACTCCGGCAATTCGTCCCATGGCCTTCATCGGCAGGTGCCCCCTCGTCAGGAATGCCGGATTGCGAGGTCGGATAGGATGTTTGCCACGTCCTCGCACTTGTCGGTCGCAATCTCCAGGTATTCGTAGATATCCTTGTACTTGATGATGTCCACGGCGCCCTTTGTCTTGAAGAGATCCTTGATCGCATGGGCAAGAACGTCATCGGCGACGTTCTCAAGCCGGTTCACCTCAATGCAGCGTTTTTCGATCTGCATCGGATCTTTGATCGACCGGATGCACTTGACCGCCTGTTCGATCTCGATCACCGAGAGCTGAATCAGCCGGATCAGCTCACGCATGTACGAATCCACCTCGGGTATCTCGTAATAGTCCATCTTCCTTGTTGTCGAATCGATATAGTCGAGCACATCATCGAGTGATGAGGCGAGATGGGAGATCTCATCGGGCTGGAGCGGGGTGATGAAGCTGATGTTCAGCTGCTCGTAGATCTCGTGGGTGATCTTGTCCCCTTCATGCTCGAGCTGCTTGATCTGCTGGGCATAGTTCTTCAGGTCCCCGAAATTGTCGGTGAGATCCACAAGCCGGTAGGACGCGAGCACCAGAACGGCAGATAAACGGTCGAAATGGTCAAAAAAGATGTCATCCTGCGGTATTATCCATTCCTTGAGGCCCACGAGTGATCGATGCTACATCATCCCACAGAGGTAAAAAAACTCCGATCTGAATTTGGCCGGGCTGCCCGGGAAAGAACAGCGCAACCGAACAAAACGTGATGGACCGAGCGGGAATTGAACCCGCGGCCTCTTCCATGCCAAGGAAGCGATCTTCCTCTGATCTATCGGCCCGCTCCTAGTAATGTGGTCGCTCCTGGTTAAAAGAATTATTTATCGCGAGCCGGGTCGGCTGGAGCGTCAGCACAATCCATTCCAGAGGAGTCCAGCCATCCCCGCTGGATCAGCGAACGCATGAGCCGTTCCCGTGCCGCAGAGAGCGGGGGACGCTGTACGACCACTCCGTCCTTCAGGTAAGGAGAGAGGAGTGGGATTCCCTTCCCGGGCCCCGGCTGCCCGGCGGGGAGGAGGTGATGGCGGCCATCCGGGAGTTCCCAGACCTGTTTCTCCCCGCTCTTCTTGCCCCGCTTTGCAGAGGGGGTGCCCCCGATCGAGACGATATCCAGGGCAAAGTCGACAACCGGGGCATTGGCAATCGTTCCGCCCACGCCGAACGCGTCCACGAGATCCCGGTAGGCGAGGATGTCATTGCGGGTCACCCCGCCGGAAAGGATGATCTTCACTCCGCGGTATCCTGCAGCGTCAAGCTCCCACCTGACCTCTTCGATGATCGCCCGCATGTTCCCCCTCCTCGACCGGGGGGTATCCAGCCGTACGCCCTGCGCCCCTGATCGCGCCCCTGCAAGCGATTCCATCTTCTCGTCGCAGAACGTGTCACAGAGGAAGATCCGGGGGACATCCGGGTCGGCATACCGGTCAAAGGCCATGAATGCCTCGTTGGGGGAGGGGTAGCACATCACAAAGGAGTGGGGCATCGTGCCGGCGAGCGGGATCTCCGGGGGAGCAGCGGTATTCGAGACCCCGTCAACCCCTCCCACCCATGCGGCGCGTTCTACCATCGTGGCGATGGCCGGGTGCTGTCTCCGGGAGCCAAAGGAATAGATCGCTCTCCCCCCGGAGATGCACCGGAGCGAAGCGGCAGCGGTAGCTATCCCGGAAGCATGGCAGAGGAATCCCAGTATCGCGGTTTCGTACCGGATGAAATCCTGGTAGTGCCCTTCAATCCTGATCACGGGTTCTCCGGGATAGCAGATCGACCCCTCGTCCATTGCGTCGAGGCAGATCGGTATTCCCTCGAGGAGGGTGATGACATCATCGAGCCCGCAGAAGACCGCAAAGCCGTCAGGGAGCGAGGAGGCGGTCACCTCCATGGCCACCCGGGGATTTTTGCCGGACTGGCGGAGGATCGCTTCGGTCCTGGCAAAGTAGATATCGGTGCAATCACCGCGCCTGATCGCGTCATCGTCAACGATGGCAAACCTGCCCATGGAGAGGAGATCTGGAAGGGGGGGCTGATACAGCTTCCGGGACGGCCTCCTGCGAAAAGACCGAAAATGATACATTCTGCATGCATCCTCACTATACTGACAACAGGTGAGCCGACGATGCTAGGAATTATCGGGGGCACGAGTCTCCTTTTTACCCGATTGCCTGACCTTGAAAAAAGGGTGGTTTATACCCCGTTTGGAAATTCTGACGTGTTTTGCGGGGAGTATGCACTGCTGATGCGGCACCAGCGGGACAAGCCCCCGCACCGGATCAATTTCCGGTCCCATCTTGCAGCGCTTGCCCTCTGCGGGGTCACGCACCTTGTCTCCATCGGGTCGGCAGGGACCCTGAAGCGGGAGATCCCTGAAGGATCGGTGGTGATCCCCTCCGATTACATGAGCATGGCACCTGTCCCCTCCTTCCATGACCATGCGATCCATCATGTCCTCCCGGAGTTCTCTCCCGGCTTGTCCCGGCAGCTTGCAGCGCTCATCCCGGAAGCCCGGCACGGTGGGATCTATGTGCAGACCCCGGGGCCACGCCTGGAGACCAGGGCCGAGGTTCGTGC
>ENA-UPXM01005459-UPXM01005459.1-activated-sludge-metagenome-genome-assembly--contig:-NODE-5459-length-12357-cov-13.591367_pt1 | contig 12357 bp, 8 predicted proteins | sample MGYA00238178_ERZ772708 | MGnify/ENA primary metagenome ERZ772708 (study PRJEB29002, sample SAMN05720212) | activated sludge metagenome | isolation source: anaerobic digester from wastewater... | reverse complement strand
AGGTGCGCAAGCATGATGTTGGAAGATGCATTACTACACAGAGACATCGTAGCGTTCTCTTTCTCCCGCTCCAGGGTCGAGAACGGGTGTGCTCTAGGTGGCAGGTATGGGTATATCACCCTCACCGATGCCCTCATCAACGATGATTGGAACGTGATCACCGTTGATGCAGTGCCTCCCGCACAGGGTGTTCGTCAGCTGATAAATGAGAACTGTTTCCACGGGATGTCGACTTCTGCCTTCTTGCTGATGATGTCATCGACGTGGAGCAAGAGAGGGAACTTGTCTCTGTCAAGGTTTCCCAAGGAAGCGGCTCTCCGCACCGCACGGGCGACCCGCTCGGCTACGACCAATGATTCCAAGGTGACTCCCTGTAAGGTCTCTTTTGCTGCATCGATATCCATGCCGCGCCCGAGAAGGATCCCAATCTTCCGTGTTCTTCCTCCGTAGACGGTCACGTACAGATCCCCAAGGCCGATGGCGAGGTTGTTGAGAGCCATGGCTCCTTGGTATTCAAGCAGCAGCGCCATCTCCTTGACGCTTTGGTAGAAGATGGCGGCCTGCGAATTGAAGTGCGGGTCGCTTTCGAGGCCGAAGCGCCTCTGGTTTTCCCCAATCGTGAGCGCGATGGCCAACGCATAGCCGTTCTTCAACGCGACTGCACTCTCAATCCCCATCACATCGGTTGTGATGCTGATGTGGTAGTAGGAGGTCTCCATAATCGCTTTGAGGGTGGCGAGCACCGCCAGATCCGGGCCGCAGAATGCAACTTCCGTATGGTCATGGGCAACGAGCTCATAGCTTGTGCACGGGCCGCCAATGGCATTGATATTCCTGGAAAGGCCCTTCTTTGCCAGCATCTTCTCCCAGAGCATCGGATACGGCAACAACCGACCATCCGGTTCATCGAACAAGCCTTTGGTCACAGAGAGCACCGGAGTCTTCTCAGGAATACGAGGCAAGACAAATTCTCCAAACCATTCGACTCCAAAACTGCTCACCCCGCCGATGATCATGTCGGCGCCTTCGATGGCACGTTCCATCTCACTGACTTTGAAAAATTGGATGCCACTGGGGAAATCGGTCTTGAACGCAGGATGTCGATTCTTCGCTCTACAGGCATCGATGATGGAATCATCCAGCGGGCTGCCGACAACCCGTACTTCATGACCATTCTCCCTGGCGGGAAACGCCAGCGCCGAGCCCATTTGCCCTGAACCGATAATTGTTACAACTGACATTTTAACTCCTTAGTTGTCCATACAATTCCCAAACCGATCCCATAAACTGTTCCATATCGAGCAGCGATATTCAGTCTGTCTGTTTGTTGTCAAATTTTTATTTCAAAGTCTCCATGCGTTAGAGATGTGAATTCCAACGCATCGAAATCATTCTTTGAATTTCACCACCGTGAGAAGTCCTCAAGCAATTGCTTTGATTCTCCAGGAGATTTCTCATCATTCCTAACGTTGCAAGACTTTTTCAGCAGACCTCATATCAATTTATTTCTGATAAATCCATAAAAGTTTCGGATATTGGCAAGTCCAGGATATCCTGGACTTGCCAACGACACACCAATTCTCGGTCAATGGTATTTACTGTACAAGGTAGTCCATTTCTCAAGCATTGCTTGTTTGTTCTCTATGAGCCAATCGATGTCACGAGTAACCCATTTGATTTCATCCGACGGAGGAAGGTAAGATTTCTCTACCACAACATTCTCGTTGGTGAATCGAACTGTCCCAACATAGTTTGCTCGGAAAGACTGCCCTTCAGCGCTTTGGATATAATCAACAAGAGCTTTTGCCGCTTTCATATTTGGGGCATTCTTTATGATAGCCACGGCAAACGCATATGCTGAAGCGCCTTCTGCGGGATAGACCATCTTGATGTTCTTTGCTCCATTCTTAAGAAGCGTCGATGCCCCATCCTCGTAAGTAAGTCCAACAACATACTCTCCACTTTGCACTCCCTTAAAGGCGATTGAAGATGACGAGCCAATAACCATCCCATTGGCGAGCAATCCTTCGATTACCGCCCAAGCCTCAGCGCTATCATTCCCATATACGGCAAATATGTTTGACAGATTATTCCAAGCTGCAGAAGAAGATGTCGGATCAGAGAAAATAATTTTCCCCTTAAGAGCTGGATTCATAAGATCTGCGTACCCTCTGATGTTGAGGCCAAGTTTGGCTTCAAGTTCTGTGTTTACGCAGAAGACAGCGGTAGAGAGGTGATCATAGTTATAGAACCCGTTGTTGCTCCGGTACTCTAGAGGGAGTTCGTTGTCGTATGGTGACACATACTGCTCAAAAATACCTGCATATGCATTCCCGTCTGCTTGGTTAAGTCCCGAGTAGATTACATCCATGGTAGGATTTCCCGCCTCTGCCCTTGCTCTGGAGACGCCCTCACCCGCGGAACATGTCACGAGCTCGATATCTACCTTCGGGTAGATTCCAGTGAATCCTTCAATAATTGCATCTAAATCAAGATCCGTCGCAGATGAGCAAATGACCAACGTTCCTCCGATGGAACCGTCATCTACTTTCGTTTCCTTGGCGCCCCCGGCGAAGAGCATTGTAGCACTTACAAGAATTGCCATGAGAACGGTATACTTTTTCATACTAAGCCTCCTATTTTCTTGGACTTTCTCCGAAAGCCCTTGTTTGATGCATACATATGAATGACGTGTTTTGTGTCGATTCCAATAATGTTCACAACTTTATATCATCCTCTGACTTACTTACCGCAAGGAAGAGAACCATTGAGATTATCGTCAGTGCAGTCACTATCGTGGCAAACGCGCACGCAACTCCATCCCTCCCCCTGCCAACAGAAACATACGTCGAGACTGTCAAATTGATTGTCTTATTACTATAGAGAATTATGGCTCCACTAATTTCAGTGATTATGGCAACCCAACTCAATATTGCTCCGCTGATAATACCACTGCTCATTAATGGGACAGTAATCTTAACGAGTGTTTTCAATTTCGATGCGCCCAAACTTCTTGCGACTTCATCTATCGATAGGGGGATTTGCATCAATCTCGCTGTTGCTGACCGAATCGTGTATGGCATCCTCCTGATGACCAAATTTAAGATCATGACCCAAATCGTCCCCGTCAATGCCCAAGGCTTTGGTCCAAAAGCGAATACGAGCGCGATACCAATGACAGACCCGGGCATGATGTATGGCAGCATGCTCATCGTATCAAGGGTGTTGCTGATCAGTCCGCCTTTCCTGACAACAAGGAAGGCGATCAAAATTGAAATGACTATTATTATTGCCAGTGAGATGAACCCTTGAAGCAAGGTGTTTTCTATTGACCGCACCAACAAGCGCTTGAGGGCATTCTGATAGTTGACCAATGAATAGCCAGGTTTAAAAATTGAACCATCGCAGTTTCTAAACGAAAGATTGGCGATATACAAGTTGGGCAAGAACCCTAGAATCACTAAGAGATAACAATACCCGTGCATGAGGACCCCACTAAGACCGTGAGGCTCCTTTTTCTGTATAGGATGCATGACATTCATGGTGAACTTGAACCTGTTCGTTGCCCATTTCTGTATCAAGAAAATTACGGCGGTCACTACTACAGCAAACACTGAGATCGCTGCGGCGAAGTTTTGGTTCTGTCCATTCTCACCCATAAACTGAGAATAGATTTCAACGGGAAAGGTCCTGTACCCCTCTCCGATCAAACCAGGGGTCCCATAGTCTGCAAACGCCCTCATGAAAACCATCAACGCGGCAGCCAACAATGTTGGCATGGACAGCCTCATTACAATCTGGAAAAATCTCTTGACCCCACTGCACCCGAGGTTTGCACTCGCCTCCATAAGACTGTTGTCGATATTACGGAAGGCTCCATTCATGTATATGAAAACAAGAGGAAAGAACTTTAGGCTTTGGACCAGCAAAATCCCTTTAAAACCATAAATACTGCCGATATTAATTCCTACTGAAGACAAGGCTCTCGTGATTACCCCAGAACGTCCGAGAAGCATAATCCAAGCATAGGCACCGATGAACGGAGCTGACATAACACAAAGAATACTCACGACAAAGAGAAATTTCGTACCTTTCAGATTGTAGAACGTATAGAAATACGAAAAGGGCAACGCCAATAGTAAAGATACAATGGTCACGGCGATTGTAACTTTGAAGCTGTTTCCTATCGTAGAACTATAATACCTGTTGCCAAAAAACTTTTTGAACTGAACTAGTGAAAGGTTATCATCATTGTCATATACGGAGTGTTTGAGAACACCAAACAGTGGGAAGATAAGAAAGACCATAAACAAAACGAGTAGTGCAATGGAAACCCAGGTCCAAATATCTGCTGCTTTATGTCTGAACATCATGCTTCCTCGCTCTGTGCCAAATGATCAGTCAGTACCCCCGTCAAGATATTCTGCTTCCCATCTGCGGTAAACACATTGGTCTTTACCGTGTTAATTCCCAAGGAGATCTTCGTTCCTTTTTCAAGCGTCTCTTCAATTGTAGACTCTTGGATAATCTCCACTTCTTCACCACTATTGAGCACAACAAAATAGTGGGTATTCAAGCCGAGGAAGATGGCGTCCTTTACAACGCCTTTCACACCCTCGAACACATCTTCGCGGTTTAGAAAAAATTCTTCAGGTCGTATAGAAATTTTTACATCCTGGGAGTAGAAATGGTCCTTCGCAACGGCTTGTATCTTGGTCTTGAATTCTTGCACTTCCAAGTACGCCTGTCCTTCTTCGACAACAAGCTTTCCGTCGAGAATATTCGTACGTCCAATAAATGTTGCAACGAATAGATTCGCAGGACGTTGGTATATTGCCTTTGGTCTCCCTATTTGCTGAATCACTCCCGCGTTCATGATTGCAATGCGGTCTGAAATCGCCATTGCTTCCTCTTGGTCATGAGTAACATACACGCACGTGATGCCCACGCTATTCTGTATTCGCTTGATGACTGTCCGCATCTCAACCCGTAGCTTGGCATCCAGGTTTGAAAGAGGCTCATCCATGAGCAGCACATCCGGCTTGATGCAGAGGGCCCGTGCAAGAGCAACACGTTGTTGCTGTCCTCCAGAAAGCTTTTCGGGCATTCTGTTGGCAAACTGCTCAATCTGCACCAATTTCATGTATTCTTCTGCCGTACTTGAAATTTCATCTGCAAGCAATTTTTTATTTTTCAACCCAAACTCAATATTTTTACGTACCGTAAAATGTGGAAAAATTGCATAATTCTGGAACACCATGCCAATATTTCTCTTCGCTGGATCGAGATCATTGATTCGTTTGTCATTGAAGTAGAAATCCCCTCCTTCAATCGAATTAAAACCAGCAATCATTCTCAACAAGGTAGTCTTTCCACAACCTGATGGCCCAAGAAGAGTAAAAAGCTCCCCTTCTTTGATATCAAGTGAGAGGTTGGGGATAATGACTGTATCTCCATACGCTTTCTTTGCATTCCGAATGATAATATTGACGCTCATCATCAGTCCTTTGTGTGGATTTTAATCAACTTCTTTCTAAAGATCCTTCAAATCCAACCTGTTGTTGTGCTCATCCCCTGCAATATTTCGCTAACGAAACGTAGCAAGTAGATATACAGCTCCTTTAGAATGAGCAGATGCTCAGTTTGTGAGCTAATGTTATTTTACATCTCACAACTGGAGCTGTCAACATTTATTTTCTTCCCATTGGATATGGAACCGGAATGGGAGAAAGCATTCAAGTTATCCTTGTGTGAAGGCACCCCATCAGTGTTCTCGCAAATGGTACAGAGATACCGGGAGACGATGCATCAACAAGTACATTTAGCAATTCATTTTGGGCATTTGTTGACATTAGGATTTGCTCAATCTATTATTGGCAAATGAACAATACGTGAACAAAAGCTCAGACACAGCTTCAGTGGAAGTCAATTATTAAGGATGAATTATGAGCAATGAACATCAATTGATGGTCAAAGTGGCCGTACTCTATTATAAATATGATATGCAACAGGCAGTTATTGCCGATAGGCTTGGTTTATCGCGTCAGAAAGTCGGACGTCTTCTCAGACAAGCGAAGAAATCAGGAATTGTAAAAATCAGTATCCATAGCAACCTCTCCTACTCTACCGAATGTGCTGCAGCCTTGGAACAGCTATTTTCCCTCAAGGAGGTTATCGTTGTTGATGCCCCAGTGTACGATGATCAAATCATCAAGGAGGAATTGGGCAAGGCAGCCGCCGACTTTGTTGAGAGGATATTGGTCGATGATGATAGCCTCAGCATCTCATGGAGTAGTACGGTCTATGAATTCGCCAAGCACTTGAACAAACTCCCCCTGAAGGGCCTGAAATTTTCACAGTTAAATGGGAGCCACGAGCGGGTTTCCCTGACCTTCAGCGGATTGAACATCCTCAACCTACTCCATCAGAAAGTGGAAAACTCGGTAACATACCCATTGTTAGCCCCCATGAAAGTATATTCAGAAGAACTGCTGGGCAACCTCATGAAGGACATCAGAATCAAAGAAGCTCTGGATGCTGCCAGCAACAGCCGCATTGCTGTTTTCGGTATCGGCATCATTTCACGAGACTCACCCCTATTCTACACTGGTTATATGGATGATGGTCTGGTGACGACGCTCCAACAAATGGGAGCTGTGGCGGATGTCTTTGGGCACTTTATTGACCGTAATGGGACACTCTGTAGTCCTGATGAGGGAAAGTGGACCGTGGCAATTACCGCAGATGACCTGAAGCGTAAGGAGTACAGTATTGCTGTTGCAGGGAATCTTCAGAAAGCGGAAGCAATTTACGGCACATTGAAAGGTGGATGGTGCAATGTCTTGGTTACCGATCTCCAAACAGCCAAGAAGTTGATCGAAATGGAGCAGGAAAATAGATAGCCACGGAAAGTGGGCCTCCGCTTCTGAATCGTTTGAAAGAAAACCACAACGTTTGTTTTTCATACGCCTCTGTAAAAAACCAAAGATCTACAAAATGTTGATGACTAAAAACCTGAGTTTTCTATAGGTTTGTACGATTAACTCCAATATCAGATTCCTGCAGCTATCCAATTCCTTTGAACACAGGTGAATATTTTCGTTTTTATGGGTATAATCGAAAAACTTTTTCTGCCTGCAAAGGGTCCACGGCCCTGTTGAACCACCAGGCGCTCTGTGCCTTTTGCCTTTCCTCCATTCCTGTCCTATATTAGAGGCATGCAATTGGTGAACCTGAGGCGGTTCTCGTCTCTTGGAAAGAGTATATTCGTGGTGCTTCTCACCCTCTTTGTCCTCTACCTGGTGGTGGGTGGGGTGCTTGTCTTCCTCTACCATCGAAGCGATGACAGCTATGCACAAACAATCGATCCTCAGCGCTTCTTCGGCGAAGGGATCGGCGTGGACAAGGCGCTGGTGGTCGAGGACCGCATCGATTCGGCGATCGCCCGCATCAACTTGATCGAGCATGCCACCTCCTCCATAGACCTGGCCTACTACACCGTCCATGACGGGATCTCGAGCGACGTCTTCTACGCCTCCCTCCTCGAGGCAGCCGATCGCGGCGTGTCGGTGCGCCTCCTCTTCGATGGAATCTTCCACAACCTCAAGGGCACACAACGTGCCACCTTGCGTGCGCTGGTGGCGCACCCCAATGTCGAAGTGAGGTTTTTCGAGCCGCTCAACATCCTGCTGCCTTGGACGCTGCAAAATCGCCTCCACGACAAGCTCCTCATCATCGACGACACCTACGCCCTCATCGGAGGGCGGAACATCGGGGACAAGTACTTCATTGAGCCGTATGCCGGTTCAGTGGTCGAGGACCGCGATATCTTGATCATCAACAGTACACGGACGTTGGGCTCATCGAGTGTCCTGGATTCGTTCGCCTCCTACTTCACCGAGCTCTGGGAGAGCCGCTACACCAAGGAGAGGCGGGTGAGAGGCTCCTTGGATTATGATGACGTGTTGCTCGATCGGCTCGAGACGGTCCGAGGCGAGTATCCGCAGCACTTCATCGCCGCCATCGACTGGGATGCGTGGGCCTTGCCCACCGCTCGTGTCACCCTCATCACCAACCCGCTTGCCCGGCTCAACAAGGAGCCCCACATCCTCATGGAGCTGATGGGCTGCGTTGAAGAGAGTACATCCTCACTCTCTCTGCAGAGTCCGTACATCATCCCATCGCGCTCGATGCAGCGCTATGTGAAGGAAACCGCGGAGGATGTGGATATTTGGTACCTGACCAACTCGGTCTATTCCTCGCCCAACTACTTCGCCACCGCTGGACACCTCAAGCACCGGGCGCACATCGCCGCCGGCGCCACGCTGCTTGAGTATGAGGGGGAAGGCTCCATCCATGCCAAGACCTATGTCTTTGACGAACGCCTCTCGATGGTCGGCTCCTACAACCTCGATGCCCGCTCCTCCTTCCTCAGCACCGAGAGCATGGTGGTCATCGACAGTGTAGCGGTGGCCGAATCGCTGGGAGAGCGGATGGAGACGTTGGCCCAAGAGAGTGTTCCCTATGGCGCTCGCGATGTGCAGAGAAAGCCGGTGCCCGCCTACAAGCGCGGTCTGGTCCTCTTCTCCCGCATCCTCCTCTCCCCCTTCGATTGGCTCCTCTGACATCCCTGATCTGATCTCTGTTATCGTTGATGAAAGCAGGTCGCCGAGTGGGTGCCTGGACCAGACCATCGAAGGCGCCCGTCTTTCATGGTCAGGAAGCGGTTGTCGACTCCCAGGGCCCAAGGAGGGTCAATAGGCAGAGTCTTGAGCTGTTGAAGCGGGAGCGACAGCTTCTCCATCTACAAATCTTCTCAGACGTTCCCTACTGATGAGAGGAAACTCCATGCCACCATCAGCTGTGCATGGTGCACGACAAAAAAAAGGGACTGCGTTCCATCCAACTGGAAACAGTCCCCTGTGTAAAAAAGCTGTTTGGGGGTTTTGTCTTTGGTACATCACATCATGCTGATATCATAGGCACGCCAGAGCATGTCGTAATTTTGGTGCGGGGAGTGGGAGGAAACACCGCCTCTGGCACATGCAAACGCCTTTCGCCACCAGATCACTCTGCTGCTTTGAAGTTGTAGATCGGCTTGATTTGCTCCACCACCTCGACGGTGGCCCCGATGTGGGAGAGGAGCTGTGCAAGCGGCTTGTAGGCCTCCGGGCTCTCATCCAGGGTCGCCTTGTTGACGCTGGTCGTGTGGACGCCCTGCATCAGGGTGCGGTACTGTTTGAGGCTGAGCGTCCGCCTCGCCTCTCGTCGGCTCATGAGGCGCCCTGCTCCGTGGGGGGCGGAGTAGTTCCATTGTTTGTTCCCTTTGCCTCTGCAGAGGAGCGAGCCGTCCCGCATATTGAGCGGGATGATGAGGGTCTCCCCTTGTTGGGCGGAGACGGCGCCCTTGCGCAGGATCATCTCTTCGGTATCGATGTAGTTGTGGATGGTGGAGAAGCGGTCGACCACAGTGAGGGCGAAGGCCTCGATGATTGCATCGGCGATGGCCTTGCGGTTGAGGTCGGCGTAGCGCTGCATGAGGCGCATGTCAGAGAGGTATTGTTCACAGGGGGCGCCCTCCAGGGCGGCCAGCGGGTCTCGTGTCCCCTTGGAGGCGATCTTCTGGTAGTGGGTGGCCACCTGCAATCCGATATGGCGGCTGCCGGAGTGGACGACCAGGTAGCATTTGGCATCCTCGTCCGTGTTGATCTCGATGAAGTGGTTGCCCCCTCCCAAGGTGCCGATGCTCAGCCGGGCGCGGGGAAGGTCGAGCGATGAGCGGGCGTTGAGCTCGGTGAGGTCGATGAGGTCGTTGTACGGATGGGCCCGATCGCGGATCTTGAAGCCGGCGGGGATGGTGCGGTGGATGAAGGCGTCGAGCTTGGCGAGGTCGATGGTCTCTTCGGCGAGGCGGACCACCTCGAGGCCACAGCCGATGTCCACTCCGACGAGGTTGGGCACCACGCTGTCGCAGATGGTCATCGTCGTACCGATGACGCAGCCCGCCCCGCTGTGCACATCACTCATGATGCGGATCGTGCTGTCCTTGACGAACGGGCGCGCGAGCAGCTCCTTGATCTGGTCGATGGCCCCCTGGTCGACATCAGAGGCGTGGGCATAAACGACGGCATCATTGTAGAATCCCTTGATGGTGAACATCGCCCCTCCTTGCGGTGTTGGTATGCATCATCTTTCAGTATATGAATATATCGGTATTGCAACAAGGGGCGGATCTCCGCCGTTCATTGTTGGCGGGCACACAATATGTAACTATTTGAAGTTTTTTCCCAAACGGTGTCGCCTTTTGGACCATTCACGTGGTACTATTACGTATACAGAGAAACTTCTATGAATCCATACCCCCATGAGAGAGGAGACGCATGACGGATGCCATCTTTTTCACCATCGTAGAGCGCGGAAAGGCGAATAGAATCCTCGAACAAGCCCAAAAAATCGGTGCGCAAAGCGGAACGATCATCCTCGGTCACGGCACATCCCGATCACGGTTTCGTGCGACCCGCCACTTGGGACAACGCACCAAGGAAATCTTGATGATCAGCGCCGAAGAGCAGCTTGCCTCACAGCTCCATGAGATGGTGGCCTCCTCCTTCGCCCTGCATAAACGCCACCGCGGCATCGCCTTCACCATCCCCTTCAGTGAGGGAGGGTGGAGCGAATTGGCGACCCCCGCCGCCTGGAATTTAATCATCACGATCGTCGATCGGGGGCAGAGCGAGGCGTGCATCAAGAGCGCCCGATCGGCGGGAGCCAAGGGAGGGACGGTGATCAGCGGCCGTGGGGCCGGCATCCCCGCCCACTACTACGCGGACCTCGCCATCGAGCCGCAGAAGGAGATCATCCTGATCCTCACCCCAGCACAGACTACGGATGAGGTCAAGCGGCGGATCATCGCCGACCTTGACCTGCAGCGCACCGGAGGGGGGATGCTCTTCGTCCTCTCAGTGACCGAAACGACCGGCTTGGTCGAAGAGAGCAAGCGAGGCGTCAGATGAAAATTCTCCTACAAAAAGGCAATGAGGTCATCAAGACGCTGCTTCCGGTCGTTATCCTGGTCCTGCTGCTCACCCTGACGATCGTCCAGGTGGAGAGTGACATCTTTGTCCGCTTTGTCATCGGCTCGGTCCTGCTGCTCATCGGGCTCTCGTTCTTCCTCTGGGGCATCGACCTCTCGATGAATACCATCGGAGAGCTCATGGCCGGTGAGGTCGCCACCAGCAAACACCTGATCAAGATCTTGGCCATGGGCTTCCTCCTGGGCTTTTTGATCACCGTCGCGGAGCCGGACCTCTTGATCCTCGGCCTCCAGATCGAGACGGCCTCTGGGCATACGATGAGCGCCATGACCATCGTCTACGTGGTGTCGGCGGGAGTGGGCGTCACCGTCGCCTTCGGCGTCCTGCGCCTGCTCAAGGAGCGGATGCGCTTCAACACCTTCATGGCCATCATCTATGGCATCATCTTCATCCTGGCCCTCTTCGTCAGCGAGGAGTTCTTGGCCATCGCCTTCGACGCCTCGGGAGCGACCACCGGCGCCTTGACCACCCCCTTCGCCTTGGCGCTCACCTTCGGCCTCTCCACCATCAAGGGCGGCAAACGCGCCGAGGAGAACGCCTTCGGCCTGGTGGGCGTGATGAGCGCCGGCCCGATCCTCGCCGTCATGTTGCTGTCGATCATCACGGGACAGAAGCATATCCAGAGCGCCGCCGACCCGTTCGTCATTGAACGGGGCATCATCGGCCCCCTCATGAGGATGCTGCCGGTGACGCTCAAAGAGTCCTTCATCGCGCTCTTGCCCATCTCCATCTTCTTCTTCCTCCTCAACGCCTTCAAGTTCAAGATTGGCCACAAACGCATCCTCTCCATCATCGGCGGGCTCTTGTTGACCCTCACCGGCCTGGTCCTCTTCCTCACCGGAGTGAACACCGGCTTTTTGGAGATGGGTAGGATCATCGGGATGCAGGTCGCTGCCTTCGACCGCTACCTCTTGATCGTGGTGGGCTTCTTCCTCGGCATGATCGTCGTCTTGATGGAGCCGGCGGTCCACGTACTCGGTGAACAGATCGAGGAGGTCACCGCCGGGCACATCCCGGTGCGCCTGATCCGCATCACGCTCAGCGGCGGAGTGGCCATTGCCATCGCCCTGTCGATGGTCCGCATTGTCTTCCCCTCCGTCCATCTCTGGTACTTTTTGATCCCCGGCTTCATCGCCGCCGTGATCTTCTCATTCTTCAGCGACCAGGTCTTCGTCGGCATCGCCTATGATGCCGGAGGGGTGGCATCGGGGCCGATGACGGCCACATTCGTGCTCGCCTTCGCCCAAGGGGCGGCCAGCATGAT
>ENA-UPXM01005455-UPXM01005455.1-activated-sludge-metagenome-genome-assembly--contig:-NODE-5455-length-12369-cov-6.640815_pt1 | contig 12369 bp, 17 predicted proteins | sample MGYA00238178_ERZ772708 | MGnify/ENA primary metagenome ERZ772708 (study PRJEB29002, sample SAMN05720212) | activated sludge metagenome | isolation source: anaerobic digester from wastewater... | reverse complement strand
TTTCCTATATAGAAACAAAAAAATTAGTTGACTGAACGAGGAGTTAATATGAATCAGAATCTTAAGAACTATATTAGGCTGTTCTCTAATGAAATAGATATCGTTATTGTTGACGAAAAGAAAGATAAGAATTACGAAGGTAAGAAACAACTTTTGTTGAAGTGTGTTTATAGAATACTAAGCATACTTGATTCCAGAAAGAAATTTATACCAAAATATGAAAGCTTTATGTCTGCATATAAGAATCAATTATGTAAGATATCTTTAGGCCTATCATTAAAACAACTTGATAGTAAAATCATGACCAATAAGAAGTGCGTTCATAATCTTGAAAATGCTCACAAAGCAAACATCATAGATAATATCACACTTCTGACTCCAATGAATCTATTATCAAGTGATGTAGAATATAACAAGATCACAGAATCTATTGCTTATTCTAATGCTATTGAGAGTTCAAATCATAGATCTGAATTATTGATGGCTATGTTTGAAAAGTATGACAAGAAGAAGATTCCAGTCGCAGTTAAGAAACAATTTAAATCATACATGCAAGCATATAATATTGTAAGAGATAATATTATCAAGAGTTATATGTAATATGGCAAGTGATTACAATCCTTATAAAATAGCTTTAACCTTACTTCAGAAGAAACTTAAAGAAGAAGACATCCCTTTAGTATCAAAAAAGATTGATGATAAATTAGTCTCAATACCAGAAGATGGTTTTGATGTTTCTAAATTAAAAAGTTTCCTTACAGATTATCAACGTAAAGGTTTAGTTAAGCAAAGAACTACAAAGCAATATAATGCTTATGAGTTAATTCAATGCTTGAGGAAAAGCTACTATTTAAGGATTGGTGCCCCGATAAATGCTAGCGGTACTGGCATTTATCCATTCTCAACCATCAAGGCAACCGTTGGTGGTATCGTAGAAAAACTAATACTATCTTTTTACAATCAAGTAGAAGGTGTAAAGTTTAGAAACGATGTCGAACTTAAATGGGAGATGGATAAAGAGTGGGGTACGTTATTCCCATTCTCCGGAGTTATAGATGCATTATCATATGATAACACAATTCTAGCTGATGTAAAGTTTACCAATCTTATGGATCCTTTACATCTAGAACAGGTGTTAATCTATATATGTATACTAGAAGCAAAAGAAAAAGCTAATACATTTAAACATGCTGAGATCATATATGTGAATTCTGATATGAATGCCATAACCACTAAGAAGTATGTTGTGGATGATGAACTAAGAAAGACAAAGTTTGTAGCAATCAAAGATCGTATTCTATATTATGATCATTGTTTGAAAGAAAATGTATTACCTAAAGAAGAAAAAACTAAATGTGACTTTTGCCCCTATGAATTAATATGCGGACAAACTAATTTCTCTACCGAGGCTCAATTACCAGATAATAGTGATATACAATTACCTAAAGGTGATAAACAACCTAAAGGTGATAGTTTAAAAGAAAACAAAGGTACTGAAATTAAAGTTGGAAACCACGTTAAGAAACCAGATTCAAATATTAAAATACTATTATGATGGAGTAATATATGGTCATATCTTTTCCTATTCTTGTGAGCGAAACTGTTGATAAAGATATACTGCCATATCTTCTTAAAGCTATTGAAAGAAAATTTGCTTTAGACTATATGCCAGTATTAGAAGATATGATTAAGACTAAATTATCTTCGCATTTAGAGAGCAAGGGGTCCGATGAAATAGAAGGTATCATCATTGAAGATGAAAGTGAAAAACTAGAAGGTATGCACCATTTAGAAAGTGATGCTTTTGGTATACAAGTAATGCCGTCTGAAAGCAATAAGCTAAATGGTGACCAACCATATTTCATAACAATAAGAGTTACCACCGTGAGTAGAATTACTCATGATTATATTTTTGGATTTAAAGCTTTAGCTTTGGTCACGACTGATGCATATAAAATTTTCAGAGATGAAATGGATGAATCTAGATATTATGTGCATAGACTCATCAGGAAAATGTTTAGTGATAAGTTCATATGGAAGATGGTTACTTGGTATAATAAGATATTTAATAGTGATGCAACCAAGACAAATGAATGGGAAACCAAGAAAGTACTATTTTCTGAAAGTAAAGAACGTTTGTGTGTCTTAAGTATTAATGACATTTCAAAAGAAGAATTTGAACATGGTGATGCAGATAAGACTCCTATAAGCTCTGATATTTTAGCTGATTCAAGATGGTCTGGATTATATCTTGATGATAGCTTGAATAAAAGAATTTATGCTTGGGATGAAAAGACTCCTAAATTTGCATCTATAATCCCGTATGATGTTTTATATAAGGCAGCGCTCGGAATATTACCTGAACAAATCGATAAAGCCAAACAGAAGGGGACATCTTTCTTTAGTAGGAAGGTGCCATTTAGTAAAGTATTTGGAAGGTAATGATATGCAAGAAGATGATAATGGTTTAATTCTAGAACTTGGTAACTTTCATTTACCCTATAAACGTGCTAACTTTTCAGACAATAAGCTATTCGTATCTTTCATAAAGAAGTGCGAACACATTGTTAGATGTAGTCCAGAATATAAAGATTGGGTTTCATATGTAAAAGATACTTTGGGCCATAAGGTATGTGTCTTTACAGAAGAGACATCTGATGAACTAACTATAGAAATACACCACCATCCATTCACCCTCTTTGATATAACTTCAATTGTTCTTACCACGTTAATGACTCAAGGACAAGAGTTCACAAGTTTAGATGTATCTGATAAAGTCCTGCAATTACATTATTCAGATTGTATCGGATATGTCCCTATAGTCACTAGCTTGCATGAAAAATATCATAACGGGTTTTTGACTATACCACCTAAGTTTATCAATGGTACTTGGGATTATATGCTTCTAAACGATAGTTATTTCTTAGATGATGAAATGAGAGATAAAGTCAATAAGTTAATGCACCCAAGTAATAACCAATATGATCAATACTTTAGATGGCAAAAGGCGGCATAAGTAATGGCTAGAGGAACAACAGCTAATACCAACATTCAAGTCGAAAGCGAACTAGGGTATAGATCAAGCTCCAACCCTGATTTATTCAGGGATATCTATAAGCTTAAAGCATTCGTTGAAGTTGAAGAAGGTATAACTAGATTACAAGATGTATTCATAATTGATTTCAATAATCCATTTCTTGAAATGAATAAACATTTTCTATTGGCTAGATGCGAAATAAAGCAATTTCAAAGTAGATGGAAGAATAGACCAAACTATTTATCTTTTGATGAATATGGGGTAACATCGTTTGGATATCTATTGATGTTCGTTAATGAGTGTATAAGCTTATTAGATTTCGATTATGAATATGTTCGAGTGCCAACGATGTCAGCAATAAAAGAACTAATCATAAACAACATGACCATGTATCCAGATAGAAGTAAAATTAAAGATATACGTTTTCTCTAAGGAGTTCTCATGACATTCAAGTATGCAAAAATAGAAACTAGCATAGAAGATACTAGTTTTGAATACGTTAGTAATTTAGATGACTATAAAGCTATGCATCATATATTGAATGTTATGGCGGCAGAAAAACTAAAGTATCCAGAACTGATTGGTATCTTTAATAAGATAAGTAAAATATTTGATAAGACTATTGATCGATTAAATCGTTTAGTTGGTAGTGACGGTAAAACATTGGACGTTGAAAAGTTAGCAACATTTGCAACCGATGGTAGTGTTCAGAAAATACTCTTAGTTCGTAATGAGGATTATAATTGCTTTTCAACATATCATAAAGGTTTTGAGGAAAGTACAAGATTTGAAGATGTTTCCCCTAAGACCGTATACTATAATGTTGGCCAATTAGAAATGAGTGGCTCGGTATCTGTCATACCAAATAATGCTAATGTTTTTCTAAGTAGCATGTTATATTCATATTCATTATTGCATTCTGATAGCTTCTTCAAGAGACAAAATTTAGAAGTTTTTATTAATATTGCAAAGACTGTGTATGCCATCATATTACAATCCTTTGGTAAGAAGTCTGGGTTATTGGTAGGAGCTAGAATGGAAAAGGAAATGTTGTTCTTCTTGACATGTTCATTTATCTTTTCTATTTATGCAAGGAAAGATCTAAGATCATCTGATAAGCTTCAAGCATTTTTAAAAGCTGCAGCATCTAATACCGGTAGTTCCTATCTTAATGAATATCTGCACAGAATATCAAATGCAGTACCAGGTGATGATGTATTTAATCCAGATCATTATATGGACATGTTTAGATATTCAAAGTTAACTAAGACTATGAATCTTCTTGAGATGTCAGAGAGTGATATGAAGATACAGTTATTTAGATTACTTGGTATATATGGAGTGTTATCATTTGAAAATTATGCAAGGTTTACATCTTACATGATAGCTACTCATATACCTAATCCATATTTTACTAGCACGGCAAAGATGTATAATAAAGCATCATATCAATACTTGGTAGAATTCTATCTTAAAGAATTGTTTAATTATTAATTGGAGATCATATGAAAATTGATGCAAATGTTATATTAAATTCTTTGGCTGATGATGTTGATACAATAATATCTCAAACTAAAAATGCAATAATGGATTTTTTAAGAGACGTTTATGATTTCATAAGTGGTAAAAAATCTTTTGGGCCATTAGATGTTTTAACAAGTCCCATTGAATGTTTGAAAGAAATGATTTTATATCTTAAAACGAATTTTATTAAATATTCTAAGGCATTGATAATAATAGGTGAGGTTATTGCACTAGCATCTTTTACTATTATGTTAAATAACACAATTAAAACCTATGAAAGCCTTAAGTTTTTTTGCTAAAGCAGATGATCTGGTTTTCGTGAAAAAATTTTTTACATGTATTGCTGCAAATATGATAACGACTCAGTTACTAAGTGTTCTTGAAGCTAAAAAGTATGCCTTGACCGCGCATGATAAAAATAGTGTTTTCGGCGGAGCGTTAAAAGAATTATCCGATCTCAAAAAACGATTATATAAAGAAGCTAAAAAAGGACTTTGGGCATTTTTAAGTTTTAAAACTTTGAAAATGTTCTTAGAATTATTAATTTTTCAATATAAAATACAGTTCAGATTGGCTAAAGAAGATAAAGTTTATGCAACAATATTATTTTTAGACTATGTAAGCGCTGGAATTCTTTGGTATGTATTATTGACTTTTTTATATAAAAGAAGAGCTATATACATTAATAAATCAGGAGAGTTAAAAAAGTGAACGATAAATATCAAAAGATGTATGATAAGCTAGAAGCTAAATTAAGTTCGGTAAGTGAATCTGATAAACAAGAACTTAGACAATTTTACAAGAAGATAAGTTCCAATTTTAGCTCATCTGATTTTAAAAATATAGAGAGTAATCCTAAATCATTCTCTGATAAAATTTTGGATGTTTTCACGGAAGATAATATTATAAAGGCTTTAAAGATTATTATGCCTTTTATGATTGTATTGGGTATTAAAGCTGGTTATGATAAGACAAAACAATTTTTAACAGAGAAAGCTGGGTATGACAATATAACTTACAATATTATTATATCAGCCGTTATCTCGGCGTGGATATCAGTATTGATGACAATTGTAGAAAATAAAGTCTACTTCGATGAAATTGGAGACTTAGCTAGTTCCACATATGCTTTATTTAAAGAAATGAATGAAATCAGAAAGAAGCTTTTTAAGTTAGCAACTCAAATGCTTTTTGTAGAACTTATCAAAGAATACATCAAATTCTTCTTCTATTCATGGTGGAAGATGATTTTATGGCAATTAGAGATAGCAAAAAAGAACGGAGTATATCTTATACTTTTTACATGTAATATGATTGTTAATATTATGATTCTTTGGTATGCGGCCAAGAAAGGTTTGATTACATCTGGAGTATTAAAAGTATGACAAAAGTTTGCAGACTATCTGATCCACATTCTCATGGCGGAGTTGTAATAGAAGGTAGTTTAGATCATCACGATGAAGGTTTACCAGTGGCTAGAGTGGGCGATGCTGCGATATGCCCCTTGCATGGTATAGTGCATCTAACTGAGTCCGGGGCTAGTAAAACTACTTGGGTTAATGGAAGACATGTTACGAGAGTTGGAACCGTTTTAACTTGCGGAGCGGTTATGGAACGAGGTAGTCATTATTGGGACGATGAGGGATAATCATGGATAATGAAAAACTATTAAAAGATTTCGTTAAGAATATAACTGAAGTAAATAATTCAAAACATAATGATTTATTGAAGATGCAAAATACTTTAAGGTTTAGAATCTATAAGGAATTAAACAGATTCCTACCTAGATACATGAAGCTTAATAATATTGACCACACTAGATTGATTGGCCATATGTCTACTTTGAAAATGCAATACGCAAAAAGAAATATGGTAGAAGACATTCAAAGTAACCTCTTTAAAATAGGAGTATTACTTGGATTATTTTATGCAGCAGTACCTCAAGCAACAGCTAAAATATGGTTAGAAAAAGTTCAAGGTACATTTTCTTCATTTAAGAAGTTTATCAAGAATTCTTTACTGACCATATCTAGTATGAATTCAGAACAGTTTTTCAAAAACTTCACGGATCTCGGTAGTGACCTCATAAAAGTTCTTATGAAATCAACTACCGAGAATGCAAACTTTTTAGAAAAGGGCTTAGTTTGGATAATGTATCTACTTACCGCATTGTTTTTAATTGAGCTTTCTTTAATGGTTAAGATCTTAATGTTAGATACTTTTAAAGCTATCTGATCCGTCTTCTTCAAAAAGAGTATTGAGTTTTTCAATATAAGAACATATTCGTTTGAAGAAGATATGATTAATAGAACAGTTAATCATAAACAGAAAAGCAAAGATTAGAAAATGCCCACTAAGTATAAGTGGAGATAATAATGTTAAGAGTAATATAAACATGTTATACCATTTAATCAATCTTAACGCGGATAGAACACCTGAGTAACGTAGGGCTAATTCCTTATGAATCATCTTCACCGTCTCCGTCATCTTGAATTTTGATTGTATTATTTTTCAGATCACTAGGTAGAGTATCATCCAGATCTGAAAGATATCTATGTTTGAAGCCCCGTTTGATCATCTCTTTGACCACGTTATTATGCAGGTTCTTTACTTTATTCTTGTCCCAATTTTCTACTTTTTCATTTTTACTCAATGATGCCCAATATGAATGTAATGTAGTATGCATATATGAAAGATCTTTATCTTCAGATGTTCTAACATCAGATGCATTAATATCATCTTTCAATGCTTTGAGCATATGATTTATATTTTTGATAATGTTTTTGAGTTTCGTTTTCATTTACGCACCTTACACAGCCAGTTTTTTAAACGCATGTTATTTGTATTTGAGGTTTCTTCCTCAATGCCCAATTCTCTAAATGCTTCTTCTTCCATTCTAGCCAATCTGGTATAATAATCGGGTATCTCAGCCAGGTGATCCAGTGCTATTTTTGTGGCCAACATTCTGCTGGAGGTATGCTCATATTCAACGGCAATACCCATTCGCAATTCATTCATGTCAACTTTAGTTATGTCTATTTTCTTTTCATTAGCAACACCAGCAAAAAGAAATTCGTTCACAAAGAATTTAACAATTTTTAACAAGAACTTTAAAATACAATTATGCTTACTCATCTCGTTCTCCATTAGGCGGTGTATCAGGCAGAGATCGGTTAGTCCACTTATTGGTTTGTAAGTCGGGACTATCTATGTAAATACTATTATGACCTCTCATGCCTATATGAGGAGCGTTTAAGTAGATTTCCTTATCGGCGAATATTCTTATGATGTTTTTACAATGAACATCTATATCATCTAAGCTGGTTCTTATGTTAATGTAATTACCTTTTTCATCTTGAATCATTATCTTTTCTTGTCCGGCTTTATCATCGATGATGATTGTCTTTTGATTGCCCATGATTTTATAAGCATGATCTTCACTAGCTGCAGCGTTACTACGTTTAAAACCAGTAATCTCAACTCGACAATTTTCGGGATCGTCAGATATCATTATGACTCGACCCTTAGGTGATCTAAAGACCAACCATCGTTCCTCCGGTTTGGAACTTTTTTGAACACATAACTCTGGTGGTAATTCAGATGCCATAATATCAAGACCACCACCATAGAATGGTCTGTTGGGATCCCCGCCTTCAAAGAATATCCATAGCCAAGAATTAATGGGTGGTATGAAAGAAGAACCACAGAACTCTTGTTTACCACCGTTGCGGTCTTTGTTGGGAGCTAATGTTTTATTGTTTCTTCCACCAATAGGATTGTTACCAGGACAAGCCCAAACGCCAACCTCCGGGTCCTCAAATAATGCGGGTATGTGAACTAAGACTCTACCATAGATCTTATTCTTTTGCTCAATGCTTCTGTCACGATTTTCTAATACAACACCACGATAGAACCCATATAATGGCTGATCTCGAAAGTCCGTTTTCATACCCTTATTAATATTTGAATTGTCCATCTTAATAGTCCTTAAAAAATAGTATCATTCTATATGTTTTTTAGCTTACTTCAAGTTTATTAAAAAACAAAACACGATTGTTAATACCTTAGGGGGTTTTATTTCCATGAATCTCACTCTTGAACAATGGAACGCTATGCAAGAACGAGCGGTCAACCCATTTAGAAGTAATGAATCAAATGCGGTTAATCGTTTAACTAGAATTCTAACCTTAGGCAAAGATGTTGTTATTAAAGAAAATAATAGCACCCCTTCGGTTGTTGTTATAGATACTTCTAACTTGAATATTAAACAGTCTCATTATATTAAAGATGACGTTTATATTCACATGAAGTCTGATTACATTATTGATTTTAAAGATACGAATAACTATGATGTGGTTATGGATAGCTCAATGGATGTAGCCGGAACCTATAAAGTTGTATTGAATTATACATACTCTGAATCAATTCCAGTACCGGTTGCTACCTATAAAATTTTAAAACCAGCTCACGCTTTGGGTGCTGCTCATACTCTATTATGCAATGCCGTTGTTACTTGGAATGCTGGTCTTAATAGATTTGAAGTAACAAGCATCAATTTTAATGGTGTACCTTACTTATACCTAAATACATTATATAATGGTGTTGGTGGATCTTATCATCAGAATGTATTGAGTGAATCTATTCTTCCGGGTAATGGACATTTCCTTTCTATGAATTTAAATCAAGCTCTAGATGATTACAAGGTACTTCTAAGCATTAAAAAGGCCGTTGGTAATGTCACTCCAGATGTAGGGGAATATTGGTATACTAAAGTGAGTGATTCTCTTTTTAGGGTATATAACAGTGGCGTTAATAACGTAGATAAAATCATTTGGGAAGTAGTTTCAAAATCAAATGTCACTATTAACGCGGATGATGTAACAGTTACTAAGTTTGTTGATGGTAACCCGGTTATCATTAATTTTAATGTTACCGCGTCAGGTGTTGCTACAAGTAATGCGGTTGTTACTTTCGCTGGTATGACAAATCCCACTGGTGTTTATACATTCTCGGTATTCCCCGGAACCCATACGTATACGGTGACTGCTCCGGGTTATGCGACTAGAACCGGAACCATTAATGTCACCAATGCACAAACTGAAAATGTAGATCTTAATGTTTATACAGAGCCGGTGGTATTCACAGTCCTTGTCGACGGAGCTCCATATGCTGGTGCTACTATTACTTATAATGGTGTAATTAACCCGGTTGGTAATTATGCATTCAATGTTGTGCCCGGAACATATGCATATACCGTCACGTCACCAGGTTATAACACGGAGACTGGTACTTTAAACTCAACGACTGGATCCGCAACAATCAACATGTCAACTCCGTCTTCTAATATTAATGCTAAGACCATTGATCAAGCTGTTAATGGTGTATTGAGTGCTACGGCTGGACAGAGAAACGTATTTGTGTTGCCATATAAGAGTGATTCATATGGGGCTCAAGCAAATTTCGGTATGTTGACTATCCGAGGATACAACCCAACAACCGATATAATACTATGGGTTGATGAAAATAATTCATGGGCGTCTTTAACTCAAGTGGTTGGCACTAAGACTGTTAATGATGTCTTCATATCTTTATCAATATCTAAAACTCCAACAACTACGGATTCAACTTTAAATTTAAGATCATATGAAAGTAATCTTGCTTCAACGAATGCTTTAACAATTGAAGGGGCTGCTAAGACTAAAATTGGTAATCGTTTAACCACGATACCTTCAGTGACTTGGTCTTTTGCTAGATCCAGTGATATAACTAATCTCAATGATTACATACAGACTCTTTATTGAAAGGGAATTTAAATGAATAAAAAGATTATTGATATAAGACCCAGCACGGAAACTTATAGAAAATTCACATCAGATAGCCGGATGGAAAATGTATATCACATACATTATACCAGTGATGCTTTTGGAGCTATGGCTGATATAGGTGAAGTTCATATACAAAATTTTAATAAAGAAAAAGATGAAATCGTTTTAATTGACTTGAATGCTAAATGGAAATCCCCTCAAGATTTTAAAAATGGACTTTGGATGAAAGAATACTCTGACAAGATTGTGATTCCATTTAGGTGTGATATTGATTCAAGATTAAAAAATAGAGAAAACAATCTTATTATAGATGGAGTTAAAAGAAAAGTTCGATTTGTAAATAAGATTGATAATCTTAATGCAAAAATATCGTTTGATATATGGGAACAGAAGGAGCAAATTTAATGTTTACCTCGTCAAGATTTTATCTAGCTAAGAATATTCCCAACTTGCCAGTAATGGTAAAGATGGAAATTGATAACTTAGATCCAACTGCCATATATAATGATTTTAAAATTAAGTTGTTCAAACGTAATGAATCCAAAGGTGTGATTGGTTCTATATTGGAAGGTATTGCAGAGAAATCAATATTTTATGTACCAACGGGTTGCACTTTGAGAATTAATCTTGAAGATATGTTAGAAATTGTTGATTCTCAAAGTGAGGTTATAGCAACCTTACCTTTAATTGATGAAGAGAATTTATTATATCCTAGAATATCAATTGGTGGAGGGCTAATAAAGCAACCTCAAATTGATCCAGACACTGGTTTACTATTCGATATTTCAAAGCCAGTTGATGGTAATGTTTTGTATGATGATGTAGAAGACAATCCTTCAATTCCAACTGGTATGAAACGAGTCTTGTTTGATGTTAAATATGGCAATCAAAACATTCAAAACTCGGTAATTACTTTAGGAACGGTCACGAACCCTTTAGGACAATATCTTTTTAAAGGTGTTCAAGAATCAGAGAGTGTTTCTTGTAAAATAGTAACCAATGATTATCATACATTGGAAACAACGGTTGATACAAGAGCCCAAATAGAATTGGTTGCCATACCATTCGTTGACTATTATCTAAATGTAACCCCAGCTCAGATTACCACTAATAATTTGAGTGATAGTGAATATTCAATTCAAGTTGATAGTAATTTAACATGGGAAGTAACAGCCGCTCCATGGTTAACTGTACTATCTCAAACTCCAATAGACGGCAGCGGGGAATTAACCTTTAAAATAGGAGCAGTGACCACAGATTATTCTTCTTGGGTTACTCAGGAAGATGCTCAATTCGAAATAGCTGGCGGATTTGAAAACGATTATATTCATGCTTTATCCAGAGATCATAATATTATGATAGTTGGGGATCAGATGAGGACTACTTTAAAAGTTCTCAAACGAACGTATGGTGTATTTCAACCAACTTCAAACTTTGATATTCCAATAAGCGGAACTGTTAATGAATTAATATTATCCCCAACTGGTAATTTTTTAGCCGTACTTTATCATGACGGTATTGATGATAACAGATTGATGATTTATAAGTTCTTCATAAATGAAATTGATCCCGGTTTGTGTATGTATACTAAACTACCAGATCCAGGGCAATATAATACCATTAATCTTAAATTTAGCAATGATGGTTTAACGTTAGCGGGTGTTTCAAATGGTAATGTTATTTGCATTTATCAGTATACCGAATTCATGGGCTACGAAAGTTTTGGACGAGTATCCGAAAGTAATTTAACTTTCAACCCGGATGCTGATATTATCAATATTGCAATTAGCGGAGATGCAACAAAAATAGTTGGAATATATGAAGATCCACTCTCAACCGGCGAGAAAAAGATATATATCTTAGAAAAGCAAGGTGGGGATTATTACATCATATCATCTGATAATGACGTTGAAACTGGGCCAGGTTTAGCATTAAGTAAAAACGGCAGTCTTTTAGTTTGCGCCTCTCTGGATTATATCTTAT
>ENA-UPXM01005448-UPXM01005448.1-activated-sludge-metagenome-genome-assembly--contig:-NODE-5448-length-12377-cov-5.121247_pt1 | contig 12377 bp, 11 predicted proteins | sample MGYA00238178_ERZ772708 | MGnify/ENA primary metagenome ERZ772708 (study PRJEB29002, sample SAMN05720212) | activated sludge metagenome | isolation source: anaerobic digester from wastewater... | reverse complement strand
TTGTTTAGCCGGCTTCTGGACCGCTGCAGGCACCAGCGCAGCAGGCGCTTTGGCAGCTGGCGCTACAGGGGTGGCTGGCTGAGCCGCGGCGGCAGGTTGTTTGTCGCCAGGCACGGCTGGCCCCTGGGCCAGATCGCCTTCACGCGGAGGCAGCGGCTGCTTGATAGCCTGCGGGGGCGGAGGCGCTACAGGTTGCGGTGCAGGCTGCGGATTGATCATGTCCGTGAAAAAATAGAGATAGCCCGCCGCTCCAGCCAGCACCAGCAGAACAACCAGCAGTATGGCCTGACGACTGCCCCCGGAACCGCTGGACTGGTTTTCATCCGTTTTCTTGCCAATCTTGAAATCCATTGTTACCCTCCAGATAATTATTTGCGCTGCCGGAAAGAATACCGGCAGCGCAACTGCTTCGTAAGACCGGCAACACCGATCCAGCTATCAACTAGTCCTTCTTCCTGGCAGCCTCCGACTCCGCAATAACCTTCTGGGAGAGATGGGTCGGCATCTCCTCGTAATGGGAAAACTCCATGGTGAACAACCCGCGATCACTGGTCATGGACTTTAAGTCATTGGAATAGGCCAGTACCTCCGACATGGGCACCACCGAACGAATGATCTGGGAATTGGCCTTGGGTTCCACGCCAACCACCTTGCCGCGACGGGAGTTGAGGTCACCGATCACATCGCCCATATTTTCATCCGGCACCGTCACCTTGAGGTTGACTATCGGCTCCAGCAGAACCGGTTTGCACATCTCCATTGCCTTCTTGAATGCCATGGAGCCGGCCACTTTGAAGGCCATCTCCGAGGAATCTACGGTATGGAATGAGCCGTCATAAAGTGCGACCTTGAAATCAACCACCGGGTAACCAGCCAGGAAACCGTCCTGTGAGGCCTCCTGAATACCCTTGTCAACAGCCGGTATGTACTGGCGCGGTATCACCCCGCCAACAATCTTGTCCTCGAATAAATATCCACTGCCGCGGGGAGTGGGCGACATCTCGATCCAGCAGTCTCCATACTGGCCGCGACCTCCTGACTGTTTCTTGTACTTGCCCTGCACCTTGGCGCTGCCGCGAATGGTCTCCAGATATGGCACCTTGGGCGTCTTGAGCACCACATCCACACCGAATTTGCGCTTGAGCTTCTCGACAATCACCTCCAGATGCACCTGCCCCATGCCGGAAATGATCATCTCCCTGGTCTGGGAATCCCGGTGTGATTCCAGAGTCGGCTCCTCTTCGATCATACGGTGCAAAGCATTGTGGATCTTGTCCTCATCCGCCTTGGTCTTGGGCTCGATGGCATAGGAGATAACCGGCTGAAGCAGCTTGGCCGGCTCAAAGACAACCGGTTTGGCCGGATCGCAGAGCGTATCCCCGGTAACCGTGTCCTTAAGCTTGGCAACCGCCACAATGTCACCGGCAACCGCCTGTTTGATAGGATGCTGTTTTTTGCCTTCCAGCTCGTAAAGTTGGCCGATGCGTTCCTCAACACCCTTGGTTGAGTTGAAAATCGTTGAATCGGAATTGAGAACGCCCGAGTAGACTCGAAAGATTGTAATCTTGCCGGTGTACGGGTCTGATGTGGTCTTGAACACCAGGGCAGAGAACGGCTACTGTTCACTTGGTGCCCTTTCGATGATTTCACCTTTTTGGGGGTGAGTGCCAACAGCGTTGGTTCTATCCAGGGGAGACGGCAGGTAGGCACAGACGGCATCCAGCAGGTGTGCCACCCCTATATTTGCTGTGGCCGAACCACACAGCACTGCGGTAAAGGTGTTGCGCATGGTACCCACGCGCAGGCCGTCCAGGATTTCCTCTTCGGTCAGCTCGCCGCTTTCCAGGTATTTTTCTGTCAGGGCGTCGTAAGCCTCCGCCACCACCTCGACCATGTGTTCTCTCAGACGCACTGCCTCTTCAACACAATCAGCCGGGATCTCACCCTCGGTAAATGAGCCGGAGCCATCCTTGGCATAAAAACAGGCCTTCATGTGGATCAGATCGATCACTCCGCAAAAATCCGCCTCCGCACCGATCGGCATCTGAATAGCAACCCCGCGGGCGCCAAGCACCTTCTCCATGTCGTCGATGGCGCGCAGGAAACTGGCCCGCTCCCGGTCCATCTTGTTGACAAAAGCCAGGCGCGGAATCTCGAATTCATTGGCCCAGCTCCAGACCTCTTCTGTCTGGGCCTTGACCCCCGAGATGGCTGACAACATGATCACCGCGCCGTCCAAGGCACGCATACAGGCCCGCGTGTCGGCAATAAAGTTGCCATAACCGGGTGTGTCAACTATATGCAGGGAGTGACCGTCCCACTCGCAATGGTCCAGTGCGGAGGTAATGGATATCTTGCGTTTGAGTTCCTCGGGCTCGAAGTCCATCGTTGAAGTACCGTCATCCACGCGCCCCAGTCGGTCAATCATCTTCGTGTCAAACAGTATCGCCTCGGCCAACGAGGTCTTGCCAGCGCCACCATGCGCGACGATGCCCAGATTACGGATCTTGCTCGTGTCAAACCGCCCCATAAAGATGCCTCCTTTGGAATGAAATAACGCCGAAATCAATTAATATACCGTTCAAGCAATATGCTTATGCAACCTGATTCATCACGCCCGCCGGGCGTCCCTGGCCTTTCCCCCTTTCACCTGCAAAGTTGGCCACCGGTCTTTTGACCGTTAGCAGTTTCTCTCATAAAGAATCCTTAGCCCGTCCAGAGTAAGGAATTCGTCCACATCTTCAATGGTTCTTGATTCAGGTGCGATCAGCTTTGCCAGACCACCAGTAGCGATCGCCTTCGCTGTATCCCTGCTTTCCAGACGAATACGGCTGACCAGTTCATCCACCAACCCCACGTATCCATAAAAAATTCCGGCCTGCATGGAGCTGACCGTATTCTTGGCAACCACATGGGCTGGCCGGGCGATATCTACGCGCGGCAGCTTGCTGGCCCTCTGGAAAAGGGCTTCCATGGAGATGGCCAGACCAGGTGCAATGGCGCCGCCGCAGTATTCACCCTTGCTGTTCACATAATCGAATGTCGTGGCCGTGCCAAAATCTACGATCACCAGCGAGCACTTGTGCTTCTCATATCCCGCCACAGCGTTTACAATCCGGTCAGCCCCCACTTCGCGGGGATTGTCATAATGGATCGGCATGCCGGTTTTTATTCCGGGGCCAACCACATAGGGGGCTAGACCGAAGAAGTCTCGCGAAATGGATTCCATCACACTGGTGAGCGGCGGCACAACCGAAGAAATGATAGCGGCATCGATTGTAGTGAAAGCCAGATTGGCCGATGTAAACAGACTGTGTAGCAGAACTCCGTATTCATCGGATGTTCGCGACTTGTCCGTGGAGAGCCGCCAGTTGCGGATCAACTGTGTCCCATCATAAATCCCCAACACTATGTTGCTGTTGCCGACATCGATTACCAAAAGCATATCAAATCACCCTCACATCCCCGGAAATAACCCGTTCGATTATGCCAGGTGCAGTTTCAACAAGCAGCGCGCCGTCCCCGTCTATACCGGCAAATACGCCATGCATCAGCACCTCGCCACCGTCACTCACCTGCAACTCGCGTCCGCGGGCATTACAGCGTTGTTGCCACTCCTGCCGTACCGGCCCGAAGCCATGTTCCAAAAACTCGGTATAAAGCCGATCCAGTTCATTGATCATGGCAGCCGCAAAACGGTTGCGGCTGACCGGTGTCAGCTGTTCAAGCAGCAACGATGTGGCCGGGTGACGCAGGTCTTCCGGGAACTGATCCCGGGTCATGTTCAGATTGACACCGACACCGAGAATCACGAAATTCACACAGTCAGTTTCTGAATTCATCTCGTTGAGCAGCCCGGCCACCTTGCTGCCGGCAATCAGCACATCGTTGGGCCATTTGATCTGTGGGCGAATTTCTGTCAAAGCCTCAATAGCCCGGGCTACCGCCACCGCCGATATAAAGGTAAGCTGCGCTGCCTCGTATGGCTTGACAGGGGGACGCAACACGATTGAGGCATACAGATTGACCCCCCGGGGCGACGACCATACACGCCCCATGCGGCCTTTGCCGCCAGACTGGGTTTCCGCCAGCACGACAGTCCCCTCGATCGCCCCCTGCTCTGCCAGGCGGAAGGCGTCGCTGTTCGTCGAAACCGTCTCGTCAAGACATTCTAAACGCCCACCAATTGTACGGGTATCCAGAAGCGCCTTGATCTCATCGGCATTCAACAGATCTGGGGCAGACAGCAGACGGTATCCACGGGACGGCACAGCCTCAATCACATAACCGGCACTACGCAGGGCATTGATATGCTTCCAGATCGCTGTGCGAGAAACATGCAGTTCCTGGCTGATCTGCTCTCCGGACACAAAACATTCCTGTTTACGAAATAACTGCAATATGGCGGTAGTTACGGATGACAACGGGCAGACTCCCTGAAGATGATGCTGAATTTGTTTAATCACAGGTCAGACGGCGTGGAGACCAATCTGCGGGGAAACAGCAATTCACGCAAAGCGCATGGATATATCCATGGCACGGAACGAATGGGTCAATGCGCCTACAGAGATAATGTCGACACCGGTCCGGGCGATGTCTTTCACGGTATCAAGCGAGACATTGCCAGATGCCTCCACCAGGGCACGACCATTAATCAGGCGTACGGCAACAGCCATATCTTCCAGGGGCATGTTGTCCAGCATAATGATGTCTGCCCCGGCAGACAACGCTTCCTCCACCTGTGACAGGGTTTCCGTCTCCACCTCGATCTTCAGTGTGTGCGGTATGTAGGCACGGGCACGGTTGATTGCCTCGGTTATGCCTCCGGCGGCAGCGATATGGTTTTCCTTGATCAGTACAGCGTCATACAAACCGGTACGATGGTTGATGCCGCCACCAACACGCACGGCGTATTTTTCCAGTTCACGCAGACCGGGGGTTGTTTTGCGGGTATCCACAATCCGTGTTCTTGTCCCGTTGACCGCCTCCACATAATGGCTGGTCAGAGTGGCTATCCCGGAAAGCCTTTGCAGCAGGTTCAGCGCCACCCGCTCTCCCATCAGCAGATCGGCGGCATTACCATGCAGCGTAGCGATCAGGCCACCGCGAACCACTCTGGCGCCATCTGCCTGCGCGGCGACAAAACAGACGTCTTCATTCAGCTTTTTAAATACACGTTCCGCCACAAACAGTCCGGCAATAACCATCGACTCCTTGGCAACAATATGTGCAGACGCCGGGCGCACATCACACAGGACTGCCCGGGTTGTAATATCACCGGTGTGGATGTCCTCACAAAGTGCGTTTTCAATAATGCGATCCAATAAGAGCATGTTACCGCCTGGCAGATAAATGTGTTTTTGTATAGCACATGACCGTACAGCGTATCAACCGCAATAAAGGGCGTCCCCCGGCCAGACGGGACGCCCTTCGTCACTGCACTTCACTTTATGCGCGGCACCACTTCAGCCACGGCGGCTATCAATGACATATCTGCTTTTTACGGAATCCTTGGCTAAAGCCTTCAACTCCGCCGCAACCTCAACCACCTTGGCAGCATGGGTAATTTTGGGAGAATCTGTAGGCACCACTGCTATGGAAATGGACAGCATGGGTATGTGTTCCATTTCGCCCCGCCGATTGGTAGCAACATAGTACCCCTGGGTCTTGATGTGGTCATCAAACAGCTCGGACACCACATGGTCATAATGATCAATGATGGTCTGGCAGACATTTTCAGCTTTTTCAACCGGGATTATGCAGACAAAATCATCTCCGCCAACATGGCCACAGAAGCCACCACCGGAGTCGCGCACCGCATTGAACATGATACGGGCCAGCATACGCAGCACCTCGTCACCATGGGCAAAACCAAAGCAGTCGTTGTAAGGCTTGAAATTGTTGATATCCAGATAACATACCGCCAGGGGTTTGCCCATAGCATCATTAATGGCACGCTGTATGGATGTATTGCCTGGCAAACGGGTCAGCGGATTGTTGTCAAAGATGCGCCGAATCCGGGACTGGGCCAGCGCCAGACGACAGAGGAATTCCCTGGTGTTCAACGGCAAGGTGATGAAATCATCAATCGGCCACTGTTGCCATGTGATCGCAGTACAGGACTGACAATTGACAATAGCAATGACCGGCATGGTGCTGAAGAAAATGTCATCCCGCAGGGTTTTTACAATCGCCTCGGATATGCTTCGTTCCGAGGTAAGGTCGACAATCAGCAACTCCGGAGGATCAGAATAGAAGTATCCCAGAATGCCATCAATACTGGAAAAACATGAAAGCTGGCACTCCTGCCCCTCCAGCCCGTTACGCACAACAGCAGCAAGCGCTTCATCGGCAGTAACAACGGATATATTGGTAGGGCAGCCCATTTCAGGCCTGCAACTCAAGGCTGAAGTTTTTGACCTCTATCAACTTATCCTCCATTTCCTCAATAATCTCGGACAACTGCTGATCGGAAATTCTCAGAATGTCCCAGGCTTCCCTCTGAATGCGCGGCACAAGGTTGTCACCACTATCACCAAAGCCACTGGCCTTTATGAGGGCATCAGCCACATGCACAACCGAGGCCTTGACGCGGTGGTTAACCGATTGGGTCACATCATGATGAAAGGCAATCGGTTCACTCAATTTATCAGGCAGGAACCAACATTTGGCCAGCCAGCCACCCACCTCGGCATGATCGGTCGCAAGAATCTCCCGCTCGGCCTCCCATGAGAAAGTCTTTTCCTCCAACTGATGATTTCTGATCTGAATCAGTTCTTCCTCGCACTTCATCCGAATGATAACCTTGCCGATGTCGTGCAGCAAAGCGGCGGTGGAAATCTCCTCGCATTCTGGCAAGGAGAGCTTACGGGCAATCAGGTTGGCCGCCATACCAACCCCGAGTGAATGCTCCCATAGACCGACACTTTCCTTTTCCATGATTTCAAAAATTGTGGATGAAAGGGCCAGGCTTTTGACAACATTCACACCCAGCAGAATCATGGCATTGGAAATGGTGGATACCCGGTTGAACCCATAGGAAGGAGAGTTGGCTAGACGAAGAATCCTTGCCGACAAAACCTGGTCAGAGGAGACGATCTTTGCCATCTCCTGCATGGTTGACCGCTCGTTTTCCGAAATCTCGTTCAGACGATGAATCACACCCGGCAGAGTAGGCAGGGTTTTGGTGTCCATGATAATCTTTTTAAGCTCCCTACGCTTATCTTCCACTGTCATCCCCCATTACGCGCTGCAGATAGTCAGCATAAATGTCACGAATCCTCGCCATCTGGGGATCTGAGATTACCTTCTCAAAGCGCCGATCCAGTTCCTCCAGCGCCTGATCCAGTGAGCGCTCACCATCCAGCATAACCGGGTGGCCCTTGACATAGATCGACTTGATATCCATATAATTGAGTCGCTTGACCAATTCAGCTGTCAGAACAGTATCCTTTCCACAGATGGGTATGCCACCAACGCTATCCTTGCGAAAAACGTCTCGGCCCAGAACCATTCCTTCTGCCACTAATTGTAAGGGGATCTTCTGCATGTCTGCACTACCTTTAAACGCCAATGGCGGTCACTGGGACTGATTGTATGAAGCAAGTCTACCATAACAGCCGATAATTGGAAGATGATATCAGCATGCAATGATTGTATATTTTTCAACTGCGGCACTTGGCCGACATCATTTTTGATTTGTGGATATCCGAAAATCACGAAATGCCTAAAACCGGCTTAAAAGCAGTTGAAAAGCACCTATATCGGCTGTATTGTTTAATAATTGAGTGCGACAACAAAACAGTCGTTTTTATACTGCGCCTGCCTGAACCTTGGCAGACCCTTGCATCGCAACCAGCTTACTACCGCATTCTAGAACACGACAAATCCCTGCGGAGGGCCAGATAACTTGGCAACTGACACCATCAACAAAATAATGCTGAACAATGAAAACATGGCACAAGTGGCACAGGCACTCTCCGATAGCCAGTTCGACATTCCGGCAATGACAGGGCTGCTCAGACGGCTAATTGAAAAGTATGAGCGCCTGGAAAAGCACCATGAAAGACTCCACCAGGAAAACAGGCTGTTACAGACTCAACTCTCCGAGCTATCACGCTCCCTTGATCTTTCCAGCCGGATAGACCCAATGACAAGGCTTGCCAACCGCCGTGACATCATGGAAAAGATCCAGCGTGAGCACAGCCGCACCACGCGCCATCACCGACCATTTTCCATCCTGATGATCGATTTGGACAGGTTTCAACAGATAAATGACGTTTTCGGCTTCAATGCAGGGGATGATGTAATTGTCGAGGTCGCCCGGGTCCTGATGAGCTGCATTCGTAGTGAAGATATCTGCGCCCGCTGGAGCGGTGAAGAATTCCTGGTACTTTTACCGGAAACCGAACTGTCAGGAGCGTTGACCGTTGCCCAGAAGATTCGTGAGTCCATTGACATGACAGAGTTTCGCACCCAGAAGCAAGGCATTCATATCACTGCCAGCCTGGGGATTTGCGAACACATTGCCGGTCAGTCTGTCATCGACTGCATCAACAGGGTTATCCAGGGTTTGAAAACAGCAAAAATGGCAGGTGGCAATCAGGTTTGTCAACCCCCTGCCTGATATCGAATTGCCCATAGCGGTACTACCGCAGATCATCAAACAAATATTCAGGGTCAATCTCAATAATGCCGGACTCAACGCCAAATCAGGTTTATGCGATTACGCCTGGGCGGCCGCCTGTAGCTGACAGCGGGATATCCCAACATCATGGCATAGATAGAAACCTGATCCTCCTCCAGCCCCAACGCACTTCGAAGCGGCTCCCATTGTGACATTGCATACTGAAAGAATCCACACCAGCAGGTGCCCACCCCATAGGCAGGCGCAACGATATCCAGTGTTGAAAGCGCAATTATTCCGTCAACAGGTGCGGAGCGTGCTTCACGGGACGCATATGCAATCACAAGGTGGGGGGCGTTTCTGCATATGGGATCCTTACCCTTTTCCCAAGCCTTGACCATACCTGCAAAATTGAAATGTGCGCTTAATGGCGAGCCGGAGCAGATCGCAGCCCTCATCCAGTCTACAGCAAGTGCCGTCAACTTTCTCAGTTCTGCCGTATCATGAATAATCAGCCAGCGAACCTGCTGACTGTTTGTGCCTGTCGGTGCATACCGAACAACATCCATCAGCTTTTCAACCACAACCCGATCAACCGGAGTGTCTTTATAGCGGCGGATAGAGCGGCGCATCCGGATATGCTCACCCAGACAGGCCGATTCAATTCTGCTTCCAGAGACGGGATAAACAACTGGGTCCAGTCGGGGATCTTCGATCCTTATGGAACCGCTGGGACAGATCGCTTCGCAATGACCGCAGACAATACATCGCTCAGCCCCATCTGCAGTAAAATGAGGAAACTCACCGTCCTGCATCCGGATAATATTCATCGGGCATGCAGCAATGCAAAGACTGCAGTTGCTACAGCTATCTGCATTCAACAACAGTTCGGCCATACTCCCTCCATATACTGCAATAGCCCTGCGACCTTCAGCCGTCAGGGCTATTGCGATTACGTTCCTGGTGAGCAAAGGCTCACAACGCCATCTGCTATTTCAATACAAAAGCCACCCTGGCATCGGCCATGAATCCAGATGCCTGGTTGGCAGCAAAAATCTGGGCGGCCATATCATCAGCCACCTGCAGATCGGAAGGACTGACCGTACCGGCAGCAGTCACCACCAGCGGATTTCTGACACCACGTTTGCCAAGTGCAGCCCTGGCCTTGTCAACACTGTTTGTATATTCTCCACACCCTTGCTCAACCAGCACCTTCTGACTGATTTTAGCCGGATCGTACAGAACTTCACCCCTGGGGTTGAAAATCCGGTTGATCAGCGCCGGACGAAAATTGTATCCGGTTGCATCGATAATCAGGCCGTCATAACTGCCTGCCACCGCGGGTGCCACGTCGGCAACAGGTGGCACATATGCCGGCTTTTCCAACTCCTGTCTGACTTTAGGCTCAGTGAGGATCTTTTCGTACAGAGTGGCGGCAAAACTGCGTGGGCCATTCATACCAACCTTGAGGATAACCAGTGCGGTTTCCTCCCGCTCGTTATACTCCTGAATCACCGGCTGCGCCCCCCTGACAAGTCCGGTAACTGCAGTTTTGATCACATCGGACTCCAACTCGGAATCCCTGACGGTTGTCTCGCTGACCACCGCAACCCCGTGCAGCAGTTCCGCCAATCTACGCTGTGCAGCCACCTTGGCGGCCGTAATGGCAGTCAGCCGTTTCTGGGCACCAACCGTACCCTTCTTGCCAAGCCCCTCACCCACCACCAGGATAGCATCCTGAACATAGGCCTGATCAATGGTCGTTGTAACAGTCAGGTTATTCTCATCAAGATACTTGCGGGCAACACGAAAACGGCTGTCGACCTCGTCACCCATAGCGATGTTGGAAATGCCCAGCATCGCCACTACTGCCAGCAGAATCCTAATTTTCATCTTTCATCCCCCCTGGTTGATTTTTTTAGTGGATATTGATCCTCTGTTGCAGCATGCGGATGGCCAATATGGCTTCAGCTCCGTCAACAGGTTCATTAACCCTGAATTCGCCGGAAAGCTCACCTTCCATTATTCCGCGCGTTGTCATGTTAAGCACCGCGTTGTAGTAAGGGGATGTGGGCTTCACGTCTGGAAAAGGAGAGCGATCCTGGCCAAAAAATGCTGTCGCCAGCTTTTCGTCACCGGTCAGCTTCATCAGCACGTCCTCCAGAATGAAAGCCATTTCACCACGCTTCACATCCTCGTGCGGCTTGAAGAGATATGCCCTGGTAGCCAAGTCATACTTAGGTTCAAGTCCACGAACCTTCCATTTCAATATGGTCAGTATCTCATCCTTGAAAAAATAACCGACAATATCGGCCGGAACAAATTCCGCTCGCATTTTGCCCAGACTGGATTTGATCGGAATGCGGCCGCCGAACAGCTTGTCCAGCTTCAGCTCATCGATCAGTAACGCTGCCAGATCACCGCGGGAGACACCATCCTTGACAGCAATTTTTTTACCCACATCGCCGACCGTCAAGCCACCCATGGCCCGCACGATCTTAACAGTCTTTTTCCAGGCTCTGTCGGCAGGTTCATTCCACTTGCCGTCCCTTCTGGCTGCAAGGGTTTCACGAAATCTGTCTTCAGCCTTGCGAAATTCATATGCATCCAGATAGGCAAGGCCTACAAAATAGGTTGCGGACTCTTTTCCCTGGTAATAGTCAAGCTGCCGTTCATCAACACTGATCTCAATGGCTGCCTGGTATGCCTCTTCAACCGCTTCAAGCCACCTGGCACCTTTGATCATGCTGTTGACACGGATTACCGCCAGCTGATACGCAAAGCGGTCATTTGGGCTATCAACGCTGTCACGGGCCTTTTCAAGGCTGTCCATGGCTTGCTGCACCTCAACCTGCCGGTAGCGTTCATCAGAAATCGTGCGGGTTTTCATGGCATAGGCAATTGCTCGACCTGAATGGGCCACAGAAAACCCTTCTTCACAGTACAAGGCCCTGCCAAACTTCTCCAGCGCCAGGTCAACCTTGAGTAATTCAAGGGCCTCCATACCACGCAGATAGTGATGTGCGGGGTTATCCCCCGGGGCAATACAGCGGGACGGAGTCGTTGCACAACCAGACAGGACCGCCACCAGAAGCAGCAACATCATCAACAAGTTTTTCCTCATATGCCTGCCTCTCCTTCGCACAAGATATATCAGCAGAACAGCCATCACACCGTACTATCCGTCGAATTCAAGCAACGCCACACGGATTGAGTAAAAATAATAACAGTAAACTGGTATTTGTAAACCTGTTTCCACCATTCCAGCTGACAACCGCCACCACAAGGACTTCCACAGGATGGCAAGTTACTGGGCAGAAACAACGGGAAGGATCAGCATCCAAGAGCCGCCACCCGCGCTGCCCCGACCAGGCCGGCGTCATCTCCCAGTTCTCCACCCAGGATGGAACAGCCGCCTGCTATCTCAGGAAAACAACGTCGAGAGAACTCCGCCCTTATGGATGGCATCATCAGCTCCAGACTGGCGCTTACACCGCCACAGATCACTGCCGCCTCTATATTCAAGGTATTAGCCAGGCCGGCCAATGCCAGTCCCAACATGCGCCCCGCCTGTTCAAAAGCCTGTCTGGCAGCAGCATCATCCTGCTGCGCAATTGTCGCCACATGCCGGGCATCCATGTCGTCTGGACAGCCCCCGATTCCGCAGACCATACGTTCACGATACATCCGCACAATCGCACCGGCCGACACATACTGTTCCAGACACCCCTGATTGCCGCAACTACACGGA
>ENA-UPXM01005436-UPXM01005436.1-activated-sludge-metagenome-genome-assembly--contig:-NODE-5436-length-12395-cov-19.619449_pt1 | contig 12395 bp, 10 predicted proteins | sample MGYA00238178_ERZ772708 | MGnify/ENA primary metagenome ERZ772708 (study PRJEB29002, sample SAMN05720212) | activated sludge metagenome | isolation source: anaerobic digester from wastewater... | reverse complement strand
CTCCGCGCTCGGGTTCGGCTGCATGCGTTTGCCCACGCTCGGAGATGACAGCGGCGCGATTGATGAAACCCTGGCTGTGCCCATGCTCCACCGCGCGATAGACGCCGGCGTCAATTACATCGATACAGCCTGGGCTTATCACCGCGAACAGAGCGAAGTCTTCGTCGGCAAGGCGCTCTCAGGCGGCTACCGCGAAAGAGTCCATTTGGCGACCAAACTGCCCTCCTGGCTGATTACCACCCGCGCGGATATGGACCGCTTTTTGGATACCCAGTTGGAACGCCTCCAAACCGACCACCTCGATTTTTATCTGCTGCACACCCTGAACGCCCGCTTCTGGCAAAACTATAAAGACCTGAATGTTTTTGACTGGGCAGAGCGGAAAATGGCGGAGGGCAAATTCCGATACCTCGGTTTTTCCTTCCACGATACCTACGAGGTCTTCGAAGATATCTTGAACGGCTACGACAACTGGACTTTCTGTCAGATTCAGTACAACTACATGGATATCAACTACCAGGCTGGTCAGAAAGGTTTGCACGCCGCGGCCGATAAAGGTCTGGCGGTGATTGTGATGGAGCCGCTGCGCGGCGGCAGGCTCGCCAAAAATCCGCCGCCCCCCGCTGTCGCGCAGGTTTTCGCGCGCTCTGGCAGAGACTGGACGCCCGCGAACTGGGCGCTGCAGTGGGTCTGGAACCAGCCTGAGGTCTCGCTTTTGCTTTCGGGGATGAGCACCATGGAGCAGGTCGAACAAAACCTGGTGAGCGCGGATAACTCCAACCCGGGCAGCCTCACGCGCGAAGACCTGGCAGTCATAGACCAGGCGCGCCAGGCCCGGGAGTCCCTCGCGCCGGTGCCTTGCACCCACTGTGAATACTGCCTGCCCTGCCCCAGCGGGGTAGCCATACCCTCCGTGTTTGAAATTTATAACACCGCGCTCATGTACGACGAACGCCAGCGGGGTCAAAATGCCTATAAAAATGACATCCCTGATGAAAACAAAGCCGATTGCTGCGTGGAATGCGGCACCTGCGAAACGCTTTGCCCCCAGCATATTGAAATCATCGCATGGCTGAAGAAATCCCACGCCTACCTGACCCAAACCGGGGAGTAACCGCCTCCGCGGGGGCTGCCCAAATCGCAAGCCAGCCTTCCGGAACAGCCGGAAAAGAGCGCTTCTTGTTCGTGGTTTTTGCCTGCGCGGCTGCCCTCCTGGGCGCGGTTGTGTTTATTCTCGCGCCGGCCGGTTTTTGGTCAAAGCTCAGCGCCTTGGGCTATTCCGTCTGCCACCAAATCCCGGAGCGTTCGTTTTTTGTGCACACGCATCAATTTCCTCTCTGCGCGCGGTGTACGGGGATGTACCTCGGCGCACTGCTCAGTCTTGGCTGGCATTTCCTCCGCGGCAGGCGAAATCAATTTCCACCCTTGGCCTTGCTGCTCACGTTGAGCCTGATATTTCTGGCTTTCGCGCTGGACGGGTTAAATTCGCTCAGGCAAGTCTGGCTGCCTACGCCCGCTCTCTATCACACCACGAATTTGATTCGGCTCATTACCGGTTTTGGCGCCGGGATTTGCATCGGCACGGTGCTCGGGACGGTTTTCAACCAGGCCGTGTGGTCCAACCCCCAGCCAGGCGCCGCCCTGGATACGCTCCCGCGTTTGCTCGCCCTCTTGGGCGCGGCCGCGCTGCTGGGCTGGGCGGTTTATTCCGGACCGGATTGGCTCAAAGCGCCGCTGGCTGTGCTCTCCGGCGCGGCGGTGCCTGTGGTTCTCGCGTTTGCGTATACGGTGCTCCTGGTGATGCTGTTAGGGCGCGCCAACACGTATCAGAGCTGGCAGCAACTGCGCCTGCCCCTGTCGCTCGGCTTATGCGCCGCGCTGCTCCAAATCCTGATTATGTCGCTCCTGCGCCTGTGGCTGACGGGCAGTTGGGCGGCAATACCCCTCTGATTTTCTGATTCAACAGCCAACATGTGCAATGAAGGAATCCGTCCGTCAGCAACCCCGCTAACTACAGGTGAACGAATGGGTATTGGAGGCTGCCGGTGAGGCAAAGACGCGCTGTGTCAAAGAGATTGTCATGGGATGGCAAGCCCCTCTGATTATCTACTGCAATAATGGTTCTGTGGGGCTATAATACCATTGAATATTAAGGCTCTAATTAAAACGAAGGAAAAATATGGGAACGGCAATTTCTGGTATTTTGGGAGCTTTCGGGCTCTCAGCGTCAGCTGGTCTGAACGCCTATATTCCATTGCTGATTGTGTCGTTGCTGGCAAAGTTTACGGACCTCATCAAGCTTTCCAGACCGTGGGATGCGCTCACCAGTTGGTGGACAATTGGCGTGCTGGCAGTTCTGGTTTTGGTGGAAGCCGTGGCCGATAAAGTGCCCGCGGTCAATCACGTCAACAACGCTATCCAAACTTTTATCCGTCCGACCGCTGGCGCGATAGTCTTTGCTGCCAGCGCCGGCTCCGTCACGAAAATCAGCCCGGTGCTCTCGCTCATTTGCGGCTTGTTAGTGGCCGGCACAGTGCACACGGTCAAATCCGCGGCGGTGCGCCCGCTCATCACGGCAACAACTGCTGGCACGGGTGGTCCTATCGTCAGCACAGTCGAGGACGTCGTCGCGGCGTTGATATCGGTGCTCTCAATCGTCCTGCCCATCCTGATGTTAATTGTGCTTGTTCTGCTCATCTGGGCATTGGTTTCGCTCATTCATAGTCTCAAAAAACCCACGCGGGAATATAATTAGTTATCAAAAAGAAAGGATACATTATGACTACACACACTCAGCTTCCCCAACCCACCGCCACCTCTCCCTGGTCCGTTGTCAGTCTGATCAGTGGTATTTCCAGCTATTTCGTTCTTCCCTTTTTGGGAGGCATCATCGCGCTCATCACCGGCTACGTTGCCAGACGGGATATTAATAACAGCGGCGGGGCGCTAAGCGGCAAAGGCATGGCAACCGCTGGTTTATGGCTCGGTTGGATTAATATTGCCCTGTTCGCGCTGGCGTCACTCCTGATCATCTTGCTGGTAATTGGCCTCCTCAGCGGCATGGTCAACTCCGGATCGTTTTCGGATTGGCTCCACAGCTTCGGCTATTAATCCTGGTCAGGGTTTCGAAACGCCTCAAGTTCAGCCTTCCCAAACGGAAGGCTTTTCTCATTAAACAATCGGATTACTTCCCCCAGCGCCTGCCAGCACCGCGCTCGCGTGCACTGGTCTAAACGCAGCTCTGCGAACTCGTCCTGGTCCAGAAGCTCCATACTCCCATCCGGGTATACCAACAAATCCAGCGCCAGGTCGCGCCAGCGGATTTCATCGCTCAGAAAATTCGCCGGCATGCAGATGTTGCAATACCAGGCCTTCACCCGGGGGCTGTCTTGCTCGTAAACTTGCAGCAGGTTGTACCAATCCTGTTCCGAGTACCATTCCAGGGCATGGTCGCCCCGGCAGAATTGCAGCCTGCCAACGGAAACACACGCGATGTTAAACACCCCCTCCACAAGCCGCGTTCCATTCTGTTCCCGTATCAGCCGGGCGGGATACGCGAAGACCGGTTCGCCCCGCGCGTCCAATTTTGAAATCCGCATCACGCGCGCGCTGGCAGTCATTCGACCTCCAGGCAGCTCAGCTTATCGGAGGGGAACGCCACCTTCATCTCCGCGCCAACCTCCAGGGGCATCTCCGTCTGGATAAGCAGCGGATATTCGCCCGCGCGCAGCTCGGATTGGTAGTTCTCCCCCATGAACAGGCTGTCTTGCACGCGCGCCGGGAACTGATTTTCGCGCTCACTTTGTCCGGAGAGCACCTGCGCGTCTCGCGGGCGTAGCAAAAGCCGCACCTCCCTGCCAATTTCCCATTCCTGAAAACAAGCGTCAACCCGAAAGGTTCCCAGCGCTGTGTTCACGCGCAGGGGTGCCAACCCCGCAACCACCCCGGGAATCAGGTTGCCCAGCCCCAAAAAACCTGCCGCCCAGGCATTCACCGGTCGCTCAAAAAGCTCAGCGGCTGTGCCAGCCTGCGCGATTCGGCCTTTGCCCAAAAGCATCAGGGTGTCGGCGAGGCCAAACGCTTCTTCCCGGTCGTGGGTTACATAAATCGCGGTTTTGCGGCTGTCGTGCAATATGCGCCGCAGTTCCCCGATAAGCTGTTTGCGCAGGGCGTGGTCCAAAGCCCCCAGCGGCTCATCCAGCATCAAAAGGCGCGGGTCTGGCGCCAGCGCCCGGGCAAGCGCCACGCGCTGCTGTTCCCCTCCTGAAAGCTCGGTGACCGTCCTGTCCGCGAATCCTTCCATGCGCACCATCGCCAGCGCGGAGCGCGAGCGCGCCCGCACCTCCGCACGGGGTAAACCCAACATGCGCAGTCCGAAGCCCACATTCTCTTGCACGCTGCGGTGTGGAAAGAGCGCGTAATCCTGAAACATTAACCCAAAGCCGCGTTTATGCGCCGGCATACGGCTGATTTCCTCCCCGTCCCACCAAAGCGTCCCGCTTTCCGCCTCTTCCAGCCCCGCGATGACGCGCAGGAGCGTGCTCTTGCCGCTGCCGGATTCCCCCAGCAGGCAGACGGTCTCACCTTCCCGGACAGAAAAAGAAATGCCTTCCAGAAGGGGTTTTCCTTCATAGCTTTTGGTGATATCCCTGATTTCCAACATCAGAACAGTTCCTCTCCGGGCAGGCGCGCTTTTTCAATGATCAGGCTGCCGAACGCGCATACCAGCAGCAAGATCGTGGACATCGCCAGCGCCTGGCCGTAATTCAAAGCTCCCGGTTGGGAGATATATCGATAAATCGCGACGGGGATAGTCGGATTGCTGCCGGTGCTCAAAAAGCTGGAAGCGCCAAATTCTCCGAGCGAGATGGTGAAAGCAAACACCATGCTCACCAGCAGCGGGCGCAGCAGCAAAGGCAGGTCCACTTCCCGAAACACGCGCGCCCACCCAGCCCCCAATGTGCCGGCCGCCTGACGCAAAGAATCGGGAATTCCTCTTAGTGCTGGCAGCAGCGTGCGCACCACCAGGGGCAGCGCCACCAGCGCGTGCGCGAACGGAATCAGCAGCGAAAAGCTGAGCGCGTCCCACGGCGGGCGGCGGAACACAATCACAAAGCCCAGCCCGAGCGTCACCGCGCTGGCGCCCAAAGGGAGGATAAAGAGCGGCTCCAACCAGCGGCTGAGGCGCCCGGAGCAGCGGAGAGCATAGCTCGTCAGCAAACCCAACAGGTTGGCTATCAGCATGGTTGCGCCGGCATACAGCAGCGAGTTGCGTACCGCGGCAGCTGGCGGCACGTAAAATAGGGAACCACTTGGATTGTGAAACAGTTCCCGGTAATAGCGCAAAGTGAAACCTGTCTGCGCCTCGCCGCGCGCGCCGCGCTCTGCTTCAAGGCTCACCACGCTGCGGGAAACAAGGCTGAGCAGCGGCAGCAGCGTCAGCGCGGCCAAAACAAGGACAACCACCAGCGTAAAAGCCTTTTCCGCGCGTGTCTTAGGTCGGCGCAGATTGGCTCTTTCGGCGCTCAGGGCAGACTTCCCATAGCGCGGTTGGCTGAGGCGGCTGTGCAGCCAGGCGACCAGCAGCGTGAAAACCAGCTGCACGAGCGAAAGTAAACCCGCCAACGGCAGGTTGAACAGGTACAGCGCCTGGGTATAGATTTCCACTTCTAACGTGGCGAAGCGCGGGCCGCCCAGCATGAGCACCACCCCAAAACTGGTGAAATCGAACAAAAACACCAGCAGGCTCGCGCCGCCAATAGCCGGCAGAAGCAAGGGCAGGGTCACTTCCCAGAAGACGCGCCAACTGTTCGCCCCAAGTATCTGGGCGGCCTGGGTCAGTTTTCGGTCCAATCGGCTCCAGGCGCCGCCCACGATGCGGATGATTACAGAGCTGTTATAAAACACATGCGCCAGCAGAATCGCGGGCAGGCTGTCCAGCATGCGTACGGGCGGTTCGGTTAACTTGAACAGCGCCATCAGCCCCAGGTTCAGCCAACCGCGCGGTCCAAGCAGCGTGTTGAAACACACCGCCGTCACCACCGTCGGGAGGATGAAAGGCAGCAGCGCGGTCAGGCGTAATAATTTGCGGCCGGCAAACTCAAAATGAGAGAAAAGATACGCCGCGGGCAAGCCCACCAAAAGCGTGAGCAAAACGGAAAGCAGTGCCTGCCACAGCGTAAAGGCAAACGTGTTCGCGGTCAAGCCGAGCGCGGCGCTCTGCTCCGGTCCCGCCAATGGCTTGGAAAACGCCAGGCGCAGGATGGCTGCCAGGGGCTGGTAGAAAAACACCAGCAAAAATGCCGCGGGCAGCAGCCAGAGCAAAATTTTCCACCAGAGTGTGCCGCGTTTGGCGTCCATTCAGCTCATTTTAGCATCAGGTCGGTCCAGGCGCGCAGCCAGGTATCGCGCTGCCCGGCAATGAGCCTCGGGTCGAGGCTGGCTGGCACGGCAGGTATCGCGCTCGCGCGCGCGAAGTCCTGGGGCAGTGCCGCGCCCGGCAGCACCGGGAAGACGAACATCTGCAGCGGCATATCCTCCTGAAAGGGTTTACTCAACAGGAGGTCGATAAATTTTTCCGCCAGCGCGCGCCTGGGAGTGCCTTTTAGAATGCCGGCAAACTCAATCTGGCGCCAGCAAGTCCCGTCCGCCGTAATCGCGCCGGTAGGCGATTCCTCGAGCGGCGTTTCGGCGTAAATCAGTTCCGCCGCCGGGCTGGAGGCGTACGAGACAACCATCGGCTGACTTCCCCGCCCGGATGAGCCCGAGAAGTTGGTATAGTAGGCGGTTTCCCAATCCGAAACAATGACCACATCGTTATCTTTCAGCGCCTGCCACCAGCACTGCCAGCCGTCCTCACCAAAGGCAGCCACGCTCGCCAAAAAAAAGGACAGCCCGGGCGAGGAGGTGGCCGGATTTTCGACCACAAGCAGGCCTTTGTAGATGGGCTTGGTCAGGTCTGCCAAAGATTGCGGCAGCGGCAGAGGTTTCTCCGCGAACCAGGCTTTATCGTAGTTGAGGCACACATCGCCGTAATCCACCGGCAAGGCGCGTTTCAGTGGGTCCAATTGAAAGCTGGCAGGGATTTCTGCCAAAGCGGGGGCGTCGTAGGCTTCGAACAGGTCGTTTTCCAGCGCGCGGGAGAGGAAGGTGTTGTCCAGCCCGAAAAACACATCCGCTTCCGGCGTGCCAGACAGACTGGTCAGAATCAGCCGGTTCAATGCCGCTCCGGCATCCCCACCCTTGACGAAATTGACCTTAACTTTGTTTTCAGCTTCAAACCGCGCGATTACGTCCGCGCTGACCGCGAAAGAGTCGTGTGTCATCACCGTCAGCTGGCTGGCTTCAGCGCCAGGGGTTTGTCCGCCGGGTATCTGCGCCGTGCAGGCGTTAAGGAAAACCGCCAGGAGAATTCCAGCCAGAATTGCCTTTATTTTCATGCCGCCTCCTCTTCTGTAGATATATTCACCCGGCGGCGAACCACCAGCAGCGCGCCGCGGGTGTGAGATACGCCAAATTCTTCCGCCGTGCACAGGTTGCTCACCCCGCGGGTTTGCCAGGGCAGCAGGCTTTCGCCTTTTAGCGGATAAAGCAAACCTTCTGTCCAAATGTCGTCCACCGGTCCGTTCCAGGGCAGGAGCGAAACAACATCGCCCGGCTGGCAGGCTGCCCGGAATGCCGCGCCAGCCAGGAACACTTCCGTCTCTCCATCCTCAAAACGCAGCGCGGTGCCTTGCAGGTCGGGTCGGGAAAGCAGCGCCAGGCTGCCCAAAGTATGGTCCAACCTGCCGCCCAAACCAAAGGCTATTACAATCGCGCGGTATCCTCGCGCGAGGGCTTCGTTCAGCGCCAATTCGAGATCGGTCTGGTCTTTTTGTCTGGGGAAGCGCGAAATTTCCACCCCTTGCAAGCGGCATTCTTCCAATTCCGCCGCGGAGATCGAGTCAAAATCCCCCACGAGCAGGTGCGGGGTCAATCCAAGCCCGCGCAGGTGGCGCAGCCCGCCGTCCGCGGCGATAAGAAAATCGTCGGGCATCAAACGCAGCTTGCGCGGGCTGCGTGCTTCTCCGTTGGAAAAGATTACCGCTCTCTTTTGCGCGACCATAAAAAACACCCTTCTGCCTTGAGAGGGTGCTCACAGCGCTTGCAATCCCTCCGCCGGCATTATCCGGATCAGGTTCTGCGGGTCAGAAGCTCACTGCTTCCCTCTCAGCCTGAAAAACAGGCTCCCCGTGTGCTGATATCTACACTATACCACCAAAAATCATCTCCCAGGCGGCTTGTATCGTTTTCGGGCAGCGGCTTTCCCAGGAGGAGGGGCATCCTGGTGAAAACGAAAACCCCAGGGATGATTTCGGGCAGAACGAGTCGGCGGGTCTGCCCGGCGTGCCCGCGCCGTATCCCCGGCTGCCAAAAAAGCGTCTGCCACAAAACCATGCCCCCTGAGAAACGGCCCGGGATGTTCGGCCGGGCTGTCCGGGCTCCCCAAAGCGCCTCAAGAGCGGGTCAGCCGCGTATCCGCGTATGATGCGGTATCGGCAGCCCATTTCTTGATATAATCCCTCCACAGCGCCCCGGTGTATTTCCGGGAACAATCAATACTGGATATGATAGATTAATGACCGAAAACGCCGTCAGCACAACCCCGGGTTCCCGTCTTTCCGCCCTCGCGCGCAAACTGTGGTTCCCGTTTTTCCTTCTCCTGCTCACGATTCTCACTTATGGTTTGTTAACTTACCGGCAGGGCTTTTACCTGGACGACTGGTATATCATCCTGTTCAAAGAAAAGCTGGGTAACCAGGGCTTTATGCTCTATTTCTCCCAGGACCGTCCTTTCCTCTCGTACCCGTACGTGCTGTTGATGGCTGTCTTTGGTGAGTCCGCGGTCAATTGGGCGATCTTCGCGCTGGTCATGCGCTGGGTGACCACCTGCACCTTTTGGCATCTGCTGAACAAACTCATCCCCGACCAAAAGAAGCTTTGGATTTGGGCGACTGTGCTCTTCGCGGTCTACCCAGGTTTCCGCTTCCACTGGTTCGCGATTATGTATGCCTTCGGTTACATCTTCCTGACCTTTTATTTGCTCTCGTTTTTTGCCATGGCAAAGGCTCTTGACCATACTTCCAAGCCGTGGCTTTATGGGCTTTGGACACTGCTTGGGTTGCTTTTCCTTTTAATTGGGATTGTGCCCCAGGAATATTTTTTCGGGATGGAACTTTTCCGCCCGGTTTTGTTGTATATCCTCGTCTGGCGCGCAGCCCCAGACCGGCAAAAAACAACCTGGCGCAGGGCTTTCCTGCATTGGCTGCCCTACTTTGCCGTGTTTATCGCCTTCACCGCCTACCGCATCCTGCGCAGCAGCGCCTACGCCTATCAGGTCGGAGTTTTGGATCAGCTTTCTGCCGCCCCACTGCCCACCTTGCTTGGGCTGGCAAAACAAGCGGTCATTTCGGTCTCAGACGCGCTGGTATTCTCCTGGTGGAAAGCTTTCAAGCTGGTGGCACAAAACCGCTTTTGGCCCGGAGTGATTCCGCTGCTTGCGGTCATCGTTTCCGCGCTGGCGCTCCTGCTGGTGGGGCTTTTCCCCCGTAAAGAAAACGAAACACCTCCTTTCAAAGCGCGTCAAGGCTGGCGCCTGGCGCTGGCCGGTCTGTTCCTGTGCTTTGTCGCTTTGATACCATTCTACGCCGGCGGCTTTGAAGTTTCTTCCAAATTTCCGTGGAATCGTTTCTTGCTGGCCCTCACCCCCGGCGTGGCGATATTCCTGACCGGCGCGTTGGAACAGGTCTTCCGCTCTGACCGGTTGAAGGTGGTTCTGCTCGCGCTGGTATGTTCGGTCGCCGTTGGCTCACAGTACCTTACCTCGCTGGATTTTGTAAAGAATTGGGAACGTCAGAAGGATTTCTTCTGGCAGCTCAGCTGGCGCGCGCCAGGGCTGGAACCCGGTACGACGCTGGTCACCTCCGAAATCTCATTTGGCAAATATTTCAGCGGCACCGCCCTGAACGGACCGCTCAACCTGATTTACTCCCCGAACGACAGCAGCGAAAGCATCAATAACATCGTCCTGCTGCTGGACGGACCCCAGAAAGAATACATACCCGAATACGTTCGGGGTATCCCGATAGACTACACCCTGCGCGGGCTGAAGTTCAGCGGAAACACGGACAAGCTGCTGGTTTTTTCCATGCCAGACCACAGCTGTCTGCGCATCCTCTCTCCCGGCGAGCTCCCGGATGAGGACGTCTCAGCCCGAAAACCAAGCCTGTGGGAGGGTCTGACGGACGTTTCCAACCTGCAAAGCATCCTCACCAACCCCGAAGTTCCCGCCCTGCCCCCGGAACGCTTTTTTGGCGCCGAAAACCGCGCGCAATGGTGTTATTATTTTGAGAAAGCGGATTTGGCGCGTCAGAAGCAGGATTGGGCCGCGGTCATTCAGCTTTACGATGAGGCTCTCAAACTTGACCTTGGACCCAACGGGACCTCTGAATACGTGCCGCTCCTGGAAGCGTATTTGCGCTCAGGTCAGGTGGAAAAAGCCTACCAGCTGCACAGCCAGCTCTTTGATTGGTTCCCGGGCGATAGGGCGCATTGGTGCGTGCTTTTTGAGGATGTGCTGGCGGACGAGAACCTTAGCCCGGCGGATCAGGCGCTTCTGACGGGCATGCTTACGCGTGAGGGCTGCCGCTGATTTGGAACACACAGAAACAGGCTGCCATGGAAACTGACAACACAAAACCGACCTGCTCAGTGCTCATCCCGGTCTATAACAGCGAGCGCAGTCTGCCGCTGCTGGTGGAAAGGTTGCATGCCGAGCTGCCCAAACTGTGTTCAGAATACGAAATCATCCTCGTCAACGATGACAGCCGCGACGGCAGTTGGCACGCAATTCAGGAGCTGTGCGCGGCAGACGCGCGCGTGGTTGGGATTGACCTGATGCGCAACTTCGGACAGCACAACGCCCTCCTGTGCGGCATCCGTCAGGCACGTTACGAACTCATCCTGACCATGGATGACGACCTGCAGCACCCGCCCGAAGAAGCTCACAAACTCTTCGCCAGGCTCGCGGAGGGTTTTGACGTGGTCTACGGCGCGCCAGAAGTTGAAAGGCACGGATTCTGGAGGGATTTAACCTCCCGGCTGATTAAAAAGGTGCTGCACAAGCTGATGAATATCAAAAGCGCCGCGACGGTATCGGCCTTCCGGCTCTTCCGGGCGGAGATTTCGCGGGCCTTCGCGGATTACAAGGGCGCGTCTGTTTCGATTGACGTGCTGCTCAGTTGGGGCACCACACGCTTCGCCTCCGTGACCGTGGAACACAGCGAGCGCGAACACGGGAAATCAAACTACAGCTTCAGAAAGCTCATGAACCACGCCCTGACGTTGATAACCGGCTTTAGCAACGCGCCGCTGCGTCTTGCCAGCCTGACCGGTTTTATCTTCACCATCTTTGGCATCCTTGTTTTACTCTACGTGCTCATCAGCTACATCGTGCGCGGAAGCCTGCCCGGTTTTCCGTTTTTAGCCTCCATCATCTCCATTTTCTCGGGTGTGCAGCTTTTCTCGCTGGGGATTTTTGGCGAGTATCTGGGCAGAATGTTTATCCGCACCCTGAACAAACCCGTCTATACCATCCGCCAGACGCTTCGAAACCCGCAGCAGTCTGACGTGCCGGAGCCGCAGGCATGAGCCCGGATATCTCTGGCGGTGCCCCGGCTGAGCTTTCCCCCTTGGATGAAGCCCGGTTCGGAATAAAAACCGCCCGCGCTCGCACGGTGAGCGCGCAAAATCTGCCTGCCGTATTGGATTTCTGCGAAGCCAACCAGATAAAATTTTTGATTGCCCGCTGCCCCACCACAGATATCAGCGCCGTCCACGCTGTGGAATCAGCCGGCTTTCTGTTGATGGACACACTCCTCTACCTGCGCTACAACCTGAAAGATCAACCCATCCCGCCGAACCTGAGCGATGTGCGCGTCCGCGCTGTTCGCCCGGACGAGGTGGACCAGGTTGGCGCGCTGGCACACTCAGCTTTTGAGAATTTCTCCGGGCATTACCACGCGGACCCGCGCCTGGACCACCGTAAAAGCACGGAGGTGTACGTTTCCTGGGCGCGGCGCTGCTGCCTGGAACCCAGCGCTGCCAGCCTGGTTTTGGTCGCCGAGGCAGAAGGTCGGCTGGTGGGTTTCCGCGCGCTGCGGGTAAACTCGGACACACAGGGAGAGTTCATCCTGGCCGGGGTAAACCCGGACTATCAGCGCCGCGGTATCTACCGCGCCTTCATCGTGGAGGGGTTAAAATGGTTCCTGGACCGGGGTATGGAAGAAGTGCTCAATTCCACCCACGTGGCGAATGTGGCGGTGCAGCGCGCCTGCTTCCGGGTGGGCTTCGCCCCC
>ENA-UPXM01005430-UPXM01005430.1-activated-sludge-metagenome-genome-assembly--contig:-NODE-5430-length-12411-cov-4.883457_pt1 | contig 12411 bp, 9 predicted proteins | sample MGYA00238178_ERZ772708 | MGnify/ENA primary metagenome ERZ772708 (study PRJEB29002, sample SAMN05720212) | activated sludge metagenome | isolation source: anaerobic digester from wastewater... | reverse complement strand
CGGGCGCCGACCCCGAGCGTAGCGAGGGGGCACGCCCTAATTAAAATTAAAATTTATCTTATTGAAAATTTTGATAAGTAGCAAATTCCGATTCAAATAATCCGTAAGAATAGAATTTCTTTCAATTTATTTCAATAAATTTCTTTATTTTTGCTTCTTTTTATTGAAAATAATTTATAGGGATTTTTCTATACCTTTTGTATTATATGAGACAGTTTTTTAATTTTTTAGTTCTTTTTTTTCTTTTTTTTCTTTTTGCTCCGCTTTTCGGTCAAACTACGGTTACGATTGAGGAGTGCCAAGATTGGGCGATTTCGCACTCTTCCGCCAACGTCCAAAAAGAGTTAAATACGCAACTATTGAAAGTGAAGCTCAATGATGCCTCTTCGCACCTGTACCCACGATTGGAAATTAATGGCGGACTTACCTATCAGTCGCACGTTCCTCAACTTCCGGTGAGCACTTTCGGTGTCGATTCCTTATCTAAACTTCACTCTTTTATTGCCTTGGATTTTTCTCAAACGGTCTTTGACGGAGCGAAATTTTTCTACGGGCGTAAGTACGAAAAACTGCTTAATGAAGCCGAGATTTTTAAACTGGATATCTCTATTAATCAATTAAAAGAGAAAGTAATCTCTATCTATTTGAATCTCTTTATTATTGAAAAACAACTTGTTATCCTCTCCAATGCAGAAGAAAATTTGAATGAACAAGTTAATCGTTTGAAAATTATGTTGAAAGAGGGAGTTGTCTATGCGAATGCAGTTGACCAATTGGAAGTGGAAGTTTTAAAAATCGAACAACAAAAAGGTGAGCTACAAGCTACGAAAGAGTCTCTAATATCCTCATTATCAATATTAACGGGTAAGGATTTATCTAATGTGGTTTTTGCAGTACCTGTTTTTCCGACAATTGAAGAAAATACCAATTCGTCTCGTTACGAGTTTAAAATTTTTGAAAATAAGAAAAAATCGTTAGATTATCAGAAAAAATTGCACTTTTCGCAGAGTTTACCTAAACTTTCCGTTTTTGTTACTGCCGGGTACGGGCGTCCTACGTATGATATTTTTAGTAATAAGTTTGATTGGTTTTATTTAACAGGAGTAAAACTTAAAATTCCGTTGATAGATTGGGCGAAAACAACAGGAATCGGAAATATTATCAATTTGCAAAAATCAATTGTCGCAAGCCAAGAAGCGGATTTTGAAAAATCCAATAAAATAGCGATTCAAGAAAAGTTGAATGAGATTAAGAAAATTGAAAATCTACTCCTTCTCGATGAAAAAATTACACAGAAATATAAAGATATTACACAAACAGTCTCTACGCAATTGCTTAACGGAACCATTACCGCCTACGATTTTATTAAATATAAAAATAATGAGGTGCAGTCGTTAATCAGTCAAGAAGTTCATCACTTTCAACTTCTTAAAGCAAAATATGAACTGTTGGGACTGAAAGGAAAATTATAAATTTTAATCTATGAAAACAGTGAAAAAATACACGTTATTACTTATTATTATTGTAGCGGTTGTTTTTGTAAGTTGTAAGACAACCGAACAAAATGTAACACCTTCGACTTCGGGTGAGTATCAAGCGGGCGTTGTGATGTTTAAATTAAAAGATGATTATCCTCTGAATTTTTCAGTGAAAGAAGATAAAAGCATAGACTTAAAGGAGTTTAAGTTTTTGGAAAAAGAGATTAAAAAGTTTGAAATTGTTCAAATAACAAGACCGTTTGACCTTTTTGACGACCCCAAATTGCTTAGAACTTTTAAAATTGCGTTTAAAAAAGAAAAAAATATAGACGCGTTAATAGATGCGTTAAACGCTATTCCTGAAATAGAATATGCAGAAAAAATACCAATAAAACGTAAATTAAAATAGTAATTTTATGATTTTTTATATATCTTTGCGAACCGAAAAAAAGAGCTTTTTAAAACGAGTAATGATGATATATAAATTTACGTTTTAGCAATGAGAAAATTTATCCTTTTATCTCTTTTATTTCTTATTTCTATCTGTGGAATTGAAGCGCAAAATGTTTCGCCTCATTATGTTGACGGTATGCTATACGTTAAATTAACGGACAATTATCCGCTAACGTTTAAAGTTGATGTTGACAATGGTCGTACTATCAACGAGTCGGAGTTTCCGTTTTTGCAAGAGCTATTCGCAAAATATGGAGTAACTTTAATAGCGCAAGAATTTTATCTTTTTGATGATGAGAAACTTTTACGCACGTTGACGATTTGGTTCTCCGAAGTGGAAAAAGCAGATGAATTTATTGCCGAGCTATTACTGCATAAGGAGATTGAATATGCTGAAAAACCGACAATTAAAAAGCGGTTGTTTAATCCGGATGATCCTTATTACGGTCAAATTGATAATTTGAATATGAAGTGGCATTTGGATATGATTAAAGCCTCTTATGCTTGGGATCTTCAGTGGGGAAGTCCGACTATTAAAGTAGCTATTGTCGATGATGCCATTTGGGGCGGGCACGAAGATTTGCAAATCTCCTCAAATAATTTATGTCATTTTAAAAAAGTGGGTGGTGTTCCTACGGCAACAACGGGCAGTGCTAGTCCGCCAAGTTCGGTAAATCAAAATATGACCTGTAACGAAAGCACATTTTATACGAACTGCGCTGCTTACGATTGGTCGCATGGCACGCATTGTGCCGGCTTAGCGGGAGCGATTACCAACAACGGTAAGGGTGTTGCCTCTATCGGAAGTGGAGTATCGCTTATGGGCGTGAGAATGTCAACAGATGATGGTAGTATGATATATTATAACAACGCCGTGCAATGGGCGGCACAAAACGGGGCGAAAGTTATCAGTATGTCCTACGGCTCACCCCTCCAAGACCAAACCGAGCGGCAAGTGTTACAAACTGCCTACAATCGTGGAATTATTTTAGTAGCAGCCGCCGGAAATGAAGGCGAAGAGTCCGATTACGAAGGCTATGAGCCGAACTATATTAGCTATCCGGCAGGCTATCCCTTTGTCATCAGTGTCGCTTCGGTTAATAGCAATAAAAAATTATCATCGTTTTCTCAATATGGACCCGGCAGAGCCGATATCGCCGCTCCCGGCGGATTTACAGTGATTAACAATCAAGAATATTTACCCAATATTTTAAGCACTACCTATTGCAAAACCCAATTTTTAAGATTAACCGGTTTTAGCCTTTCCAATGTCTATTACGATGGTATGCAAGGCACATCGATGGCTTGTCCGATTGTAGCAGGTTTGTGCGGGCTCTTAGCTTCGGCATATCCGACTATTACCCCTGCACAGGCTAAAGAATGTTTACAGTCTACCGCACAACCTCTTGCGTCAGGCTCCCGTCCGATAGACGGCAATGGTATTATCAATGCCTATTCTGCTGTGCTTTGTGCACAAGAGTTAGCCGGAAATGTAGGAATTTGCGATAAACTGACACTAACGAATCAAATTTCCGTATATCCTAACCCGGCTCAAGATATTTTATATGTCGTGAGTGAAGAAGGGGAGGTGAAAAAGATTGAAATACTGGACGTTGCCGGTAGATGTGTGGCTACGGAGCTAATGCCGAAAAGTGAAACTATACTCTCAATTTCAAATTTGACGAACGGGCTTTATCTACTTAAATTTACCTGTTCCAATAATGAAATTATCATTAAGAAATTTATTAAACAATAATCTATTTATATAAAAACTCAAAAAAATGAAAAAAATCCAACTTTTATTTATTGCCTTAGTTTTAACGATTTTTAATTTACAAGCACAAACCGTTGAGACTAACTTTGTTGATGGAGTCATCTATCTTAAATTCGTCGACGAATTTCCTCTTGATTTTCAGGTGAATGAGGATAGAAGTGTTGATTTAGATCAATTTCCATTTTTACAAAAAGTATTTGAAAAATACGAAGTTTACGGGGCGGCGCAAACTCTCTATCTTTTTGATGACCCCAAATTATTAAGAACGTTGTCAGTCGGGTTTTCCGCTATCACACAAGTAAATGAATTTATTAAAGAGCTTTCTGCTATTCCTGAAATTGAGTACGCCGAAAAAATATCCATTAAAAGACCGCTCTATACGCCAAATGACCCATATTATGGAACTGTAGGCGGGGCAAATTTAAAATGGCATTTAGATAAAATTAATGCGTCAACAGCTTGGGATTTACAGCAGGGAACGGCAAATATTAAAGTGGCAATTGTTGATAATGCCGTTTGGGGTTCGCATCCCGATTTGCAAATAAGTTCAAGTAATCTCTGCAAAATCGGAGGTTCTTATAATCCAACGCCTACTGTTGGGAGCGCTAGTCCGCCAAGTTCTGTAAATCAAGATATGACTTGTAGCCAAAGTACATTTTATACAAGTTGCGCTGCTTATGATTGGTCGCACGGTACGCATTGTGCCGGTTTAGCCGGGGCAATGAATAATAATAGCGTAGGCGTTGCGTCTATTGGCGGGGGTGTTACTTTGATGGGTGTTCGTATCGCAGATGACAATGGCGACATGTATTATGGTAATTATGGTGTACAGTGGGCGGCACAAAATGGAGCGAAAGTGATAAGTATGTCCTACGGCTCGTTCCAGGAAGAGGCTACCGAGCGAAACCTTATGCAAGCCTGTTATAATGAAGGAATTATTCTAGTAGCTGCCGCCGGTAACGAAGGAGACCAAGGAAACTATATTAACTATCCTGCTGGTTACTCTACAGTTATCAGTGTAGCCTCTATCGATCAAACTGGACAATTGTCAGACTTCTCTCAATATGGAGCGGGAAGAGCCAATATCGCAGCTCCCGGCGGTTATAGTTCGCAAAATCTAAATATTGTAAGTACTACTTTTTGCACTTCGCAATATTTAAGACTGGCCGGGTACTCCAATTTAAACGGACAATATTATGATGGCATGCAAGGTACGTCGATGGCTTGTCCAATCGTAGCAGGCGTGTGCGGTCTCTTAGCTTCCGCTTATCCTAATATTACTCCTGCACAAGCACTCTCTTGCCTACAATCTACGGCAAACCCCTTGGCGTCAGGGTCAAACCAAATTGAAGGCAACGGATATGTCAATGCACGTGCCGCCGTACAATGTGCCCTCGACCTTGCAGGTGGTGGTGGTGGGACACCCCCAGTAGAAGAGTGCGACTGGCACGCAAACCTTTTGGAAAGTGATCAACCAGGGTTTCTATTTGGGCAAGACCATGCCAATTCCATCTATAAATATGCGGAAATCTTTACTAATACATCAACCGTGCAATTAGACTCCGTGGCTGTCTATACCTATAAGGTTCATCCGGTTACATCTTCATCCACTATTAATGTGAAAATTTGTAGTGCAAATGGACTTGTCCCGGGTACTGTTTTAGCTACCAAAACTATACCGTATAACCAGCTCCAGAATAATGGGTGGAGTTATGTTCCATTTTCACCCTCCCTTAATATCAACGGCACTTTCTTTGTAGTGGTGGAGCTTAATCAAACACCCACAACAGACACCGTTAGATTAGTGATAACCTCTTCGGAAGGACGTACGGACGCAGACGCTACAGCTTACGCCTATTACGATAATGAATGGAGTAGAGTTGCCGAGCTTTTTCATTATGAAGGCGATCCTCTTATAGGCTCCTTTTTTATTGCCGCCTATATGTGCCCGGAAGGAGGCACGCAAACTTGTAACGCCCCTACAAATTTAACCGCTACCCCAAACCATAATACTCGTAAGATTTATTTAAGCTGGAATGGCGTATCAGGGGCTACAAGCTATCTCGTCTTTAGAAATGGAACACAAATTGCCTCTAATATCACAGCGACAAATTATACCGATAACAACGCAGCCGTTAATGTTACTTATACGTACACGGTCAAAGCGGTTTGCCCGAGTGGCACCTCGCAACCCTCCAATTCCGCTACCGCAAAACTTTTACAAACCGGTATTAATGAGCTGGAAAGCGCCCTCGTCTCTATCTATCCTAATCCGTTTAATAACGTCCTTACAATCTCATTATCAACAACTTCAATTAAAGATGTGCAAATTATCGATATGGCAGGACGTGTGATTAAACAATATCTGAATGTTGGGAAAGCAGAAACGGAACTTGAACTGAATAATCTCTCTAATGCCGTCTATTTCATTAGAATAACCACAACGGACGGTAGCTATTACTATGACAAAATTATAAAACAATAAAATAGATTAAACTTACATTTCTCACAATACTCAACGTATTTCTTTCCACAATTGATGAAAGCTCGTCTCGATTTTGAGACGGGCTTTCTATTCGTGCCTTACGCAGGAAAATTTCTTACAAATTCTTCTATTAACCGATTCACCACCTTAGGCTTGTCGGTATTAGAATTATGTCCCGCACCTTTTATCCATTCCAGCCGAATGCCGCTCCTTTTGTGCCATTTTCCTCTACCCCTTAACCACAGCAAGCGGCGAGAGTTCTACCTTTATCTTTACCAAATCCTCTTGATTCAACATCACTTGCGCAATATTTTTATAGGCAGAAGGAGCTTCGTCCAAGTCTTTTTTACTTCTGATAGAGTGTAAAATCCCTTTTTTGTCGAGTCTATTTATCTCATCTTCAAGGTTTAAGCTCCGAATTGCCTCGTTACGTCCCATTTTACGCCCCGCCCCATGCGAACAGCTTGAGAAACTCTCAGGATTCCCCAAGCCCTCCACAATATACGACTTTGTCCCTTGTGAGCCGGGGATAATCCCAAGCTCACCCTTATGTGCTGAGGTTACCCCCTTACGGTGCACCACTACATCCTTGCCGAAGTGATTTTCCCATTTGGCGTAGTTGTGAGCAATGTTTATAATTTCCCCGAAATCTATCTTTGGATAAAAATCTACAAGTACCTCTTGCACTCTTGTCAACATCAATTTACGGTTGGCAAGAGCAAAATCAATACAATATTTCATTTCATTATAATAGCTGTATGCCTCTCCGGTCTTAAAAGGTAAAAAAGCAAGGTCAGCCTTAGGATTTACCGCTGAATACCAAAGATTGTTTAAATTTTTTGCAATCTTGTTATAATGGTCTGCAACCTGCTTGCCTATATTCCTACTGCCCGAGTGTATCATGACCCAAATCATATTCTCTTTATCTTTTTGAATCTCAATAAAGTGATTTCCTCCGCCCAATGTCCCGAGTTGCTTTAACGCCGATTTATACTCCTTTTCCACAACCGGCATATATTCAAAATCGTAGTTTTGAGGCATTAACGCTTCATCTTGAGCCTTATCGTGGTGGTCAAATCCTACCGGTATTCGCACTCTAATATTGCCCAAAATATTCTTTAGCTTTTTTTGAAATGACGGCGTAAACTTCAAATCGGTCTTCACGGCACACATTCCGCAACCGATGTCCACTCCCACGGCATTGGGCACAATCACACCATCGGTCGCCATCACCCCTCCGATAGGCATTCCGTACCCTGTGTGTGCGTCCGGCATAAGACAAACATGTTTGAAAACAAAAGGTAAATTAGCTAAATTTCTTGCCTGATAAAGGGTGTTCTCATCAACATCGTCAAGCCACAGTTTTATGGGGACTCTTTCAGTATCTATAACTTTTTTCATCTCATCGAATTTTAAGTGTGAAGTTTTACGTAGGACAGAAATAGAGAAAATTTGATTTTTTATGGTTCGGGTTTAACTTTATCTTCAAAGCATTTAGCCTTATATTCATTTGCTTTTTCTTCCAAAAATAGATTTAGTTGCTCACTTTGTTTTAACAACTTTTCAGAGTAAACAACTTTGTTCTCTGTTTTTTCATCATTTATCCTATTAAGTGCAATTTTAAAATAGTCCGGGCTAATTTCAAAACCGATAAAATGGCGTTGTAATCGTTTTGCTACAACACCGGTCGTTCCACTTCCGGCAAATGGGTCAAGTATAGTATCTCCTTGTTTACTTCCAAGTAAAATAATTCTTTCTAAAAGTGATTCAGGCTTTTCTGTAGGGTGAGATGTCTTATGCCTTTCGGCATTTATCTCCCAAAGATTTCGCATTTGCTTTCCCCCATTTATCATTTTTGCAGTTTCATAATCAAAATAGTACTTTTTCGTCTTACTTGCTATCCAAATTAATTCTGTTGACGGAGCAAGGCGATTTTTTGATAATAAAGGTGCAGCATTTCTCTTAAACCAAATTACATCATTGATAATCCATAAGTTTAGTTTTTTTAAAATTACTCCTATCGAAGGGTGATTGTGTAAAGTTCCTGAAATCCAAATTGTTCCGTCAGCAGCTAAAACCCGAATACACTCTTTTACCCACTCTTCATTAAAGCGGTGTATGTCATCAATGATGTCCCAATTTCCTTTATCGCAAGTTGCCATTTTCCCACTTTTAACAGTTTGAAAAGTCGCTCCCGATAGATTATAAGGGGGGTCGGCAAAAATTTGGTTAACACTTCCCGAAGGGACTTCCCTTAGAAGTTCGATACAATTTCCGAGTTGTAATTTAGTAGTAATGTTAGTCATATTTTATTCTTTTATCATTAAACGTTTTTTTGCCATTTTTATATAATCAGCATTATTCTCTATTCCAATCCAATTTCGGTTTAACCTTTGTGCAACAACACCCGTTGTTCCTGTTCCAAAAAAGGGATCTAAAACAATATCGTTTTCATTTGATGATGCCTTAATAATCAACTCTAATAACTTTTCCGGTTTTTGTGTCGGATGCAAAGCACGCCCATTTTCCCCTCGCAATCTTTCTTTCCCTTGAACTATTGGCAATTTAACGAAATCCAAAAAATCACGCATCTGTTTATTTTCACCCTCCTTAGTTTTATGCGGGTTGAATTTCTTCACTTCATCATAATTGAAAATCCAATTTTTACCCTTAACGAACCAGCAAACAAACTCCGTTGAGTGTGTGTATGTCCGCTTTGTTATGTTCGGCATCGCATTCACTTTATACCAAGTCAAAATATTGTTGAGCTTAAAACCAAGTTTTTTTGCCTTAACCAAGATTTCTCCGATATTGTGCTGAGTACAAGAAATATAAAGACTTCCGTTTGCCGTTAAAATGTTGTGAACTGCTTGCAACCAATTGACCGTAAATTTAACATAATCTCCATAATCAAACGTATCCCAATCTTCATTTACCTTATAAAAAGCTCCGCCGGTCGTGTTATTCTTTAGGTCTAATGAACTCCCCGAAAGGTTATAAGGCGGGTCAGCAAAGATTAACGGTATAGAATTTATATCAATATTTTTATTGATAACTTCAATACAATCTCCTTTATATATTTTATTAATCTTCATTGTTGAATGCTTCATTTACTTCATCTTTATACCACTTGTAACCATCTTTGTTTTCCGAATTTAATAATATATTAAACTTTTTCTCAACATTATTGAAATCAGTTTCATTTTTTAAAAGATAAATCATATTAGAGACCGACAAAGGTAAGATATCCATTGACTCAACACTTTCACCATCAGAACTATACCAAGCCGAAAACTTGTAATTACGCAATACTACTAAATTATTCGGATCAAGTTGTCCCGCAACAAACAACGCTAAACTATTACTATTTACTTCTAAAATATGTTTTGCTAAATGTCGCGGAACCGGCTCTGCTTCCATTTGTCGTTGTCTGTCACTTTCACTTAAAGTTGCTTCAATCAAATAATCTTTTTCCTTGCAATGAATAATAATATCCGCCTGCCCTCCTGCCATGTGGGTTCTTGGTAAAAGATTAGCGTCCAATCCGGGATTAAGTATATCTGAAATGTTAACTTGTTTTTCCGAAAGCCAATAGAAAGCTATTCCTAACAAATATTCAAATAATGCAGGAATCGTAGCTTCGTATTCTTGATACCACCCCTTGATAAGTTTGCGAATTTGCTCATCGTTTCTTGGATAAATATTTTCAAATATTTTGATGATATTTTCTTTTGTAAAAACGGAATTTACTAACTCTAATAATCGCTCTTCCTTTTTTCTTAAAGCGAAATTCTTAAAACCAAGTTCCTCAATGTCAGGAAAATCATTCGCTATTTCTGTAGAAAGTTCATTAATATTAATCTTAAGGAAATCGTATATTTCTCCTATGCTATTTTGATTTGCTTCTAATCTTATTCTGTATTCGTTTTCCGAAAGTGGTTTCACTTTCAACAAGTCATTTTTAACGGATTTGAAAAGATACCAAAAAATAATATCTAGTTTAATTTTGTTGTATTCAAATACAAAAATATCAAGCAACTTCAAGTGTCTTGTATTCAAATCTTGATACTCTTCACAAAGAGAAAGTTTCTTGATATACATGTACAAAATGTGGAAATTTAGCGTAAAATCTTCTTCATTTTTTGACGCAATTAAAGGGCTGTTTTCAAAAAATGAAATGATTTCTTCCCAGTTGGACGAGTTGTTTAGGGAAGTCGCACCAAATAATGATTCTAAATAGTAGACGGGCTTTTTACTTGAAATGTGCTTATAGCGTGACTTTAAAGTGGTTTGTATGAATGTTTTCTTCTTAACGTTACTCCATAAATTTTTATTCTGCCAGTATAAGTATAAATCGTTAAAAAGGGATATGGTTTTCCGTTTAAATTTATCTCCTTTCCCGTGTGGGAGGATAGCTAATAAAAGTTGATTGCGTTGTTCTTCATCGGAAAAGCTATAAGTGTTAAAAAAAAGCGAACAGTTTTTTTTCGCTATCTCGCTATTTTCTGAATTTAAAATAGATAGATAAATAGTTTCTTTATAATCAGAACTGTTTTTATAATTTCTTATATTTTCAATTAGTTCATTTTCAGTTTGCGAACCTGACCAAACATACGTAACAAAATCAATTGGCAATGCATTGTCAAATTCAATAATCGCATATATCAAAGAGAGTAAAGGTACTATTTCAAAGTTGTTTTGTTGGTATTTTAAAAATTGTTTTAAATAAATAAAGCTCTCCTTTGATATTTCTAATTCGGTTGTTTCAAAAGATTTTGAACTTGCTAATAACTCTTTCCCGACGGTTGTTATAATCCGTTCTTCATTTGTAAAACCTAATTGCGAAACAAAACCCGTTTTAAGACGCACATCTTTGTCTGAACTTACAACGTTAGTTGTTTTTATTTCAAAAATATCAAGCTCTCCTAATAAGTTCCCAAATTCGGCTTGTGATTGAGAGTCCCAGTTTTTGTTTAATTTTCTAAACTCAACAAGAGCGTCTAAAATTTTTATGTAGGTTGCTCTTGGATCACTCAATCTTGCGCCGGTATTACCGAATGAAATTAAACCGCTATTTGTTGTTATTTTTTTAAAATTACACATAGTAAAACGTTACTTCGTTTTTTTATCTCTTTAATATTTTTACGCTCTTATCTTCTTAGACCTGATTTCTAAAAATTGATAAACACATTGCAAAGTTACAACAAATGATTCATTTTTTATCAAACAGACGAGTATAATTTTTTTCCTTTGTACGAATAGTTAATAACAATACCTCCTAAATCAACTCAAAACACAACCAAACAAAACTCGTCATAGCATATTGCCATTTTTTCCACTCCCCCCAATTTGTTTATCCTAAAATAAAAATGTATCTTTGTACTTTAATATAATTAATAGTATAATTTATGAAAAAACTTTTATTAACACTGATTACAATTATGGCTATCTCAACCTTTATCTCAGCACAAGATATTAAACTTCCGGAACCCGAAAAAAATATTGGGAAACCGTTAATGCAAGCGCTAAACGAACGCAAAAGCTCTCGAGAATTTTCGGACAAAGAGTTGTCGTTGCAACAACTTTCCAATCTTCTGTGGGCGGCAAACGGCTTCAATAGAGAGGATAAACGCACGGCACCTACCGCCCGAAATTGCCAAGAACTAGAGCTTTATGTCGTTCTAAAAGAGGGCATCTATTTCTATAATGCTAAGGAATATCAACTCTCGCTAATAAAAAAAGGAGACTATAGAAAAAACGGGCTTGCAAGATTATGTAGCCGATGCCCCGCTTAATATTCTGATTGTTAGTGATTTGAATAAAGCGGCAAGTTTGCAATATTCCTACACGAACTGTGGCTACATATCCCAAAATATCTATCTCTACTGTGCCTCCGAAGGATTAGCTACGGTTGCAAGAGGCGCTTTCGACAAAGAAGCACTTCATAAACTGTTGCAATTGCCCTCCACACAAGAGATTCTACTGACGCAATCCGTAGGTTTTCCGAAATAGCAAAAGTTTAGAATTTCCACTTCCTTTTCAGAAATACAAAAACATCGTACGTAAATTGCCGATACTTTACCGCTTTATAACGATATTCAAGCAACATACAATAATATTATATATACTATTTAAAAAATTACTGGGGAAATCTGTTTTTAAATTCTCAATTTTTATTTTTAATTTTTTAATTTTTAATTTTTATCAGGGCGTGCCCCCTC
>ENA-UPXM01005422-UPXM01005422.1-activated-sludge-metagenome-genome-assembly--contig:-NODE-5422-length-12421-cov-4.551917_pt1 | contig 12421 bp, 13 predicted proteins | sample MGYA00238178_ERZ772708 | MGnify/ENA primary metagenome ERZ772708 (study PRJEB29002, sample SAMN05720212) | activated sludge metagenome | isolation source: anaerobic digester from wastewater... | reverse complement strand
GTAATTTCAGCGCCAATCGGTCGGCGTGTTTTCAAGCCTGTTTCGGGGTCAACGGTCAAATACTCTTTTAGTGTTGCCAGCTGTGCCGTGTCTGGTATTCCGTCAACTTGATTATCAACCTCGCCATATACCCAAACGGTACCTGGTTCCGAACCGGCATAAGGTGATACCCAAATAGAGTGCGGCGCTTCAAGTCCCCACAACTCATAATCGGCAGGGCTTCCACCGGTGAACCGTTTCTTATACCGTGCAATTACCCGTGACCTGAACGATGCCTCGGTTTCTGCGTCTGCTCCGTCCGTTGTTGTGCCAGTTACAATTGCCGTGCCGGTTAGTGCGGTGTCGGGCGTGACAATGCGTAACTCTGCGCCGTCTTCAATGTTGCCAATGTCGCCGTATGTTTGCGCAGTGAGCGTACATTCAACATACCCGCCAGCTCCTATTACGCCGCCCGTGGTGACAAGATATACAACGCCCGACGATGATTTGAACAGCGTTGTGCCGGATACGACGGATTCGCCGATGGTTCCGTATACATTCGCCGTGATTACCGCCTGATTCGCGCTTACCGGATATACCTGTACCAGTTTTCCCAAAAGAATAAGTGCGGCATAGTCGGCTGTTTCCGGGAAAATCTGACGGTATACCCACAATGTCGCCTGATACAATAGTACAATTACACCCGCGACGGCACCGGCAATTACTTTGTTCCAACTCTTTGGAAGAGCCGGGCTGGTTTGCCCAATTTCGGTTTCAATATCTGCAACAATCCGAGCCCTTATTTCAGCTGCGGTTGGTATAGTCGGCATTGCCATTTATGCGCCTCCTCGTGTATTTGTATCGCGGTATCCAAATGTTAAACCGCCATTTATCCAATTCAGTTCATACTTTCTGCCGGATCCGTCTGGTGCGGTAATTTCAATGTTCCACCCGATCGCGTGTACGCCTAAAATTGTACCTGTGACAGATACGTTTGATGCCATTCGTTCCTGCACCATGTACGCAAGTGACCGTTCAATTGCTTTTATGCCGTCATTTTTTACCGATTCGGAAACACGTTTGCGCCTTATTACTTCTGGAAATGTTGACGTAAACTTTTCGTTTGTATCGGTTGTCATGCCGTTTAGCGCGCAATCCTCGCCAAATATAGAAAGCAGTAAGCATGTTTCAAAACCTTGTGTCATTGCTGGTTGTCCATTTTTGTATTCCATGTCTATTTCGCCGGTCGTATGGTCAATGGTTAATAAAACGTCACCGTCGTAATTGTTTTGTATCGTCACGGTAATCGTACCTCCACAATTTTTGCGGGCGTTATGTCGGCACTTGATTCAGCACCGGACGCAACGGTTGTGCCAGTTGACGACGGCCCACTTTTAACGCCGGGATGCGTGTGCGCGTCAAACGCCGCCTGTAGTTTGTTATGCTTACCCTTCAACTCGTTAAATGCTTCCTCGAGTTTTGAATACCGTACCGCCCAATCCTCGCCGTTGTTTATTACGTGCGTGCCGTCATTGTCCAAAAGGTGCGAGCCTTTTTCATTACCGTCCGCGTCCGTTGCGTATAACTTTAATGCGCCTTCGTTGTCGGGTGGTTCAACGCCGTATGTGTACGCCCCGATAATTATGGACAGTTTGCCAATCCTGATTTTTACACCGCGGGTTTTTTTACTCGCCCTTGATACAACGCCGTGTGTTCCGTACAGTTCTCCGTCGGTACCACGTTCGGCGTTTCCTTTTGCGGTTACGATAACGGAGTTTCCCTCCGCCCTGCCAAGAGTTTCAATATCTGTGTGGTCAAATGTTATGAATGAAAATGGGTTTGTCATTTCGGCATACCCTCCCACGGATATGGCTGTTTCGGCATGGTTGTCGTGTACGATTCTGGTAATACAACCATGAGCGAGGCAATATCTCCGTCAGCGTCTTTTGTCAATTCAACTGATTCAATTATTACCGGTGTTTCACGCAAAATAAAAACGTCCGGTGCGGTAATTGTGCCTTTCATGTTTTCTGCCCATAGTTCGCCGTCTGGTGTACGCCATCCGACAACTTGCACCGGTATCGCGGCAGATTCGGCGATGCTTTTGCTCATGCGCCATTTTATAGCCTGTTCAATGTTTCCTTCGTCCGATTCGTCGGCTTTGAAAACAAACCCGCGTTCACGGGGTACGCTTTTATCGTACAATGTTGCCGATATACTTGACACGCCGGATTCGTCTGTTACGCCCATCCATTTACGATACCGTTTTGTTCCGTTAAACGATGCCGCGACCGACAATACTGGCGCCTCGCCATAAACAAGTCTGAATGCTGGCGCGTCTTTTGTGTTTGCGCGGGTTAATAGTAAATTACCATCGGGTCTGCTGGTCAATAAAAAACCTTTTGCGAGTGCCAACCGTTCCAAAAATGCCGCGTCGGTTTCGGTTATGTCCTGTTCAACCCGTCCAAACTTTTCACTGGTTATATCGGATTCACCCTCGACAATGCCGCCGGTTCCCGATGCGGAATAACAGGTGATGCCGTAAGGTGACGCGACTTCTTGGCAGATTTTGAGTAATGACATTCCAGCGCGGAAGGTATACGATGAACGCATGCCCATACATTCGAGCATTTCACCCGGCGTTGTCCGGCATTCGATTGTTGCAATTGTCCCGTCACTTGACGCGCTGTATGTCCAGTTGCTTGCAACCGCGGTAATATACAATTCTCCGCCAATATATAATTGTGCAGTGTGGTAGGTGTATGGTCGGAAAAGGTCGAGTTCTTCCCGGCTTGTAATGTCAAACGGTACGTCAAACACAAAGCCCGACGCGATACGATTCATTGCGCGTGATATTCTGCCTGCAAGCGCGCCTGGCAATTCAACGCCGTTTAATTTTACCAGTAATTGTGTGTCAAAATCTGCGGTAATCGGTTGGTCAAAATACCGGTTTTTGTATATCGGAATAAATAGTGAGTCACCGGCGTATAATATCGGCAACCCTTCGTCAGATATTCCACGGTTTTTTAATAGGTCGTAATTTGCTTGTACAACACGATTGACAACACGACCATACGCGGCGCGCTCTATGGTGTGTATTGTGTCGTTTGGTTTTACGGTGTATAGTTGTCCCTGTTCAGGTCTAGCCATAAATTGCAACCTCGCGCCCTGCGGGTATCTCGATAAACTCGTAATTGGTCAGCTTGTTTGTTCGTGCAAAAAAATCCAGTGTATCGTGCGAAATGTCGCGGTAGTATTTCCAGCACAACGTAACCGGGTCCGACGGCGCGGTCAATGTGTATGTCCGTTTTAATTTCAGGTCAAAAGAGGCATTTGTCAGATACGTGATGGTATCATACGCCGCGCCATGAAGACCCGACAACGTGTCATGGTCAATTGCAAATTGCGAGCCGTCCACATTTCCGGCAGACTGTAATACCACGAGATAATCAGAATATGCGCCGTCAATATCGTCAATTGATTTGCCGACGGTTTCGCGGGTTTCATAGTCAATCATTATTCCGGCATTCGCAACACCCAGGACACACGCGGTGCCGATGCCTTGTAAAATATATGCGACGTTTGCGGAATCGGTCGGGGTTGATGCGTTGGAAATATCCTCGCCAAAATCGTTTAGAATGTCGTTTGTCATGTCAACTATTTGTGAGAATAGGTCGGCTGAATCTTGCGGTATGCTGGTTATCGTTCGTACGATGTCACTTGCCGCGCCGATGATTTGTGGTATTGCCGCTGATATGTTTATCAGTTCGAGAATACCAGCTTTTGCCGCGTCAACTTCGCGTCGTACGTCATCCGCCAGCCCGGTCAAATCGTCCGCAACGCCGGTGATGATTTTTACTTTTTTTGTTACAACCGATTTTGCTTTTGCGTATTTTGCTTTTGCCGTTGTTACCATTTTTTCGGCTTGTTCAATCGCGCTGGCGTTTACTTGTTTGTATTTGTTGTCAAGTCCGGTCGGTGAAAGTTTTGACGCTGTTGAGCGTGATACAGTTTTTGTTTCGCGGAGTGTTACCGTTACGCGAAATATTCCGCTTCCGCTTGTGTATGATTCTACTTGTTCAACCGCGTCAAACGGTATGACAGGCACGTCGCCCCATCTCGGGTGGTTTAGTATGCCGGGCTGGTCTGGTGTGTACCGCTCTTCGGTGAGGGACTTAAAAAATATGTCTGCTTCTTGGTCGCCATTTTCGCCGACAAAATATACTTCAAGCGGGAATACTAAAAGCGTTGTTCCTGAATCTTGTATGATTGTTGTGTCGGCGTCTGATACTTCGTGTGCCGATGTTTTTTTGCCGCGAGAACGGGAAAGGTTGTCGTACAAAAAGGACGACTGAACCCCGGCGGGAGAGGTGAACCTACCGGGGCGCAGTCGTGAGAAAAACGCGGGCGAGGCAAACCCGTCGTTGTTTGTGTTGTCAATTGGCAGTTTTAATACTGCATCGCTCATTGTGCCGCTCCATACATTAGTACTTGCTGGGGTGCGCCGCCACGTGCGCCGGATATTGCCGCGCCCTTGTCCGGCCTGACGTATACCTCGTTTACCACCGTTTGCCGTGATTCGGATACGCTACGGGACACATCGCCCTTTGTCCACGGGGATGCGTAATCATACGCGTCTGCGGAGCCGGTTAGTGTCATGTTTGCTTTTGCCTGAAAAGCATCTATTGCATCCGCCGCGCCGCCTACCAAATCACCAAGTCCAGGTATCTTTGCAAGAACCCGCAAAAGTCCACCAACTGAGTCAAGCAAGAGGTTAATTGGTGTGAGCATCCATTTTATCATTGTTTGGCCAACTTTTTTGAAAAACCCGCCGACAACTTTCAGAACACCAACAACCGAATCCCAATGTTTTACCATGAGGACGATGCCGGCAGTAAGAAGCGCAACACCCGCTACAATGGCGAGTACGATTAGGGTAATCGGCGACGCCAGAATGTTCGTTACAAGTAGCACCGCGTTGTAAATTGTTTGTACCGCTGCGAGTATCTTTATTGCCGCGACGACCGCAAGGATTACCGGCCAGAATGTTTTGAGGAATTTACCAACGCCAACAACAACTGACAAAAACTTTTCAAAACCTTTTATCAGCGGTTCAATGTCAACGTCACGAATGAACAGCGTAAACTTTTCGAGCAGTTCGCTTCCGCGCTCCGCAAACCGCTCGACAAACTGTAATCCCTTTTCAAGTAGTGTGCTTTTTAATACTTCTATTTGGTTTGTAAGGCTCTTGCGCATAGCGTCCGCCATTTTTGCTGCTGACCCTGCAGAGGCCTCAAGCTGACCGCGATATTCGCGCAATGTTTTTGTTCCAGTTTGTAAAAGTACGTTTACGCCGGTTACCGAACGCGCGCCAAACACGGTTGACAATGCCGCTGTTCTTTGTGCGGTACCCATGCCGTCAAGTCCTTTTTCAAAGTCTGCAAGTATGTCGATTATATCGCGGAAGTTTCCGGATTCGTCGCGGGTTGTTACGCCAAGAGAGTTGAGTACCTTTTGCGCTTCGGGCGTTGCGTCTGCAAGGCGTAGCATCATGTTGCGTAATGACGTACCGGATTCAGAACCTTTTATACCGGCGTTTGCCATTGTTCCGACAATAGCCGCGAACGATTCTATTGACTGACCGGCGGCGGTAAATGCGGGCGCTCCTGATTTTGCAGATTCAAATAATGCCAAGAGGTCAGTGTTTGATGTTGTGGTTGTTTTTGCGAACACGTCTGAAATGCGAGTCAGGTTCGCGGTTGTTTGTGCGGCGTCGTTTGACATGAGGTTAAATGCGCCGAGCGAATCGGTGGCGATGTCAACGGCTGTGGTTAAGTCTGTTCCTGCGGCTGTTGCAAGGTCGGTTGTACCGCTTAAAAGTGACATTGACAGTTCACTGGACAAACCCGCCATTGCCATTTTATCCAATGCGCCCGCCGTGTCCGTTGCCGTGAATTCGGTAATTGATGCAACGCGCCGCGCTTCTTTGCCAAGTGCTTCTAGCGACGTTTTGTATGTGTTTGATGATGTGTCGAGGTCTTTGAATTTTGCACCGGCCTGTGTGATTGCTTGGTCAAACTTTATGTACTCGCCAGTAGCAATTGCAACACCGGCTCCAAACGCCGCGAATGCCGCAGTGCCAGCAACCCTGATACCTTTGTTTATTAGCTGGTCAAGTTTTCCGATTTGTTCACCAACGCCGCCGAAATTCTTTTGCATCTTTTTGCCGAACTTGTCCATTTGTTTGGACACACGTCCCATCGGTGCGGTCATTTTATCGGTGAGGGTCAATACAGATTCAAGGGAAAACTTTTTTGCCATTTACTGACGCCTCCTTTTTGTTTTAACAGGGGCGGGATTCGAACCCGCAACACCGAGGATATGAGCCTCGTTAGCTGCCAATTGCTAACACCCTGCTACATTGATAGAGTACAAAACGCTCCTATTTATCAAGGGGTATTTTGCATTTTTCTTGAATTCTTTCTTTTACTAATTCGTGCATTCTTTCCGGCGGCGGTGGCTCGCGTGGTTTTGCCGGTGGTGTTGGATACCGATATTCCGCGTATATCTCTTCCTCGGTTGTTTGATATTCGTATATCCGGTAGTATCGGTCAACCTGCCGCGGGGTCATTTGTTCAAGGTCGCGGAATGGCAACGCGCCGCCGAAGTGTTTTGCAAGTGCGCCCAACCGTAAATCGTCAAGCGTTGCAATTCTACCGCGGCGGCTGGCTGCCGTTACGAGAAAAAAACTTGGTTTACCGCCGTTATTACGCTGATGTCTCTGCCCTTGAGCCGTGATGCTTCGCCGAGTTTCAAGTCGCATGATTTTGCGTATATTGCTTCAACCTGCGAGATTTTTTCGTTTTCTTTGTATCGTTCAGCGACGCGCTTGTCGTTCATTGTTGTTTCGCGTATTGTAATCATTTCCTTTTTACCGCCGCCGTCAAATTCAATTGGCGCCTTTAGTACCAGCGTAAACGTTTCGTCGTCTTCGCTAAAATCAAGACGGCCGTTCATGATAGGGATTGCAAGCGTTTCAACTGCCGCGTCCCAATCTTCGCCCTCGGTCGGTACCTCAAGATAGTTGGCCCACTCGGTCATTTTTGCGACCGCTTCTGCTTTTGTCAGTTTCGCGTTTTCCATTTTTGCCCCTTTGAAAATAAAAGCTGGGGCGGCGACAAATTACCTCCGCCCCGAATACTCCTTGTACACCGCGGTACATGAGCTGTGCCCGTAAACACACGGGCAACGTGATCGAAAAATGCAACCGGTTTAGCCCGGCGCATCAGCTCGCGCCACCATTGGTAGCCGAGTGTCGCTTTTTAACAAACAAGGTCTTTCTTCATTTTTTTGCCCCTTTTCAATAACCACAATAACGGTCGTGGTCAACGTTAAGATGTGGGCGACGGTTTCCCGTCGCCCTGATTTTTTTTAGTCGATACGGAGGGTTCCGTACAGTTCGAGTGATACAATGCCGTTTGCGTTTTCGATTGGTCCGTCGTTTCCGATTGCCATTTCACCGGTCAGCAGATCGTTTCCCGCGGTCGTTACCGATACCGGAAGGAATGAGCCCGCAGACTGTATTGCTTTGAGCCGGTTGTACATTTCGCCGTCAACGGAAATATCCTGTTTGATGCTTCCTGGGTGCGGGTTTGATTCGGAATATACCGCGCCATTCCCGGCCATGTGAACCGTGCCGGAACGTCCCGACAGATTGTATGTCAGTTCACTTCCTTCCGCGGGGTCGAGTTGCATTCCGCCGTAAAGAAATTCACGGGCTGGCCCTTGTCTTATTTTTCCCATTTTTTATGCCCTCCCTTAGTACAGGAACGCGGCTTTTACCGCTATGATGCGCAGCGCTTTTGCTTCGTCGTCTGTAAACTCGGCGTCCAGTCTGCTGTTGTTGGTTGCGTTTATTTCCGCAATTACCGTATCTTTTACCGCTTCGGGATTTTTTGTCCAACCTTCCGACGCCCAATTGTCAATAAGTGCAAACAAATCGGCAATGAGCTTTTTCGGTTTGATGACGTATTCCTTTGCGGTAATTACGTCGTCACTTGCGAGCATTCCGCGCACATACGGTTCGCCGCGCAACATTTGTTCAACCGCGTATGCTTTTTGTTGGCGCATGGTTACCGATGCAAGGTCGTACCATTCTTCGGTTGCTCCACCGGCGGCAGTTGTGCGATACGATACCGCAAGGTCACCGAGGACGAGATTTCCAGACGCGTTGGTTTTGCAATATCCACCACCGGCGCGGAACAGTGCGTCGGCCTGTGCGTAGGTAAGATCGGGAACGTCTGGCTTAATAGGAATGGTTGTTTCGATACCCATAAACGGACGGCCGGGGTCAATGTTTGCCGATGCAACAACATAGCCAATTACCGCCGCGCCAAACTCATTTTCCGGGAGAAGTACGCGAGCGTCCCAGATCGGGGCGATTGTTTTTGCGTTGGTATCGTCGGGGATGGCGATATACTGTGCGTATGTAGTACCGCCACAATAGCCAACTACGGTTGCTGCCATTCTGTTCGGTGCCGATTCAATACGACGATTGAGCGCGGTCTTGTATTTAGCAAGGTTTGTTGCATCGCGTACCGGGCAAGTGATAAACGTGTACCATGTGTCACCGAGTCGGTCTGAACCGTCTGTGTTGACAAAAACGTCTTCAACGTTGATCTCACCGGAGCCGGAAGTGAGATAGCCGGTTGCCGGAACGGTAACGGTTGTTCCCTCGGGATTGTTTGACGATTGACTGACGCCCTGCGGATTGAGCCGTACACCAATATCGTTGCCGACGATGCCTTTGGTTTTTGCGGTTATGATCACGTCGTTTGTACTTCCAGACCCTCCAACCTTAGCGGTTACAGGCGCGTTAATGTCTGCGGTAATTGCCGCGGCGAACGCGGTCGCCTGCTCGTCTTGGGTGTCGCCCGACGCGACGTTGACCTGGTATGTTTCACCGGCTACGTCAATGTACCATGTTCCGGAGCTTGTCGCGGCGCCGGTAAATGTTACAGTTCCGGTTGCGGCTGCTGCGGCCGCCGGTTCTGCCACGGCAACAGCGTACAGGTTCTCTGAAAATCCGCCAAGCGGTTCAAGAATCTTTATTGCCTGGCGATGGATTTCCGAGCCATAGCCAAATTGATTTGCAAAGTCTTCGGCGGTATATCCGCGAAAAACTTCGTATTCTTCAACGGCGGTTTTTTGCTGGTCGTACTGACCGACGATAAGCACCTTTTCAGGGATATAGTTTCCGCCCTGACTTCTTTTCCGTCCTACCTGTTCAACAACTCGCGTTGATGCCCTGCGGTATGGAGCGAAAAAATTAAATGATATAGCCATTATTTTCCTCCTGTTTATTTACGTTACGGGGTTTCCGTTTCGTACGTGTGTGATGTATGCCAATTTTCAATAGCCTGCTTGAACGTCATATTTGCAACTTCGAGTTCGTTTGCATCTGCGTCGTCTGCTGGTTCGTATGATGCGACGACCTCAATTTGTATTCGTGCAGGTGCATAGCTTCCGGTACTTTCGTCGCCCTCTTGGTTGTACATTTGTATCTTTGGTTTTAGTGCCAGCGTGTCAATTGTTCCGGCGGCAAGTCCAAAATCTTGTTCGCTCATTCGTGATATTGCATGGCGTATTTGTGCCACCAAAAGGTGAAGTCGCGCGGCGGCATATTCGTCTGCCGGGGTAAGCGTCTTGTCGCCGGTTTCTTCGTCTGTTTGTTCTTCGGCGGTTCCTAAAACGTAGCAATCAAAATTGAACGTAATCCGGTCTTGTGTGTATCGACGTGTGCCGCCACCGTCGGGCAACACTGAATCGACAACTACATTGACAAGCGCAACATTCTGTTGATTCTCAATCCACGGACGCCACTTGTCGCGCGCCACAATAAAATTACGCGCCTCGTCTATTGCGTTTTCTTCCGCGGCTACTTTTTCGAGCGCGGTAATTGCACCGGTTTGTATGTTATACCATGAGGGGTATGCTACTGCCATTAGTCGCCCTCCTCCGGTACTGGTGCTGGTATGACTCGTTTTGTGTATGATTCTAGAGTCATTGTTATCATTCCGGTTGTTCGGTCAAATATCGGATTTGATACAAGGTATTCTTTTTCAGTTCCAATGCCGTTAGTAAACTTCGCCTTCCACTTTCCTTTTGTGTCTGCGGGGTTGCCGTCTGGGAATTGGTTTGTTTCTCCATCGGGCGCATATAATGATACCGAGCCGGATACCTTCCGTGCGATCATCGGCATGCCGGTCGTCGGGTTAATGTCAAGGTTTACGTCAATAAAAAACCACGTCACCGGCTCCATTACGACTCCGGCTGGTGTGGTGAATACGACGGGCGCGGTAAAACCGTTTGGATTTGAGAGTATTCGTGCAATGTCTTTTCGCGCCCGTTCGTATAGGTTCATTCTTTTTCGTCTTCCTGTTCTTTTCTGTCTTCGTCTTCCGGGAGGTCGAGTACTTCCGGCTTTTTGTACTTTGCTTTTTTTACTTCGTGTTGTGGCTCTGGCGGATTGTGTTCCGCGAGCAATGGACTTTTGACGGATTGCCAGTGGTCAAGTACCGCGCCGGGTATTTGTTTCCCGGCGGGTACCTGATAGGAAATACCGCCAATTTTTACACAAAAAGTTTTTTTAGCAATCATTGGCGGCTGCTCCTTTACCAAGTCGGGAGGGTTATTTTCTGCACGAAGTTTGCAAGCCCTTCGGCATTGTAAATACCTTCGGCGAAATAGTAGGCGCGCTCTTCCTGTGCGAGTGTCTTGACGTCCGGCTGGGTGTCAATTTCGGTGGTAAGTCCGCGCTTGACGATGATGTCCATGTACCGATTCGGCTTGACAAGATAGGCGTAGGTATCGCCAACGCCATTATACACGGTGTTACCATCGCGACCGATGATAGTTTCTCCATCGTACGCAATAATTCCCGCAATTTCGGAAATAGCGCCGAGCCTCTTGTTGTTTGTGTTCTGCGGGAGGCCATTCACAACACGTGCGGCGTGGCGTGCAACGTTTCCAGAACAAAGAAGGTATGAACCGCTGGGGTCAATCTTCTTTTTGGTTACGGGGTCGGCACGCTTGGCGAAATCATCGATTGCATTTTCAAGCGTATCGTACAGAAGCTCCTGACGTCCGGCGCCATTGGTTATTACGGCCTTGGTGTGCTTTGCGTCTCCGGCGTTACCGTAAGATGCGTAGTCAAGAATCGGCTTGATTGCGAGGTCGTCGAGCTTGGCATTGTATCCGGCGGCAACTCCGTCGGCAAGCATGGTCATGTCAAGAGACTTGTCGAACAGTGACGCGAGCAGGTCCCATGTGAACCCGGCGGCGTAAATCTTTACGTCAACAGTTCCGGTTGCGCCTTCGCCCTTGTCGCCCTGCCGTACGGGGTCGCCGGTTCCGTTGTATTCGTCAAAGACGATGCCATACGGAAGCATTTCGGTCAGCTTGTTTGTGCGGTCGGCGTCGGGACGGTTGTAAATGTTGTACAGGAACTGCCGGACGGTCGGGTTTGCGTTTTTCCGCACGGTGATGTCCATGCGGAGTGCGTCCCACAACTGCGCCCAATCGGGGAGAAGCGTGTTTCCGGTAACCGCGGCTTTTGCGGTTTTTTCAAACCGGCCTGAAGTTACGCGGGCAAATGCTGATTCAACTTTTCCATCGCTCCAACGCTGGGGCACGTGGATTGCGCCACCGTAGACGTCTGCTTTTGAATAGTCGGTGCCAGATGCGCCAAGAACGGTTGCGCCTGAATTGAACGCACGGGTCCACAAGGCGGACTGTCCGGCGGTCTTCCAGTCGCGACCGATGCGTGTTTCTGCCATTGTGATTTTCTGTGCGTATACGGGGTCGATGCGGTCAATTGAGCCGGCGATCTTTTTGTTGTATACTTTGATGTCACTCATTTATTTTCTTTCCTCCTGTTTGTTTTGGATTACGCGGCGGGGATGTTGCCGATAAATCCGGTGATGGTTACGATAAGATCGGAACCGGCAGTAAACGTTCCGTCCCCAACAATCTCGATGCCATTTGCTTTGGTCATTCCGGTTCCGTCTTTGATTCCGTCGCCGAGTGTTACACCGTTACTGCCAAACATTGACTGTGCGTTGGCAGCAAGCGCGGTTGCTTTTGCGAGAGTGATTGCGGCAACGGGTGACGCAGCGCGGTCGCGGACGATTACATTGTCTCCGGTTCCCGCCCACGCATCGGAGCCGTTTACGTTGGCATAGAAGCCGGTTATATACACGCACTTCCCGGTTCCAACGGCGGCGTCGTCTATGATAGACACGGCGGTAGTAGCGTCGGCGCTCTTCAGCGTTACGGTCTTACGGAAGGGGATTCCGGGGGCATCTTTGAGGTCGGCAATGAAACCTTCGGCGGCCGTAAGGCGAGTGTCATATCCGCCATAGTTTACAACCTGCGAATAGGG
>ENA-UPXM01005421-UPXM01005421.1-activated-sludge-metagenome-genome-assembly--contig:-NODE-5421-length-12423-cov-5.768920_pt1 | contig 12423 bp, 8 predicted proteins | sample MGYA00238178_ERZ772708 | MGnify/ENA primary metagenome ERZ772708 (study PRJEB29002, sample SAMN05720212) | activated sludge metagenome | isolation source: anaerobic digester from wastewater... | reverse complement strand
GAATGCTCCTGAAAAATCAGGTCAAAAAGTGGGGGAATGGTCGTGAAAAATCACATGTTAAAAGAACGCAGATTTGAGAAGTATGGACATGCCTAAGGTGAAAATATGAAACAGGTCTTGATGCTTGCCGCAGTATTGATGGTATTGTTACAGGCGTCAAGCGCAATATCCATTGAAATACCGAGCAGCGTAACCTATGTGCTGCAGGCTGAGAAGCTTGGCGAATCACGCAGCCAGGTGATAGACAGGCTGGCTGACTCGGCGCGGGACTGGATTGTTTTGGATGTCTCCTGCGATGCCTCTGAAGACGGACGGTGGAGCGCTGAGGAGACCCGTCGCATCAAAAGCAGACATGAGGGCCGAAAAGTGCTGGCCTACCTTTCGATCGGAGAGGCTGAAGCCTACCGAAAATACTGGCAGCCTGAATGGGATGCAGATCGCCACGGCAAACCGGACACACAGGCACCAGCCTGGCTGGTTGCCCCCAGTCGTGGCTGGAAGGGAAATTACAAGGTTCGTTATTGGCATCAGGCCTGGCAGCGGATGGTGCTGGACGAACTTGGACGTATCATCGAGCAGGGTTTTGACGGGGTCTATCTGGACATTGTCGACGGGTTCGAATTTTTTGAATATGAGCTGTCAACGAATAGCTGGATCAGCAACAGGGTTAACCCGGAAACAGGTAGAAGCTATAGACAGGATATGGTTGGCTGGGTTATCAGGCTTGCGACTGATGCCAGAAAACGCAATAAAGACTTTCTGATCGTGCCTCAAAATGGCGCACAGCTGCTTGCCGACCAAAACTATATCAATACTGTTGACGCCATTGGCATAGAAGATCTGTACACGGATGGTGAACGGCGTCAAAGCGGTCAGCATGTCAGGCAGATGACACGCTTGTTGAATAAAATGAAAAAGACGGGCAAGCCTGTCCTGGTGATAGAGTATGCCCGTAAAAAGTCCCTGCAACGCCTGATAAGTAAAAAAGCCATTCAAAACGGGTATGTGTTGCTGATTACCGACAGAAAGCTGGAGACACTGGGGGTCAGCCGACCCCGGAAATCAATTACCATCCTACCCCGCTAGCAACAATTGCATGAGGTTGATCATGTTGCAGAAAGTCATCTCGATCACCATAGCCATCATCACACTATCTGCTTGTGCTTGCTGTTTTGCGTCTCCCCTCCCCTTCAGTGCAGCTTTGTATTATGCGACTGATCCACCGGTCGACGAGCTGAAGGCCTTCGACATCGTGGTGGTTGATCCGGACAGCGGCTTGACCCCCGATGGATATGGTGCCGGTCCAAGCCAGCTTTTTGCCTATGTAAGTGTTGGTGAAGCCGCCCCTGAGCGTGCCTACACTAGGGAGATGGATCCGCATTGGTTCATGGGTGAAAACCGGGCCTGGAATTCCAGGGTGATTGATGTTTCCAACCCGGCCTGGCGGCAGTTTTTTGTCACCAGGGTGGTTGAGCCGCTGTGGCGTGCTGGTTTCCGCGGCTTTTTCCTGGACACGCTGGATTCATACCAGTTGTCTGCCAGGAAAGAGGATCTGGCGGCTATGGAAGCGGGCATGGTTGAGCTGATTCGCAGCATCAACAGGCTGCATCCGGGAGCCCGATTGATACTGAACCGCGGTTTCGAGATCTTCGATCGGGTCAAGGATGTGACCTATGCCGTAGCTGCTGAATCGCTGTATCAGGGTTTCACCACGGCTAACGGCAGATATGGGGATGTTACAGATAATGACAGAAAATGGCTGCTGGAGAAATTGAATGTGGTCAAGGCCGCGGGTATTCCGGTAATTGCCATTGATTATGTGCCGCCAGGCAAGCGTGAACTGGCGCGTCAAACGGCAGACCGGATCAAGGCCTTGGGCTTTGTTCCCTGGGTGACGGATAAGGATCTGGCTGGCCTGGGGGTGGGCGCGGTCGAGGTGATGCCTAGAAAGATCATCGGTTTGATTGATGGTAGTGAGGGTGATGATGTTACTTTAAGTGAACTGCACCGTCTGGGGGTGATGCCGCTGAATTACCTGGGCTACCAGGTGGAGATGCATGACCTTGGAAAGCCCCTGCCGCGCCAGTTGCTGGCGGGCAGGTATGCGGGTGTGGTGGTTTGGCCCTACTCCAGCCGCTCGGGCGAGCTGCAGGGGCTGAAGCGGTGGGTGGCGCGATGTGTTGCGGAGGGCGTGCCGGTCGTTTTCTTGGACCGGTTAGGCATGCCCATGGATAACGAATTGCTAAAGTTGCTGGGACTGGGCAGTTCGGCAGCAACGGGCGTCAGGCCGCCACTGCGGATTATGCACCAGGATGCCTTGATCGGGTTTGAACACAAGCCGCTGCCCCGTGTGAGTGATTTCATGCCCTTGAAGCTGCAACAGGGCAAGGTTCTCTTGCAGGTTGCAGCGGCCAACGGGCTGGTCAGCGATGCGGTTGCCATCACGCCCTGGGGCGGATACGCCCTGTATCCCTTTGCAGTTTATGCGCCGGACAATGAACGGTCCTTCTGGGTGGTAGACCCGTTCAGGTTTTTCAAGGAGGCCCTGCGTCTGCCGGACATGCCGGTGCCGGACACAACCACGGAAAATGGCACCAGGCTGCTGCTCAGTCATGTGGATGGTGACGGCTTTGAGAGTGTGGCCGAATGGCCGGGCGGCAGGATCTCGGCGATAGAACTCAAGGAACGGGTTTTGCTGAAATACCGTTTTCCGATCGCCATCTCACTGATCACCGGAGTAACAGCTGCGAATGGCCTGTATCCACAAAAGTCGGCCGAGTTCGAACGGGTGGCCCGGGAAATTTTCAAGCTTGACTGGGTAGAAGGGGCCAGTCACTCCTTTTCCCATCCTTTCAAGTGGCGCAAATTATCTGAAGGAGACATGGAAGCCGATTATAGCCTGAAGATATCTGGTTACAGGTTCAGCATCAGGGATGAGATCGACGGTTCGGTCAGGAACATCAACCGTTTGATGCCGCCGGGCAAATCGGTCAGGCTGTTCTTTTGGACCGGTGATTGCACTCCGGGAGCGGATGCCATCGAAGCCGCTTACAAGGCCGGAGTGGGTAATATGAATTCCGGGGATACGCTGATTACGGAAACCAACCGTACGGTCACTAGCGTGGCGCCACTTGGGGTATCAAAAAACGGCTGGTTTCAGGTGTTTGCTCCTAACCAGAATGAAAATGTATATACAAATAATTGGACCGGGCCGTTTTATAGCTACCAGCGTGTGATCGAGACCTTTCGCTTGACCGACAGCCCGCGTCGGCTCAAGCCGGTCAATATCTACTACCACTTCTACTCCGCCTCCAAGCAGGCTTCGTTGAACGCCCTGAAAAGGGTGTACGACTGGGCGCAGGGTCAAAGGCTGTTCAGCATCTTTGCCTCGGAGTATTTTGACAAGGTGCTGGACTATAACCGTACCGTTGTAGCCCGGGATGGGGCAGGCTGGCTGGTGCGCAACAACGGCCAGCTCAGGCAAATGCGCATCCCCCAGGGGCTGGGCTATCCCGACCTGGAAAAGAGCCGCCACCTGGCCGGTTTCAGCGATCATGGCGCGGTGCGCTACCTGCATCTGGCGCCGGGAGGCGAGGCCAGGATTCAACTCTCCCCTGCCCCGCCCGCTGTTCCCTACCTGGTGACAGCAGGGGCAACGCTGCAGTCTTTTGAGCGGCATGCCAAAGGGTTGCGTATGAAGCTGCGCGGATATGCGCCCTTTACGGTCAGCGTGGGTCGTGCAGCAGGTTGCAGCATATCCGGGGCAGGCCGGGGTGTAAAAAAAGTGAATAACAGCCTGCGATTTGAGCTGCCGGAAGGGGTACATGCGCTTACACTCAACTGCCGATAACCGGATCAGTCTGGCAAGAGAGCGTTTTGCTTCACCTGTGAACGTGATTGGCATTTTCTGCGCATTCATGCTGGTGCTGGCATTGCTGTATCCGGAACAGGGGCTTTTGGGCCTGCTGAGCGGTGGTGATGACCCGGCCACGATGCGTTACCGTGAGGCGCTGCTGCGCATCCGTCCGCAAGACAACGATCTGCGTTTCAAGGTCGCGGAAGCATTGGTAAGAAATGGGCATCCTGCCCGGGCGCTGGAAGTACTTTCCGGTTTTCCGGCCGGGCTGACGGAAAGGCGGCGTCAGGCTGTGCTGGAACTGCGTTATAAGGCTCTGCGAGATCTGTTTGTGGCCTCTGTTGCGCAATCGTCCGAATGGAGCAGGCTGAAACCGATGGTGGCAGCAGCGGCGCGGGAGACCTTAGGCAGCAACCCGCCGGTCTGGCGTTTGAGGGTGGTGGCTGAGGATTTTCGCAAGGCCGGCGATCAGGATGCATGGCTAGCGTATGATCGTCAGGCCGCTGCAAAGGAGGCCCTGGAGGGTCGGACGGAGACAACCGGATTTGATTACCGGGCAGAGGCGACCGCCTGTTTCAGGGAAATGGGGCAGGCCGGTTCGCTGGCACAACGCAGGGAACTGTTTATTAAAGGAGTGCGCGCCCTGCAGGCCGGTAACCTGCCGAAGGAGGCCTTTGAAGCGGGGGAGCGCAATATCGGCGGTCTTTATAACGACCGGAGGACATTGATCTTTCTGACCAGGGTCGGCCTGGCTGCCGGACAGCCTGCCAGGGCCCAGCGGCTGATCAAGCGCGCCCTGGGCATACAGACCACTTCCGGAGCAGCACCATGAAACGGTCCGGCCATTTGATAGCCGCTGTGATGCTGACGGTTTCGCCGTGTTGCCCCCTTTCGTCGGCTGTAGCCCAGGAGTCGGCAGCAACTGCGCCGCAGGTGCCCAAGGTGCCGTACGAGGCCGAGTTATACAGTTTGAGCTACGACGTCTTCTTGGCCAATGGCAATCCGGCCCAGGCCCATCTGCTGGCGGAAAAGGCGCTTGAAGCGCGCCCCAGGGATGTGGGCTGGCGTCGGCGCGCTGCCCAGAGCGGCGAATGGTCCGGCAATGGTGCCCGGGCGTATCAGCACTGGTACTATCTGGCTATGGAAATGAAGCAGAAAGATGCCTTGCCTCCGGCCTTCCGGCTGGCCAGGGCGCTTGGGGATGGCGCTGGTCTGAAAAAACTGATCGAGCAAGGTGGTCTTGGGGATGATCGCCAGCAGCTGCTTGAGTATATATCTGTCTGCGAGCTGTCGGGACTGCCTGAGGATGCCATAACTGCCCTGGAGAAGCGGGTTACGGGCAAAGAACGCGGTTTTGTCCTGCAGCAGCTTGCCAGGCTTTATGAGTTGGTGGGCCGCAATCAGGATGCGATTGTCGCCCTGATGGCCCGCATGGATCAATACGGCCTGACTTCGGCAGAACTGCTCAAGGCGGCCTCGCTCAAATATGCAGCCGGCGATGTTGCCGGGTCATACGCCATACTCAGGCGCGGCGTGGATGTAATGCAGACGTCAGAGCAGGAGTACTGGAAAACCCTTGGTGATCTGGCTTGGGCAACACAGGATCTGGAGGCGGCAGAAAAGGCATCCCGGCGGCTTATGGTTAACGGTGCCGGACGCGAAGCGGATTACCAGCGTCTGGTCCTGCTCAATCGGGATGTCCAGCCTGCTGTGGCATACAGGTATGCCTTGGATGGGTGGAACCGGCTTGGCAGCGGTGCGCTTTTGCAGGCCCTGCTCGAGTTGGGGATCAGTCAGGGGTGGCATGCCGAGCTGCATGCGGTCATCAGGCATGCGGAAAAGTCCGGGGCGGTGAAGAACGTGGTGGATGCGCCCTACTACTGGTCGCTGGTGGCCCAGGTCTACCGCGGTGTGGGACAGCATCGCGCCAGTATGCTCAGCCACCGGCGCGCTGTGCTGTTGGCTCCCAATGACGAGCTGCTGGCCGCCGGTTATATCTGGCTGCTGCTTGACCTTGGTCAGCGCGTTGAATTGAGGGATGTGCTGCGGGCATGGAAGGACCGGGAACGGAACATGCCGGAACTGTATGACCCTTTTGCTGCCGCCCATGCCCAGTTGGGCGATTACGCCACGGCACTCTCCTTTTATAGGCAGCGGTATGCCGTCAGGCACTCCGACCCCATCTGGCTTGCCGGTTATGCCGATGCGCTTGAGCAGGCTGGGTGGCCGGAGCAGGCTTATGGGGAGCGCTTGAAGGCGCTGCAACAGTTAAGGAAAAAAATGGCAGCGTCCGATTTCAAAGTCGAGGCCGAGCGCCGCAGCCTGCAGCAGAGTCATGTCCGCCTGTCCATGCTGATCACCCCGGGTGAGGCGGCTGACAGGCAAATCCTGCAGATCTTACGAGAACCGCAGGACCAGTCCAGCCGTGAGCTTGTGGCAGGCTGGGCGCTGTCCAGCGGCAGAAGCGATCTGGCCAGGATCTGGTGTTGGAATCAATTTGCCCGCACGATGCGCAGTCCCAAATGGGTCGAACTGTCGCTGGCCCTGGAAGAAAACGACCGGCCGCGGCTGGCGAAGCTGTTGGAACACGAGCTGGACCGGCTGCCTTACATGGACGCTATCGAAGCGGCGCAGCGGACCGGACGACAGGGCCTTGCCGAACAGGTGCTCTTTGAACGGTCAACCGCTAACAGCGCCGGCCAGCAGCTCTATGAAAGGCTGCGGGAAATCTACGGGAACAATGCATCGACGGTTGATTACCGCCTTAATCTGGCCGACCGCGGCGGCATCGGTGCTGCTGAAAACACCCTGACCATCTCCAAGCGGCTTTCACCACGCTGGAGGGTGCTGGCCGAAATTACCAACACGGACTTTGTCAAACTGAAATCATCCTCAGCCGGATCATTGCCCTACTCCGAGCAGCGGGCAAGGCTTGGGGGCGTTCAAAAGTTTGAACGCGGCCTGCTTGCCGCAAATGCGGGTTTCAGGCGCGCGCTGGAAGATTTTGCCTTTGCTGATGCCACAGCGGAGTATGAACTGTCCAACCGTTTCAGGATAAGCGGAGAACTGCATTATGCCGGGCGACCGACAGAGACGGCCCCCCTGACCATGGCTGGTGTGCGGGACATGTTGGCTGTCGCGTCTTCATACCGACTGACCCCGCGTGATACGATCAGCGGCCGGTTTACAGCCTTCTCCCTGCTTGATCAGAACAGGCGTCGGCTCAGCAACGGCCAGAGCGCGGAACTGGAGTTGGCGCATCAGATCAATTATGCCTGGCCAGACTGGCGGGTGCGTACCTACGGCGGCTATTTTAACTACCGCAGACAGGGCAACCCGCAAGGAAAAATGCTGGCGCTGGTACCCCAGAATGCCGATGCATTCGACTATTTCATACCCCGCCCATTCTGGCAGGGGGGCGTCGGCATCTCCTTCGGCTACAACGGCAGATATACCTATGTCAAGGATTGGCGCCTGTTCGGCAGTGCAGACATGCTCTGGAACAGCAATTCCCGATGGGGCTGGAACTATGCCATGGGCATCCACGGCCCGCTGTTCGGTTTTGACAAGCTGTTTTTCAGCATCAGCCAGGACAGCGGCAGTTTCGGAAAATCAGATATGAACACCGTATTCGAGATCGGCTATACATATTATTTCAACTAGGAGGTGCTATGAAAAGTCTTAAGGCGCTGGCGGTGGTGGCGGTGATTCTGCTAACGGGCTGTGTGACGCTGAAACAGCGGGGGGACGAAGTCTCGTCACGGGAGACCTGGGCCGTGCTGCCCTTTGTCAATAACACGGAAACGCCCTATGCCGCCGAGCGGAGCGAGTCAATTGCCACAGCGCTGCTTTATGCGCGCGGTGTTCAGCGGCTGGAAAAGGTTGTTGTTGATTCCAGACCCGAAGACATGGGCCTGGATCGTGGCGAGAAACGCCAACGAGCAGCGATGGAACAGGCCCGGCAGAAACAGGTGCGTTATGTATTGGCCGGCACTGTCAACGAATGGCGTTACAAGGTGGGGCTGGACGGTGAGCCGGTGGCCGGTTTTACGTTGCAGCTGATCGAACTGCCTCAAGGACGTGTGGTCTGGAGCGGCGCTGCGGGAAAAAGCGGCTGGAGCCGAGATGCCGTAAGCTCAGTGGCGCAGCAGTTGCTGGATCGTCTGTTGGGGAATATCAGCATTACCAGTGCCATCCCGGCAACATCAGGGCAGAAATGACAACGCTGCTGAGAAAATATCTGTCTGAACAAACGGAAAAATGGCTGGAAACCCTTGTGATAACGGTGTCAATCCTTGCCATTGGCTTTTACTTCAATCGTCAGGATCCGTTTTTTCTGGAGGCCGATTTTCCCTGGGTGCTGTTTGCCCCGCTGCTATTGGCCTTGCGTTATGGTCTGGCAGCCGGTATGACGTCGATGGCCTTGATCTGCATTCTCTGTCTGGTGATGATCAGGACTGGCATGCTGGGGGGCGAATTCCCGGCGGTCTTCATGATGGGCGGGGTGATGATGACCATGATCTGCGGGCAGTTCAGCAACATGTGGGATACCCGTCTGCGCAGGTCCGACCAGATCAGCCGCCATGCCAGTGAGCGCTTTGAACAGCTTTCCAGGGCCTATTTTACTGTGCGACTCTCCCATGACCGGCTGGAGCAGAACCTGATCAGCAGGCCGGTGACACTGCGCGATGCCATGCTGGATCTGCGCAGGTTGCTGGCTGCCCATGATGGCAGGCTGGATCAGGAGACCGGAGCGGCGCTGATTTCCATGCTGATCCACTACTGCAGCATGGAAAGCGCCGCCATCTATCTGATGTCCAGCAACGGACAACTGGAGGATGTCCCGGTGGCAAAGTGCGGCAGAAGCGCGCCCTGTCAGCAGGATGATGTGCTGCTCCGTTCCGCCATCGAGACCGGCAATACGGCTTATCAATCAATCAACCGTCTGGTTCGTGATGAAAATACCCCCTATCTTGTGGCGGCCCCGCTGCGTACCAGTACAGGCACATTGCTGGGTGTGCTTTTGGTGACGGAGATGCCATTTTTGTCTTTGCACCGGGAGACCCTGCAGATCATGGGCGTGTTGCTGGCCTATGCTGCCGATCATGCGGAAGCGGCCAAGAGCGCCAATGCGCTGCTGGCGATTTATCCCGACTGTCCACCCATGTTTGCCGCGGAACTGTTCAAGATGACCCGCCTGCGTCGGGATCTGGACGTAAACAGTGCCCTGGTGATGGTTAGTGTCAGGCCCAACGTGCGTATGCACGAGCTGTGTGCCCTGCTGGAAAGGCAGCAACGCGGGTTGGATCATGCCTGGCGCCGGGATCTGGGCTGGGGGGTGCAGTTTGTCACGCTGATGCCATTCGCCGCGCCCACCGCCATCGAGGGGTATCTGGCCAGGCTGAACGATGTGCTGCTGCATGATTTCGGTGTCAAGCTGGGTGATGGGGCCATCACTGCCCGCTCCCTGGTTGTGGCGGCTGACGATCCAGTCAGCCAGCTTGCCGACCTGTTGGCGGATGAGGCATGAGCGGCATCAAACTGCTTTTATACGGGATTGCAGGCCAGCAGGTGGCACTGATTTCCCTGTTTTCGGATCACGGGCGAGTAATAAACCTGGTGTTTTTTCTGATTGGGCATACGATTGCAACCGCCTGTTTTTCAATCATCCTCGCCTACATGGTGCCGCAGCGTTTTGGAGTAAGGTACGGCAACGCACTGGCCGCCATATTCGGTTTGATCTTCTTTGTACCTGTGTTCGGTGCGCTGGGCATGTTTATCATATTGATCTATTTCAGATATTTTCAGCAGTTCAAGGCGCGCACAGAGTTTTACAGCGCACCCTTGCCGCCGTTCATGGCAGAATCAGGCGGGCTGGCGCCAGGCATGGGTGAAGGCGGGGCCTGGTCGCGCTTGCGCACCGCGTCGGTGCCACGCAATATGCGCCTGAAGGCCCTGCTGGCTGTAAGCGCCGGGGGTGGGCAGAATTCAAGCCGCCTGCTGCAGATGGCAACCGGAGACAGTGACGATGAAATCAGACTGCTGGCCTTCAAACTGGCAGATCAGCGCGAAAAGGTGATCGGGGCGACCATATCCGAGTCGCTGAAGGCCTTGAAGTCCGCTGAAAGCGACATGGAAAGGCTGGGCCTGTATCGCAAGCTGGCCTTTTCATATTGGGAGATGGTTTTTAATGAACTAAACCGGGATCTGTCCGAGTTTTTCATCGGCCAGTCGCTGCACTATGCAAACATGGTTCTCGGCAGTGGAAAGGAAGACCACGCCCTGATGATTCTGCTGGCCAGGATCTACCTGCGTAAAGGCGAATTGGAGCAGGCCGAGGAGTTTATCAACATGGGACTGCAGATGGGCGCCCATCGCGACAAGGTGGTGCCTTATCTTGCGGAACTGGCCTATCGTAAACGGGATTTCCGGTTACTGAAAGGGCTTTTTGCGGCCGATCCGCTGCTGCGTTTCAAGCCGGGTATTGGCCCGGTGGCTAAATTTTGGATGGGACGACAATGAACGCTTTGCCCAAATCAGAGCAGGTAGACGTCATGCTGTTGCTGGAGGGCACCTTTCCCTACGTCAGCGGCGGTGTTTCCAGCTGGGTCAATCAGATTATCCGCGGTTTCCCCGACATTCGCTTCGGTGCGGTCTTCATCGGCAGCAGCCGTGAGGATTACGGTGCCATGAAGTATGAGTTGCCTGAAAATCTTGTGCATCTGGAGACGTATTACCTGCGTGATCCGCGTATCAAGCCGCAGATCATGGCCCATGAAGGCAACAGGGATGCATTCAGGGTGGTCAGGCAGCTCCACCAATGGTTTCTTGATCCGAAGCCGGATACCCTCAATGACGAGATCAAGCAACTGGATTTTTATCTGGATCCACACAAGGGGGTGGACTACCGCCAGTTCCTCTATGCAAGGCAGTCATGGGATGTGATTGCCGATCTGTATGATCAGAGGTGCACGGACCCCTCTTTTGTCGACTATTTCTGGACCGCCAGAAACATGCATGCTCCGATCTGGCTGTTGGCGGAGATCGCCAGCCAGCTCATACCCGCCCGTGTTTACCATACGGTTTCCACCGGCTATGCCGGTTTTCTGGGGGCACTGCTGCATTACAACACCGGCCGGCCGCTGATCCTGTCTGAGCACGGCATCTATACCAAGGAACGGCGCATCGACGTGATCCAGAGCGAATGGATCCAGGATAACCGTAACGCCCTGCAGAAAGACCCGACTGAGATCAGTTATTACCGCGACCTATGGATCCGTTTCTTTGAGACGATCGGTCGTTTCTGTTATGCGGCAGCCGGCAATATCATCTCACTCTATGAGGGTGCCAGAGAGCGGGAGATTGTGGACGGGGCACTGCCCGAGCGCACCATGGTCATCCCCAACGGCATCGATATTGGCCGTTTTGCCCCTCTCAGGGAGCAGCAGCCCGATGACCCGCCGCCGGTCGTTGCTTTGCTGGGGAGGGTCGTGCCAATCAAGGATATCAAGACCTTTATCCGCTCCCTGCGCATCATTGCCAATCACATTCCACGGGTTCAGGGGTGGATTATCGGTCCGGAAGATGAGGATCCCGAATATGCCGAAGAATGCAAGGCGCTGGTGGAGAGTCTGGCGATCACTGAAAATGTAAAATTCATGGGGTTTCAGAACCCGATGGACATCTTCCCCAATGCCGGCGTACTGGTGCTCAGCTCGGTCAGTGAAGGGCTTCCGCTGGTCATTCTGGAGGCGTTTGCCGCCGGCTTGCCGGTTGTTGCCACGGATGTGGGGGCCTGTCGTCAGCTGATAACCGGCCTTGGCCCGGAAGATGAGGCCATAGGTCCGGCTGGCGGGGTTGTGGCGATCAACAATCCGCTGGCTCTGGCCGACGAATTGCTCAAGCTGCTCGCTAACAGCCATGAATGGAAGCGTGCGCGCAGTTCAGCCATAAGCAGGGTTGAGCGTTTTTACGCCCAGGAAAAGATGTTCGCAAGCTATCGGGAAATCTATGAAAAGGGGATGGCATAATGGCCGGTATCGGCTTTGAACTGCGTAAGCTGATGAAGCGGGATACCTTTTTCTCCCTTCTGCAGACCTACGCCTATGCCGGTATTATCAGCTCCGGCCCGTGGGTGTTGTCGATCCTGGCGGTAATGCTGATCGGCATCATCTCTGTGCCTGTGGTGATCCCAGCCGTGCTGGTGTCCCATTTTCAAGTCTGCATTACCTACCTGATCGCCTTGTCGCTCTTGTATACGGGGCTGTTGCAACTGGCCTTTACCCGTTATGCCGCTGACAGGATCTTCGAAAAGGAACACTACCGCCTGATGCCCAATCTTAACGGTCTGCTGTTCCTTGCCACGGTAGTGGGCGGGGCGCTGGCCTTTCCGCTGGCCTTCATGCTGTTTCCCAAGACGACCATCATCTTTCGCCTGCTGCTGGCCAGCACCTTTGTGGTGCTTTCCTGTGTATGGCTGGCGGCAATCATGCTTTCAGGCTTGAAAGAGTATAAGTCCATATTATTCAATTTTGCCGCAGGTTACGGTTCGGCGCTTGGGCTGGCGG
>ENA-UPXM01005414-UPXM01005414.1-activated-sludge-metagenome-genome-assembly--contig:-NODE-5414-length-12433-cov-6.291162_pt1 | contig 12433 bp, 13 predicted proteins | sample MGYA00238178_ERZ772708 | MGnify/ENA primary metagenome ERZ772708 (study PRJEB29002, sample SAMN05720212) | activated sludge metagenome | isolation source: anaerobic digester from wastewater... | reverse complement strand
TCTGTAATTTTATTCATTAAAAATTTTGTATAATCTGCAAATTTATTGTTTTTTTATTTAATTAGTCTCAAATTTACCCCTTCTAACTCTTAAAGTTTTCTTAATGGCTTCACTTTTATATTTGGATGAGTGTGAATCAACAAATGATGAAATACTCCATTTACTACCTTCTTACCATAATGCTTTAAACGCTGTTTATACTTTTAAACAAACGAAAGGGAAAGGACAGTATGGAAATTCTTGGCAATCATCAGAAAACATGAATGTTGCATTTACCATGGCGGTTCCTTCTCTTCTAATCAAATTACAAGATCATTTATTCAATTTTCATACCGCTTCAATTTTAGCGGAATTTCTTGCCATAATGACAAAAACGAAAGTGGATATAAAGTGGCCAAATGATTTAATCATTAAAAATAAAAAAATTGCAGGATTGCTTACTGAGCAAAAAAAAATCGGTGGGAGTTTTTATTTCATTATCGGTATTGGACTCAATGTCTTGCAGGAAAACTTTGAGAATCTACCAAAAGCGGGTTCCTTACTTACTCAGACGGGTTTTAAATTCAATCTGAATGAATTTACAGAAGCTTTAAATAAATATCTAAGCGATCATCTAACGATAGAAATTTGTGAATTGGAGCTTTTAAGCAAAATAAATGCGCTCTTATTTAGGAAAGATCAAATTTCTGTTTTTGACATCGATCAGGTAAGACAAAATGGCATTATAAGAGAGGTGGACAAAGAGGGTTTTCTTTGGGTAGAATTAGAAAATAAAGGGCTACAAAAGTTTTATCACAAAGAAATTGAATTGCTTTATTGATTGGCTCTCTTAAAATATAAATAGAGTGCAACCGGTCCGAAAATCAGATTTGGCAACCACATCGCAAACAATGGTGACATTGTTTTATTGGCAGAAACCACTTTTAAAGCTTCAAAAGAAAATACAAATACAAAAGCCAAAGCAATTCCGATGGCTAAATTGACACCTAAACCGCCGCGTTTTTTCTGTGAAGATAGTGATAAACCCAAAAAAGTAAGGATGATTACAGAAACCGGCATCGAAGTTCTTTGGTGTAATTCATTAAGATAATTGTTGAGATTTCCGTTTCCTTTCTCTTTTTCTCGGTTGATGAATTTGATCAGATCGGGTGTGGTTTTATTTTGATCGAGCAATACATCGGGAAACAATTCTTCTGGTGGATGAATGAAGCTTTTATCCATCGCCGATCCGTTTTCTAATTTTTCGGTTTCATCTTTATTGATGGTTTTTGCGAAAAAATTATTGAGAACAAATAGTTTTTTGGTGGTGTCCCAATTAAAATCGGTCGCGTTCAGTTGATAGATTAATTTTCTGTTTTTGTCGAATTTTTGATAGATAAATCCACTGCCGCGTTTTTCTTTCTTGTTATAACTTTTTACGAAGATATATTCCGTTTTTGATAATTGTGTGGAAACTTCCGAACTTCCGGTGAATTCTTCCCGCGCCATTGTGGTATAAGTGTACGGTTCCAGTTCATTTTTCTTAACATTTGCAAGAGGCAAAACGTAATGATTGAGCAAGAGTGCAAAAATAGCAATCAGCCCAGAAGTCATCAAATAAGGTCTTGCAAAGCGGTGAAAACTCGCGCCAGAACTTATAATCGCTACAATCTCGGTGTCATTCGCAATTCTGGACGTAAAGAAAATCACAGAAATAAATACCAAAATCGACATGAAAGTGATGATCAAATTCACGATCCAGTAAGGATAGAAATTGATAAGGAATTCCGTTACGGTAAATCCGTTTGATTCAATTCTCGGTGCTTTTGCCTGAACATCGATTACCAAAACGATAATAGTTAATAATCCCAACATAAACCCGAAAGTTCCGAGGTATTTTTTGATGATATATAAATCTATTATTTTCATTCAATCTTAAAAGGAGTTAGAGTCTTTGTTTCAAAACCGGAATAATCGAATCTTTCCATTCGTAAAAATCTCCTGCAACGATGTGTTCGCGCGCAACTTTAACCAGATCCAAATAAAATGCAAGGTTATGAATGGAGGCAATCTGTTTTGCCAAATACTCTTTCGCTACAAATAAATGGCGCACATACGCTTTGGAGTATTCTGCATCTACATAACTGGTTCCAAATTCATCTAAAGGAGAAAAATCACTTTCCCACTTTTTGTTTTTCATATTCATAACGCCTTTCCAAGTGAAAAGCATGGCGTTTCTGGCGTTTCTTGTCGGCATTACACAATCCATCATATCAATTCCGAGACCAATGGTTTCGATGATATTCCAAGGCGTACCAACTCCCATTAAGTATCGTGGTTTGTCTTTGGGAAGAATATCGGTTACCTCGTCGGTGATTCGGTACATTTCTTCTTCGGGTTCTCCAACAGAAAGTCCGCCGATTGCATTTCCTACGGCATTTTGTTCAGATATAAATTCTGCGGATTTTTTTCTTAAATCAGAATAGCAAGAACCCTGAACAATCGGGAAAAATGCTTGTTTGTGCCCATATAATTCTGGGTTTTCGGCATTCCATTTAATGCATCTTTTTAACCATCGATGGGTTAGATCCATGGATTTCTTTACTTGTTTGTATTCTGCAGGATATGCAACGCATTCATCAAATGCCATAAAAATATCGGCACCGATTTGTCTTTGGATTTCCATGGAAATTTCGGGGGAAATAAATTGCGTACTTCCATCGATGTGAGATTTAAATTTCACGCCTGCTTCATTGAGTTTTCTCGATTTTGATAAAGAAAAAACCTGATAACCACCGGAATCGGTAAGAATCGGCAAGTCCCAATTCATAAATTTGTGTAATCCACCTGCAGATTGCATAATATCCATTTTTGGACGCAGATTAAGGTGATAGGTGTTTCCTAAAATAATTTGCGCTTTGATATCATCTTTTAATTCTCTTTGATGAACAGTTTTTACAGAAGCTACGGTTCCTACCGGCATGAAAATCGGTGTTTGAATGGTTCCGTGATCAGTAGTGATGGTTCCGGCTCTGGCTTTACCGGTTGACGTTTTGTTGATTTCAAAAAATGGAGACATCATATTATTTGACAAGAGGAGGTGTATTTTTATTTTCTTTTAATTTTTTATCGATATAGTCTTTCGCCGTTGGATCTTTTTCTACAATAATTTCCTGAGCATTGTTCAGAATTTTTTCTAAATCTCCGGTAGCGGCGTAATATTTATAGCTTTCTATAAAGTCTGCGGATTTTATATTTCTTTGTTTCAAGGTCGTTCTTGTTGCGTTTTCCAAATTGCTTCCCGGAACATAGGTCGGGATTTGGTCGTTCATGGCGAATTCTGCGACAATCTCCGACATTTTATCTTTTGGGATTAAATTTTTGGGTTCATCGATCAACTGCGAGCAGCTCATTAATAAAGAAAAAATAAGGAAAAGATAATGTTTCATAATCTGCCAATAATAGATTTCCACTTTAAATTTAAAACTCCAAAAACGGCTTCGTGAATAATTCCGCCATTCATTTTGCTGGTGCCTAATTCGCGGTTGGTAAAAATAATTGGAACTTCTACAATTTTGAAGCCTTTTTTAAAAGCCCGGAACTTCATTTCAATTTGAAAACCGTAACCTTTTAATTTAATGTCATTTAAATCGATGGTTTCTAAAACTTTTCTGCTGAAACAAACAAATCCCGCCGTAGTGTCATGAATAGGGATCCCTAAAATGGTGCGTACATAAATGGAAGCGAAATAAGAAAGCAAAACTCTTCCCATGGGCCAATTCACCACATTTACCCCTTTGGAATATCTGGAACCGATGCTCATGTCGGCATTTTTGCAGGCTTCAAATAAATGATTGAGATCTTTTGGGTTGTGCGAAAAATCTGCATCCATTTCGAAAATGTAATCGTAATTGTTTTGCAAAGCCCACGCAAATCCATGCAAATATGCTTTTCCTAAACCATCTTTGGTTTTTCTTACACTTAAATGCAGAAAATTCGGATGAATCTTTTGAAGTTTCTTAATGATATCTCCTGTTCCATCTGGCGATGAATCATCAACAACGAGAATATGGTAATCCTCTTCCAGCGTAAAAACCGCGGAAATAATATTTTCTATGTTCTCTTTTTCGTTGTAGGTCGGTATAATGACCAGTTTTTTCATCGATGTAATTAATTCGCAAAGATAAACTTTTCCTGCTTTATTTTATTCAATTTTATTGTGGGGCAGAATTTGATTTTAATGTAGGTGGAAATTGAAATATATTTCTATTTATATGCTTACTTTTGCAAAAAAATTAGATTTGATACGAATTGCACAGCAAAATGATTGGGTGGTCTTCATTATAATTGGCTGTTTATTTCTTTACGTTTTCATGTTGTTTTCCTTGCAGCGAGACTCCTCTGTTAGAGGATTTCTAACGCAAAAATTTTCCGATTCCAGCAATAATTTCTTGAGTTGGACGATCATTAGTGCAGTTTTCTGTTTGGTTTTCGCCACTTTTGTTTCTCACTACATTCCTGTCGTGCCCAAAATTGCTCGTGACTTCACTTTTTTCGGCTATGAACTCAACAAGTTTGGTTTTACCATAACCGTTATAGCAGCATTTTATTTCATAAAGAATTTGCTGAGTTACCTATTTTTTGCAGGAACAGGTACGCTGAGAAAATGGGATCTCTTTTGTTTCACCGTCTCCAAATTTTATTTCTGTATTTCAATCATTATGATTGTTTTATGTGTGATGAGCTATTATTTTCCCGATGCAGAATTGCAGAGACTGCCGTTCTATTTCGTGGGACTTTTGTTGATGTTTGTGTTCAAGCAGTTTTATTATTTGTTCCATCAAAATGATATATTGCCTCAAAAATGGTATTATAAATTTTTGTATATTTGCACCCTTCAAATTGTACCCTTTTTGGTACTCTGGAAAGTATTATTCTTTTAAAATTTAATGATGAAAATTAAATCTATATTGGTTTCACAACCAGCGCCTAATGAGTCTTCTCCCTATTTGGAAATGGCAAAAAAGGAGAAAATAAAAATTGATTTCCGCCCATTCATTCATGTTGAAGGTGTTGACGCAAAAGAACTTAGAACGCAGAAAATTGATCTTTCGCAGTTTACCGGAATTATTTTTACCAGCAAGAACGCGGTAGATCATTATTTTCGTCTTGCTGAGGAAATGCGTTTTTCAGTGCCCGATTCAATGAGATACATTTGTCAGTCTGAAGCCATAGCAAACTATCTTCAGAAACATATTATCTACAGAAAACGAAAAATCTCTTTCGGTGAAAAAACGTTCAGTGATTTATTGCCACTTTTCAAAAAATTCCCTACAGAGAAATACCTTCTTCCTGCAGCTGATGTTTTGAGTTCAGATGTTCAGAAAGTGTTGGAAACCGCACCGATCGACTGGACCAGAGCTACCATGTATAAAACTGTATGCAGTGATCTGACCGATGTTTCGATCGACGATTACGACATGTTAGTATTCTTTAGTCCACAAGGTGTTCGCTCTTTAGGAGTTAATTTTCCGGATTTTAAACAAGAAAATACCAGAATCGCGGTTTTTGGTGCAACTACAGAGCAAGCTGCAAAAGATGCGAATTTAAGAGTTGATGTAATGGCACCAAGTAAAGAATCACCCTCGATGACGATGGCTATTGAAAAATTCATTCGTAATAACGAGAAATAATTCAGAGATAATACTATTTAAAGCCGTCTTTTTCCTAGATTAAGATGGCTTTGCTTTTTATAATACTAAACTTTTAGAACTTTGTACCTCAAAAGATTCACAAAACTCATTTAATTATTCCAACATGAACGCTCCTCAAGCAAAAAAAATAGAAAAGATTCTTGAATCTCATGGCGACAAAAGAGTTGATGATTATTTCTGGATGAAAGAACGAGAAAATCCCGAAGTCACCGCCTATTTGGAGGAAGAAAATGACTACTGTGATTTGATGATGAAGGATACTTCAACGTTTCAGCAGCAGCTTTTCGAAGAAATGAAAGCCAGATATAAGGAAGACGATGAAAGTCTGCCCTATTTTTTCAATGAATATTGGTATATCGTTCGGTTTGAAATTGGCAAAGAATATCCTATTTTTAGTAGAAAATTTCAAAATTTAGACCAAGAAGAAAGCATCTTGATCGATGTTAATATTTTAGCAGAAAACCAAAAATTTTTCGAGATCGGAAGTGTTGCGGTTTCGCCCGATAATAAACTCATGAGTTTTTCCTCCGACAATGTGGGAAGAAGAATTTATACCATCCAGTTCAAAAACTTAGAAACCGGCGAAGTTTATCCAGAGCAAATTCCCAATACGACAGGAAAAGCAGTTTGGGCAAATGATAACGAACACGTTTTCTATATCCGAAAAGATGAAAGTTTGCGCGCTTTTCAGGTTTATCGTCATCAATTGGGAACCGATTCTTCGTTAGATGTTCTTGTTTTTCATGAAGATGATGAGACTTTTGATGTTAATGTTTTTAAAACCAAGTCTTTAGAATATATTTTCATTGGAAGCTCGAGTACCATTTCTGATGAGCACCGATTTATTCCGGCAGATAATGTATTTGCAGAATGGAAAATCATTCAACCCAGAATTGATGATTTGGAATATGCTGTAGAACATTACCAAGATGAGTTTTACATCATTACGAATGCGGACGACGCGACTAATTTTAAAATTGTAACGACGAAAGTTGCCCATCCAGAAATGGAAAATTGGGTGGATTTAATTCCCCATCGCGAAGAAACTTTGTTGGAAGGTTTTGAAATCTTCAACGATTATTTTGTGATCGAAGAACGCACAAAAGGTTTGCTTCATATCAAAGTGATCGAAAATGAAACGGGTAATGCACATTATTTAGAGTTTTCAGATCCTACATATACCGCTTATATTGGGATGAATTTAGAATTTAACACCCAGAAATTGCGTTTTGGATACACTTCTTTAACCAAACCAAACGCTACTTTGGAGTATGATATGAAGGAAAAAACAACCAAAGTTTTAAAAGAACAAGAGGTTTTGGGTGGAAAATTTTTCGCCGAAAATTATATTTCTGAAAGAATTTGGGCACCTTCAAGAGATGGGAAAAATTCAATTCCGATTTCGTTGGTTTATCATAAAAATACAAAAAAATCAGCCGAAACTCCTTTATTAATTTATGGATATGGAAGTTACGGACATACTGTTGATGCGAGTTTTTCTAATGTAAGACTTTCGATTTTGGATCGAGGTTTTGTTTATGCAATAGCGCACATTCGAGGCGGAGAATATTTGGGAAGAGAATGGTATGAAGACGGAAAAATGCTTCAGAAAAAAAATACGTTCTATGATTTCATCGATGCTGGAAAATATTTGGTCGCTGAAAATTATACTTCCGAAAAACATCTTTATGCGATGGGAGGAAGTGCCGGTGGACTTTTAATGGGAGCAATCATCAATATGGAACCCGAGCTTTTCAACGGAATTGTGGCGCAAGTTCCTTTCGTAGACGTCGTTACAACAATGCTCGACGAGACAATCCCTTTAACAACGGGAGAATTTGACGAGTGGGGAAATCCGAAAAAGAAAAAATATTACGATTACATGAAATCGTATTCGCCTTATGATAATGTAGAAGCGAAAAATTACCCGAATATTCTAATCACAACTGGTTTACACGATTCTCAAGTTCAATATTGGGAACCTGCAAAATGGACGGCGAAACTTCGGGAACTAAAAACCGATAGCAATTTGTTGCTTTTCAAAACAGATATGAGTGCAGGTCACGGTGGTGCAAGCGGAAGATTTGAATCTTTAAAAGAAGACGCTTTGGAATATGCTTTTTTAATGAAATTAGAAAATAAAATTGATGGAAAATAAAACCGATAATCAGCTTTGGGAAGAAGTTGAAGCGTTTTTTGTAAAAAATTTCGATACCGAAAAACATCCACAAATTGATACGCTTTTGTTTTTGATCGGCGTTCAGGAACTCGGAAGCGGCCAACAGAAATACTCGAAAGACGATAAGTTGAATATTTTGCATATCGCAGTTTGCCGACTTTTAGAACCTTTCGGATACTATAAATTTTCGAATTACGACGATGATGGTTATCCGCATTTTGAGGAAGTCGAAAAATTGCCAGAATTGAAACCCAATGAGCAGCAAATTTTAATGAAAAAAGCCATTATTCAATATTTCATTGATGAGGAATTGTTATAGAATTTCAATATAGATAAAAACAATCCTGTTTTTTTACCGCAAAAGCGACAAAAGATATGTTTGAAAAAATGCAAAAGCTGGCAAAATGTAAACACTTTTTTTGCCAGCTTTTGTTTGAATGTTTTGCTTCTTTTGTCGTTAAAGAGTCAAATTTCTCTCCCGGTTTTAGTAAGTTTTATTTTTTTAAAATTTCCTCTAATTGATTTAATGTTGCTTTAAATCCTTCTTCAAAACCCATTTCTAAGATTGCATTCATCTCTTTTTCTGAGGCAAAATGCAGATTTACGGTTAATTTTACGCCTTCTTCAACACCAGTGAAACCGATGAGCCAATTGGTTGTAGGAAATTCTACATTCTTTATTCCTTTTTCATCGGAAAAATAATCGCTCCATGCGATGCTTCGATTTGGGTTAATTTCCTCGTAATCGATCCCTGCGAAATGTTTCTCGTTTTCTGGACTCACCATTGCATAATTCCATGTTCCACCATTTTCAAAATTCATTTTTTGGGTTTCGCATTTCCAGGGTTTTGGCGCCCACCAAGAATCTAGAAGTTCTGAATTTGTAAAATAATTCCACACTTCTTCCACTTTTGCATCGAATATTTTCATTACAAAAATGGTTGCATGATTCGAATCTGTATTAAAAACGATATTGTTCATTTTATTTAATTTTTATCAAATTTAGTACATAACAAAAAAGTAAACCTTCTTTTTTACCGTAAAAGCAATAAAAGAAATGATTGGTAAAAAGAATTCCAAAGGTTGCAAAATGTAAAACGTTTATCTTGCCCACTTTTGAAAATCTTAAATTGTAGATAAAGCTTTTGTTTCTTTTGCGGTTAAGTGATGTCGTGTACTTTACAAATTTAGAAATTATTATTTACTTAATTTTAAACAATTGATATTCATAATTATTTGTTAAATCTTTGGATTTTAAGAAAATAATAATATTTTGTTTACGTTTATGTTATTGTAATATTCTTAAAAAGAGTAATTTTAACACTTCAAATTAAATTTTCATAATGAATAACAAGTTCATTCCTTTTATATCTGTTTTAATGACGATCTCGATGATTGTCTTCGTGACTTTGCAATTATATTGGATTAAAGAATTGTACTCGGCGTTGAATCAGGATTTTTCAAACAAAGTATATTCTTCTTTGGAATCTACGTCGATGAAGGCACAACAGCTTGAAGTTGACAAATACCTGAACCAATATTATAAGAATTTTGCAAAAAACGTAGTTGACAGCAGTAACCAACCTACGCAAACCTACATTCAACAAAACTCGGAAGCAGGGAATAAAAATACGATCACTTTTCAGAAAAGTATCGTCGAGAATAAAAACATTCCTATTTCGCAAAAAGGAGACAGTCTTACGCTGACCAAATTATATACGGATGAAGGGATTTTGAAGATTAAAAACCCCCAGATTAGCTCGGAACCATTAACAGCGCAGTTAAGCAAAGACATTAATAACAACACCTATGCTTTGCGTGAATTTGCTAAATTAAGTGCTTCGAGTTTGCCCGTCGAAAAGCGAGTGGACGAGAAAACGTTGGATTCTATCTTAAATAAAGAATTAAGGTTGAATGGTTTGAATACGAAATTTGGTTTTGCGGTGTTGGATAAAAAAAATGAAGTCACCAAAGTTGTCAACGGTATTTTTAAGTCAGAAAAAGATAAAAGCGAGTACACTTATCCGCTCTTTACAGATAGCAAAGACCGAACACTTTATACTTTGGCGCTTGTTTTTCCGGATAAAAAGTATTCCCTCGCAAAAACAAATTTACCGATGTTGCTCGGAACGATTTTGTCCTTGCTCACGATTTTGGGGATCTATATTATTTCCATCAATTATATGATGAAGCAGAAAAAAATCGCAGAGGTCAAAACCGATTTTATTAATAACATGTCGCATGAATTTAAAACGCCTCTTGCCACGATTTCGGTTGCAACAGATTCATTGGCAAACGATAAAATCGCCACCAATCCAGAGAAAGTGAAGTATTATTCTGCCTTGATCAAGCAAGAAAACCTGCGCATGAAACATCAGGTGGAAAATATTTTGAATATGTCGAAATTGGAGCGTAATGAGGTGAAATTGTTTTTAAAGGAAACGGATGTTAGAGCTTTGATCAAAAAGATTACAGAATCTTTCGGCCTAATTGTGGCACAGCGAAAAGGAACGTTGACTCAGGAATTCAATACCGAAAAATACCATTTTAAAATTGATGAGTTTCATTTTTCGAATGCGCTCGTTAATCTTTTGGATAATGCCAATAAGTATTCAACAGAAGCACCGGAAATTACTGTAAAAACAAGGAATGAAGGCAATTGGTACGTCATTGAAATTTCTGATAAAGGAATGGGAATGGAAACCGATAATAAAGTGCGGATTTTCGAAAAATTCTTTAGAGAAGAAACAGGTAATATTCACAATGTAAAAGGGCAGGGTTTAGGATTGTCTTATGTGAAAAAAATTATCGAATTGCATAAAGGTCTCATTATTGTTGATTCCCAAAAAAATGTGGGAAGTACATTTACCATAAAATTACCGATGACTCCTAATCATCATAAAGCTTAAAAGAAGAGTAACATTAAAAAAGGAAGAAGAAATCTTTAGCCTAAATAAATAAATTTAATCAATTGTATTATGAGTAACAGAATCTTATTAGTAGAAGACGACCAAAGTTTTGGGGCGGTTTTGAAAGATTATTTAACAATAAATAACTTTGAAGTGAACCTGGCTACAGATGGAGAGCAAGGTTTGAAAGAATTTACAGAAAACGAATTCGATATCTGTATTTTCGATGTAATGATGCCAAAAAAAGATGGTTTCAGTTTGGCTGAAGATGTAAAAAGAATCGACAAAAATATACCGATCATTTTTCTCACCGCTAGAAATATGCGCGAAGATATTCTGAAAGGTTATCAGTTAGGAGCCGACGATTATATTACAAAACCTTTTGATACAGAGCTTTTGCTTTATAAAATCAAAGCAATACTACAAAGAAGTGCAGTTTTGGAAGATGAAGAACAGGAACAATTCAAAATCAGCAATATCTTTTTCGATTCCATGTTGCGTCAATTAAGAGTTAATGATAATGAATACAAGCTTTCTCCAAAAGAGAATGAATTGTTGAAATTGCTTTGTATGCACCGAAACGACTTTATGCCAAGAGATTTAGCATTAAGAAAAATCTGGAAGAAGGAAAATTATTTTACCGCAAGAAGTATGGATGTGTATATCGCGAAATTGCGTAAATTACTGAGAGAAGATGATGGTTTAGAAATCATCAATGTTCACGGGGAAGGTTTCCGTTTGCTCGTGAAGAATTAAGAACAGAACTATTTAGATGGCGAAAAGACGCAGTTCTTTAAACCTTCGAAAAAAATAAAGCCGCTCTCTATTTGAAAGCGGCTTTATTTTTTTATGATTAAAGTATGCATTATTTTGCTTCGGCACAGAAAACGCGGTATGGAATTAACCGTGCATCTTTGAATGATCTTTGTACATTGCCAAAGTCGGATTTTGCGGTCTGTTTAGAAAGATAACTTCCTGCCATAACTTTATAATTTGGTCGCAGTGAAGCGTCGATTTCTACTTTCATGTTTGGGAATCTTCGGCGGAAATACATTCCCACTTCTCGCGCCTCCTCATTGCTTTTCACTACAGCTAACTGAATTTTGTACCCCATAATTCTTGGGTTTCTTCTGCAAATTTCTGCTCTTGAAAGTTCTCTTTCCGGCACAATTATTTTCGGAATATTCGAGTATGGAGAAGAGTCTGTCCCTTCGCTCCAAGATTTTGTCGGATTATGAGTGATATTGGTATTGCATTTATCCTCTACATTTCCCAGTAAATCATTAATCTTTTTATCCATTGTAATCGATAATGGAGTACCAGAAATGGTATCGATTTTTACAACTTGTTGGGCTTCAATGGTATTAATGGTAAGGAATAAAAAGACAGTGTATATTTTATGGATATATTTCATTAAGCTTTATTTTACGCAAATTTATAACAATTTAAAATTATACCAACATTTGTAATTTAGAACTATTATAAATTAACTTAAATGATAAATTGCAACACCGTTCTCTTCTTAATTTTCTGTTAAATGTGCTATTTTTGCCAAGTTAAAAGTAAACACAACACAATTTACTAACCCAAGATTTATATGATTAGTTGGAGAAAGCATTACAAAAGAGGTCTCATCGCAATATATGTGTTGCT
>ENA-UPXM01005413-UPXM01005413.1-activated-sludge-metagenome-genome-assembly--contig:-NODE-5413-length-12435-cov-3.685703_pt1 | contig 12435 bp, 9 predicted proteins | sample MGYA00238178_ERZ772708 | MGnify/ENA primary metagenome ERZ772708 (study PRJEB29002, sample SAMN05720212) | activated sludge metagenome | isolation source: anaerobic digester from wastewater... | reverse complement strand
GGCGACCCACAAGTGGGGGTGCGTATACGAGGAGGGTGCCGTACTCTGCGACTGGGTGGAGATAGAGCCACAGGAGATGACGTCTACAGTTCCGGTGGCAGAGGTCTATTCAATGATAGGGGTCGGCGACACGGTCGAGGTGACCGGATTGCCCGACTACAGGTGGAACGGGATCGGCCTTCTCTCCGAGGACCCCGTGTACGGATACCACGCAACCGATCTCTTCGGTGACCTGAACTATCTGCCCGCTCCGCTTGCCTGGGGGTACAATATCTTTGTCACCCCCCACCCCGACTGCGACACTTGTACGCCTGCCGTATGTTCAGCAGAGTATGCAGAGGTCACTATCAGCCGGGACGGCCTTGAGCGGTGGACAGGGGTCCTCTTCCCGGGAGAAAAACACATGTACTACGATCCACGCGATCTCTCGAACGTGTACGTGAAGTTCATCTCCGGCCAGACACGTGCGAGCATGTGCCCCGATGTCGATTTCATCTTCGACGGCCCGCAACCGGTGAACAGGTTCGTCGTGCACATACGTCCGCCCCTCATCACCCCGACGACCACAGGATCGGTTATCGTCACTTCCCGTCCCGAGGGGGCAACGGTATACCTTGACGGGCAATTCCTCGGGATTACCCCCGTGGTCGAGTCCGGGATCGAACCCGGCGTCCACGCCATCCTGGTAGAGAAGGACGGGTACGAACCCTGGGATTCCGGGGTAACGGTCCGTGTGGGACAGTCAAGCTCGGTCTCCGCACGCCTCGTCCCCCTGTTCGGGGTCATTGATGTCCGTTCGGTGCCATCGGGTGCTTCTATCCTCCTTGACGGTACATTTGCGGGATCTACGCCCAGGCTGATCGACGGGGTGATCCCGGGAACCCATGTCGTCACCATCACGAAAGAAGGGTACAACCCTGCCGATGTGACGGCATACGTATCCGCAGGGGGACGAACGCTGGTGTACAAAAGACTGGCCCCTGGTGGAGCAGTCGCTGCGATGTGAGCCTTTTCCAGGGTTCGAAAACCTGTTCTTTTTTACCCCGGTATCATGTGATGCGCTGTCAAAACAACCGCATGAAAATGAAAAAGGGCGTGGTCGTTTCAGGAGAGAGTACGCTCTATCCAGGGCATGCAGGGGAACCGGATAAAAGACCCACAGCGTGTAGATTTCCATCCGGTTGCGTATCTTTCAGGCATTATGCCGTGGTGTCGGTACAGGACCTTGGCTCCCTGGTCCGCAACCTGCTAAAAGAGATATTCTCCTCTATACTGCTCACACCATCACGGGGATGAATCCGGGTATTTCCTGTGCAGGATAATCACCAGGATTCCATATATCCCGGCGGCCAGCAGGGTCAGGTCAAGCCAGAACCCGTACAGCAACGGGGCGAAGATCCCGGCAAAGAATGCCCACCACAGGAGCATGGCAAAGAGCAGTGAGAAATATGCCCTGTTTGTCTTCATCGTCGCCATCGATGTCGAGAGGAGGGCGATGGCGAGTATCGTGGCAGGGCATGGTGCGACGGGAAGCGGTCCGCCCGGATACGGGTGTCCGCTCAGCCATCCTGCAAGCGTGTAGAGCCCGAGTGCCCATACCGCCCAGCGATCGTGGTGTACTTGAGCCAGCCGGATGCAGGAAGAGCCACCCGGACCCTTTTCCCAGTAATATCGGCGGCAAGGAGAACGCCTGCAACGGCGAACGGGACACCTCCGGCGATTGCCGATTCTGTCATGTACAAGAAGAAGAAGACGATTGCGTTCCAGAAAAAGACCGCTGCAAGCACGGCCTTGATCAGCATGTTCTCCCGTTCGTTCTCCGCTTTTGCAAGGACTGCCCAGGTTGAGACGACGAGCAGGAGCCAGAGGACTATCTGTATGGCGAGCCAGTCGGTATTATAGGCTGCAAACTTGGTATAGAAGTACGATGTGTCCATCTTCTTCACCTTGCCGGAATGCCGGGGGAAAGAGTTGCTTTCAGGAATGGTTGACGTGGCACGTAATGTACATTTCCCCGGGACTATATTACAAGATATTCATATGAAAAAAACCTCCTCGCTGTTTTATGTGGGGAGACTGAATCGAATTGTTATCTGCATACCAATTCAGTCACTCACAACCGCCGCCGGGGCGTCCTCATATAACTCATACCCAATTGCTCAAATTTTGACTGGGAATCAGCCCCGCGGTACTTTTTCGAGTGGCGGCGTGGCATCGCACATGGAGGTGTGGGGGCATATAGCCCCCACAAAATGTATCCGCTTCATCAATCCTACACACACCAGGTAGAAAAGAGTCTCAAAAAAAGGAGGATGGAAGGACGAATAGTCCTTCCCGTAACCGTTCAGTCCTCACTCGACCGCGACTATGACGTTCGAAGCCTTGATGATCGTCGAGACAGGCTTTCCAACGGCAAGTTTCATCTGTTCTGCCGAGGTGTTCGTGATGAGCGAGGTTATCTCCAGCCCGCCGGGCATCTCGATGACGAGCTCCGTCAGGATCTGCCCGTGCTTGATCGATTTAATTTTTCCTTTATGAAAATTTCGTGCACTGATCTCCATGTCTTTCACCAGCTTGTTAATTGTAGACAGTTTATTTAAATATTCATATAATGACAATTGCTAATCCTGTTCAGGCCGGAAAGGTGAAAGGCGAATCGTATCGGAGTGATTTTTATCCGCTTATTCCTGTCTGAATGAATCCCGGAACAAAAAAAGGGACAACCTGTTCCAGCGGGGTTTCAAACACCGGAATCTTCAGTCTTCTGACTGTCGTCGACTTTGGGTCCGAGCCGCTGCCGTTTCATCTTCTTCGCCCCGAACTCCGGGTGAAGGTAGCGGCCGCGGTCTTTCGTCCGTGATCCCCACTGGATGGCCTCTGTCGGGCAGAAATGCATGCAACCCATGCAGAGCTGGCAGTGGTGGAGCCATCTCGGCATACCGTCCACCATCTCGATATTTCCCACGGGGCAGACCTTTGCGCAGGTCCCGCAGAAGATGCAGTCTTCGGTCACCCAGAACTTCTCGTCGAGAGTATCCGTATGCTGTATGTATCCGGGGTAGAAGAGGCGCCGGAGGAGCGAAGAGAAGGGGGCATTGGGCAGTGGAATTTTTTCCCCACGCTGTATGAGACCTGCGATGGTGTCGATCTTTTCGCCGGCACGGTCCAGGATCTTTTCAAGCTTCGCGCCGGTTGGAGGTCGGGAGAGGGGGACGAAATTCGCGGGCATCGCTACTGTAAAGGCTCCATCCAGGTCGCTCCCCTGTTCTTTGAAAATCCCATTGAGCTGGTGCAGCGCCGAGACACCCATGCCCCCCATCGTGAGGACGGCGAAGAGGTACTCACATCCTCCTGCATCCAGTCTTCTTGCAAAGGAGTCCACGATCTCGGGGAGCCCCAGGTCATAGACGGGGCAGACGATTCCGACACGCCGGGCATCGGGAACGATCCTGCCACCAGGAAGGCTCGCGATCGGCACGAGGGTGCAGTCGCCGAGAGCGTCGCGGATCCGTGCAGCGACGGCATACGAGTTCCCGGTCCCGGTGAAATAGTAGATAGCCGTCTTCATTGTGATCGTAAAAAGATGGTACTTTTTCAGATTATATAAAGGCCGGGCAGACGGCTCTGGAACCTGGTCCGGAAAAAGAGAGAGTGCATTCAGAACCTCTCGGGAAAGTCGATCAAAAACGTGGTTCCGCCGTCACCTTCGACATTCATCTCTCCTCCTATCTGCCTGACGAGCACCGTAACCAGCTGAAGCCCGAGTGTCTCGGCATTCTCAATATCCAGCCCTTCGGGAAGGCCTACACCGTCATCAGATACCACCAGGGAAAACCGGTGGTCCATGCCGAGATGCATCGCTATGGAGATCGTGCCTGAGTCCCTTCCCCGGAAAGCGTATTTCAATGCATTTGTGAGAAGCTCGTTGAGTATCAGTCCGCAGGGAACAGCAATGTCGAGATTGATGTCTACGTCATCGATATCCTGGGAAACAGAGATATCGGTCTGGAGTGCGTACGAGTTCATGAGATCTGTGACGAGGCTCTCGATGTACTCCCTGGTGTTGATGTACCCGAGGTTCCCTGACTGGTAGAGTTTCTCATGGACAAGCGCCATGGTCTTCACTCTCATCTGGCACTCCTCCAGCTTCTCAAGAGAGTCCTGGTCATGGATATAGAGGGACTGTAACTGGAGAAATCCCGAGATGACCTGCATGTTGTTCTTGACCCGGTGGTGCACCTCCTTGATGATGACCTCCTTCTCTTTCAGGGATGCCTTCAGCCGGTTCTCGGATTGCCTCCGATCAGATATATCGAGGTTCAGCCCCACCCAGGAGACGATCCTCCCTGTCTCGTCCATCATCGGGGCACCACGGGAGAGGACATAGATTTCCTGGCCCGTGCGGTTCCGGATCCGGTACTCGTAGTCCCAGAAACACCCACCAAGCACGCACTGTTGCCAGTCGTTCATCGCAGCCTGCCTCTGGTCAATGGAGAGCCTCTCCATCCAGTTCTCGTTTCTGCATTCATCAAGGCTCAATCCCAGGAGATCGAGAAAAGACTGCGATGCATAGGTGAGTCTGCCCTCCCCGTCGGTGATCCAGACGCCGAAGGGGATCAGCTCTCCGATCTGGCGGTAGCGCCTCTCGCTCTCCTGAAGCGCCCCTTCGGCCTTCTTCCTCTCGCTGATATCCCGGATGATGCTGATGATCGCGGGTGACCGGTAGTACTCTATCACCCTGCTGCTGACCTCGATTGGAACAGTGCGGTTATCACTGGTGCAAAGCACGCTCTCGCGGAGCACGCTTCCTTTCCGGCGAACCTCCGCAACGAGGGACGAGAGTGAACTGCTGGTGATAAAGGGGTCGATGTCCGAAAGGTTCATCGTCTCCAGCTGGCTCCGCGTGTACCCGGTCTTCTGGGTTGCGACTGCATTTGCTTCGTAGATCTTTCCATCAAGATCATGGATGACGATGGCATCCCCGGCGCTGTCAAAGAGGGCCCGGTAGTGAATCTCGGTATAGGCCAGCGCATCCTTTATCCGCTTTCGCTCGGTGATATCCAGCGTGGAGCAGATGACCTGGTTGTCGGAGGCGAGCGATGCCGAAACGAGCATCCAGATCCGTTCACCATCACGCTTCTGAAACGGAATTTCTGTGTCGCTGACCTTTTTTTCGGTTGAGACCTCCTGTAAAAACCCGGTCCGGTCTTCGTCGTCAGGAAGGATTGCCGACAGGTCAAGATCCTGCATCTCTTCTGGTCCATACCCGAGCAGGGACGACACCTGGCTGTTTGCAATATTGATCTTTTGGGTTTCGGGGTTGAAGGTGAAGGTACCTGCCTGGGAATTGAAGAAGATCTCCCGGAATCTCCTCTCCCGCGCAATCTCGTTGGAAAAGGCGGAGATGACCACGCCGATGGTGACGAACACGTAGAACCAGGCAACGCTTGCGGCAAAGCTCCTGATATCGAAGGGCCCGTAGAGGTATACCAGCATGAGGTAGATCCATCCGAGTCCTATCGTGAAATAGACGCCAATCCGTGGGTTGCGGTATGCGAGGATGATGATGGGGATGATGTAGAAATACGGAAAAATATCATAGATCCCGCTTTTCAGGCTGAAGATACTGATGAGTACGATCCCGATCGAGATGGCCAGGGAGATCAGGATGACAGCAAGGTTGATTCTCGATATGGTCCTCATTCATCGACTCCTCACCGGACAGCAGGAGTACAATTCATGGTAACGCGCCGCATTTTCCAATGGAAAAGGCGTCACCGTCCCTGTGAGCACGCAAGGTCCCGCACGCCCGGAAGCGGTTTATCCTACCTGCATCTGTGCGATTTGAACAAATATACCTGCCTGTGAAACCGACGGCGCCTGTCCGGAATATCCCTTATCATTTATATGAATGCCCGATGACTATTGTCATACGAGGAGCGCAGGCAGATGATCACGAAGAAGGTGATGATCGTTGAGGACGAGGGCGTGGTTGGACTCTCTTTGAAGTCCATACTCTCAAAAATGGGGTATACCGTCACAGGGATCGCCATAACAGGGAGCGAGGCTGTCAGGATGGCCATCGAGACCCAGCCCGACGTGATCCTGATGGACATTCATCTCAAGGGAGATATGGACGGGATCCAGGCGACAGAAGAGTTGAACAAGGTCACGGATATCCCGGTCATATACCTGACCGCCTACGCGGATGAAGAGACACTCAACAGGGCGCTCCGGACCGAGAGCCACAGTTACCTTGTCAAACCATATAATCCACGCGAACTGTATTCCAATATCGAGTTTGCGATATACAAGCGGAGGCTGAAGGAGAGGATCGGGAGTGCGAGAGAGAAGGTGGAGCTCTCGCTCACGCGGAGCAGTGACTGCGGCCTGATCATCGATCCGAACAGGAGGATAGTCTTTGCGAACCCTGCATCCGAACTCGTGACCGGGTATACCACGCAGGAACTCATGGGCAAGGACATTTTTGGCCTGTTAAACCTTGCACCGGGTGCGAAAACCGGGGAGGAAGAGGAGACGATACAGCGGATCCTCTCACTGGAAGCGGTCGACTACCTGCCATGCCGGGCGCTGATCACGACAAGGAGTGGCAGGACACGTTTGGTCTGGCTCCGGGCTGCAATCATCAAGGAGGATAATGCCGGGATGAGAAACATCCTGATCCTGATCGGGAACGCCGGGTCTTCCCGGCTGAAGTAAGGGTATCCCGGAGACGCCCCGGGCGGGGGTGAAATGCCTGCTTTCCGGTCGGACAATACCCCTGTGTTCGTAACTCAAAATCTCTTTTAATGGTCTGATTCCCAAAAAAATTGTTCCAGAACCGATTCGATCTCTTCGGCCTTCATGAGGATCTCCGCTGCGTTCTCACCGGTTCCCTTCCGTGCAAGGAGAATGAGCGCAGAGAGTGGCCCTCTCACCTGGTCGTTCAGCCTGTAAAGGCGGGATCTGATCCGCTCCATCTTCAGGTGTGTCTCCCGGTCACGTATTTCGAGATCCTTCTTTTCGGTGATGTCACGTCCGATCGAGAGATACTCCTGGAGATTGCCCTGGTCATCGAAGAAGGCCCGGTTGATCCACCTGTGCCATCTCTCCTCCCGGCCCTCCTTCAGGCACCGGAACTCCAGTGAACCGACGGGGTGGTCCGGTGAAAAAGATGCAAAATGCGAGTCGAAAGCGGCCTGGTCGTCGGGGTGGACAGGGAAGCGGAATATGTACCCTGTGGTGTCCTCTGATCGCTTTCCGAAATAGGATAGGAATGCGGTGTTTGCGAACAGCACCGTCCTGTTGGGAAGGATCCTGCAGATCAGGTCGGTCTGGTCCTGGACAACCGCCCGGAACCGCTGCTCGCTCTCCCGTAGCCGATCTTCTGTCTGTATGCGGTCAGTGATGTCCACCAAAAACCCGATAAATCCGGTAATCTTACCCTCGCTGTCCGTAAAAGTCGCTTTTTTTGCAAGAACCTCGTGTGTGGTCCGGTCACGATGGGGAAATTTCATCTGGTATGCCTGTATCCCCTGGTGCGAGAGGAGGAACCGGTCCTTCTCGCGTGTCATCGCGGCTATCTCTGCGGGCAGGATCTCCTTGTCGGTCTTCCCGAGAATACGGGACCGCGGGATGCCAAGATAACTCTCAAAGGCGGTATTGCACCCGGTGTAGGTGCACCGTGTGTCCTTGTAATAGACCGGGCTTGGGATGGTGTTGATCAACTGCTGGAGAAAGAGGACCTGCTGGTTGAGCGACTCTGTCCTCTCTCTCACACGCTCTTCGAGTTCCTCGTTTGCCTTCTGCAGCGCGGCTTCCGCGTCTTTCTGCTCCGTGATGTCATATATCACGCTCTGGATGTACCGTGGCTTTCCCATGCTGTCCGGGACAACGCTAATCAGTTCGCGGACCCATACGAAAGTACCGTCCCGCCTTCTGATCCGGTATTCCCGGGTATGCCTGGTTGCACCCTGCCCGATGATCTCACGGTCATGCTGCCTTATCCGTTCTCTATCTTCCGGTACGATCAGGTCTTCCCATGAAGGTGTTCCGGAAAGGAGTTCGGTCTCCGTGTAACCGGTTATCGCCTCCGTCGTCCCGTGGAAGAATTCGGGTGAGTGATCCATCCTCCGCCGGCAGGCTATACCGAGGAAGTTCTCGACGAATCCCCGGTATCGCTCCTCGCTCGCCCGGACCTGCTGGTGGAGTCCATGCGTGTACAGTGCGATCTCGATGGTTGAATGGATCTCCTTCTCGTTGTACGGCTTGACAATGTATCCGTACGGCATCGTGGCCCTGGCGCGGTCGATGAGGTGCGTATCCGCAAATGCGGTGATAAAGATGACAGGGGCGTCGTACAATGTCCTGATGCTGTCTGCTGCCTCGATTCCACTCATTCTTCCTGCGAGGTGGATGTCCATGAGGATGAGGTCAGGCGCGAGTTCTCGTATCTTCTCAACGGCCTCCTCGCCTGAAGCGACGATACCTGCCGTTTTATACCCGAGACTACTGAGCACCAGGGCGAGATCCTCGGCAACAATCATCTCATCTTCCACGATCAGTATCCTTGCAGGTCCCGTAGAACCCGCGGTCCGGGATTCGTCCATCAGATCATGTATACACTGTGCAGGATTTATTAGGATAGCTCTTCACCCGGGAGATCGCGATTCCTCTTCATCGCAGGGGGGTTTCCTGTATCGAACCCCGGCGACCGGGATCTTCCAGTGCCAGGGGAGGAATAATCCCTTCGCCTCTTACCGAAAAAACCTTCCGGGCAGATGTGTGGGGTGCCTCATCATGCTGTGGGAATGCATATCCGGGCAATTGATTCCGGGCCCGGGATATATCGCCCGGAACGCTCTTTCACAGGCTCCGGGTTTATTCCGGTTCAGGCATGGTATTCCATTCCAGCCAGTAGCACCCGAGGTCTTTCATGAGGCGGGTGAACTTTTTGAACTCCAGGGGCTTTACCACGTAGCTGTTCGCGTGGAAGTCGTATGAACGTGCGATATCGTTCTCGGCATCAGAACTGGTGAGGATGACGATCGGGATTCTCAAAAGACCGGGGGTGGTCTTGATGGTCTCGAGAACTTCGAGCCCGTCGATCCGTGGCAGACGGAGGTCGAGAAGGATGAGGTCCGGGCGGGGATACTGTGTGGAATCGGCGTACGCTCCCCGGCCGAAGACGTAGTCGAGTGCCTGCTCTCCATCAAGCACGTGGTGGATCCTGCCTGCTACCTGCAGGTCGTGCATGCTCCGGATAATCAGTTCGGCATGTGCCTCGTTATCCTCGACGAGGAGGATATGCAGAGGTTCCCCTGGGAGTTCTGCCATGATTGACGATTTATGCTTTGATCTTTTTATTCTTTGCCAGTTACTCTCCGCCAGGCATCGGAAGGGTGAAGCAGAATGTGGTGCCCGTACCCCCTCCCCGGGATTCGGCCCAGATCCTCCCGCCGTGCACCCCGATGATCCGCTTCACGATCGCAAGACCGATTCCCGTCCCCTCGGATCTCCCGTCCAGCTTCTCGAAGAGGCCGAAGATCTTCGTGAGGTACCGGGGCTCGATCCCGATCCCGTTGTCCCGGACGAAGAAGACCCGCTCTCCCTCCTCTTCCCGCATCCCTATCTCTATCACAGGGTTCTCCTGTCCCATCGTGAACCTGATGGCATTCTCGATCAGGTTCGTGTAGACCTCGAGGATGCGGGCATGATCGACATGGACCGTGGGAAGGCCGGGAGCAATCCCGACATGCACGCCATGCTCCCTGATTGGCCCGGCGAGGAGTTCGACCGCCTCACTGGCGATTGTGCCAAGCTCGATATCTTCAGGAGGATTGATCAGCCTGCCGATGCGCGAGAGGTTGAGAAGGTCGGTGAGCAGGTGCTGCATCCTGTCGACGGCAGCGTTGATCCGGCTGATGTCTGTTGTGGTCCGTTCTATATCCCCCCTGAGCAGATCCTTCTCGAGGAGTCCGGCAAATCCGCGGATGGTGATCAGGGGGCTCTTGAGATCGTGCGAGACGGTATAGGTGAACCGCTCGAGTTCCGCGTTCTTCTGCTCGAGCTGCCGGATGAGTTCCTCCCGCTCTTCTTCCGCCGCTCTCCGCGCGGTAACGTCCTGGCAGAACGCGATGTACTCATCCGCCCTGATCCTCACCGCATCGACAACCATTATGAAACGGGTGCCGTCTTTGCGTACGAAGACGGCCTCGGTGGTTGTTCTCCCGGTCTCCACGAGTTCCCGGAACTTGTCCATGGCGGTCCTGCGCGAGGAATCGTCCAGTATATCGGGAATACTCAACCCGAGCAACTCCTCCCTTGAGTATCGCATCCACCTGCAGGCAGTGGGGTTCACTCCACGGAAACGCCCCTGCGAATCCGAGATGAAGATACCTGTGGTTGATCCCTCGAAGTAAGACCTGAACCTCTCCTCGCTCTCGCGGAGCGCTTTTTGTGCCAGCTTCCGCTCGGTGATGTCCCGGATCGACCCGATGTATGCCCTGACACTCCCATCGCTCTCCCGGACCGGGACTGCAGTGATCAGGGTGTCGATGACGGTCCTGTCTTTCTTCCGGAGACGGACCGGGTACTCCCTTACATGCCCTTCCTTCTCGATAAGTGCCAGCAGTGCAGCCCTCTCCTCCTGGTGTTCGTAGAGTTCCGGGAGCGGCAGCGTCATCAGTTCCTCGCGTGAAGCAAACCCGAAGATCTCGAGGGATGCATCGTTGAAGTCGATCCACCTGCCATCAGGTGTCGTGATGAATACCGAGTCCCACGATGTGGTGAAGAACTCCCGGTAGCGCTCCTCGCTCTCCCGGAGGGCCTCTGCCGCTACCCGTCTCTGCAGGTGTCGCCAGGCCCCCTGCACCAGGAGCACGAGTTGATCGACATCGAGAGGGACATATTCGGTCTCCTTGTTTGCGACGGCACAGATCATGACGATCCGGTTGCCTTCGAAGATTGGCACTGAGACGAAGCGGTGTATCGGGACATGTCCTTCCGGGAGCCCTTTTTTGCCGGGGAGGGGTGCTGCGTAATCGTTTACGACGATTGGTTTACGCTGTCTGACTGCCTCTGCCCAGATGCCTGCCCATGCGACCGGGAAGTGGAGAGGGTCCTTTGCCACCGCACACTCGGCCAAGACCGATCTCGACCATGCGGTGAGGCAGAAGACCGACTCGTCCGGCGACATCTTCCCGATAAATGCGAGCGAGCTGTCTGTGAGGCGACATGCCGCGTCCATCACGAAATCCGCAAGCTCCTGCTCGGTTGCAGTCTCCATGCCGGCGAGGTGCAATAACGCTTCCATGCGTTCGCGGCTGAGCTGTTCCACGCGGCTCTTCTCTGCCTCCATCCTGTACAGGGACTGGTAGTGCACTCTCTGTTCCCGCTGCCGGATCCAGGCGGTCGAAACGAGGACTCCTGCCAGGAGCGCTGCCCCGATAGCGAGGATCATGGCCGACTGGGCCGCCCAGCTGGAGAACGCCTCCTCGGTATCGACCTTTGTAACTATGAACCATGGCGAGGCAGGAACGGGCCTGATAAAAGAGATGACATCGACCCCGCGGTAATCCCGGCCTTCGAAAATCCCGGTCGTCCCGGAGACCGCTATCACGGCCGGCACGTCGGTCTCGGTCAGGGGTATGCTGAAGTGAAGCGCTGTGTGCTCCTGGTGCCGGAGATCGTTGAGGAAGAGGACGCGGTCTCCCTGCCGTTCAACAATCAGCGTCTCGGCGCTCCTGCTCGGGACAGGCCACGACTGGACATACGGGTACAGGAACGCTTCCGGATTGATGGAGAGGACGATGGCTCCAACATCTATCCTGTCTTCGCCGTTCTGGAGAACGAGCGGTGCGATGACGTCCATGTGCGGCGTATCCGTCCCCGGAAGGAGATGGAGACCGGTGAGCACCGCGTCTCCACTCGCGAACGCCTCTTCCATACCCTCGAAGACACCAGGGTAAACCGTGGAGATTCCCGGATCCAGGCTTATCCTGACATTCGCACCGGGGTCAACCAGGAGGACGTTATGGTAATGGGCGGATGTATTGATCTCGTGCATCATTGCTAGGATCTTCTCCTCGTCTCCGGGGCTTGGCGAGGAGAGATATGCGTCCACCCCCTCGATGAAGAAGGGGTTTTGGGATGTCCTCCTGGCGTCCTGGAGGCGCTCCTCTCTCCAGGACGCGATCTGTTCCGCCTTCAGCGTGCTTATCGATGCAAGGTCCCTCGTTACCGTCTCTCTCGCCTGATCTTTCTGTGACTGGTAGAAGACGGCTGCTGCGCCGATGATCAGGAGGATGAGGATCGCGGCGATGACGAGGATGGGGATACGCTTCTCCATCTGTGTCCTGTCGTCATGAACCAGTGGCGCCCCCCCCGTTCGTGGTGATCTCCGGGGTCATACCCCTGACGGCCGCTCCCCCTGGC
>ENA-UPXM01005403-UPXM01005403.1-activated-sludge-metagenome-genome-assembly--contig:-NODE-5403-length-12446-cov-6.758938_pt1 | contig 12446 bp, 10 predicted proteins | sample MGYA00238178_ERZ772708 | MGnify/ENA primary metagenome ERZ772708 (study PRJEB29002, sample SAMN05720212) | activated sludge metagenome | isolation source: anaerobic digester from wastewater... | reverse complement strand
GGTGGGGATAGACGTAGTGATGGTCGGTGGTGAGGGTGCACCCCGTTCTCATCAATTCCGCCATCGCCAAGAGTGATGAGTAATAGATTCCCTCTTCATCAAGATATTTCCAAACATCGTAGAGGAACGTAAGCCAATCAAAAAGCTTGGCGCTCTGAACCGCCGGATGATTTCTGGTCAGGGTTTGATAAAAGTGGTGGTGGGTGTTTACAAGCCCCGGTAGAACAACGTGCTTTGAACAGTCGATCACCCGATCGACGCCCTTGGCGGAAATCTTTCCCGCGGGGTCGATCCTGCTGACTTTGTTGTCGACGATAAGCAGGTCGGCGCCGTGAAGCGCCTCCTTGTCAAAGCCGGTTTGAAGGGTGTAAATGCTTTTCAACAGAAGCGAAGAACTCATGCCATTTCTCCCTTTAGAGTCGTGGTCGTAGCGGCATGCGCTGCTGCGCAAGGAAGGTGGCAGAGGGAGGAGTCCTTCAGCACCTTGGTTTCCACGCCCGCACAATGCGGCTCCTCATGGATTCCATTATCCAAATACATCAATAATGGAGTCTTCTCATAATACAACCACAAGGCCGAAGCCCTGTGGTTGCCAATTGCAAAACTCAAAGAAGTTATTTTCCTCGTGCTTCAAGGGAGTACGGCAGCATCGCATAGAACGCCGCACATATCTCAAGGTCATCCACTCTATTGATCTCATTCGGTGCGTGAGCTTGAACCTCATCGCCGGGGCCGAAACCGATCGCCGGAATCTTGTGCCGGCCGGTGGTCGCGACCAGGTTCGTGGAGAACGTCCACTTGTCGACAACCGGTTTTTTCCCGAAGAGCGTCTTATACGCATCGATTCCGCTTTGAACGAGGAAGTGGTCCTCATCGAGCTTCCACGTCGGGAAATAAAGTTCCTGCGAGTACTCTTTCTTCGTCCAGCCGATCTTCTCATAGTTGGGCATCTCGACGACGAAGGAATCGGGAGCGTCGCCGGTGGCCTTGGAGATATACTCCCTTACCTGAGCGATCGCCAGATCGGCATCTTCGCCCCACGTCAAGCGGCGGTCCAGATAGAGCATCGCGTAGTCGGCGACGGCACACTGGGAAGGTCCTTTGACATCCATCACGCTGACGGTGATCGTTCCCTTCCCGAGGAAGCGGTCCTCGTCCGGCTGAAGGTCCTTGTTCAGCTGCTCGATCGCAAGGGCGGCGCGGGCTGCTTTATAGGCGGCGCTCACTCCGCGCTCCGGAGCGGATCCGTGACAGGAAATTCCGCTTAAGATGACTCGGATCTCCATCCTTCCGCGATGTCCGCGATAGAGGCGGCAGCTCGTCGGTTCAGTTGAAACGACCAGGTCGGGTTTCAAGCCTTCCTCTTCGATCAGGTACTTCCAGCACATTCCGTCACAGTCTTCTTCCATTACCGTGAAGGTGAAGTACACGGTATACTCCCCGCCGTAGCCCAGCTCTTTGAGAATCCGGCCTGCGGTGATCATTGAAGCCGCTCCGCCCTTCTGGTCGGATGCTCCGCGACCATAGACGATTCCATCCTTGATCTCGCCGCTGAACGGATCGAAATTCCACAAATCGGGGTTTCCCACTTCAACGGTGTCGATATGAGCGTCAAAGGCCAGCTTCTTAGGCCCGTTTCCAACTCGGCCGATTACCGAGCCCAGGCCATCGATGTATACCTCATCAAAGCCGGCTTCCTCCAGCAGCGTCACAATCAGTCTGGCCACATCCTCTTCTTGGGAGCTGTAGCTCTTCGTCTTCACCATCTTCGAGAGGTTCTCTGCGGTGTAGGAGCGGAGTTCTTTCGCTCGAGCTTTGATCTTTTCATGCATGTTCATCGTTGTACCTACCTTTGGTATATATTCTTCGCCTTGTTACGGGGCGATAGTGTTTACTTCTTTCCATACCCGTTTGGCGACTTTCGCCGCTTCGCGGTAGATTTCATCCACGTCGAGATGAGCGAATGTACGATTCTCCATCACGACCTTTCCATCGACAATTACGCTCTCGACGCAGTTGCTGCTCATCCCCCAGATGAAGTGGCTTGCAGCGTTCTCTTTGACAAGCGGAGTCGGATTGTGGTAATCGGTGATGACCAGATCGGCGACCATCCCCGCTTCGACGCGACCGAATGAGCCGTCGAAGTATTTTTCCACCAAGCGATACCCGCGGTTCAGCGCTTCGACGTACTGCGGCGGCCACCAGGAGAGGCCTTCGTCCTTGTGCTTGAAGAATCCGATTTTCAGTTCTTCAAACATATTCCCGCCGCAACCGTCCGTTCCGATCACGAGGTTCCGTACATCCCGGATATGGGAACAATAGCCGACGTGGTTGTTCATGTTCGAACGCGGGTTGTGTGCGAAGAACACCCCTCTATCATTGATCTTCCGGATCTCATCCTCATTGAGATAGAGCCCATGAACCAAGAGGGCGTTGTCCGTCAGAAGCCCATACTCGTCGAGCCGGTCGACGATGTCCATCCCGTACCGGTGGTGGCTGTAGGCGGCATCGTACCGATCCTCGGCGACGTGAAGATGGATTCCCACCTTCGTCTTGTCGACAAGATCGCCCATCAGTTTCAATCCCTCGTTGGGAATCGTGAAGGGGGCGTGTCCCCCGATCATCGCCTTGACGAGGCTGCTCTTCTTTGAACGCTCGATGAAGCGGCGGCTTTCCTCCACCCCCTCTTCAACCTCCGCCATACCTCTGTTGCGGTCAGTGATCTCATAGCAGGTGGAGCCGCGGATGCCGACCTCTTCCATCCCCTTGGCGATCGTGTCCAAGGAACCTGCGATGTAGGAGGGACTGGCGTGGTGGTCGATCGCGGTGGTCGTACCCGCCATGACCGCATCGAGCGAACAGATCAGGGAGCTGTAGTAGCACGCTTCCTCATCCAAGCCGCGGTCCAAGCGCCACCACCACTCTTTGAGAACCTGGATGAAGTCCCGCTGAGGTCCGGCTTGAATCAGCATCCCGCGCGATAGTCCGCTGTAGTAGTGGTGGTGCGAGCAGACGTTGCCCGGCATCACCGTCTTGTCGGTTCCGTCGATCACCTTCTTGGCGACAACCCCTTTGGCGGCATCCTTTCCGACCTTGGTGATGGTGTTTCCGTCAATGACGACATCCGCTCCTTCCAGAATCTGGAATGGCGGTTCGGTCTGCATGATTCGGGTATTTTTGATTACCACATCAGCCATTTCTTACTCCTCAACCTCTCCCAGGAGGTAGCTGTAGGAGGCAAATACCTCCTCAACGATCGCGGCGACTTCATCACTGAGGCCTTCCTCTTCGCCGAAAAGCACTCCGTCCTTATCCATTTCACACGGATAGAGCTTGCCGTCGACACGGATGAGAATTTCACCGTCTTCAACGAGGAAGCCGCTGTTGGCGGAGTTCTCGAAGTCGTCGCGGCGACTGAAGAGGGTGAACTTGTTCTTATAGGGTCCGCCGTCATACGGGCAGAACGTCTCGCAGTTTCCGCACTCGTTGCAGAATGCATCGAGGTGAAGAATCTGGAAAGGATTATCAAACAAGCCGGTATTCCGAAGGTCGATCGGAACGTTCGCCCGGTTGGGGCAGACATCGACGCATTTGTTGCAGACGTAGGAGCATTCCATGCATCGGTCCGCTTCGCGTCGGGCAAACCCCTGCTCTCCGAAGAGTTTCGAGAAAAGGATTCGGGATTTCTTCGATTCCAGTTCCTTGAAATACTCGTTCTCTTCCGCTTCCAGCTCTTCGATGGGCTGTTGGTCTTCATCGTGGAGATGATCTTCATCCTCATCGATTTCGACCCCTTCCGCTTCGAGGATCCGATCGATCGCATCTTCGACGGCGTCTCGTGCGCTGGCGATGCAGCGGACAACCGTCGACGGTCCGCTTTGGGCGTCACCAATCACGTAGACTCCGTCGATCTTCGAGGCCTTGCTCTTCTCATCGGTGATCGCCCACCCCTTTTCATTGAGCGGAACGCCATACCAGGAGAAGATTTCTCCGTCCACTTTTTCGCCGATCGCGGTAATCATCGTGTCGGCTCTCAACGTGAACGTTTCATCGGACGGAATCGGTCGTCGCCGGCCGCTGGCGTCTTTCTCACCGAGGATCATCTTGCGAACGGTCAGCATATTCCCTTCAAACCCTTCCGGATTCGCCAGATAGATGAACTCGGCTCCTTCCGCCCGGGCGTTCTCGAACTCCTCATGATCGGCTGGCATCTCCGCCCGGGTTCGGCGGTAGATGACCGAAACATGCTCGACACCGGGAACTCTGAGCGCTGCGCGGGCGCTGTCCATCGCGGTGTTTCCTCCGCCGACGATCACGACATGCTTGCCGAGTGTGCATTTGGAGGAATCTTTTCTGAATTGACCGAGGAAATGCAACGAGGTGATCACCCGAGTCCGGTCACCGACCAAGGCCAGTTCGTTATCGATTTCACTTCCGATCGCATAGAAGATATGAGTGTAACCCTGCTTTTTCAGGGTTTCGACGGTGAGTTTTTTGGTATCCGCCCCGAAGTGGAACTCCACTCCGTGAGCCTTGATGAACTCGACATCACTTTCAATCGCTTCAACGGGCAGGCGGAAGCCGGGAATCACGTGCCGCACCACTCCGCCGGCGGATTCTTCCCGTTCATAGACCGTGGTATCAAATCCCGCTCGGGCGAGAAAGTACGCGGCGGACAAGCCTCCGGGGCCCGCTCCGATCACCGCGGCGCGGTATTCGGTCTTTTCCGTCGCTCCCTCCCAGAGCTGCAGGTAGTCGGCAAAGCCTCGTTCGACGGCGATCCGCTTCATATCGCGGATCTTCACCGCTCCCTCATAGTCCATGCGGGTGCAGTGAAGCTGGCACTGATGATCACAGATGTGGCTGGTGATTGCCGGAAGAGCGTTCTTCTCGTAAATCACCGAGAGCGCTTCGCCGTAGCGGCCGTCGCCGACAAGCTGGAGATACTCCGGAATATCCTGGTGAATCGCACAAGCGCTTACACAGGGAGCTACATAGCAGTCGACCAAGGGAAGCTTTTCACCGATTTTGATCGAATCGGTTCCCCTGAACTCCTTCGTAGTTGCCGTGTAGAATCCATCTTGGATTTCGCCGACAAGCTTTTCCAACGCAGGAACGTCAATGGTTTTCCGCTTCCACCCATCACTGGACTCCAGAATGCCGGCCATCTGCTTCAGGCGGGTGTATCCGCCCGGCTTGAGAAGATCGGTGGCAAGGGTGATCGGATGAATTCCGCATTCAAAGAGCGCCTTGACGTTTACGGCGGTAGCTCCTCCGCTGTAGGAGATCGGAAGCTTGCCGTCAAACTCCTTGGAAAGGAGCAGACCGACGTTGGTGGACAGGGGAAGAAGGGCTCGACCGGACATATACATCTCTTCTCCGGGAAGGTGTTCCTGGTCGTTTACCGAACCGAGGGTATTGGTGAGCTTCACTCCGAAGCCGAGGCCTTTTTCTTTCGCAAGATCCACGAGCCGATGAAGCATCTTGATCGCATCGGGGTATTGGAGGTCGTTGTCGAAGCTTTCCCGCTTCAAGGTGATGTAGTCATATCCAAGATTGTCCAGGATTCTTCGGACGTTCTCAAACCCCAGCAGGGTCGGGTTGAGCTTCACATAGGTGTTGAGGTGTTTCTCCTTCAGCATATAGGAACAGATCGCTTCGATCTCCGCCGGAGGACATCCGTGCATCGTCGAAAGCGTGACGGACGGGGTAATGTTGGGGCTGACATTGTCTATCGTCCGAAGCAGCTTTTCTTCTTTGCCTTCCCAAGGGGTGCCTTCGAAGAGTCTCTCCTTGAGCAGGGTTTCAAGCTCGTTTCGATACTGGGCAAAGCGTTCATCCTTGCCGGCATCGATCATCGTATCGATGAATGCCTGCATGCGGGGAGTCTTGATCCCTTCCAGGTTGTATCCGACGGACATGTTGAAGATGAAGGAAGGTTTACCGAATTCACGATTGTTGATTGCCGCATCGAGCACGTGGAGAATATACCACGCTTTGATATATTCATCCGCAGCTTTGGGCAAAGTGAATTCGGTCGACCATTCAACGTTGTAGCCTTCATCCCGGGCGTCGATACAGGGCTTGTCCACCTCGAGGGTGTCCAGAATCTGGACGGTCTTCAGTTCGATGAAACGGCCGCCGACCAGATAGCTTGCAACGATGTTCTGCGCCAATTGGGTGTGGGGGCCTGCAGCGGGTCCAAGAGCGGTACTGCACGTTTGGCCAAAGATGCTGAGTTCATTCTCTCCCTTGTCATGATAGAAGAGATCTTCACCGATGCTGAAGATGGTACCGTGATTGCGATACTCATTGACGATCCTGTTTAACAGTTCGACAAATGGAACGGGTCGCATGATGTCCGACATACTCACTCCTTTTGGGCTGTAGCCATCTATCATTTTATAGGAGTTTGCTGAGAAGTCAACGCAAAATGCAACAAATTGCAACATTGAATAGTTCTCGCCAACTTGTCAAATCGTTTCTGATGAAGTACCCTGTTTCTACCACGAGAGAGGGATTCGGTATGAAAGAATATTTGATTGGATTTGCCATCGGTCTCGTCATCGCCTTAGCGGTATTCATCTATCTTGTAGTCAAGCGCATAAATGATCAACGGGCTCATGAAAAAGAGATCGCCCGACTGAAGAATATGCTCAGCGACCGGATGGATATTGAAAGTGAAGGCTTGAAAACACTTAAGGAAGAAAACGCCGAACTGAAGAAACAGAATGAAAATCTTCGGATCACCCTCAACACGATGAGTCAAAGACCCGGGCGCAAAGAGGTCAATCGCCTACAGGTCTATCAGCTCGCCGTCGATCGGTTGACGATCAACAGCCCCGGCTTCGGTCCGGCGTGGCAGGCAGCGCTGAAAGAGAGTGAAGAGGAGTTCCAGAAAAACCTTACGGGAGCGACGGCATTCATCAAGCGATTGATACCGGTAAAGACCGATGCGGCGGTACTTCCCGAAAAGATCGATTAACGCTATCATCGTGCTTGTAATGCCGAAATGGTGGAACAGGTAGACACAAGGGACTTAAAATCCCTTGACCTCAGGGTCGTACGAGTTCAAGTCTCGTTTTCGGCAAAGCTTTATAGCGTAAAGAAGATTAGCTGAAAAAATAATTCCCAAGTTAAAAAGGAAATAAACTAATCGTTTTTACTTTTATCACGATCTTTTATCGCCTTTCTTTTCTTCTCAGGAAGTGCTTGAAATACAGCATTAACTTCCTTTGGTTGAGTAATCTGATATTCAACTATAAGATTAACCAAATTAAACAATGAATATGCTACTTCTTCGATATCATCAGGTTGTAGCTCTCCTAGGTGAACAGCTTCATTACCAATCACACGAACAGAATCTAATGCGGACTGAATCTTTGTTGGCAATCCATTATTAACAAGGGATTTAATATCTTCATTAATATTTTTACCATCTCCACCCAATTCTATACAGAGTTTCTGAATAGCAAGACGTAATAAAGCTGCCGCGGCTCTTGGAGAAACATCTACAACAAATCTGGCTTCATTGAAGTCATTTTGTATCACTTCTGGCATGTCTGGGTTTGGTAGTGGTGCCGTTGACAATCTTGGTGAAATCATTTCCTCATTTTCTCCTTCAGTAGTCTGAAGCCAATAGGAACTTTCCTCACAACAACTACAAGTAGCTTGCCATACTGGAATGAGATACCGATTTGCGACCAACTGCTCCCAACGCATATGTGAATATGCTTCACAGTGAGGGCAGTTGAATGCTTTTCCTTTAAACTTTGGAGGTGAATACTTTTTCATTGGTTATCCCCTTATAATCGTTTTCGCCAATCGTGGAAACGGTACTTTCTGTTTTGTCTGAATCAATGGCAGTCACTCTTATTCATTCTTCCAAATGCTCTTCTCTATGGAGATCCGATCGAACGTGTAGACGGCTCCTCCGGCTTCTTCTTTTGGGGAACAGGCGTATAAGCCGACGAGGTAATGATCCTCATGGGCATGCATGTGGCAGATCCGCATCTGAGTCCAGTCATTTCCATCGTAGGAGCATTCGACAAGCAGATCATCCCCTTTGCTGGAGACTCGATAGTACATAGAATTGATCGATGCGGGGATGTCGATCGTCGCCCAGTCGCTGTAACCGAGGTTCGTGCACACCGAGCCCAGGCGGCCGATCTCGTCATTCTCCGCTTCGATGCCGATCTTGATCCAGTTCTCTTCATCGATTCGAATATAGAGCCCCCCTTGATCGTACCGGCTCTTGGCTTCGAAGACGCAGCGGGCGGTGAACGTGAATTCATCCCCTATCCGGGTAAGAAGCGCATGGGCGTTGTCCGCTCGGAAGCCATAGTGGGTCCGCTGCCAAAAATCCGTCGAACCGGATGTTATCATCGTAAGCGAACCATTCTGAAACGTATGTTTCGGTTCATTGCTCCACAAAAACGGTTGATTATCAATGATCATCTTTGTCTTCTCCTCATGAAGTGTATCAAACTCTCTGCACTATCGGCTATACTCAGGCAATGAGAACCTATTTCACTTATGGACGAACCGAGCTTGACCATCTGAAAAGAAACGATCCCCGCCTTGGTCGGGCGATCGATCGCATCGGAATGATCCATCGGACTGTTGAATCGGATTTCTTCACCGCAATCACCCGTTCAATCATCGGCCAGCAGATTTCCACCAAAGCGCAAAACACGATCTTTGAGCGATTGAACGGCTTGGTGGGTCTGGTTACACCCGAAACGATCGTCAGTCATTCTCTTGAAGAGCTTCAAAGCATAGGAATCAGCTTTCGAAAGGCGGAATACATTCAAGGAATTGCAGACAAAATGACATCGGGTGAACTGAAACCCGAGTTGTTTGAATCGATGAGCGACAGCGAAACAATCAAAGAGCTTGTCTCTCTCAAAGGAGTCGGCGTCTGGACTGCCGAGATGATGCTCATTTTTTGTCTGCAGCGACCGGACGTCGTCAGCTACGGAGACTTGGGAATCCTTCGGGGAATGAACATCCTCTATGGCTTGGAGAAGATTTCCAAGGAGGAATTTGATGTGATTCGAGCTCGATATACTCCCTATGGTTCAGTCGCGTCGCTCTACCTCTGGGCGATCGCCGGAGGGGCATTGTCTCCACAAGCCTGAACAGATTACAACCAGCGAATCTCAAATACTTCTGTACTTTCTTTCTGCTCTAAGGTTTCCCTTGCCCTTGACGAAGGCTCTTCCATCACAGATGCTCAGGGTATGGAACAAGCGTTTATTGATTTGAATCTGTCTTCGGATCTTCAACGGATGGTGAAGCATCTGTCCAATCGGATTGGAGACGATCCTCAGCATCGATTGCTGATCGATGAATTGAAGAGCGCGATCATCGAACGTGACCAGAACCGGGTAGGGCTGCTGCTCAATCAGGGGCTCACCGAGTTCGGGGTGCTCTATCCTCTTGTCGCGATCGTCCGAGTGTGGGAAACGATCGGTACGGTATTTCATACGCTTGGTCTTGACGATGAAACACGCCTGACGACGTTGAACGACATCAATCTCTGGATCGCTCACCATGCCGACTCGAACAACGGGGAACGCGGCCTTTCGCGCGTGTTCTGGGTCAACCGGCTGCTTACCGCCCGCATCGTTCAGTTCGGACGCCTTCAATTCGAAGAACGCCTCTTTCCCTACCCTGCTGTCGTGTATCAGGACTTTGGGCTTGATTTCATCGCGTTGAGCAATGGCGGCTTAGCCCTCGACCGGGATGGCTACCCCACCAAGGATGAGAATCGGATCATTCGAACCACCATGGGTCGAGAATCGATCGATCTTGTCAGCGGATCGATCGGTGAAGAACGGATCGACGCTTCCCCGTTGACCAAGGTTCTGGATGAGCAATCCCGGATCCTCTTTATCCATATTCCCGCCTCAGGGCCGCTTGAACCTCGATTGGTGGAAGAAGCGCTCGGGAAGGCCGAGGCGTTTTTCGGAAAGGAACGGGTATACGTCTGCACCTCCTGGCTGCTGGATCCCGCCCTTGAGAAGGTAGTGGATGCCGGGAGCAACATCAGGTCATTCAACCGGCGCTTTTCGAAGCTGCCCGTCTTCTTCGAATATCCCCAGCTCTTCGAGCGGGTCTTCTTCTGTAATGACGAAGCATCGGTTCTGTCCGCTGATGCGACGACAAGTCTGCAGAAGAACGTGCAAAAAGCGCTTCAAAATGGAGTCGTATTTCGGACGATGGGCGGATTCTTCCTCCGCTGACCTTGCATAAAAGAGGGCTAGTTGGTACTACACAAGCATGGAAACCCCGCTGTACGGTCTTGTCGACTCTCACTTCCATCTCTTGGCGATCCGAGAAAAAGGGATCGAACCTTCCCCGTTGCTTGCCACGATGAACGAGCTTGGGTATCGGGGAATCGATATCGGTCTCGGCGGAAATGATCTGAAAGAACGCATTGAACTGGTCGGAACATATTCTGATATATATTTCGCCGCCGGTCTCGGACCGTGGGCGGCAGCTTGGGAAGACTGGAAGATCAAAGAGGCTCTTCACCTTCTGTATTCCGATCTTTCCCGGCATCCCGTGCTTGCGGTAGGAGAAATCGGGCTCGACAATTACTGGAAGTATGGGACCAGGGAACGCCAGGAGGCGATCTTCCTCGCCCAAGCCGATCTGGGGAAACCGATCATCATCCATAACCGCGAAGCGGATGAACAGTTCATCGGATTGCTAAGTCAACATTCCTTTCCTCGAGGGGGAATCTTTCACTGTTTCAGCGGATCGGAAGAGCTCGCCTTGTTGGCCCTGGAAAAGGGGTTTTACCTCTCCTTCGCCGGAAGTCTCACCTACAAAGGCAGCCAGCCGCTCATCGCCCTTATGAAGCGAATGCCGAAGGAACGCCTTCTTCTGGAAACCGACAGCCCGTACCTCGCCCCGATTCCCAAGCGGGGGAAGAAGAATATCCCCCTCTATATCGAGCATCTCTATCGCTTTGTCGCAAACAAGTTGGAGCTTCCCGTTGAAACCCTCATCCGGCTTGTATCCTCTAATTTCCAACGGTTCGTCGACGAGGCCAAGGTTGACCGTTTTTAAGCGATTCGATACGATAATCGTTGACTGAATCAGATCGGATAAGGAGTGATTTTATGATATCCTACAAGGACCTCGGATTAGTGAATTCCAAGAAAATGTTCGCCAAGGCGATTAAAGGCGGGTACGCCGTTCCCGCATATAACTTCAACAACTTGGAACAACTGCAAGCGATCATCCAAGCATGTGTAGCAACGAAGAGTCCCGTCATTCTGCAAGTTTCCAAAGGCGCTCGTGACTATGCAAACATCAACTTGTTGCGCAACATGGCCCGCGGTGCCGGAGAGTATGCACGAGAACTCGGTTGTGATATCCCAATCGTTTTGCACTTGGACCACGGCGATAGTTTTGAAACCTGTAAAGATTGCATCGACAACGGATTTTCCTCCGTCATGATCGACGGTTCCCACCTGCCCTACGAAGAGAACGTCGCTCTGACGAAGAAGGTCGTCGACTACGCCCATAAGTTCGACGTAACCGTCGAAGGCGAACTCGGCGTTCTTGCCGGAATCGAAGATGAGGTTTCTCACGAGAAATCCAACTACACCAAACCGGAAGAAGTCGTCGATTTCGTTTCCCGAACCGGTGTCGATTCACTGGCAATCTCCATCGGAACGAGCCATGGAGCGAACAAATTCAATCCTGCTCACTGTACCGTCAACGAAGAGGGAATTCTCATACCTCCCCCGCTCCGCTTCGATATCCTTGAAGAGATTGAAAGACGGCTTCCCGGGTTCCCGATTGTTCTGCACGGCTCTTCCTCCGTTCCACAGGAGTACGTGAAGAAAATCAACAAATATGGCGGTAAACTGAAAGACTCCGTCGGAATCCCCGAAGAACAGCTCCGCAGAGCAGCCAAGAGCTCGGTCTGCAAGATCAACATCGACAGCGATGGCCGCTTGGCGATGACGGCGATGGTTCGTGAAGTGCTTCACAACAAACCGGCCGAATTCGATCCGCGCAAATATCTCGGACCGGCCCGCGAGGAGCTGAAGAAAATGTATATGCACAAGAACACCAACGTTCTTGGCTCCGCCAACCAAGCATAGCGCAATAATCGATGGCTGCCTTCGGGCGGCCATCTTCTTTTTCCATATTCCAGCTTTGACACACCGTAAGAGGCTATGGTATAGTAATTTCGGTCGCCTATGAGGGCGCAGAAGTATATTGCTGCAGAGTGGTTTTTAACGCCTAAATCACAAGGAGAACATTTGGCTACAAGAGATTTGAGGGTCAACAGGCAGATTCGTGCCAGAGAAGTACTTGTCATCGATGAGAATGGCAATCAAAAAGGCATTATGAGCAGTTTTGATGCGATCGAGCTCGCCGAACAAGCAGGGCTCGATTTAGTTGAGGTTTCCCCCAACGCC
>ENA-UPXM01005387-UPXM01005387.1-activated-sludge-metagenome-genome-assembly--contig:-NODE-5387-length-12475-cov-9.369485_pt1 | contig 12475 bp, 15 predicted proteins | sample MGYA00238178_ERZ772708 | MGnify/ENA primary metagenome ERZ772708 (study PRJEB29002, sample SAMN05720212) | activated sludge metagenome | isolation source: anaerobic digester from wastewater... | reverse complement strand
GAACCTACTTGTATAGGGTGTCCAAATGTACCATCACTAAATGCAATACTGTCTGTTGTATCTATTGTGGTAGCAGTTGTTCCTTGTGATTTCCAGTCTTGCGTTAATGCCATTTTTGTATCTTAAATAAACTTAATAATCTAATATCAACCACGCACTGTTTGCACCGTCCGTAGTTACATCAGCTGTTACCTTGATTGTTTCAAAAGTATCCTTCGGGTCCATTGTAAGAAATCCGCAGCTATTGGTGTTTAGGACTAAACTTGAAACCCTTGTTTCTGTCTGAGTATTTGTATTGCTTACATTACTTATCCATTTGTTATATGCCGTTTCATTTCCTTCCACTCCAACCACTGCCGAAAAAGTCGTACTCCCAGCTGTATGATTTGCTCTCTTACAAAAGAGAACCACCTTCTTAGCGCCAAGTATGTTTATAGCACCAGATGTTTTGTCTGCAGTCTCTCCCTCAAATAGTTTTATTACTCTTCTCATTTTATTGTCCTATATCAAATTAGGAATAGGCTGCTGCTCTATACACAACGTATGATATCTGTGCATCATTACTTGTATTTGCTGCGCTTAAGGTTACTGTGATTGTGTTTGTTGTAGGAACAACTTTTGCTATATAGGCCGCTTCCGTTGGATTAACCAAGAAAGAAGCCATAACAATATCTGTTGAAGCAACACCAGTAACCGTAGTTGCTAAGGAAGCACCACCGCCACTCCAAGTTATTGTACCTGCATACTTTACAACGTGGGAAGGGGTTATTTCTGCTGATAATTTATCCAGTGTAACATTTCCATCTTTAATTTTAGCAGTTTCTACTGCATCGGTTGCCAATTTAGCAGCAGTAACGTTTCCATCTTTAATTTTAGCAGTTTCTACTGCATCGGTTGCCAATTTAGCAGCAGTAACGTTTCCATCTTTAATTTTAGCAGTTTCTACTGCATCTGCTGCTAGTGCAGCCTCTGCAACTCCGCCTTCGCTAGCCACTAAAGGAACACCATTTACCTTAATTCCTCCACAATCTATAACCTGTTTTGTATGAAATCTATCACTCATTTTATTAATTCTAAAATATTAACTAATTTGTTTTCCTCCATTTACCCGTGGAGTCAACTTAGTTCTTCGGGTTTGGCGGAGTTATACTCCTCCGCCATGAGTTATCCTTAATTACGAACTATATGTTGAGCCATCACCAAGTGAACCTACGATTCCGTACCAGCCCGAAATACCGTATGCGTATACGTCTGCTACCTTAGCATACATAACGTCAGTATCTTCATCTTCCCATGCTTTAACTTCAAAGTTCTGAAGCTGTTTAAACTTCAAGAGCTTCTTAGCAAATGATGGGTCAATTAAGAAGTATCTCTTGTCATAAGTTACCCTGTTAGTAGAAGTTGTTTCACCTCTATTGTAGGCAAATCTCCATGAGATATATGGGTTAACCAACACGTCTACATTCCTACCTTTGAAGTAGTTTACTGATTCGTCTACACTTCCAGGAATCTTATCACACTCTGCTATCTGTAATGCTACCTCCCTATTATAAGGAGTTACCATTAACATAAGCTTACTCTCTAGTCCGATGTTAAGAGGAATACCCTTGTTGGAGAATACCTCATACATAACATCTTCTAAATCCTTTAATGCATCATAAGAAAGAGCATCCTGAACACCGTCCAAGAATGTGTTTCTCTGAGCTGCTCCACCATCCTTTCTAGGATGCTGAACAGATATAAGTGGCATTCCGTCTCCGTATGTCACTGTAGAGTCAAATGCTTTTCTAAATACTGAGAAGGCATTTATATCTCTACCCTGAGCTGCTTTTCTAGCAAGCTCTCTTGACATTTCCTCAGCCTGAGCGATACTATACTGGTCTACTTTGTTAAGTAAACTAGAAATAGCCATCTTTCTCTTATAGGTGTTAAGCTCATATCTCCATGTGTACCCTATTAAGAGTTCATCTTCTGGAGATGATGCTGACTCACCTACTAGCTCTGGATAGTCAATCCCAGACCAACTCGAATCATCCTCGTAAAGTCTGTTTGTGGTTTCAACAGAGAAAACCTTATTTAACAATGTTTTAATCATTGCTGAATCTGCTTCCTCCTGAATCCAAACCTCTACTCCTGGTGCGGTTAGTTCTGGATATTTTCCTGTTATCATAGCCATTGCTATCTAAAAATCAAAATTAATTATTAAGCTTTTAAAGCTCCGTTAATTTGGTTTAAGCCAACTTAACATCTACAAAATTACCCTTTCCAGGCTGTCCTGCTATTACAAACTGTGTACTAGTACCACCAGTAGTGCTCTCACCAAGCTTTCTTGGGTCTGTGGTTAATACACTGACTTTGTAACCAAACAAATTAGAACCAGTTGTGGTTCCTAATGTTGCATCCATCTCTGCCCTTATAGTATCCTTAGGCAATATAGGCTCTACTAGAGCCTGTACCTTCTTGTCGGTTAAGTTATCAGCAGATGCGGTATATGATACCCCATCAACTAATGTACCGTCAAACTGACCAGAAAGAGCATTTTCTAAAGGTGTGCTACCTCCGTCTGCGACAAACCCCATACATATTCCATAAATAGGGTCGTTCACTGCGTCAGCACTCTCAACACCTCCAGGGACCACCTTAACAATACCACCTTTATAAACGGTTGCACTGTTTATGATAGGCCACTTCTCTAATGGTCTGCTAGATGCACCATCTGCATATTTTATAATTTCCATTATATACAAATGTGTTAAATTATCTATTTCTTTGTGCCAATCTCTCGGCGTATTTTCTTCTTAACTCATTGACTGCTTCTCCTTTGAGTCCCTTTCTCTGGGCTTCTGCTTGGATGAATGCCTCATCTCTGGGCGGAAGCTTTATTGTCTCTTCAGACCTAGCACTTCCACCAGCAATTCCTCGGCTTATTCCACCAACCATAGTGTCCCGGACCCCCTCGTTATAGCCCTCGTCTATGAGTGATTCAGGTTCTAAAAGTCTCTTTCTTGCAACTGCCAAAGCCTCAGCAGGTTTGTAGCCAAACTCTTGGTCTAACATTGCCGCCGTTGCTCTTATAGATTCCTGTACTAGTGGAGGAAGTTTTTTATTCTCCTCTCTACTAAAGAATTCTCTAGTTGCATTAGCCTGTTCTTCCCATCTCTCTCTTTCTTGAGAGTCCAGTCTGTTCATCCATGCCTGCCTGACAGGGTCTTCCTGTCTAGGTATCTGGTCCAAGGATGGAGCTGGCGTACTGCCGGTTTGCTCTGTTACCGCATTATTGTTCTCGTTAAGAAGCTTAGAAGGTGCTATCTGAGTATCATAGATATTCATATAGTACTCCTTTTCCTGCGGAGAGAGCCCTTGCTCATTGATAAACTCCTCATAAGTTTCCCTCGTTTTAGTGATTTGAGCTAAAAGCCTTTGCTGATGTTCCTCAGCTAATTGTTTGTACCTTTCAGCCTCCTCCTTTAAACGAGCTGCTTCCTTGGAGCTATCACTGTACCTTTTCTTCCAGTCTACGTTTTCGACTTCTTGAGATAAATTAGCATTTTCCTCGTTACCACTCTCAAGTGTGGAGGAGGACTCTGTAGTGGCCTCTGGAGTTACTGTTTGTTCAACAGAGTCCATGGCCTGCTTTTCTACTTCTGCCATTTTAATTTGTTAAAGAATTTAATTGTCCATAAGGGCTATTGTCACCGTCCGTACTCGCGAGTTTACGGCCAGTACAATAGCCTTTATGGTTACTATAGTATTATACTACAGGTCCATGTTAATTGTCAAGCCCCTCTCTTATTTTTTCTACTTCTTGTATAAACCAAAGTAGAGCACCAGTACCAAATTTAAGCTTGTTTGCAAGAGCTAACATCTTATCTTTATCTTCTGCTGGCGCTATCATTATCTCTCTTTCTGTCTCTAACACAAATGTGTTTACCATATCTTTTACTAATGGCCACCCTTCGGTCTTTGCCATCTCTGCAACCTTCCTTCTATTCTCTTTTATTTCCTCTTTAGTATATTTTTCCATTACTGGTTTATTAAAAATTTAAATTACATTACCATTCCACTTGAAATCTGTCCAGTCATATCGGCCTGGGAAAGGTTATTTGGAACTGGCATACCACTTCCTGTTGGGTTAGGAAGTCCTCCCTCTCCATTTACTGTTGGAATTCCGGGCTGTCCAGTGACTGGCATTTGTGTTTGTGGCTGTACTGGCATTCCAATATTTGGTTGTTCCTGCGCCACCATCTGTTGATTAACCTGTGTTATTGCATCTGATTCTGAAATAGCAGCATCAGCAGCCTGGTCTGCATAAAGGTTATCTATTCTCAAATGCTCTGTTAAGACTTTTCTATATTTCTCTACCGAATCTGCCAACATTAATATCTGTGGGTCTTGTGTCTCTTTCATCATAGCAAACTCAGGCTGAGATACAGCGTCATTAACCCTCTTCAACTCCATTGCGTGTGTATATCTATGTGCTACTGGCTCTCCTGGCCTTCCAGGGACTATAATACCCTTCTGCATTTCTTCCTGTTGCTTCATAGCCTGCCTTACCTCCTCTATCTTATCCTCATCATCGTCTATTAAGAGGTCCTGGTCAGACATACCCATTTCTTTTAAGTACCACTTTGTAAGTTTTCTAATATCTATAACTGGGGTTATACCATCTTTTCTCATAACTCCCCTTTCTCCTGCTAATTGTACAAGCTGTGGCAAAATCTCTTCCGCCTTTCTCATCTTAAATGCCTGAGATATAGGTGATACAAAGTCTGGATTTATATAAACCCTAGGCTCCCCTTCCCATTTAAACATCTCCTTTTCAAGGGGAATTATCTTTGCACCCTTTATTTCTCGTGTGTTATAGTTTCCATTCTTGTCTTTATAAAGCTCCATGTCCTCAAGCCTCAGTTCTCTCATTTGTTTCTTATCAAACTCCAGAGAGGCTTTCTTACTTGGCTTGCTATAAAACTGAGAAACCCTGCTTATAAGTAATCTTCCCCAATCAGTCATTCCAAACATAAGGTTGTCAGCATACATATTCACCATGTCGGAAATATTCTCCTTCATACTCAGTGTGTTTGTTGCTGGGGTTGAAGACATTGGTAGTACCATTCCCTGAGGGTTAACACCAGTATTCATAATAGCTTCGTCCTTTAGCTCTTCACTTATTCTAAACGAATCAAATGGAATACTTGGCAAATCTAGTGGTCTAACCTGACTTACATCACCAACCTTAATAAGCATATTAGGTTCCATCCTATCCCACTGGTCATCAACATCTCCAAAGATAGTTGCACCAACAAATGTAGGCGGATTAGTAGCAAACTTAATTCTGTTCAATCTTGCATTTCTAATTGCAGAATCCTCAGCAGCCAACTGAATTGTTACATCTCCAGCACTCATTCCATAGAAACTCCCAGGATGTCTTATAAAGTGAAATGCTACAAAAGGAATTTGTTTATCTATATAAGGAATGGGTCCTTCTTTTAGAAGTATATCTTCATAAATAATAACCTCCGAATCTGTCTCTACATTGTAATAGTATATAAGCTCTCCATAACCCTTTTCTGCATCTCTAGGAGGCCTGAAGAATGGGCTACTGAAACTCTCTGTATTTCCAACATTATCAATTTTATCTAGGTTCTTTATACTAGCATCTCCCTGGAACATTAGTTTTACCTGCGCAGGGGTTACGTATAAAATTCCAGCGGCATCAGTTGCGGCATGACTAGTGCCATGTAAATACTGGGCGTTAGGGTCTATATAAAAATCCCTTATATCCCAAGGAACAAAGTCTATGTCTTCAAAGTCTACTATAACTTTCTTCTCAAACTGGGGTTCTGGTATTAATCCGTTCTTTAAATCCTTCCTTTTAATATCTATATCCTTTGGAAACATTACCTCCCTTGTCCTAATCGTATACGGAATGTACGCTATGGAAGTTCCAAATATTTTAGCCCTCTTAGAAGTGTCTAGAAACTTATATCTTACATCTGTATTCCTTCTAAGGTAATCGTCTATCATGTATTTATAAACAAGTGCCCTACCCTTCTTTTCATCCTCTTCATTTCTAGCTTCGACCAGGAAGCTTATTCCCTGCCTTCTCTCTTTTGCATCTAAGAACGCTATTGTCCTATAGGAAATACTGGATTTAAGATTACTCTCCCAGTTATCCGTATCGTCATATTCAGCCCACATGAGGTAATCCTTTTCCATTAAATCCCAGTGCTTATCCCAACTTCTAGAACCATCAAAATTTACAAGATTACAAGAGTTCTGCCTAGCATTGTACATCTGTTGTATTCTGTTCTTTACCTTTCCAACAATCTTCCACTCGTACTTATTAGACCAAATCTTGTAATTACTTACATAATCTTCAGCTGGTCCATCTAGGTAGCTCTCTAAAGTAATAGCTTTTGACTTACTCATGTTTTTATATGTTTAACTCAATCTTATATTCTACACTTTTTTCTCCTCAGTGTCAAGTGTTTCGTCTAAAATCACTGGTTTATAGTGGTGAGTGACTTGAATTGACTCAATCTCTCCATTAATTACCTTGATAACCACCTCTCCGAACTTTAATTTTTCAAATATTCTGTCGAGGTCCTGAAGTTTTACAGAACTAGGGAACGACGATTCCCCTAGTTCTATTACTTCATATACGACTTCGTTAAGCTTTGGCTTCTTCATCTTTAACCTCCTTTTTATCTTTTCTTGATTCTCTCTCTTTAAGAATCTTTTCATCCTCTTCGTTTTCTGGAATATACTCCTCAGCAACTAACCTATGAACATAACTCTCTTTCTTTCCAATAGTTCTCCCTTCACTATCCTTTATCCTCGTATACTTCTTATTAAAGACACCTTTTAGATATTCCCACTGGGGCTCTGTAACATCTGCAAACATTGTTGCCCTTTTAAGAGAATCTTTGGTCTCTTCGTAAGGAGGAAGTACTACCATAATTCCAGCAGCCTTCTTAACCTCCTGTTCTCTAGCAATATCCTTTTCATTTAACAGGTCATTAGTTGCAAAAGCGTCTGCTTGTTCTTGTGTCCAATATTCCCTAGGAATATAAAACTTAATTGTTAATTTATTTCTAAGCTCGTCTAAGATTTGTTTCTTAGGTTTTGGCTCCAGGGTCTCTTGTGTCTTCATTACAGACCTTCCCCTGTTAATTACTTCTACCTCTTTAGAGGTAAACTTGTTCCATCCTATCTGGAACTTTGCTGTAGCTTCCCTTAGCTTGTCTTCTGGAGCCTCATCCAGATTCGTTATATGACACTCTAGGGCTAGCCGATTGTTCTTTATACGAACTTTCATATAAATATAAATAATAATTTAAATACGTTAATAACCCGTAATCGGGTTTCTTACACGTCTAGTATGTTTAACGACATACTGGTCTCCCACAGGGCTGTGATATTGAATCACATATCTGAGGGCGTCCATTGCATCGTCAAATATTTTTCTAGGAGCGTCTTTTCTTTTGTTAGCAAGCCTCATCATTTCATCTACCTCAATAGCACTATCGTCGTAACCATACCAAGAATAGTTTTCAAATTCCCTTATAGTATTTACACAGTTTCTGCATACAAACAATTTTGGCCTGTTTGTGATTGGGTCTATTTGCAATCTCTTTCTAACCGCACTTATTCCTTCGTCTACACTATCAGAACCTTTTAGTGTTGGGGTTATATAATAACCTTTAGATGCATAGTCTAATATTGTTTGCTTAGCCTGACTATCACCTATCCTCTTTACTCTCTTTCTTATTAGTGGCATTGTCCACTTATCCTCCTTTGCAACAAGTGCACTTATATGCCTGTCTGTTGTCCACTCACTTTCATAATGTTCATCTACCACGTAGGCCGCATCTGAAACATGGTCAAACATAACAAAAACAGCAGCTGTCGGGTGAGACGCACCAAAGTCTATACCAATCTCAAGCGTCCACCTACTTGGAATATTCTTTGGTTCTATTGGGTCTATTACATGAATATCTCTACTAAATTCTTTATATACCAAACCACTTCTCTTTTTAAACTCCGCCTCATACTCCTGAGAATATAAGTCCTCCCCAATTTCCCTTCTTGCTGCCTCAAGCTCTTTCTCTGTAATATAGGGGTTTACTCTTGTTGGCATCTTCCAGCATTCCCAGCCTTCATCTCTATGAGACTGCGCATAATCATATAATTCAAAGAAGTGATTATATCCACGAGGAGTGCTTATAAAAATTGCCCACCCCTGTTTATCAGACAATGCAGGTCTAATAGCCTCTTTCCAAACAGGGGCCACTCCATAAGCATCCATCGCATACTCATCTAATACAACCCCGTCTAATCCACTTCCTAAAAGACTATCTGGCTCTTGTGCTCCTTTAAGCTCTATAACTGCATGATTAGGTAGTTCTATTATTAGATTATTCTGCTCTATCCTACACTTGTCCTGCCACCATTTAGGAAAAAGCCTAATCCTAGACATTAATAATCTCCATGCAATATTCTTTGCCTGCCTATAAGTAGGGGCAACATACCAATATAAACCGTTGGGGTTCTTTAACGCCTCCGATAAAAGAATTATTATGGAAAGAAAAGTTTTACCTCCTCTCCTCCCACAGACTATTACTTTAAACCTAGCATTAGATTTTAAAATCTCCTCCTGCCCTGGATGGGGAGCCTCTGTTACCTTTCCGTTTTTATGTACTGTGTGCCATAGGTTTACATTAATTGCCATTTCTACCCTCCTCTACAGAAAGCCCACCATTAACAATAATCTGCATGTCTGGTGTGGCGGCTTCAACCATTTTATCTACTAACGCCAACTTGGAAATATATTGCATCCACTGCAACTGTAACTGTTTTATCTTAATCTTGTCTCCTATCGTTTTCGCCTTTTCAAACAGATACTCACAATTTCTTACCTCTTCCCATGCTTTTTTAATCTGAGTAACTCTCTGAGAAGAGGCAAACTCATAAACGTCCTTAGTTTCCTCTAACCACTTCTTGGTTATTTTATCAACCAAATAACTAATAGACTTATTTCCAACACTCTTTAATCCTAACCAATCCCTTATCTGATTTGTTTCCATCAAACCCATCATCATGGCTGATTCAACTAAACCCTCTAGTATTCTGTCTCTTTCTCCTTTTGGTAATTCTGCCAATACAATGGCACGTACTGGTGCTTCGGCTTCGGCCAAGTGGCCAACTTCAATTGTAGCATCTGGTTTTAATGTCTTTCCCATTGTTGTATATATTATACCATACTAGACTTATAGTTGTCAAGGGGCAACTTATAGTGATTTATACTTGACAAATTTTAAGGCGTGTGGTATACTATACTACAATTAAATTTAGCGAAATTTCATTATAAACAAAACAGTTAAAAATTTAGCGCATTTATAATATTTAGATAGTCTTGCGGGCGGGTAGGTTTCGCTAAATTCCTACCCCCCTACAAGACTAAAGGAGAAAAATATGATTACAATAAAAAATAGAACTCAGGAGAACTTTACCACCGTTCCAAACTCTCTCATAAACGACGAAAGGCTCAGCTGGAAGGCTAAGGGAATATTAATTTATCTTATGAGTAAGCCTAATGACTGGGTTGTTAGGGAAAGCGACCTAATAAAAAAAGCTAAGGAAAGTAAAACAGCTTATAGAAGTGGATGTAAGGAACTTGAAGATTTGGGTTATTTAAAAGTATCTCAAAAAAGAAGTGAGGATGGTACATTCTCAAATAGTGTTGTCACAATAGACTTATTGCCGATGTCTGAAAACCTGACGTCGGAGAATCTGACGTCGGAAAATCAGACACATAGTAATACTGATAATACTAAGACTAATAGTACTAATATATCTAAAGATATAGGGAATATTTCCCTTAAAGAGAAAAATAATAACTACGGTAATAAGGAATTACTTATATTAAAGGATATACTTATTAGAAAGTATCCTGTAGAGATAATAGGTATAACAAATACCCGCGAGTTGCAGAACTTAAAGCAAGTATGTTCCCCAAGAAAAGGGAGAGACGAATGGATGAACCCCTACTGGAGAGATAACTTTGAGAAGTTTCTTAAAGAGTATCTTTCAATAACGGACCAGAAGTACTTAGTTCGTTCAGTTAAAAAGTTAAAGGATAGGGTCAAAGATTGGAGAGAGAGGGGAGGAGTTTCTAAAGAGTTAGAAGAGGTCAAGAGACCTAAACTGTAATTAAATTAATCTTATATTTATATGAAAAAAGATAGATTGTTCCTAGTTAGCCTTATAAAGAGTGGTTACAAAGAAAAGTTTTATCCGCTCTTAAAGGAAGAAATGTTTAGTGACGAGGTTGATAAAAAAATAATAAGAGCCATTAAAGATGGATATAAATTTGATGCTAACAACCTAGACGGATTTAGGAAAGTTGCAGGCATAGGCTTTTCCGATATTGTTCAACTAGCAACGGATATTGGCAATGTAGGAGATTGGGTTTGGGAAGAAGACGTGTTAAACTTTGTAAAAGAATATAACACTAAGAAGGCGAAAGAATACTATAGGTCTGGAGAAATAGAAAAGGCTGTAGAATACCTCAATGGGGGTGCGCCTGTTCAAACAGATGTTATAGGGGATTATCATAAACACCTAGTTGAAACACGAAAGCTAGCAGACCTTGGTTTATTGGGTGTTCCAACGGGAATTAGTAAAATAGACGAGGCTACGTCTGGGTTTAGACCGGGTAAGATATGGGTTATTGGTGGTTATAATGCTTATGGAAAAACGTATTTCATGACAAACATGATTAACAGGGTGTTGTCGCTTGGTAAAAAAGCGTGTGTAATTACCCTAGAAATGTCTAAGGAAGATATTATCGATAGGCTATTAAGTGAGAGGCTCGGAATTGGAGTTTATGAACTAGCAAAGACCGTTAACAAAGAGGCCGTAGACGAAGAACTAAAGAGGATAGAATCATATATAGACTCTGGAAAATTTGTAATCATAGATTCTATATATGACATAGACGAAATTAAAACTAAGCTTAGAGTAGTAAATGCAAATGGAAAAATAGATGTTCTATTCATAGATTTTGTTCAGCTTATAACAGACAAAGAAAGCAAGAGTAGTTACGAAGCCCTTAAGAATATTACAACGGCCCTACAGGCCCTTACAAAGGAACTGGGGTGCTGTACAATGCTACTCTCTCAAATTAGTAACGAGGCACAGAAAGAGGGGACTAACTCTATTTATGGGTTTAAAGGAGCCGGAGAAATAGGGCAAATAGCCGATGTAGCTATTAGGATAGTACGTAAGAAGAACGACGATGGAGAAATGACTGATGATTATATCTTGGATGTAGTAAAAAATCGTACTGGAAGAAGTGGAATAGTAGAATGTAAGATATCTTTTCCTAGTGGAAAGATTACAGAAGTACTTTCTCAAGAAGACAAAGACGAGAGTGTTAAAAAATATGAAGCTCTTGAGAGTCTTTTTGGCCTATAGTTAAAAGGGTCTTGACATTTTACTATACATATGCTAAAATATAATAATTAAATTAATCGGAGAATCTTATGAAGAATCTCGAAAAACTAAAAAAGAGTGAGTTGATAAGGAAAATTGCCGAGTTGGAATTTGGGAATGCCACCCTTCGGGCCGAAGTAACCGTTTTAAGGGAGACACTTAGAAAACTCAAGGCAATTAATAATATATAATTTAAGATATGCATAGCCATGAAAATATCAAATAAATTTAATTTAGGAGACATAGTATACTACCCAGCAGCAGACCTTAGAATGAGTAGGCTTATAAAAGCACCTGTCACTGGAATAGTAGTTACTATATTAGATGGAAAAGAAACTGTTATATATCAGACAGGACAGTCTTATGGGGTTTCCGAAGAGGACATGTTTAAGACTGCAAAGCCAGCAAAGAGGAGATTGATTAAGATACTCCAGGAAAAGAAGAAGGAAATAGCTAAAGACATAGAGAAAACAATTAAGAAGGTAGATGCCACTAAGACAGAAGAGTTGGTTTATGATTTAACTGAGAAAGAAGAAGTACAAAATAAAGATGAAGAACAAAAGACAGAGGAAACCACAACTGAATAATGATTGGCTGGACTCTGCCTATCTGCTCGGGTTTGAAAAGTTTTTATTAAGCAAAACGCTCCTTAAGAATTTGCCCATATTTAGAAGCTGGAGACTAAAGAGGGCATACGATAAATGGAATAGGGAACAGTAGTTCCCCGTTCCAGCGAGAGGTTTAGGGGTCTAGACGTGCTCCGTCGTAGGCAAGCTACCTTTACGGGTAATTTCATAGCGACGTTAAATGGCAAAAGCCCTAGCCAAAGAGATTAGCCCTTATATTGCTGACTCACGGAAAGCACTTAAACCTCTCACTTGAGCGCAACCGGGGATGATGGGTAAGACGTTGTAGGAGAATATCTTACACGTTAACGTAGGTTCGATTCCTACCATCTCCAGAATAAATTTAGATTATT
>ENA-UPXM01005381-UPXM01005381.1-activated-sludge-metagenome-genome-assembly--contig:-NODE-5381-length-12481-cov-6.335667_pt1 | contig 12481 bp, 8 predicted proteins | sample MGYA00238178_ERZ772708 | MGnify/ENA primary metagenome ERZ772708 (study PRJEB29002, sample SAMN05720212) | activated sludge metagenome | isolation source: anaerobic digester from wastewater... | reverse complement strand
ACAGCGGCGCCATCAGTCATCCTGTCAGTAATGTGATCATGGGGCGCAAGATCATCCCGCTCGGCACACTGCAGCTTACAGATATGGAAAAGAACGCCTCCCGCGGGATAATCACCCGCAACTTCAAGGAGACGGTCCCCGGTTCACTGCTGATGCCCTATCGTGATGTCCGCCGCGAGGTGACGCTCAAGAAGGCCTCCCGCGAACTGAAGGGCTATATCATCGAGAGCAACAGCGGCATGCAGGTGCTGGCTGCCGGAGATATCGTCTATATCGACCTGGGCAGCCTGCATGGTGCGGAAGCGGGTAACATGCTCTACATTGTCCGTGACGTCAAGGTGGACAGCAAGAATGCTGTCGGTCGTGTTGGTCGTTTACCTCAGGAACTGCTGGGGGCTTTGGTGATTCTGGAAACCGGCAAGAAGACCGCCACAGCCCTGATCGTCAAGAGCATCGATGCGATCTACAAGGGTGATAAACTGATCAGCCAGACCAGGTGATACAGATTGATGTCTAAAAACTGACCGGCCCCGTGGGCCGGTTTTTTTTTGACAGGCAAGATGGTCATGACCAGGGGAGGGGCCTTGAAGCTGTTTGAGGATGGGAACGAGGAATACTACTGGATCGGCCTCAAGTCGGTTGCCGGGGTGGGCAACGTAACCTTTCGGCGCCTGCTGGAACGTTTTAATACCCCCGGTGCGGCGCTGAAGGCCTCTGCGGAGGAATTGCTTGCAGTCAGGGGTGTGACACAAGGCGTGGTGGACGGCATCCGCAGTCAGGCCTGGCAGTGCTTCAGCGAGGAAGAATGCCGCCGGATTGCCGCCAAACATGTGCGTCTGGTGACATTTGTTTCAGAGGAATACCCCAAATCCTTGTTTGAGATCCCTGATCCGCCACCGATGCTGTATGTGCGCGGCCGGCTTGCTCAGGGGGCGCCGGCGGTAGCTATTGTGGGATCGCGGCGCGCCACCCACTATGGCATCACGACCACCGGCCAGTTGGCCGAGTCGCTTGCCCGGCATGGCGTCAACGTTGTTTCGGGCATGGCGCGCGGCATAGATACGGCGGCCCACAAGGGAGCATTGCTTGCGGGCGGCACGACAACCGCGGTGCTGGGGTGCGGCATCGACCGGGTTTATCCGCCGGAGAATCGCCAACTGTTCGAAGATACCGCCCAAAGCGGCTGCCTGGTCAGCGAATTTCCGCTGGGCACGCTGCCGCTGGCGGAGAATTTTCCGCGCCGCAACCGCATCATCAGCGGGCTTTCTCGGGGGGTGCTGGTGGTGGAGGCGGCTGAAAACAGCGGTTCACTGATAACCGCCCAGTTTGCCCTGGAGCATGGCCGTGACGTATTTGCCGTGCCGGGCAATATCTGCTTTGCCACCAGTCGGGGCAGTAACCGGCTGATCAAGCAGGGTGCCAAGCTGGTCGACTGTGTGGAGGACATCCTGGAGGAACTGCCGGGATGCCGGGACTGTTCCGCTACGGAAAAAAACGGAGCAGGCAGGGGCAATTTCGGGCTCACACCCAGAGAGGCCGGCATCTATGAGTTATTGGCCCAGGCCCCCTTGCATGTGGATGATCTGATCATCCAATCTGAATTGACAGCCGCTGAGGTTTCCTCTATGTTACTTCACCTTGAACTGAAAGGGGCTGTTACCGCGCTTCCCGGCGGCCATTACATGGTCAGTCAATAGCCCAGGCTTCTCAACTTGAATCTGTGACGCCTTCATGCCTTCATTGTTCCGAAAGGCCTCAGCCTCAAGCAAAAACCATCAACCAAGTATCTAACTTAAAATAAGGACTGCATATATGTCGCATAATCTTGTTATTGTCGAATCGCCTGCCAAGGCAAAGACAATCGAAAAGTTTCTCGGACCCGACTACCGGGTGCTGGCCTCCTTCGGGCATGTGCGGGCGCTCCCCAGCAAGCAGGGCTCGGTGGATATCGATCAGGATTTCGAGCCGAAATACCAGGTGCTTCCGGAGAGCAAAAAGCATATCGACGCCATCAAGAAGGCGCTCAAGGGGGCTGACCGACTGCTGCTGGCGACTGACCCCGACCGCGAAGGGGAGGCCATTTCCTGGCACCTGCTGGCTGCGCTTGGCCTGGACAAGAAAAAGCCGGGCGTTGAGATTCAGCGGGTTGTCTTTCATGAAATCACCAAAGACGCCATTGTCCATGCTGTCAAAAACCCGCGCACGATTGCCGCGGAACTGGTTGACGCCCAGCAGGCCCGTTCCGTGCTGGATTATCTGGTCGGCTTCAATCTGTCCCCCTTTCTCTGGAAGAAGATCCGCTACGGACTTTCGGCCGGTCGTGTCCAGTCGGTGGCCCTGCGGCTGATCTGTGAGCGTGAGAAGGAGATTCAGGCTTTTACGGAACAGGAATACTGGACGATTGCCGCCCGGCTGGGGGTAGCCCCCGGTCAGGAGTTCAAGGCCGGTCTGTTTGAGATCGGCGGCAAAAAGCTGGGCAAGTTCGACATCCCCTCCGGGCAGGTCGCCGACGGGGTGAAAACAGCCATGCTGTCCGGCAGTTACCGTGTGGGGAAGATTACCAAAACCGAAAAGAAGCGTAATCCCTCCCCGCCTTTCACCACCTCGACCCTTCAGCAGGAGGCTTCCCGCAAGCTGGGTTTTTCGGCCAAAAAGACCATGTCCACGGCCCAGAAACTCTACGAGGGGATTGACATCGGCGAGGGGGGTACGGTTGGTTTGATCACCTACATGCGTACCGACAGCGTCAACCTCTCCAGCCAGGCGCTCAAGGAGGCCCATGACGTGATTGCGGCCGCCTATGGCGCCCAGTATGCACTGGCCAAACCCCGGCTGTTCCGCACCAAAACCAAGAATGCCCAGGAGGCCCACGAGGCGATCCGGCCGACCTACATCTCCAAGACCCCGGCTGAAATGAAACGGTTCCTGACTCCCGATCTGTTCAGGCTGTACGAGTTGATCTGGAAACGTACCGTGGCATGCCAGATGGCGGAGGCGCTGCTCGATCAGACCTCGGTTGATATTGTTGCCGAACTGGCCGAAGCCGTCGGCTCCGGGGCATTTGCCGGGGCGAAGCGCTGTGGATTGCGCGCCACCGGCACGGTGATCCGCTTTCCCGGATTCATGAAGCTCTATATCGAAGGCCTGGATGACCAGGATGAGGAAAAAGAGGGGCTACTGCCGGCCCTGGATGAAGGTGCAGCACTCAAGCTGCATGAGCTCCTGCCGGAACAGCACTTCACCCAGCCGCCGCCCCGCTATACCGAGGCCACGCTGGTCAAGACCCTGGAGGAGTATGGCATCGGACGCCCCTCTACCTATGCCTCGATCATGAATACCCTGCTGGAACGCAAGTATGCCCGTCTGGACAAGAAACGCTTCTTTCCGGAAGATGTGGGCATGGTGGTTAATGATCTGCTGACCGCCCATTTCTCCCGTTATGTGGACTACAACTTCACTGCCGGGCTGGAAGAGGAACTGGACCAGGTCTCCCGCGGCGAGAAGAAGTGGAAGCCGCTGCTGAAGGAGTTCTGGGAACCGTTTATTGACCTGCTTAAACAAAAGGAAGGGGAGGTCCAGAAATCCGATCTGACCACCGAAGCCACCGATGAGAAGTGCCCCGAATGTGGTCAGCTGCTGGTGGTCAAGCTGGGTAAGCGCGGCAAGTTTATTGCCTGCTCCGGTTTCAAGGATGGCTGCAAGTATACCCGCAATATCTCTGGTGATGTGGCGGCAGACGCCGCCGAGCCGGTGATCTCTGATGAAAAGTGCGAGAAGTGCGGCGCCCCCATGCTGGTCAAGGACGGGCGCTATGGCAAGTACCTGGCCTGCTCGGCTTATCCGGCCTGCAAGAACATCCAGCCGCTGGTCAAGCCCAGGGGCACCGGTGTGGTCTGTCCGGAATGCAAACAGGGCGAGCTGACCGAAAAGAAGTCCCGCTATGGCAAGATGTTCTATTCCTGCAACCGTTATCCCCAGTGCAAATTTGCCCTGTGGGATCTGCCGGTGGAGCGGGCATGTCCGAAATGCGGCTTCCCGTTGCTGGTCAAGAAGGTTACCAAGCGCGAGGGAGAGTACCTGAAGTGCCCCAAGGAGGGCTGTGATTTCAAGGAAGGCGGCAAGGAGAAGAAGTAGCCTGAACAACGTTTCACGCGGAGCCGCGGAGCATAGATTAGTCTCTTACGACTTAAGTCTTTACAGCAACTAAACAAATCTATTGCTCCGGTGATTAAACATTCAAACCCTGCTGTAGGGGCGGGGCGCCCCCGCCCCGGATTGGGCGAGGCAAGCCTAGCCCCTACCATTCATATGTTTAACCACCGGATCAATAACTTCATAATCGAACACGGATGACACGGATCGAACGGATTTACGCGGATTTCCAGAGCCACTCATATCTTTGGTTTATCCGCCTGGATCCGCATTAATCAGATTTGATCCGCGTTCCATTGTTTTTGACTTTGCTTGTCTGGTTCCGGCCATGCCGGTTTAGGGTGTTTATATGAATTCTTCACTTACCATCATCGGCGCCGGTCTGGCCGGCTGCGAGGCCGCCTGGCAGGCGGCGCAGCGCGGTGTCTCCGTAACCCTGCACGAGATGAAACCGGAGCGGTTCTCGCCGGCCCACCATCTCCCCGGTCTGGCGGAACTGGTCTGTTCCAATTCACTGCGCGGCGATTCCCTGGATAACGCGGTCGGCCTGCTCAAGGAAGAGCTGCGGCGCTGCGGTTCGCTGATCATGCAGGCGGCAGAGGCTACCCGTGTTCCGGCTGGCGGAGCGCTGGCCGTTGACCGCCAGTTGTTCTCCGCCCATGTTACCGAGAAGATCGCCAACCACCCCAACATCTCTCTGCAGTATGGCGAAGTGCTTGCCATACCGCCGGAAGGCATGGTTGTCATCGCCTCCGGTCCATTGACCAGTGACGGCCTGGCCGCCTCCCTGGCCGGCCTGACCGGTGACCGTCTCTATTTCTATGATGCCATTGCCCCGATTGTTGCCGCCGAATCCCTGGATATGGGCAGGATCTTTGCCGCTTCCCGCTATGGCAAGGGGGATGGTGACGACTATCTCAACTGCCCGCTGAACGAAGCGGAGTACCGCGACTTTGTCGCTCAGTTGCTAGCGGGCGAAAAGGTGCCGGCCCGCGACTTCGAGCAGGTGGTGCATTTCGAGGGGTGCATGCCGGTGGAGCATCTGGCGGAGCGCGGCCCGGAGACGCTGCGTTTCGGCCCGATGAAACCGGTGGGGCTGATTGATCCCCGCACAGGGGAAGAACCCCATGCCGTGGTGCAATTGCGCGCCGAGAACCGTGAAAAGAGCATGTACAACCTGGTCGGATTTCAGACCAAACTGACCTGGCCGGAGCAGCGCCGCATCCTGCGCATGATCCCCGGTCTGGAACAGGCCGAGTTCGTCCGGCTCGGCTCCATGCACCGCAATACCTTCATCAACTCACCGCAACTGCTGCTGCCTACCCAGCAGCTGAAACAAGACCAGCGCATCCTGTTTGCCGGCCAGATTACCGGCGTGGAGGGCTATGTGGAATCGGCAGCCAGCGGCCTTTTGGCCGGGATTGCCGCTGCCCGGATAAAGGTGGGCCAGCCGGTGTGCGTTCCCCCGCCGGAGACCGCCCTGGGGGCCCTGATGGCCCACATCACCAATGCCGATGTCCGCCATTTTCAGCCGATGAACGTCAATTATGGCCTGTTTCCCGAATTGACGGGGCGCGTGAAGAAGAAGGAGCGCCGCAGCCGCCTGGCCGAGCGGGCTTTGCAGGCCCTGGATGGGTGGATGCAGAGACTGGCTTAACCCCACCTGTCCTCCCCTTACCTAAGGGGAGGGACCTGCTAAGCTGACGTTGCTGTTTTTGCTCCCCCTCTTAAGTTAAGAGGGGGCGGGGGGAGTTATGAGCTTCCAGAAAAATGATCATGTGTTACTGGAAAGGCGTCGTATTCTACGCAGAAATCAGACCGAAGCAGAAAAAATGTTTTGGTCAAAAGTACGTAACAAACAATTTTTGGGATTGAAATTTTTCAGGCAGTATAGCTTTGGCGCATACATACTTGACTTTTTCTGTCCAGCAGCTGCGCTGGCCGTAGAGTTGGATGGTGGGCAGCACAATTGTGAGGATGTGATTGCGTATGATGCTGTACGGTCAGAATATCTAAAGGCCAGTGGCATCAGGGTAGTCAGATTTTGGAACAATGATGTTCTTACCAATATAGATGGTGTGTTTGCAGCTTTGGAAAGAGAGCTGATGGCTTAACCCCACCTGTCCTCCCCTTATCTAAGGGGAGGGACCTGCTGAGAGATTGTTGTGGCCTTGCTCCCCCTCTTGGGTCAAGAGGGGGGCGGGGGGAGTTATGATGCGCTACACGACGTTGTTATGAATATAAAAGCCAGTGATCCGCTAAAGAGAATTGAAGAACAGTTGCGCAAGTGCGTCAAGTGCGGGGCCTGCCGTGCCAGTTGCCCGGCCTTCGCCGTGTACGGGCGTGAAACCGCCGTGGCCCGCGGCAAGGTGGCCCTGGCCCGGCACATGGCCGAGGATGACCTGGCCTGTGACGAGCATCTGCGCCAGGCCATGTCGCGCTGCCTTTTGTGCGGCAGCTGTGTGGAGAAGTGCCCCAATGATGTGCCGACCGATGAGATCATCATTGCCGCCCGCGCCTCCCTGGCCCGGCGGCTGGGACTGACCAGCTTCCATGCCGTGGTGGGGCAGGTGATCCGCCGGCCCCTGTTGATGCGGCTGGGCGCCCTGATGGCGTCGCTGTTTGCGCCGCTGCTGTTCAGAAAGGTGCCGGCCACATCCGGCTTGCGGCTGCGTTTTCCGCTGCCCTTCGTCGGAGGTCGCCGTTTTGTGCCGGCAATTGCTGCCAGGCCGTTCATCGGCAGATTTCCAGAGGTGATCCCTGGCCAGCCTGGCCGTCCGACAGTGGTATTTTTTGTCGGCTGCATGGCCAACTTCGTTTATACCGGCGTGGCCGAGGCCGCCGTGGCCCTGCTGCGGCATGCCGGCTGCACGGTGATTATCCCGCAAGGCCAGCAGTGCTGCGGCTTGCCGTCCATGTCAGGCGGCGACCTGGCTACGGTCTGTGATTTGGCGGAGCGAAATCTGCATGAGCTGGAACGTCATCAGGCCGATTATGTAATGACCGCCTGCGCCACCTGCGGCGGCGCACTGCACCGGCTCTATCCCCGGGTGGTGGGCAAGTGCAGACCTGAATTGCAGCCCCGGCTGGAGGCGCTGGCGGCAAAGACCGTTGATGCCTGTCAGCTGCTGGAAAAGCTGGGGCTGGAGTTGCCCGGTGACTCTGGCGGTGAAGAGCTGCGTGTTACCTGCCACGATCCCTGTCACTTGCGAACCCGGGGCCTGACCGCGCCGCCACGCAACCTGATGCAGCGCGCCAAAGGCCTGGAATTTGTGGAAATGGCGCATGCCGATCAGTGCTGCGGTATGGGCGGCACCTTCAATGTCTATCACTACGACGCTTCCCTGGCGATCAATCAGACCAAGAGCAGCGCCATCATCGCCAGCGGCGCGCAGGTTGTGGCGACCGGCTGTCCCGGCTGCATGCTGCAGTTGTCCGACGGTCTCAAACAGCATGGCTCATCCGTAAGGGTCATGCATACGCTGGAGCTTTTGGCAGCCAGGCTGGGCAAGGGGCTGAAATAGTCAGCAAGCCCGGCAGCAACAGAATCTTGCCTGAAAACAGGCTGGCTGACTAGCACTAAAATGTGTATATTGGCGCAATTACAATATGTTGCGAATCGCCAGGCGCCTGGCTGCGGTGATAACTGTTTTTTATCAATTAAAACCTGATTGACATTCGCTACACTTATCCATAAAATGCGCAAATCGTCTATGAAGTATGTTTTTTTAATCCACCCCAAGGAGCAGAAAAATGAGTATTTCTGAAAAGAAACAAAAGTGGACAGAAACTGCTGTAGCCAAGACCCTGGCCCGCTCACCCGAGCGCTATGCCGAATTCCGCACAACCTCCGGTATTGAAGTAGAGCGTTGCTTCACTCCGGCAGAGTATGCCGGTTACGACGAGAAACTGGGCTTCCCTGGCCAGTTCCCCTTCACCCGCGGTGTGCAGCCGACCATGTATCGCGGCCAGTTCTGGACCATGCGCCAGTATGCCGGTTTCGGTACTGCTGCCGAGTCCAATGAGCGCTACAAGTATCTGCTGGCTCAGGGCACATCCGGTCTGTCCGTTGCATTCGACCTGCCGACCCAGATGGGTTATGACTCCGATGCAGCCATGGCGCAGGGCGAAGTTGGCAAGGTTGGTGTTGCCATCGACTCTCTGGCTGACATGGAAATCCTCTTCAACAGCATTCCGCTGGACAAGGTTTCCACATCCATGACCTGTAATTCAACAGCAGCCATCCTGCTTTGTATGTACATCGCAGTTGCTGAAAAGAACGGCGTGTCCGCCGACAAGATCTCCGGTACCATCCAGAACGACATCCTCAAGGAGTACATGGCTCGCGGCACATACATCTTCCCGCCTAAGCCTTCCATGAGGATCATCACTGACATCTTTGCATACTGCAAAGACTGCGTACCCAAATGGAATACCATCTCCATCTCCGGTTACCACATCCGTGAGGCCGGTTCTTCCGCAGTGCAGGAAGTTGCCTTCACAATCGCTGACGGTATCGCCTATGTTGAAGCCGCCATCAAGGCCGGTCTGGACGTAGACGCATTCGCTCCGCGTCTGGCTTTCTTCTTCAACTCACACAACAACCTGTTGGAAGAGGTTGCCAAGTTCCGCGCTGCCCGCCGCATCTGGGGCAAGGTGATGAAAGAGCGTTTCGGTGCCAAGGAAGCAAAATCACAGTCCCTGCGTTTCCACACCCAGACTGCCGGTTGTACGCTGACTGCGCAGCAGGTTGACAACAACATCGTTCGCGTTGCCCTTCAGAACCTGGCAGCCGTGCTGGGCGGTACACAGTCCCTGCACACCAACTCACGCGACGAAGCTCTGGCGCTGCCGACCGAACAGTCCGTGCGCGTCGCTCTGCGTACACAGCAGATCATCGCATACGAATCCGGCGTTGCAGACAGCGTCGATCCGCTGGGCGGCTCTTTCTACATCGAGTCCATGACCGATCAGATCGAAAAGGCAGCTCTCGAATACATCAAGAAAATTGACGAAATGGGCGGCGCTGTCGAGGCGATCTCCAGGGGCTTCCAGCAGAAGGAAATCCAGGATTCTGCCTATGCCTACCAGAAGTCGATTGAAAAAGGCGAAACCATCATCGTCGGCGTCAACAAATTCCAGATCGAGGAGCCGCCTCCAACCGGTCTGCTCAAGATCAAGGAAGAGGTTGAAATTGCCCAGAAGAAATCTCTGGCTGCAATGAAAGCCGGTCGTGACAACGCTGCTGTCCAGGCTGCCCTGGCCAAGCTCGAAGTTGCTGCCAAAGGCACCGACAACCTGCTGCCGGTTATCCTCGAGGCAGTCAAGGTTTATGCAACCCTTGGTGAAATCTCCGACGTCTTCAGGGGCGTGTTCGGCAAACACCAGGAAACAGTTGTACTGTAATTTGTGACTGAATAGGCCCCGGAGGCAAAGTCTCCGGGGCCTGATTTTTATGTAAAGGAGATATCACATGCTGAAGAAAATCAACCATGTTGGCATTGCCGTTAAATCACTCGATGAAGCGATTCCTTTCTATCGCGACATGCTCAAGATGCATTTCCATGGCACAGAAGAAGTGGCTGAGCAAAAGGTGCGCGTGGCCATGTTCCAGGTAGGCGAAACCAAGATCGAACTGCTTGAGCCGACCTCTCCCGACAGCCCGATCGCCAAGGCTCTGGAGAAGAGCGAAGGCGCTCCGCTGGTGCATCATCTCGCTTACGGCGTGGATGACTGCGCAGCCACGATTGCTGCTCTCAAGGCTGCTGGTGCACGTATGGTCGATGAGGCCCCGCGTAACGGCGCCCACGGCACCAAGATTGCTTTTGTGCATCCCAAGTCCAGCGGTGGCATCCTGACCGAACTGTGCCAGGATGGCGATCACCACTAGGCTGTAACCTGTTGTAAAAGCAAAAGGATTGCCTCTGCGGCAGTCGCCGGCTATTTTGGTGAAAAAATGCAATTTTAATTTGAATTGTGATTTTATCTTGACAATTGCTTGAATAATTGTATAAATCACACAACTTAGAAACAGTGGCGGCTGTAAAGCACCGTAAAACCTGCTGCAAAGGTGGATCGGCTGCTGGAAGGCTGGCTTAGGTGCAACACCCAGTATTTTTGTTTGATAGTTGAAAGGCTGTGGCTCGGGCGAAATTATCTGGCTCGGCGTGTCTGGTTTTTTGGCGGAGAAGGTCGGCATAACTTGAAACCTGAAAGGTGGTGAGTGGCGATCCTGATACCAGCCGTAAGCTATGTCTTTAAGCAGCAAGTAAAAGCATCAACATAAAAAATGAAGGAGGCACACATGAAGTTGAACAAAAAGATTATGGTAGCAGCAGCAGCCGGCGCTCTGGCCGTTGCAGCAGCAGTACCCGCCATGGCGATTGAGAATGAGTTCCATGGTAGCATCATGTTCAGGTCGTTCCTGTCCAATATGGATGCAACGAACGCACCAACAATTTACACCCCTGGGACTTCAACTGGGTGGGATAAGAGCCGTAAGACAAATAACTACACTGAACAGCGTACCCGTTTAAGCTACATTGGCAAGGCCAGTGACGATCTCAAATTGGTAACCCAGTTTGAAATTGACACTGTGTGGGGTAATACTTCCAAGACTAAAGCCAATGGTGGTGGTGGTATTGATACGGATTCGGTCAATATCGAAGTTAGGCACGCCTATCTGGATTTTAATCTTGGCAAAAGCGTAAACGCTAAGATCGGTCAGCAGTCTTACAAAGATACCATCAAGGGTCTCTATGTGGATGCCGACCTGCCGATGGCCTATGTAACAGTTAAGGCCGGTAAAGCATACAAGTTGGGTTTGGGTTATAGCCGGTTTAATGATGCAGGCCTAGGTGCTACTACAGGAAATACGAAATATAACGGTAGGTTAAATGCAGATCTCTATGTGATCGATAACACCATGACTTTTGGCAAGAACGCCAAGGCAACCCTGTCATACTATTTGAATGTGGATAATTCCAAACCTGGTCTTGAGAAAAAGGTGCATACTTTTGGTCTCGGTGGCTCAGCCAAGTTCGGCAAGTTGACCGTGGATGGTTTTGCTGCCATGCAGGCTGGTACCCATCGTGGTGGCACCAATGGTGCGTCTGAAAACTATCATGGTTGGGCAGCCAATGCCGTGGCCAAGATGCCGGTTGGCCCTGGCACAATGAAGATCGGTGGTCTGTTTGTGTCCGGCGATAACAATGGCGCCAATGGCAACAATCATGACAATGGCTGGCAGACCCTTAGCTCCAATAACGAAGCTGCTATTCAGAACACCTACAATGACGGTTCAATGATGATCCTTACCCGCAACACCAATCTTGGTGGTACCAACACAAATGTGTTTATTCGTAAGCCAGTTACAAATATTGCTTTGGCCCATGTGGGTTATAACGCCAAGGTAACCGAGAAACTGTCCGCCATGGCCAATGTTGGTATGGCTTGGGCACCGGCATCTGAGTCACCAGTTGTTGGCCAGTATTCAAACTCGGGTGACTTTATGGGTACAGAAATCAACATGATGACCAAGTACCAGCTCTACAAAAACCTTGATGTCAGATTCCAGGCTGCTTATGTGTTCCTTGGCTCTTACTACAAAAACCTGGCGTCAAGATCAGTTGGTGGAGCTATAACCAAAAATGTTGGTGATATGGCTGATCCGTATACCGCCAGTTTGGGTATCCGTTACGCTTTCTAATTGTTGTTTGAATCATCTGAAGGGCGGGAGAAATCCCGCCCTTTTTTTTTGACTTGGGCCAGGCTTTTTGCGATAATCCCGCAGGAACTTCGTCAACAAGCTGAAAAGCATTCACCACAGAGAACAATGAGGATTCATGAAGCCCCCTCTTAAGTTAAGAGGGGGTTGGGGGGAGTTATGATAGGCAGTCTAACCCCTCCCAGCCTCCCCTTACATTAAGGGGAGGGGCAACAGCCAGCTTTTTAAAAGAGAAGATTAGATTTTCTCAGTGTTCTCTGTGGTGAGTGTTTTTTGTAATAGTTTATAAACCGTATTGATACCTGGAGGGATGATGAAACGAATCTTGATGATGTTGTCCGCACTGCTGGTGCTGCTGATTTCCGCCACGGCCTTTGCTGCGCCGGTGCGGGTGTTTGTGTCCGACATGAGCGCCATTGGCGTTCAGAACAAGGCAGAAACCAAAACCATGCTGCAGGCGCTCTTGGCGGCGCGCCTGAACAGTGACAAGGTTATGTCGGTCGGCGCTGCTGCAGAGGCTGACGCCATCATCACCGGCAACTACATTGTGATCGGCAAGGTCTACAGCATGGATGCCATGGCCCGCACCAGCGGCGGCAAGAC
>ENA-UPXM01005363-UPXM01005363.1-activated-sludge-metagenome-genome-assembly--contig:-NODE-5363-length-12513-cov-3.881763_pt1 | contig 12513 bp, 14 predicted proteins | sample MGYA00238178_ERZ772708 | MGnify/ENA primary metagenome ERZ772708 (study PRJEB29002, sample SAMN05720212) | activated sludge metagenome | isolation source: anaerobic digester from wastewater... | reverse complement strand
TATCTTCAAAAGTTATATCTAAATCATCAATAAGAAATGAACAAGAATTATCTATATCATAATAATCTGAATAACTTTCATTATTTGAAGTAATTGATACTTTATTAAATCCAATATCATTTTTAGGTAAATATATCTTTATCTTTTTATCAAGTAGTCCTAAGTTATGATAAACATAGGAAGCATATTGTAAAGCACCTAAATCACCAAAATGGTCTTTATGATAATGGGTAATGATTACATTTAAATCTTTTAAATCACTTGGGAAATTTAATAATCTTGTTATACCATTACCACAATCTAATAATATTTTTTGGTTATTATATTCAACTAAAAATCCAGGACAATTCATATTTCCTTTTGTATAAGGTGATATTGTTCCAAGTGGTGTAATTATTATTTTACTCATCTTATCAAACTCCTTTTCTTTACCAACATTCTTTCTCTAACTATTGGGTCTACATATCTTGAAATATCTTTATCAAGATTAAGTACTTCTTTAACCATGCTTGATGATACAAATTGATATTCTTTATCTGCAAATAGGCAAATTGTATTTACTTTATTATCTGATATTTCTTTATTCATTTGTTGTAATTGAACTTCATAATCATAATCACTTAAACTTCTAAGCCCTCTAATAATTGCTTTACACTCATTAAGTAGAGCAACATCAACTGCAGCACCATTAGCAGAAATAACTCTTACATTATTCATTCTTTGATATAATTCTTTAATTATTTCCATTCTTTCTTCTAGAGTAAACAAGCCAGATTTTTTTAAAGGATTTTGCATAACCGCAATTATTACTTCATCAAATAAATCACTTGCTTGTTCAACAATATTCATGTGTCCTTTAGTCATTGGATCAAAACTTCCAGGATATAAAACTTTTGTCATAATGATTTCACCAACCTTTTAACTATTTCTTTATCATTTTCTTTTATAACATAATCAAAAGCACTTTTATCAAATTCAATACTTGCTTTTTCTCTTAAATCAAAGGCTTTTTCTGATATGTTATCTCTTTTCATTGCTCTTTGTTTTCTAATTTCATATGGGATATCTAAAAGTATTTTTATATCACACATATCAAAGTATTTTGAAATTGATAATAATAACCAATCTAGAATTATTATTTTATCTTTATGAAGATTTAAAAAGTTATCAATTTCTATTTGCATATATTTCCATGTAATATCAGATAGTTTATTCATTTCTTTTCTTGAATCAAAAACTATTTCTCCAAGTTTTTTTCTATCAACAATGTTTTCTTTAACAACAGATTCTCCAAATGAACTTACCAATTCTTCTTGAACTTCAGGTAATAGTAAAACTCTGTGTCCAACTTTATCAATATCTAAATGTATTGCCTTATTATCTGTTAATTCTATGATTTCATTTGCTAACGTACTTTTACCACAACCTGACTTACCACAAATACCTATAATCATACTTTTCCTCCCATCTACTTGTATTATATTTCATTTTTTTGATATAATTAAAATACATATTTGTTATATCTATCATAACAGGAAGTTATTATGAATATAGACTTTGAATTATATAGAATCTTTTATGTAGTAGCAAATCACTGCAATATTACTAAAGCAAGTGAAGAATTAAGTATATCTCAACCTGCAATTAGTAAGTCAATTAAAAACCTGGAAGAACAATTAGGTGGTCAATTATTTGTTAGAACTAAACGAGGTGTTGTTCTTACTGAAGAAGGGAAAGAGTTTTATAATTATATAAAACAAGCAATTGAGTATATTAATAATGCTGAAAATAAATTTACTGACTTAATTAATCTAGAAACAGGGTGTATAAAAATTGGTATCAGTACAACACTGACAAAAGAATTTTTACTCCCATATTTAGAAGAATTTCATTCATTATATCCTAAAATAGATATACAAATAATAACTAATTTAATTTCTGATTTGATGCAAAAATTAAGAAATGGATTAATAGATATTGTAATCTTAAACTTAAATGATAAAAATTATGGCAACGATATTGATATTATTAAGTGTAGGAAGATAAATGATTGCTTTGTAGTAAATAATAAATATAAGGATTTAACTCTTAAAGAAGTGTCTATAAAAGAGTTAAATAATTATCCTTTAATTTTACAAGCAAAAGGATCAAATACTAGAGAATTTTTAGATAATATAGCAAGGGAAAATGGAGTTGTTCTTAAACCAAATATTGAATTAGCAAGTTATTCATTAGTTGTAGAATTTTCTAAAATTGGTCTTGGTATTGGATATGCAACTAAAGAATATATTAAAGAGGCAATTAAGAATAAAGAGTTATTTGAATTAAAAATAAAAGAAAAGATTCCTAGTAGATATATAGGAATCGCATTATCAAAAAATCATATACCTAACTTTAGTACAAAGAAACTAATTGAAATAATTAAGAAAAATTCATTTTAACTAAAAAGGATTTCAATTTTGATTTGAAATCCTTTTTATTCTTTTGTAACCAAATAAATATCTTTTGCGTCAATACCATCTGATAAATATAATTGTGGGGTTTGTTCCTCTGGAATCTCATATAGTTTTAATGCTACTATTGCTTGTTGAAATGCTTTTTCTAAAGATAACCCAAAACCAATCGAAGAGTACAATTGCGAAGCAAAAACAATGGCAGCTTGATCACCAATAGGATTATTCATTCCAATAGATGCTTCAATATTATCTACTATTTTTTCAGATATAATTGATGAAAAGCAATTATTTAATACTACTAATCTAAGGTTATCTGATGATGCATTAATTAATTCAACTAATGCCTCCATACTTAGTAATTTTGGTTTATCATTGTTATCTTGAAATACTAATTTACCATCAGAAGTACCATGACCACTAAAATGTAATATAGTTGGATTAACTTCATTAATGTATTGAAGCAAATCAGTAATCCTAGTTGCCCATCTTGTTTGGAATGATATAGAATCTCTTTTTAAAGATTTTTGGATAGATTCATGTATTTCTCTTGCTTCTTTTTCTAATTTTAATTTTTTCTTTTGCTTTGTATTCCCATCATCATCTACAAATTCAATATCAGGATTAGAAGCAATAAATAAAATATTAATCTTTTCTTTAGCATCTTTTAATTTATTAACTTCACTTATAAGCCTATTTTGATTTTCTTTTTGAATAGATAAATCAAGTGATAAATTATCCATTACCATCTTTCTTTGACGTTCTATTTGCTTATATTCATCGTCTTTAGCTTTACTTAACCTTTGTTCCTCTCTTAATAATTCTTTTTCTTTATTTGCTATTTTTTTATCATATTCAGTTATCTTCTTTTCTGCTTCAGTTTTCTTTTTGTTTTCTCGTTCTATTTCGTTCATCCTACTTTTAAGTGCAGAAGCTGATTTTGTTGAATTTGCTTGCTTAGTTGCTGACAATATTTTTTTACTACAATCACTAACAATGTTTACATATCTTACTCTATCTGTTTTTAATCTCGATATTTCATCTTTTTTTCTTCTAACTGAACTTTCATACATTTTAACTAACGACATTTTATACCTCCTTTTAAAGAAATAATTATAATATCTATTTTATCACAAAAACAATACTATTATCGTTCAAAATCATCTTTTTCTTTACCCAAATCTAATTAATCTTCAATTTCAGATAATTTAATCTTATTAGATAAATTCTCAATAAACACTTCATTAGAATAATTGAATATTAAGAAAGTCTTATCTTTTATAATAATTCTATTTGGTTCAATATAAGTTAAATTAGTTCTATCTATTTTTCTTATATTACCATTAATAATTTTAGGTGTAGTTTTAGCAAACTCACATATTAGTTCTAATTTCTTTCTTAATGATTCTTCAATAGGTAATTCTTCTTTAATAATATTTACCATAATACCATCCTTTCTTTTAGGATAGTTTTTAATAACACAAAAAAACTAATCCATTTCTGAATTAGTTATTTATCAAACTCATACTTTAAAAGTTCGAGTAAAATTCCTTTTGGTAGCGCCGGAGAGATTCGAACTCACGACCTATCGGGTATGAACCGATTGCTCTAGCCAACTGAGCTACAGCGCCATTTCCAAGTTGCATATTGATTGTATCAAATTAAAAATTAAAAATCAATATTGTTTAAAAAAAAATAAATAAAAAAAGAATATTTTTATAATATTCTTTTAATTAATTCCTGATTTTCTTCTTTTTACTAGTTGAAAATTACTAGGATCATCAAGTGCTGATTCATCAATTATTACTTCTTCTATTTCATCTGGATTTTTATAAGCTTCACTAAATGCTTGCCATGTTGCATCATCTACTAAACTATTCAATCCTCTTGCACCAGTTTTTCTTTTCTCTGCTTGTTGAGCAATTCTATCAATAAATCCATCTGTAATTTTTAGGCGTACACCTAATTTTCTAAAAATCTCTTGTTGAATATTTACTGCAGATGCATCTGACTCTCTTAAAATTTTCTTTATAGAATCAACAGTTAATGGATTTAATCTTACAATTGTAACACGTCCCATAAATTCTTCTGGCATCATAGCATATTCTACAAAATCGTCTATTTTTGCCTCTCTTTGTTTTTGTTCTGTTGATACATCAGCGCTGAAACCTACTCCATTTTTTTCTATTAGGTTTTTATATACATCAGTGAATGCTCCACCAAGTATTACAATCATATTACTTGTATTAATTTTAACTTTTGTATCACTTGTTTTTGAACTTGCACTGGCGTCATATGTTGTACCTTCAATAAATGGTAGTAGTAAATTTAATACTCCTTGACCACTTACATCAGATTTGCTTGATGAACCCTTCTTGTCTATTTCATCAAAGAAAATAATTGCATTCTCTGCTTTTTGCTTATTTTTTCCGCATTTAACATATAAGTCCCATAACTCTTCTTCGATATTCTTTCCAACATATCCTGGGATTGTTAATTGAGTTGAATCAATTTTGTGAAAAGGTCTACCAATATATTTTGCAATAAGTTCCATAAGCAATGTTTTACCTACTCCAGTATCTCCGGTTAGTAAGATTCCTGATTGTTTTCTTCTATTATCCATTTCTTTTCTTGCAATTTCTACTATGACTCTTCGTGCTGCGTCATCTTGAGATACTAATGTTTTTGTTACTTTTTTAAATACACTTTCAATATCAATTTTTTCTGGTTTTTGTATTCTTATTTCAGATAATGGGTCATATACATAGTCTGTTTTTTTGACAGTACCAAGTGAATCTATCATACTAGCTAAAAGTGGATTACATTCTTCTGCTTGTTGATCATTTGATAGCAATTCTATTCTTACTGTTTCTCTTAATGAGTCAATACGAGAATATTTATCATTTAGTTTTTCTTCTAATCTTTTCAATTCTTCTATTGAATATTTTTTTTCAATAATATTTAGAATTAATTTTTCTACATTTGCTTCATCACTAAAATCATCTGTTGTTTGACTATGTTTTTTTTGTTTACTTATCTTTTCTTTTGGTTCTTCTTGAGATTTAAATTCTTCTATTAGTTGAGGAATGTTAATTATAGAACTAAATGGAATTCCATCATTTAAGCCTACTAAAATTACATCTTTTTTACATTCTGCTTCATATTTTGTAATTGCTTCTTCTAAAGATACACCTTTTCCAATTGTTGCTGGTAAAATATCTGTTGCTAAAACATAATTATATGCATATGGCTCAGATGATGTAATTAATTCTTCATTTGTAATAGATTTATATACATTTTTATGTAAATCTGTAAATGTCTCAGTTTCTTCATCGTAATATCCTGTTACTGCATGAGAACATGAGTAAACACTTAAGTTTTTACTTATTGGGTGTTTAACCATGATGGCTGCTACTGAATACCTTCTTTTATTTGCCATAATCTCACTCCCTTTAGAGTTATATAATATAATGAAAAAGATATTCAGTCAATAAAAACTGAATACCTAAATTTAATTATTTCTTACAATATTTTCAAAAACGCTTCCTTTTTCTTCAAAATTTTTAAAGAATTCATAACTTGATGCTGCAGGTGATAGTAAACAACTATACCCCTTCTTTGTGTTTTCTTTAGCAAATTTATGGGCATCTTCCAATGAATTTGTATAATAAATTTTCTTATTAGTTTCTTCTTCCAGTATTTTACCTATTTTTGTTCCTGTTGTAGGCATACAAACTAAATTTGTTATATTTGATTCTTTCAAGAAGTTAATTAATTTAGTATAATCAATTCCTCTATCCATTCCACCAAAAATTAATGTATCAACATTTTTAATTGCTTCGATTGCATTAATAGTTGCATCTGGGATAGTTGCAATTGTGTCATTATAATAAGTAATTTCATCAAATGTTCCTATTTTTTCCATTCGATATTTTAGTCCTTTAAATACTTTGATTGATTCTTTTGCCTTTTCTAAATCTAAATTTAATATTCTAGTTACTGTTAAAGCAAACATTATATTTTTTAAATTATGGTCTCCTATTAATTCTCTTTCACCATCTACATATAATAATTCATTATTTAAATAAACTTCTTTATTAGTTATTCTTGTACAGTTAACTCCATTATATTCATTATCAAATCTTACATTGTATCTAATTCCTTTATAATTTGTACTTTTCATTCTTTCATGTAAATATTCATTATCGTCTGAATAAATACAATAATCTGATGAATCTTGATATTTAAAGATATTCATTTTACTATCATGATAATGTTCGATTGTACCTGCATGGTCTAGATGATCTTCAAATAAATTTAATACTATTGAGATATGAGGACTATTATGAACAAACTCTAATTGATCTGAACTCATTTCAATTACTAAAGTAGATTCTTCATTATATTCTTCTACTTGATCTAGAAGTGGAATACCTATATTTCCTAATATAAATACATTATCTTTTTGGTTTTTTATTATTTCATATATTAGAGATGTTGTTGTACTTTTACCTTTTGTACCAGTAATTCCTATAATATTTTTTCTATATACTTCTAATATTAATTCTAATTGAGATGTTATTTTGTCTTTAAAACCAGTAATATCAATATCTTTTAGAGTAATTCCCGGACTTTTTATTATTAAGTCATAAATATCTAAATTATCTAGATATTTTTCACCACTAATAAGCGTTACATATTCATCATCTAAATCTTGTTCTTTCTTATCAATTATTGTTATAGGTTGTTCTTTTAAATATCTCCTTATAAAGTTATATGTAGATTTACCTTCTTTTCCAAATCCTAAGATAGCTATATTTTTATTTCTAAGTTTCTCTATTATTTCGTTATACATATCTTATCAGCTCCCTTTTTACTAACTCATTGTAGTATTCACTTAAATTATTATTTTCATTATACTTTAATATTTCTGAACCATCTAATTCCATTGGAAAGCAATCTTTATAGTACTTTAATAAATATGGTAGTTCTCCGTCATAGTTTTTAATTGCTAAACTTACTGCATATCTGGCTTCTTCATATGTTCCAACGCATTCGAATGGTTTTGTATCACTATATCCAAGTATTTCTATAAAATACTTTAATAAATCTTCTCTTTCATATAAGTCTTGTCCAAAGATATCTACTATTTCGTCTTTTGTTAAGAATGGGCTTAATATTATATATACAAATAAGCATTTAGAACAATTACAACACCAATTCCATTCTTTATTTTTACTTCCTAAATTACAACTTTTAAATATTTGATGGAATTTCTTATAATGTGAAAATAGTTTTGCAATATTTAATTCACTTAGTCCCCTCAATAAACTAAAGTAACTTATATCTAGTTTTATAAATTTATTCATATAATCCATAAAGTCTTTTTCAAATTCAAATGATTTTGAATATTGATGATTTATATTTGTACCAATTACAGTTGCTTGATTAGCACTACTTTCATTTGATAAAATTATATTCTTTTTACCCATTAGGTAGGCACATAAATAAGAAATAAAAGCTACTATTGATGAGAATGGTGTATGACCATTTAGTAATCCTGCTTCATTCATTCTTACTATTTCTCTATCAAGTATTCTTTCTACTTTTATTATGTCTTGCGCTTTATAACCTGCAACTTTACATGTACCTAGAGATGGTTCTTTCCCATTAATTATGAAACATGAATTATTTTCTTCATGCTTAAGTATTTCTAAACTTACGCAGGAGTCTTTTCCTCCACCTACACATATTAAGTTACCTACTCCATTATAATTAATCTCTGGTAATTTAATTTCTTCTTTTGTACAGGTAATATTAAATAATTCTTCTTGTTCTATATTAATTCCATTTACATATAAGAATTCGCCTAATCCATTATAGTATAATTTCTTTAACCAATTAATTTGTTCTTCATTAATGTATCCTGCCCCTACAATAATATCTTTTGAGCATGTACATTTGACATAACTTATAAGTTCAATTAAGCCTATTTGAAATATTAGGTATTTTAAATATTCTTCATCATATTCAATTTTAATATACTCTCTATTTATTTTTAATTCGGGAGTAAAACTAGTTAGTCCTGGAATATGAAAGAAATATTTAATATTTAAATTAACACTATCAAAAGAATATTCATACTTTTCATAGATAAATTCTTTATATTTTTCTCTTAATTCATTAAATTTATTTTGATTATTCATAATATCATCCTCTTCTTGTATTATTTAAAAACTACGTTATCATTAAATGTTTCTATTATACGCATTATTTGTCTTGTTAAATCTTTTATTTTATTTAGTGTAAATGATTTAAAATATTTCTTCTTAGAATATTCTATTTCTAAATTATAAATATCATTTAGCAAATTAATTAATTCTTGATAAGAACCTTTCTTACCTATTATATCATCAAACCATCTATTTATATCATAGATATCTCCTGTTAATCTTAATCCTTCAAGAGTTGAGATAAATGTCCTATTTTCTAGTATTTGTCTACATATATGACTTTGTAAATAATAGGAATTTGAATTGTATGAATGTTTTGTTTCACTATTAATTGCATAAATTGTATTAGATATTTCCGAATTACTTGGATTAAATTTCTTTATAATATTAATTATCTCTTCTGTTTGTCTTGTATTAATTATTTCTTCTAAGATAAATGATTTATCTTTTCTTATAAATGACAAATCTCTTTTATTATATACTCTAAATGTTAATCCGGTTCTCAAAAATAATTCTTTTTCATTAAAATTAATTTCATTATTATATGAATTAACTGCATGATTAAATTCATGGACTAAATTATCTAATAAATCAATAAGTCCTATTTGATTATAGTTTTGGATAACCATATGTTTCTTTGTTTTATAATCACCATTTACATATCTTGGAGAACTTGAATAGTAAGCTTTAACTGTTTTACTTTCTTTAGATGAAGATATTATCATTATATCTCTAAATGTATAGAATAAGTTTTTCTTTATTAATTCCATATTTAAGTATAAATGCTGGAATAATTATATATAATAAATGTCTAATATTACTATCATAATGATATTCATTACTTATTCTATCGATAAAAGGTTTTTCTCTTTCGATAACTAAGTTACTATCCATAATTCTCACCTATAATTAGTATACCAAGTTTTTTCTATTATGTTATAATATTTTTTAATGTTAGGAGTGATTAAAGCAAATAATAGTTATTTAGATAAAATTAGATGGGAATTATTAATACTTGCGTTATCTCAAAAAGATAAACCATATGTTCATGGAAGCCATGGACCTAGTAGTTTTGATTGTGCTGGGCTTGTTTGGTTTTTATATAATGAAATACTTAATATAGATTTATATGAGCTTGGTTTTGGAATATCAACAACAACTATGATAATGACAAGTAAATATGGAAAAATAACTTTATATGAAGATAGTTCTTTATTTAAAGATTTAAGTAATTTAGATGTTGGAGATATATTATTTTTCCATAGGCAAGCAAAAAATGATAATATTCCTCGAGTAGATAATAAGTATCCTGGACATTGCGGACTATATTTAAAAGATAATTATTTTATTCATTGTTCTGGAAAATATAAAAAAGTAACTATAAATAATCTTGATGATGATAAATACTGGAGAAACATACTTGTTGGTAGTAAAAATATTATTAATGAAAAGGTTTTAAAAAAATAACTACTTTTTGTAGTTATTTTTATTTTTATTTAATTGAAAATAGTTAATTGTTATGTTATAATATGAACAATTTTCACTTTGAGGGGTTTATATGAGTAAGAACAAAGAAAGAATAAAAAGAAGACGTGCACTGCAAAAAGAAATTGAAGAGTTAAAAACAAAAGAAATTGAAATTGAAAGTGAATGTCTTGAAAATAAAATCAATTTAAAGAAAAGTTTACATATTAGGAATCTTAATATTTTTAAAAATACAATTAACTTATTTACTCCTTTAATATTATCAGCAGGAGTTACAATTAGTGGATTTGCTATCTTTAATGGTGGATTTCCTTTTATTACTGATCAAGAAAAAAAGTATAAAAGATATGATGTTGATTATAACTCATATGGTTATACTACAATGGATGAAAGATATGAAGACTATAATATATTTGGAAATAAACTTCCAAAAAGTCATTTGACAATATATACCCCATGGGAAGAAATAGATGGAGATTATGTTAGAGCAAAAAGAAGTTATAATCTTGATGAAGAAAACTTACTTAATATATATGATGCAATAAAAAAACAAGATATTGATTATATTTCTAATTATTTAACTAATTATAGTGAAGAAATTCAAAAATCGAATATTAAATTGTATTCTGAGGAAGATAATGAAATGAAAGTTGATGCTTCAATTCATACTTTTGATAAAAGCAATTTTATAGAAATAGACGAAACTGTATCGAAAAACATAATAATTACATTACTTGAATTTTGTATTATCCTTGGAGTTGGAATTTTAACTATTGAGAAAAATATTAAATCATACAAAACTTCCAATCAAAATTTTAATAATGTATATTTAGTAAAAAAAGATTCTTATAATTTTTCAGTTGAGCAACTTGAAGAAATTAGAAAAAGAATAAAAGTCCTTAGAAAAAAGGTGAATAATGATGAAAAATAATAGTTATGTAAAAAAAGTTCAACAAGATATTAAAGAACTAGAAAATAAAATTAATCCTAGTAATACTTTTCTTTTAAAGAGATTGATTGCGAAAAATTTGGTTAAATTTGGTATTGCAGTGGAATATTCTTTACCTGTTATTTTATCTTTCTTACTTTTATTATCTATTAGAGAAAAACACGGAAGAATTCCATTTAAAATTGATAAAATCGTTGATACTGTTTCCGTTCAAAATATTGATACCTCATCTGATATTCATATAGAATTTTTATCAAGTGAGAAGGAATATTGTGATACAAAACTGGAATATTCAACTGGATGGAAATTAAATTCGATTGGTTTATATGAAAGGACTTCTACTTCTTACATAGTAAATGATGATATAGATTTAACTGACTCTAGTAAAATATTTTCGATGTCAAACGATGAATTAAATAATGCTTTTGTAATTGATGATGTAAGAACTATTACTAAACTTTATTTAGATGATTTAGATAAAATTTATACAGATGATGTTGTTGTTATTACAAGTAACAATAAAAATTATGATGAAATAGTTCGTGATGAAACTAAAAAAGAGGATTTAGCTGATTCTATTCTTTATATTTTTTGTTCATTATGTCTTGGGTTTCTATTGATGCTATATCTAATATATTAATTGGTAATAAAATTAATTTAAAATTGAAAAAGTATGCTAAATCATTTGGGCCATTTGATGAGCGTGATGTTAACTACATGATTCAAATGCTTGAAATAAAACAAGAAAACCTTAATTTATTACTCAATAATAATAACGATGATGATAAAACTGGATTCTCCTACAGAAAGGTAAGGCGATAAATATGAGTAACTCGTTTATTGACCCAACTGCCAATGATAGATTTTCAAAACTTAGAGGACTAGATTTGCAAGAATTACTTGCTTTCTTAGACACATTCTTGCTTGAATATAGAGAGAATTTGGGATTACCTAATAATTTATTTTTTGGTATTGAAATCGAATATGAAAATTTTCCTCAATATGATGTAGATTGTTATTTTAAATATACATTGTCTAATCTATTTATGAATACATGGGAAAAATATCCATGGATTTCAAAAGGAGATCGTTCTGTTCCAACTGGTGGAGAGATTAATTCTCCTATTCTTGTTGATACTCCTAATAATTGGGAGCAATTAAGAAAAGTTATGAAATATTTAGATAAAAATAATGTCGATATGATGCATGGTGCTAGTTGTCATATGCATTTTGCTGCTGACTATTTAGGAGAAGATATTGAGGCATGGCGTTTATTTGCAAAAATGTATTCTATTTATGAGCCAGTCCTATTTAGATTTTTCTTTGGTGATATGATAAATGCAAGAGAAAAAATGCAGATATATGCTTACCCATCTGCTTACAGTCGCAAAGA
>ENA-UPXM01005360-UPXM01005360.1-activated-sludge-metagenome-genome-assembly--contig:-NODE-5360-length-12516-cov-4.039483_pt1 | contig 12516 bp, 7 predicted proteins | sample MGYA00238178_ERZ772708 | MGnify/ENA primary metagenome ERZ772708 (study PRJEB29002, sample SAMN05720212) | activated sludge metagenome | isolation source: anaerobic digester from wastewater... | reverse complement strand
TTCACGCCGTGGGGGAGGGTGTCAATTTCCGTTTTCGTCAGCCCTTTGCCGCAGGCGCGCAGGAAGCCCTCGGCGTACGCCCCATACAGCGCCAGCGAGAGCTCCACACGGTCCAGATCGCGCTCATCCTCCGCCGCGGTTGAGGCCCCAAAGCGGATGGAATCGCCAAAGTCGTTGGCCGCGAGGCCGGGCATGACCGTGTCCAGGTCAATCACGCACAGCGGTGTCCTGGTCGCCGCGTCCAGCATGACGTTGTTGAGCTTGGTGTCATTGTGCGTCACCCGCAGGGGCAGTTCACCCCGGCGGCGCAGGGCCATCAGCACCGCCGCCTCCGCTTCACGCGCCAGGTAACTGTCAATCTCCTGCCGGGCGGTTTTCAGCCGCCCCGCGCGGTCCTCACGCAGGGCCAAATGGAACAGCCTGTACCGGTCCGGCGTGTCGTGGAAGCGCGGGATGGTTTCTGTCAGGCTGGCGCTGGGAAAGTCGGCCAGCCGGTTCTGGAAATCGCCGAACGCGACGCCGCTTTGCCGCAGGTCCTCCGCGGATTCCGGTTTTTCCAGGCAGATGCTGCCGGTGATGAATTCATACAGCCGCCAGTATTCCCCTGATTGCGTGCTCAGGTAGGGCAGGCCCTGGGTTGTCGGGACCAGCGTCAGCACCTGCCGCGGGTCCGGGTTCTGTTTCCGCAGGTGGTCAGTGACCGCGATGATGTTGTCCATCAGCGCGGGAACGTCATGAAACACCCGGCTGTTAATCTTTTGCAGGATGTAGTCATGCGGCCGGTCTGTCCTGAGCAGGTAGGTCTCGTTGATGTGGCCGTTCCCATAGCGTTCGCAGGACAGGGCCCTGCCCTCAATCTGGAAGCTGCCGGTGATCTCTTTCATATCCTTCGTTCCGTTCATCCTGATCAGTGCCTGCTTTCCTGGCTGCAGCCCGGGAGGGGCGGCAGGGCCGCGCGTTTCATTCGCCGCCTGCCTGCCCCCATCCCCGGGCGCGGCCTGTTTGTCTGGATAGTATGCGTTCACAGCCTGTGCTGTCCAGGCCCCGGCTGTTTGTTCGCCGGCGGTTCCCCCCGCCGGTTTCTTCTTTTTAGGGTCAGCGCCGGCGGCCCAAAATTATTGCACCTTGATCTGGTACAGCGGGTAGCGCAGGCTGACGCCGCCTTCCATGTTCAGGGGCAGCGCGGGCCGATTGCTGTCCATGTCCAGGAAACCAATGTACAGGGTGTAGGTGCCGCCCGGCAAATCCTCCGGCAGCGCCAGGGTTTCAGCGGTGGTGACCCGCCCGGGCAGCAGGGCGCGCACATCCGTCAGGCCCGCGGCCCTGAGAACGGGCTCCTCCCCGGGCAGGCCCAGGGACAGTTCCAGCGGCCAGGGGTAGTAGAAGGGCGCGACGCCGCGGTTGAGCCAGGTCATTTGCAGGGCCAGGCTGTCCCCGGCCCTGGCTTCCGTTACCTGCGTGACGCTTTCAAGGGTCAGCTGGTAGCCCATCTGGCGCCGGATGGCGTCAATGTTGGCGTCATATTTGTGGGCGTCATCCTGGCTTTCCAGCAGGTCGGTGGGCGAGCAGGGACCGATGAGGGAGGAATGGCTTTCGCGGATGAGCCGCAGGGTTTCGGCGATGGCGCTGTCAGTGATCCACTTGCGCACATTGCCCTCGGCGAACTCGCCCCCGGAATAGCCGGTCTGCCAGAACAGCGGCATGCGGCTTTCCTGCACCTGCGCGGCGCTGGCATGGGGCATGTCGGTGCAGCCGTTGATGAAATAGTCGCGGAAGGTGTCGCTGGCGCCCACATCGCCGAACATGTCGTTGTACAGGCCCCAGTTGTGCCCGCTGGCGTAGGGGTAGGGCTTGCGCGCGGCCAGCTTCACCTTGTGGAAGGCTTCCGTGTAGGCCTGCATGTACACGCCCACCAGGTCCGGGTCCGGGAACTCGCCGGTGCCGTCCGGCCAGGTGTGCATCTCGGCCCAGTGGCCCAGCGAGCCCACCTGCACAAAGGCGGTGATGGCATTGTCATCAAAGCGCTCCGCCAGCGCCTTGATGGCCAGGCGGTGGCGCTCAATCAGGATGTGGCTTTTGTAGTTGGGCGAAAAGCCGCCGCCGCCCAGCAGCTCCGGCTCGTCATAGAAGGTGCCGGCGCCGTCCGCGCCTTTGCCCTCAAAGTTTTCCGCCGCCAGTTCCTCATACAGCCACCGGGGGATGTCCATGCGCTGTTGTCCGCCTGTTGGCACCACATCATCCATGACAAAGCGCAGCAGGAAGCGCACGCCCTGTTCCTTCCAGTAGCTCAGGCGGTAGCGCTTCTCCAGCAGGTCAAAATTGTACTGGCCCTTTTCCGGCTCAAACTCATCCCATTTCACATCCAGGAAGGCGGTCTGAAAGGGTTGGGCAATCCTGTCCTCCGGGTTGACGCTGGCCCAGGCCGCCCAGCCGTGGTAGGGCTTGTCCTGCAGCGTAAAATCCTCACGCGGGTAGTACAGGCCGCTGTCTTTCACCATCTCAAAGCGGCTTTGCACGGTCAGCTTCTGCTCTGTCTGGCCCTGGCGGAAGACCAGGTCAACTTTCTCCGGGCTGCCGATGTCTGCCAGGTACAGTTGCAGGCTGATGTGGCCGCCGTGGATGCGGCTGAGCACGTCGCGCACAAAGCCGCCCTCGGGGTTCATCAGCCGGCTGTCGGCCACCTGCCAGGTTTTCCCGTCCCCGCCGGTGATGTCCAGGGTGTAGCGGGCGTTCATATTCAGGCCGGAGGCCAGCACGTACAGCTTGTCCTGGGAGAGGGTGCCCAGCAGGTTTTCGCGCAGCGCCTCCGCGGAGGGGACGGCCTTGCCGCCGACCGCGTCCCAGTCCAGGAAGGAATTATCCTTGACGCTCAGGTGGTCGGCCGTGGTGCGGTACTTGGGCACTTTCAGCAGGGCGCTTGATTGCAGGTGCGCCTCGGGCGCCACGCCCACGCTGGTGCCCTCCTGCATGTCCACTTCGCGGTCCACCGCCAGGTAGAAATCATCGGAGAGTTCCGGCAGGTTGGCTTTCAGCAGGGCGATGGGGATCTGGTATTCCATCGCGTAATGGCCGTCCCCCAGGTCCATCACCGCCTTCTTGATGCCCTCCGGCGCGCGGTAGACGCAGCTGAACCATTCTGTGCTGGGCTTTTGGAAGATGAACAGCTCCAGGTTGGTGCTGTGCCAGTCCTGCACCAGCACGTCAATGCCGCTGTGGGCCGGGTAGCCCGGGTGGGCAAAGCCGTTGCTTGGGTCGCCGTCCGCGTCCACCAGGATGTTGATGGAAAAGGCGCGGTCGTCTGTCGGGTCGGTGACGCCGGAGAGGTGCGTGAGCACATACAGCATCTCCTGGGTGCGCGCGGCGTAGGTGTCGCCCACCACACCGGTGCCCTTCGCCAGCAGCGGCACATCCGCCCAGTCGCCCGCGTCGCCGTCCGCTTTGATGGCGGGGCTGAACAGGCGGTTGGGGGAGGTCACTTCCAACAGGGGCAGGCCCTTCAGCGGCAGCTGGCCGCCCTCCCCGTCCGTGATGCCCAGGGCGAAGGTTTTGGCCAGGGGGTTGAGCCGCGCGGCCATCACAAAGCCTTCCACGCCTTTCGCGGTTTTGAACAGGGCCGCCTTCTTGCCGGTATCCTGCCAGGCGCCGTTTTCGTAGGCCCACAGCCGGCTGTCCGCGGTGATTTTGTGGGCGGGGGCGGCGTTCTGCCAGTTTTCGCCCAGGTCCGCGCCTTTCGCCGCGTCGTTTTGCAGGTAGATCTCAAATTCGTCGCCCAGCTGCTCCGCCGCGGTGAAGAACCACAGGCGGTTGCCGTCGGTCTGCGCCTTCAGCGCGGTCAGGTTGGGCGGCAGCTTGGCGGCGTCATGGGGCACCGTGTACCACTGCCCCAGTTCGCCGTCAAAGATGGCGGGGGTGATGGGGGTCAAGGGGTCCTGGGGCAGGATTTCCACAATCAGGTTGGCGCTTTCCTTGCGGATGAGGCTGGACACCTGCACGCAGACCTTGTAGGTGCCCGGCGCCAGGGGAATCTCCCCGGTCATCAGCCGCGCGCCGTCCAGCACGAACAGCGCGTTGTCCCGCCCGTTGGCGGCGTCGGGCTTGAAGGCATACTCATAGGTCTGCCCGTCCCCGCCGGCAGCGGACAGCGTGCCCACCAGGCCGCCGGGCAGGGCGGCCGGCCCCAGGGCGCGCAGGTCGCCCTCAAGGGCCAGGGCAATGTCCCGGATGGGGTCGGTGATGGGCGCGCCCTTGACCTCATCATAATGCGGCACCCGGATGAAGTCGCCGCCGGTTTCCGGCGCGAAGCCAATCATGTTCCAGTCGGCGTCATTCACCCAGACCGCCATGTTGATGCGCTCCGGGTTCCCCAGCACGGAAAGGGGGATGAGCACTTCCACGGCGGTGTTGTCCTTGCTGGCGGCCTTCCTGATTTCCGGGTAGTCCTCCCCCTTCCAGGCCCATTCCTGGCCCGTGGGGTCGTCCGTGTACAGCCCGGCGGTCCAGGTCTCCACCAGGAAATCGCCGCCCGCGTTTTTGTAGTTGCCCGGCGCCCGGTACCCGGTTTCCGGGTTGTTGTCCGTGTCCAGCAGGATGTCGTAGATGCCGATGTCGGTGGTGTCCGGCGCCTGGAAGGCGGCGGCGAAGTAGGTGTCCGTCACAAAGGCGTAGAGGATGCCAATCTTGCCCTCTCCCGGGGCCAGGCTCCAGATGCCGGCCCAGTCGGACAGGTCGCCGTCCGCCGTGATGGGTTCCGGGGGCGGTTCCATGAGGGCCGGCCCGGCCGGGAGGAGGGAAAAGGTGAAAAGAAACGCGCACAAAACAAACAGGGCCTTTTTCATGCCAGGGCTCCTTTCAGGCGGGCCTTCAGAATGGGGGGCTGCCTCGCGGCAGCCCCCCTGTGGGTCTACTGGTTCTTGGCGATGAAGGCTTCCAGCTGGCGGTTCACTTCCGCCACATACTGGTCAATGCCGGCGTCCTTCAGGCCTTGCAGGGCGGCCGGGTACTCGGCGTCAAAGTCCACAAACCCGTAGAGGATGGGGTTCAGTTTGGCGTAGGCCTCGTTGCAGGCGGTCTCGACCGCCTCAAGCCCGGCGTTGTTGAAGGCGAAGCCCAGCATTTTGGAGGGGATGGCCACGCTGTCCCAGTTCTTGTAGGTCTCGATGAATTCATCGCTGACGTCATCGCGGAAGACCTGGTAGTTGGCGTTGCGGAACATCCACTCATAGAAGTAGCCTTCACCGCCGGCGGTTTCAGACATCGTTACCAGGCGGCCGTTGGCGTCCAGGTCCCAGTCCTGGCCTTTGACGCCGTACAGCAGGAAGAGGTAGTTGTCCTGGCTGGCCCACATCCACTCCAGAAATTTCAGGGCGCCGGCCGGGTTGGGTGCGGAATAGGGGATGCACAGCACTTCGCCGCCCGCGGCGTTGATGTAGCGGGGCTTTTCGGGGGCCAGCAGGTAGTTGCCCAGGCGGGCGGCTGGGTCATTGGCGCGCACCAGGCCCAGCTGCTCCACATCCTTGCCCAGGGAGCCTTCCAGCCAGTAGTACAGCCCGGTCTGGAAGCGGCTGTCGCGCTCGTTGTACTTGATGGTCAGGTCGTCAGAGTAGATGCCGTCCAGGTACAGCTCCCGGTTGAAGCGCGCCACCCTTTCAAAGGCGGTGGTTTCCGCGAAGGAATAGGCCTTGCCGGTCTCCTCGCCAAAGACCACCAGGTCCTGGGAGGCCACCCAGAAATACACCTCATCGCCGAAGTTGCGGGTGAGGGGCTTGAAGATGACGTCGGCGGGGCCCTTCATCTCCGGGAACTGCTCCATCACCTTGGTGGCGTAATCCACCAGGTCCTGGTCATTCTTGATTTCGGTCATGCCGACGGCTTCCAGCAGGTCCTGCCGGACGCAGACAAACTGGAACATGCCGGAGCTGGGCGCGTAGGCGGAGGGGATGCCGTACTGGATGCCGTCAATCTTGCCGCCGTCCAGCTGGCTCTGGGGCAGCACCTTGTAAATCTCCTCGCCCCAGTGCTGCTTGATCAGTTCGTCCAGCGGCTGCGCCTCCTTGCGGTTGACCATCTCCGACAGGCTGGGCAGGCCGTCCCAGTACAGGTCGATGGGCTGGTTGGCGGCCAGCATGATCATCTTCTGGTCCCAGTAGTTGGCCCAGGAGAGGAACTGGATGTTGACTTTCAGGTTCAGCTCCGCCGCCATTTTTTCCGCGAAGGGCCCCTGGAGGAACTTGGTCATTTCCTCGGTTTCCTCACCGGGGTAGAGGATGGTGATTTCTTCCAGCTTGCCCTCAGCGGAAGCGCTGAGGAACCCCAGGGACAGCAGCATCAAAAGGGCCAGTGCCAGGGCAAAGATCCGTTTCATAGGTACCTCCTGTTTATTGTGAACCCGCGCTCGCGGGCCCAAGCTCATTTTGTACTATTCCTTCACCGCGCCCATGATGATGCCCTGCACAAAGTAGCGCTGCACCAGCGGGTACAGGAAGATGATGGGGCCGATGGTGATGATGGTGACAGCCATCTTGACCGTTTCGCTGGGCAGGCGGATGCTGGCCGCCGCGCCTGGCGGGATGCGCCCGGAGGAGATGGCCTGGACGTTGGAGACGATGGAGTACAGGTAGTACTGCAGGGGGAAGAGGTTCTTGTCGTTGATGAACATCAGGGCGTTCCACCAGTCGTTCCAGTAGTTCAGGGCGTACATCATGGTGATGGTCAGTACGGCGGTCTTGGAAATGGGCAGGGCCACCCGAAAGAAGATGGTCTGCCAGCCGGCGCCGTCAATTCGCGCGGCTTCGTACAGTGAGGTGGGCACGGCGGAAAAATAGGTGCGCATCAGGAACATCTGCCAGACGGAAAACAGGCTGGGCACCACCATCGCCAGGATGTTGTTCTGCAGTTTGTACCAGTTCACGCAGACCACGTACCAGGGCACGATGCCGGAGGAGAAGATCAGGGTGAAGTTGCACAGGAAGGCGATGACGTTGCGGTACTTGAGGGTCCTGATCGACAGGGCGAAGGAAATCATGGTGGTCACCAGCACGGCGCCCAGGGTGCCGGCCACCGTGATGAACAGGGTGACGCCGTAGCTTTGCAGGATGCGGGAGCCGGAGTGCGCGAAGATGTAGGTGTAGGTGTCCAGGGTGAAGGCCTTGGGGAAGAGCCGGAAGCCGTCCATCGCGATCAGGCGCTCGGAGGTGAGGCTCACCGCCAGGGTCAACAGCAGCGGGTACAGGCAGATCAGCCCAAAGCCGCCCACCAGCAGGTAGCTGACCACCTTGACCCAGGTATCAGACCGGGAAGGGCGGATGCGCGACAGCGGCTTTTGCATCAGAACAGGCCCTCCCCTTCATTGATTTTCTTGGCCAGGATGTTGGCGCCCACCACCAGCACCAGGCCCATCACCGACTGGAACAGGCCGATGGCGGTTGAGAAGGAAAAGCCCATCGAGCGCATGGAGGTGTACACATAGGTGTCAATCACGCTGACCGCGTCCCCCAGCACCGGGTTGTTGCCCACCACGCCCCAGATCATGCCGAAATCGCCGTAGAAGATGCGCCCGATGGCCATCAGCATCAGCACCACCACGGTGGGCTTGAGCATGGGCAGGGTCAGGTAGCGGATCTGCTGGCCGCGGCTGGCGCCGTCGATGGTGGCGGCCTCGTACAGGGTGGGGTCAAACGCGGTCATCGCCGCCATGTAGATGATGGTGTTGTAGCCGGCCCATTTCCAGACATCCGCCAGAATGATGATGGCCTTCCAGTACTTGGGCTCGGCGTACCAGCGGATGGGGTCCTGGCCCAGAAACACCAGCAGGCGGTTCATGACGCCGTTGGCGCCGGAGAGGATGATTTCGCCGGTGCGGCGGTCCACCCGGAAGTTGGAGGTGAAAAAACTGTACATGATGGCGCCGATGACGATCCAGCTGAGGAAATAGGGGAAGAACATCGCGCTCTGGCTGACGCGCTTGAAGGGCTTGTTTTTTACCTCGTTCATGGCGATCGCGATGGTGATGGGCACCGAGGTGCCCAGGAGCAGGCCGAAGAAGTTGATGATGAGGGTGTTGGCAATCACCCGCCACACCTGGGAGCTTTGGAAAAAGTACTTGAAGTTGTCAAAGCCGATGTAGGGGCTGCCAAAAATGCCGTCCACCGGGTTGAACTTGGTGAAGGCCATCCACACGCCGCTCATCGGGATATAGGCGAACATGACCAGCAGCGTCAGCGCGGGCACGCACATCAGGTACAGGACAAAATTGGTCCTGAACTCCTTGCGCAGCGCGCCCTTCCTGGGCTTCAGGGCCTGCTCCATCACAACAACCCCCAATTGTTCCCGGGCCTCGCGGATGCCGTCCGCCGTCTGGTAGGGCATCTGCCCAAACCTTGCCAAATCCTCGTTGAGCACCATCATCCCGGCGGTGTGGTAGCGCTCGCCGCGCTTCAGGCTGTCCCTCAGTTTCCTTTGCAGGCTGGTGGCGGTCTCCAGGCTGTCCAGATCCGGCTCCTCCGTGCCGAAGACCTCCAGCTTGATCATCGCGTCCCCCTCCCGGGTGGGGTAATTGTAAAACTGCCGCTGCACGCTCAGGATGTGCCCGTCCGGAGGCAGCAGGCGGTACAGCGTGGGATCGTACAGCCAGCTCTCGCTCCAGAACCCCTTGGTGCCAAGCTCCGGGAAATAGCGGTCAAAGAAGGCCCTGGCCTTTTCCATGGAGGCCTTCCAGCGCTCCGGCGTGTACCCCTCCCCGCCCGGGATGTGCGCGGCCAGGGTCATCTCGCCCGGGCGCAGCGCGGGCCGCCACGCGTCCTTTTCCAGGGTGACGGTCCCCTGGCTGATGACCCCGGCCGGGTTGACCGGGCAGCCGGTCACGCTCATCGCGTCCTCCGTGAGCGCGGTGGTGAAGGCCAGCGGGTCAAACACCCCGTTGACCCCGTCCAGTTGCCCGTCCCGGCGCACCCTGTCCCTGGCCGGCCACAGCATCAGGGTCCGGCCGTCCTTCTCCCGGCGGTACACCAGGGGCCCTTCCCAGCGGTAGGGCACAAAGTAGAGCCGGTCGTGGAAGAAGATGCCGCAGGCGTAAAAATTCATGTCCCAGGGGTAGTCCGCAATCACCGCGCTGCCGGTCTCCCGGTAGGTTTTCAGTTGTTTGTCCGCCATGCGGAAGCAGACTTCCTCGTACTCTTCCCTTGGAATGCCCCGCTTCTCAAGCGCCTGCAGCCCAAATTCCAGGCAGGCCAGGGCAAAGAGCAGCGCGTAGGCATCCCGGGCAAACCCGGAAAGGCAGGCGGGCTCCGGCCGCTCAAATTCGCAGGCGCGCTGGTAAATCACCGCCTGGTGCGCGTCATCCCGCAGGGCGGTGGACAAGGCCATCAGCAGCCCGTCTGAACGGATGGTTTGAAGCGCCTCAGACAGCCGGTCCAGTTTCTGCCCCCGCAGGCCGGCCCTGCCCGCCGCCCGGCGCAAAAAAGCGTCGCTGAGCAGCGGGTCCGTCCCCCCGGGCTGTGTGTCCGGCAGATACCGCGCCGCCCCTTCGGGCACCGCCATGCCGGCGTGCCTTGCCAGGCGGTCAAACATCATCGTGTCGATTGGAGGGCCTCCTGCAGTTGTTCGCGGTACTCGTCCATGTCCACCACCCGGCCGCTCAGCCGGGCCTGCTCGGCGGCGGCGGCCATGTAGTGGCTTTCCACCGAGCGCGCCACCAGGGTTTCCAGCTGGTCGCCGCTGGATTTGAGCATCAGGAAGAAATCGTTCATCAGCCCGGCGTCCCCGCCGGAATGGCCGCTGTCCGCCCTGGGCGGGTGGATGACGCGCATCTCCTCGGGCGCCAGGCTGTGGGACGCGAAGCGGATGACCTCGATGCGGTTCTCGTGCTCGCTCACGCGGATTTCGCCGTCCTCGCACATGATTTTCATCGTGCGGGCCATGGTGTTGGTGAAGGCGGACAGGTTGAAGGTCACGGTGACGCCGTTTTCAAACAGGATGTTGACCACCTGGTGGTCGCAGACGTCGTTGCCGCAGCGGTAGACGCAGCGGCCGTAGGGCCCGGTTTCCAGCGCCTTCAGCAGGCCTTCCTCGCTCTGGTCGAGGCTGAGCACGCTGGCGGGCCAGTTCCCCGCCAGGGGCAGGTACATTTTGCGCGCGTCAAAGCGGCAGGCCTCAGCCACCGCGCAGTGTAGGCAGCGCGCGCCGCTGCCTTTTGGCGCGTTCTCCTCCTTGAAATAGGACAGCCCGCCAAAGGAGGAGATCCTGCCGGCGCGGCTGCCGGTCAGCCAGACCAGCAGGTCCATGTCATGGCAGGACTTCTGCATGATGATGGGGCTGGAGGCCTTGCTGCTGCCCCAGTTTCCCCGCACAAAGGAGTGGGCCATGTGCCAGTTGCCGATGTTCTCGTTGTGCTGGATGGTGATTACGCGGCCCAGCTCGCCCGAGTCAATCACCGCCTTGATTTCACGGAAGAACGGCGAATAGCGCAGCACATGGCAGACGGCCACCCGCCGCCCGGCCTGCGCGGCCTTGCGCTCAATCTCCATGCACTCCCGCGGGTCCGGGGAAATGGGCTTTTCCAGCAGCAAATCATAGCCCAGTTCCAGCGCCTTCATGGCCTGGGCGTAATGGTCACGGTCCATGCTGGCGATGATCGCGGCGTCCGCGATCTTCCCGCGAGCAAGGAGGGCATCGGCGGAGGCATGGCAGTTTTCCGGGCCCACAAACAAGGCCTTGCCGGCGGCCTCGCGCCGGGCGGCGTCCGGTTCCGCCAGCGCCACGATGTCGGCCAGCCCGCTCTGGTAGGCGTAGCGCGCGTAAATCATGCCGCGCTGGCCCGCTCCGATCAGTACAAATCGAAACATGCTGTTCACCTCTGTACCCGCATTATAGTCCTGCCCCGGGGCGGGTGGCTTTGCACATTTCGTCCACAAATTTATATAATTTGTGCATCCTGCAGATTGACAGAAAGCGTTTGAGACCGCACAATACGGCTGGATTCACTGAAAAGCGGGCAGAAAAATCGCGTCAGAAGGTTCTTTCCGGTCAGGTCAGGTTCCAGGTGAAGGAGGTGCCCAGATGCTGTATGAAAGCACCCTGCTTAAGCAGGCTGTTCCCATCCGGCGGGTGTATACCATCCATTACTATGAGTACGACAGCGGCTACGAGTTTGAGGGCGAGTCGCACGATTTCTGGGAGCTGGTGTATGTCGACCGCGGCCAGGCGGAAATCGCCCGGGGCGGCAGCGCCTGCGTGCTGGAGCAAGGCCAGGCCGCGCTCCATGCCCCGGGGGTCTTCCACACGGTGCGCGCCACGGGCGGGCTGGGGCTCAACCTCTTTGTCATTTCCTTTGACTGCGCTTCCGATGAGCTGTCAAGGCTGTCCGACGCGCCCTTCGCCATCCTCAGCGCGGACAAGCAGCGCCTGTCCTCCATCCTCTCAGAGGCGCGGCAGGCCTTTGTTTCACCGATGGATGACGCCTATTTCAAGCTGCGGCGGCGCGAGCGCGCGCCCTTTGCGGGCGAGCAGCTCATCGCGCTGGAATTGCAGGCCCTGCTCATCCACCTGCTGCGCCGGCTGGACCTGCCGCAGGAACTGGCCTCCGCGAACGCCTTCCCGGCCGACCTGGCTTCCGAAAGCCAGTTGGCCCAGGCCATCAGCCTGATGCAGCAAAACCTGATGGAGCCCCTGGGCATAGAGGACATCTGCAGGCAATGCCACATCAGCCGCAGCAAGCTGCAGCGGCTGTTCCGCCAGCACACCGGCCAGGGCGCGCTGAACTACTACATCACCCTGCGCGTGGAGGCGGCCAAGGGCATGATGCGCAGCCGCCAGCACAGCTACAGCGAAATCGCGGACGCCCTGGGCTTTGGCTCCATCCATTATTTCTCCAAGCAGTTCAAGCAGGTGACCGGCATGACGCCCACCGAATACAGCGCCTCCCTGCGCTCGCTGACCGAAAGGAAGAGCTGCTGAATATGCCCGGTCGCGTCGTTCCCTGCGCGGGCTGCGGGCAGCCGCTTGGCAACGAGGACATCGCGCTGAGCGTCAAACTGTCCGGGCTGTCCGCGCCGCGCCTGCTTTGCCTGAACTGCCAGGCGGCAGAAACCGGCGCCGGCCCTAAGGAACTGGCGGCGCTGATTATCCATTTCAAGAAATCCGGCTGTGTGCATTTCCAAAGGGATTACCTGTCCTGAAGGAGGCCTTATGCGCGTCATTGACCCAAAGGTGTATGGGGGGCTGCTGCGCAACCCGGGCATCGGCTTCATCGCGGCGCCGGCCCTTTCGGACCCCGCCCACCCGGCGCTGACGGAGCCCCTCTACCGTTTCACCCCGGACAGCCCCGAATACAACCACCCGCCAAGCGGCGTCAGCTTTGTGTCCGCGCGCTGGGCGGCCCTGGAGCCTGTTGAGGGCACCTACGATTTTTCCGCGGTGGATCAGCGCCTGGCCGCGGAGGGTGCGGCGGGGCGCCTGTGCGTGTTCCGCTGCGCGCCCTACGCCCTGGGGAAGGATGATGTGCCCGCCTGGCTGCGGGCGCGC
>ENA-UPXM01005354-UPXM01005354.1-activated-sludge-metagenome-genome-assembly--contig:-NODE-5354-length-12521-cov-3.796647_pt1 | contig 12521 bp, 12 predicted proteins | sample MGYA00238178_ERZ772708 | MGnify/ENA primary metagenome ERZ772708 (study PRJEB29002, sample SAMN05720212) | activated sludge metagenome | isolation source: anaerobic digester from wastewater... | reverse complement strand
ATAACTCCAAGCTGGGTCAATGTCCTCGCTGCCGAGGTCTGGGATTTGAAGAAATAGAGATGCAGTTTCTCAGCGACGTTTACACGCGTTGCCCCGAATGCAATGGGAGTCGCTTTAATACTAAAGCACAAGAGGCGGTCATAGAGGTAAAAAATCCGCTTAAATCCAATGAGTCTCTTTCACTGAACATTGTTGATTTTTTGGCCTTGACAGTCGATGAGACAATTTCTGTTCTGAACCAATTTCCCGAGTGTAAATCCGCACAAAAAGCTTCTGCCAAACTGGATATCATTCAGCAAACCGGCTTGGGTTATATTACCCTGGGCCAACCGCTTAACACACTCTCCGGCGGCGAGTGTCAGCGCCTCAAACTCGCTGCGCGTATTGCGGAGTCCTGCTCAGCCTCTTTGAGGGGCAAAGAACAGCCCTTCCTTTTTCTATTCGATGAACCCAGCACAGGACTCCACTTTGATGATATTGCCGTTCTATTAAAACTCTTCTATAATCTGGTCCGGGCAGGCCACTCCGTAATCGTCATTGAGCATAATCTGGATATTATCAAGTGCGCTGACTGGCTGATCGACATGGGACCCGAGGGCGGATGCAAGGGCGGGCAAATTATTGTGCAGGGGCCGCCTCGGGAAGTTGCTAACAACAAGCTCAGCCATACGGGCCGCTTTTTGAAAAAATGTTATTACCATCCTTATTGATATTTCTTGACTTTTAGAGTCCGAATTATTCGAATAGATGCGTATGGAAGAGAGTAAAAAGGCATCTTGGCCGCAACGCCTCCTGGTGGGAGGTAACGTCAAATTCACTTTGCTGCGTATTGTCTGCCTGGTTGTTTTTGTTGTTCTGCTGATCAAATATGTGATGGTTCCCGTTCGTTGCGAGGGCCTCAGCATGGAACCCAATTACCCGGATCGCTCCATTCATCTGGTTTATAAATTGGCCTATTGGCATTCCAACCCCCAACGTGGAGACGTCATTGCCATCAAGGTCGGAGAGACAGGTAAAATATTGCTCATGAAGCGTGTGATTGGTCTGCCCGGTGAAAAAGTCTCCATCAGCGATGGAGTAGTTTACATCAACGGTGAACCTCTTGAGGAACCATGGGTACAGAAGAAACGTTTTCCCTGGAATCGAAAGGAAGTCGAGCTCGAATCTGACGAATACCTCGTCATTGGCGACAATCGCTCTATGCCCATGCGGGATCATGAGTTTGGAGAAGTAAGCATAAAAAAAATCCAGGGAAAAATTATCAGATGAAAAAATGGCTTCCCAAACTTCTAAAACTCTGCGCGCTTGCCCTGATTGTATGGTTTGCATGGGGTTACTTTTTCCCTTCTGAAACTCAGCGTATTTGCAAGCGGTTAAACTCATTTTCAAGGGCTGTTTCTTTTGCCAGCGGAAGCTCCCTTGTGATTCGTATGGCAAAAACCGAGGGTTCTCGTGATTACTTCGCCACCAACGTTGTCGTCACCCTGGATGGTGTCCACACTCAGGCGGAATCCATCAACGGACGAGCTGAGGTGATGAATATCATCTCTTTGGCCCACACCTATCTTCAAGAGCTGGATCTCAAATTTGAAGACCCGACTGTCAAGGTAAACTCTGATAAAACTCGAGCAACCATGGATGTTATCGGGAGAATTATAATTGATGAAAGCCGCCGCGACAGGGTGCACCAGCTTCTCCGGATAAAGTGGATTAAAGCCAATGATAAATGGAGAATCGAGCGCGTGGAAACACTCAAAATGTTAGGGCGGGAAACAGGAACAGACTTCGGTTCGGTTTTTAATGAATAACAAGAAATATCCCTGGTTCGTTAGTGGAGATGTGGATGGATTCTTCGGCCTCTTCACCGACAATCTTCTCCAACTTATGCTGATTATGGTGCTCTGCACCACGGTCTGCGGGTTTGATCCCAAGCTGCTCAATGGTCAGGTCATGACTGGGGCTGCGGTTTCCCTGATATTCGGCAATCTTTTCTACGCCTGGCAGGCGCGCAAACTGGCTATTGAAACGGCAAACCCGACGATCACAGCTCTACCCTACGGAATCAACACAACTACCGTCGTTGCTTTTATTTTCCTGATTATGGGGCCAGTCTATCAGAAAACCGGAGATCCGATTCTGGCTTGGAAAACTGGCGTATTCGCCTGCCTTATCAGCGGAATTCTGGAGACCATAGGCGCATACTGCTGCGATTGGTTAAGAAAAAACGCACCTCGAGCAGCACTCCTTTCAGCCTTGGCTGGGGTCGCCATTTCTTTCATCGCCATGGGGTTTGTCTTTCAGATATTCGCCAGCCCCATAATAGCAATTGCGCCAGCCCTGCTCCTGATCGCCATTTACAGCTCAAAAATCAACTTTCCTGCCCGCATCCCCGGGGGGATGATCGCCGTCCTGATGGGCACCCTCGCGGCATGGATATCACGCTGGCTGGGATATGATTTTTTTGTTCCACTGGCAGAACCCTGGGAGCCCAAACTTTACCTGCCCATTCCCGTGTGCGGTGATCTTTTCTCCTTCATTCTTTCGGGTGATGGATGGCAATACCTTACAGTCATTATCCCCATGGCTGTTTTCAGCGTGGTCGGCTCTCTGGAAAATCTGGAGAGCGCCGACGCCAGCGGAGACCATTTTCCGACTCGCTCCAGCCTGCTGGTCAACGGATTGGGAAGTATAGCCGCCGCACTCTTCGGCTCACCTTTTCCCACAACGATTTATATTGGACATCCCGGATGGAAGCAAATGGGCGCACGTCACGGTTATTCCATCCTGAACGGGGTGATCGTGACCATCCTCGTTTTTATAGGAGGAATTACCCTTGTTCTCAAAGTTATCCCTCTGGAGGCACTATTGGGAATTCTCCTCTGGATTGGACTCATCATGACCTCTCAGGCATTTCAAGCCAGCCCGTCTCGCCATGCTCTGGCGGTGAGTATTGGGCTTATCCCCTGCATAGCCGCATGGGTACTCCTTGAAATTGAAACCGCATTGCAAAAAGCCGGCACAACGCTTTTTGATGTAGCTCCCAAATTTGGCGATAGCCTTTACATCTACGGCCTTGTCGCTTTGAGTCAGGGCTTCATTCTCACGGGAATTCTCCTGTCTGCGATTTGCGTTTTTTGTATCGAGCACCAGTTCCTCAAAGCTGCTGCCTGGTGTGCTGTAGCCGCTCTATTATCCTATTTTGGGATTATCCATGCCTTTACATTGACCGAGCGTGGGATACAGGCTCTCTATGCTTTAAATGCCGCCCCTCAATTCGTTATTGCTTACGGATTTACCGCTTTGCTCTTTGTGGGACTTCAATTCTTTTCAAAAAGAGAAAACTCTTCTTCTAAAAAAGATATCTCGTAATCCCTGCCTTTCACGCCCACGGCAAAAGATTGAGACATTGAAAGCCCTGTTAAACAAAGGTACAAGTGGCGTTCATCAAAACTTTGGAGCCCTGCTGTGTCGTCGTGTTGCGTAAAAAACCGCCATCAAGAGAATCCGGGAGAGTTCAAGGCAGGTTCGTTGTATTTTTATTTTCAATACAGTTTCTTTTTTAGACTTTTTCTCCTGTTTCGGTTTTTTGAATTGACCAGCCGGCGACACTCAGCTATGGATAAGGGGCTTTATGTTTAGAACATTAAGACAGCATAGAACTTGGTTGTGGGGCATCCTCATCATTGTGGTGATCATCTCCTTTGTTATTTTCTTCTCACCCGATGTAAATCGGAATCCTGAGGCTGGCGCTGTTACTGTGGGACGAATGGATGGTAAGCCTGTTGACAGTGACACGTTCATTGCCGCCTATAACGAAGCGGACCTTCTTTATTTCCTGAACAACGGTCAAAGGCCTCAAGAAGGACGCGGCGGCTGGGATAGAGAAAATGAAGCCAAGCAGCGCCTTATCCTGAAGGATCGTGCTGCCAGGGCCGGCATTAAAGTGAGCCCTGAAGCGGCTACCATCTGGCTCCAAAGTCTTCCCATCTTTAGAGACAAGCAGGGTAATTATTCCCCGGCCCTCTACGAACGCTTTGTCACAATCTCCCTCCTCCCTAACGGATACAGCAGATACATGTTGGAGGAGCTCGCCAAAAGCGAAATGGCTATCAAGCAGCTCATTACCACCATGGGACTGCCGGGTACGATGGTGTCTCCCCGCTACGCGACAACTTCGCTCCAGGCTCAGAAAGAAATTTATGTGGTCGAGCTGGCAACCTTCCCTCTTTCAGATTTCCTGGCTTCGGTAGAAAATGTGGCTGAGGCAGATCTTCAGCAATACTACACCGACCGGATGGCCTCCTACCGGATTCCCGAAAAAATGCAGGTTCACTACATCGAATTCCCTGCCACAAATTATTTTGATGCTGGGATGGCTCTTTTTACCCAAAAAGAAAAAGTATCCGCGGCTGAGTTTGCAGATAGGATTTATAAAGAGAATGATCCTGAGCTCTATGTTGATGAAGAAGGAAACACCCTTTCTGAAGCGGCAGCCAAGGAGAAGATAATCGTTGAAATCCATAAGGCTTACTCTTTGCGTTCGGCACGCGCTGCCGCGGCTGAGTTTATCAACACCTACTTTGCCGCAGAGAAGTTTTCAGAGCAGGATTATCTAGAGGCTGCCAAAGCCAAAGGATTTACTCCTAAGCTCAGCGAACCTTTCTCGAGAGCCGATGGCAAGCCTGAGGCGCTTGATTTCCCTGCCTCCTTTGCACAGGCGGCATGGAACCTTTCTCCCACCAATGCTGTGATTCCTCCGATTGTCGGACAAACCAATGTTTATGCAATCTGCTTTGCTGGTAAGATTGAATCCAAAACTCCTGAATATTCTGAGGTAGCTGGAAAAGTTCTAGAGGATTACAAAAAGGCTAAGGCCGTGGAGGCGTGCAATGCTGCAGCCCGTGCTTTTGCAACAAGTGTGACGAACCGGTTGGCCTCGGGCAAGAGCTTCCAGGAAGCTGCCTCCGAATCCAAAGCTCAGTTCATGGCCATTCCTGAATTTACTGCTGATGCTAAGGGTGTGGATATTGAACTCCCGGCTCAGTGGTGGCAGATTAAAAATGCCGTATCTTTCAAAACAGCACCCTCAGTTTGCTCACCCATCATCCCGGCCTCGCCGCTTTCTACGAATGCCGTGGCAGCCGTTGTTTACTTGAAGGAACGCAAACCAGCGGATCCCGCTGTTGTGGAAGCCGAATTGGCAAACCATACCAAAGGCCTGCTCGCAGATAATCTCCAAAGCGTTTTCACAGATTGGTTCATGGTGGAATACGATAAAGCCAATTTTGAAACCCGCACAGATATTGACAGGAGGGAACAGGAGGCGATGGAGCAAGCCGCTCGTGAAGCCGAAGCACAAGCGATTGCTTCAACCAATCAGTGGAGACCTACCCCTGGCGTAACCAACGCGCCTTCAGAGCCGGCTACAACTCCTCCGGCGGCGCTATCTACTAACTAATCTGCATTTTGATCTAATGGGCGACATCATCAAACTATCGTCGCCAGCAACGAAGGAAAGCGATATTCGCTCTCCCTATTGGGAAATCCCCGTTCTTTTTGAAGATGGGGATTTGCTCGTAATAGACAAACCTTCAAACCTGCTGGCAGTTCAAAATTATTCCCCCATAGAGGCGCTCAATATCCAAAGCCTCTTTGCCAGAGATATCGAACGTAAGGCCACTTGGGTTTCAGCCCGTGAAGGCTTGACTGCCTTAAACTGCCTTTATCCTTTAGATGCAGATACCTCTGGCGTTCTCATTTTTACCAAAACACAGAAAGCTCAAGAGTGTCTGAAAAATCTCTTGGGAAGTGAAAAAGAGTTCCGTACTTATCATGCCCTGGTGCATGGAACACCTCTTAAGGCTGAATTCACTATTGATGCAGGATTGATCCCCCACCCCAGACGCTCTGATCTGATGAAGGTCGATGTGAAAAGAGGCAAAAAGAGCATCACCCGTTTCAAAATTTTAGAAAGCTATAGCGGCTACACCCTGCTTGAATGTTACCCTGTCACGGAGCGCTATCTCCAAATTCGAGCCCATCTTCGTTATATCAAATGCCCTGCTGTATGCGACTCTTTCTACCACGGCAGACCTCTTTACCTATCCTCGCTTAAGCCCAAGTATCGCCCAAGCTCCAGACATGAGGAGTGGCCTCTTATGGGCCGAGCTGCATTGCACTGTTCTCGTGTCGAAATTCCTCATCCCGGGAGCTCTCCTTCTATCGCCATCGAATCACCTCTCCCAAAAGATTTCAAAGTTTCCATAAAGATGCTCAAGCAATATGGAGTCAAACGCTGGGAGCATTAACTGACTCCGCCTCTGGGGCTTGCCGTGCCGGACATTCTATTAGTCGCAATCAATGCTAAATATATTCACTCCAGCATAGGGCAACGGAGCCTCTTAGCCAACTTGGGAGAACTGAAGTCGCGCGCCGAATTGGTTGAATTTGATATCCGCCGGCGTGCATCTGAGATTACTGAGCAAATTCTCAAATATCACCCAAAGATTCTCGCATTCGGAGTCTATATTTGGAATGTGGAGCTGGTCACGGAAGTCATCCAACTCATTAAAAAAATAAGCCCTGAAATCCCCCTTCTCCTGGGTGGCCCGGAAGTCAGTTTTCCGGCGGACCAGCCGCCTGTAGCGCGACTTGCCGACTATCTCCTTTGCGGAGAGTCAGAAGTTACTTTTCCAAAAACATGTAGGCAAATTCTTTCCGGCAGCCGCCCCGAGAATAAAATTATTTTTGAAGAGCAGCCCCTCCTGGACACCTTGGAGCTTCCATACGATCTTTATGGGGAAGCTGACATTCTCAACCGTATTCTTTATGTCGAGAGTTCTCGAGGTTGCCCTTTCGGCTGTGAATTTTGCCTCTCCTCTCTTGATAAGAGAATGCGCTTTTTTAATCGGGGAAAACTCTTTTCTGCTTTGGAGTCCCTTTTAGAACGTGGAGCTACTCAGTTTAAGTTTACTGACCGCACCTTTAATATCAATATCCCCTATGCCTGCCAGCTCCTACAGTTTTTTCTGGATCGCATGCGTCCCGGCCTCTTCCTGCATTTTGAGATGGTGCCCCATTTGCTTCCTGAAGACTTAAAAAAACTTCTGGCCCAATTCCCTCCGGGCACTGTCCAGTTAGAAATCGGTATTCAAACGTTGAACCCAGAAGTTTCACTTCGTATCTCACGTGCTCATATCGCCGAAAGCTCGGTTCAAAATCAATCGCAGGATAGGAAATTGAAAGTCGCACTGAAGAATGAAGGAATACTGCTTGCAGAAAAAAACATTCGCTGGATTCGCGAAAATACGGGTGTTCATGTCCATGCGGATTTGATTGTCGGACTGCCCGGTGAAGATGTGAAAAGCTTTGCCCGGGGATTTGATACCCTACTTTCCTGGAATCCGCAGGAAATACAGGTGGGTATTTTAAAGCGCCTGAGAGGAGCCCCCATTGACCGGCATACGGAAAAATGGGGGATGGTTTACTCGCCTCTGCCTCCCTATGATGTTCTCAAAACCAGCCATATCTCCTATGAAGAAATATGTGATCTGAAGCGGTTTGCCCGGTTCTGGGATTTGATTCAAAACAGCGGGCGCTTCATCCGGAGCTCTTCGCTCATCTGGCAATTCCAGAACTCTGCATTTGCGAGTTTCATGGAATGCACTGGCTGGCTCTTCGAGAAATTGAACCGTCAGAGTGAAATTGCTCTTCCACGATTGGCTCGAATACTGGAAGATTTTCTCGTTACCGTCCGTGGATTCCCCGCTGAGACTGTTCATGGTCTTATTGAGACCGACCTCGCCCATTCATTGACAAAACAAAAAACTTCGACTCATACCAGCCGTCAAAACCGCAGGATATAAAGCCGAAGTTGAGAGATTTTGCGCTGAACGATATAACCTACTTCTCCAGCTTTTCAGAATTGATATACCACGAGCCATCCGGGTTTACTGTTCTGAAAAAGCAGGATTTATAATACTCATGACAAGCTGCGCCTATCTGGTTAACCTTAACCAAAAGAGTATCGCCGTCACAATCGAAAGAAAGCGAAACAACTTTCTGGAAATGTCCGCTGGTCTGGCCTTTGACCCAATACTCCTTGCGGGAACGGCTCCAGAAAACTGTGTGACCTTCCTTAATTGTTCTCTCCACAGATTCTTTATTCATCCAGGCCATCATCAAAACCCGCCCATCCCGAGCATCTTGCACGATCGCCGGTATGAGGCCCTCTGCATTGAATTTTAACAAGTCAATAAAACCCATCCCGGCGAAGATAAACACTTCACCTGTTATTGTAAAGAGACTTAAACCCGGGTCCGAAGAAGAATGTTCTTGCTTTCCACACCTGTTTTAGGTCAAATCTCCCGCTGTATGAAGTTACAGTCGATTTTAGTACTGGGAGCTTGCCTTAGCCTTCAGGCGATGGCAGAGGTGCCTGTGGATCCATTTTTGGGAGATTGGAAAGGTTCAGTAAAGCTGGGTTCCAGCCAGAAAGAAGTTATCCTTTGCATGATCCCCTTGGGAAACGACCGTTATGAAGCTCGTTTCTTCGAGGAATTAGGCAAACAGGATCAGCCTCTATTCTTCATCGCCGGAACGATCAAGGGAAACTCGGACAAGGCGGAAATCAAATTCCTGGACAACGATGCCCTAAGCTTGGATAAAGTCCAAAAAGCCGTCTCCGGCGGAGTTGTTCTGGATGCCAATCTTTGGTCCGGAACCATTTCTAAGGGCAATCTCAATGGAATCATCGCCGGCAAACAGGATGGCTCTTTTACATTCAAAAAGACCACCCGCACCTCTCCGACGATCGGCCTTAAGCCGCCGGAAGGTGCCGTAGTTCTGCTTGATGGAACGGAGAAGAGCAAAGAAAACTTTGTCGAACACGGCAATAATCAAGCCATCCGCTGGGAAATCAAAGAAGGTGGCGCCTTGGAAGTCAACGGGGGCAACATCATTCCCAAAAAAGGATTTGGCGATTGCACCTTGCACCTGGAGTTTCGCTCACCCTTTTATCCTGACCGCTTCGGCCAGGCCCGCGGCAATAGCGGCGTCTACATAAATGGCGCCTATGAGCTGCAGGTGTTGGATAGCTACGGTTTGCCCGGCTGGGACAATGAGTGCGGTGGAATTTACCAGATCAGCCGTCCGGCGGTGAATGCCTGCTTCCCTCCAATGCAGTGGCAGACGTACGATATTGATTTCACGATGCCCCGTTTCGATGCGGAAGGCAAGAAAGTCAAAAATGGCCGTGTGACAATAAAGCACAACGGCATCGCTATCCATCAGGACTTGGAACTGCCCAAAGCCACGGCAGGAGCCATTAACCCTTCCGAACGCGATTTAGTCGGGTTCCTCTTGCAGGATCATGGAGATAAGGTTCAATTCAGAAATATATGGGTACTGGAGAAATAACTCTCTAATTTAATCCTGTTTTAACAAGGACGCCTGAAAGCGTCCTTTTTTTTTATTCCCCGATTGGAACCTCTTTCTCCTCCTCCAAGCCGATCTCTTCCCATGCTTTAATTCGGAAAAAGGAATTTGTCGTGTTCAACGGCGTGGGAGAGCCGATAAGGGGATGAAGCCTGGCTTGCGAGTCACCCAGAAAAGAGGTCTTTTCAGCCATGGTTATTTCACGCCCCACCAATAAACCAACCACACTCACCTCATTAGTTACGATCACGTCTGTAAAAGGAGCGTAAATTCGAGCGCAAAAAGAGGCATTCGGCGTTCCCTGCAAAACCAGTCGAGGGAAAGGTTCTGCATCTAATGCGCCACCCCAGACAGTAAGGCGATTCCAGTTTTTTTCGACAGTCGCAAAAGCCTGCGTTCCCAATGTAAGATTCCCAACTGGGAAGAGTACCATCTGAGCGCCCTCTTCCATCGTAACGGACTGCTCTGCCAGCACATATTCCGCAGGAAGCCGCAAGTTGATCACAGCGCCACTTTTTAAAACGAGGGGATACGGTTCGGATGCAGTAATTTTATAATCCCCCGCAGCTTCAAACTGATAAGCCATGATCGGGGCCTCTTCAGTTCCGATGTTCACCAGAGGTGCTTCGGCACAACTGCCCTCCTCGGGAGGTGGCCGTGGCGGAAACGGAGCCCAATTCAATCTCGTAACCAGATGGTTTGTTTCGTAGCCCTGTTTCCCATTAGCCAAAAATTCGGGCGAACCTACCAGGAGGATGTTTTCTTTGGTTCCCTCATTGCTATTTGCGGCTTGCGCACCTTCTTCATCAGGAACTTCCAATCCCGGAGGCGGTAGCGGACCGTTGATCAAATAATGCCCTTGAATAACATTGCTGCCCAAAAATATATCCTGATTGGGATAGGCTATTGAAAGTGCCGTCATTAAAAGATTCGTTTTACCCTCTGTATCCATCTGGTTGGTGCCGGAAAGCTTCACCCCTCCCAGAAGGTTAAATCGCCGTGTAGCGATGAACTCACCTTGCAAAAAGTTGGTCGAAATACCGGCTTGCTCCACGGTCTGAATCCTTATAAGCCTCAAAAGCGGATGCTCTTTCTGACCGGCAAAATTGATACCTAAGGAATAGATTTCAGACTCCTCATCAGAAAGAGATCGTAAACCTGATACGTAAAACAAATCTCCGTCACCGACCTCCTCTGGTTGAGCTAATATCCTGAGCTTATCATTTGTGGGAAAACCCCAGTTCGAATAGCGCCCATCATTGGTAACCCAACGTTTCTCCAACTGTTCCTTTATCGAAGCATCTTCCAAAGACGACGGCTCTACTTTGGACGAAACCAAATACTGCAAGGCTTCATTGGCTCCGGATTCAGCTGCGGCCAAAGCAAAACGGGACTGCATCAGAGCCCTCTCGACTTGGGATTCTCGAACCGTTAACGAGATAAAAAAGAAGAGAGTCCCTGTCGTCAGAATTAAAATCGAAAGGACAAAGACGAGAGCAAAGCCCCGGCAACTGAAATCGGGTTGAATGTTTTTCAGGTTCAAATTTTTTTACTATAAACTCAGCACACCATTAAAATAACCAATAGATTCTGCTACTCCCGGCAGAACATCCGTCATATCTTTAGTATACTCCAAGCTGCACACACCGGAATATCCCACTTCCTGCAAGGTATCAAAAAGCTCTTTGAAGTTAATAATACCTCTTCCGCCCTCGACGCAGCGCCCTGCCTTTTCAGCTTTATCCACATCCCAGATGTGCATGTCGTAGATACGTGAGCTATACTTTTTGATATCTTCTATGAGATTAATCCCCAACCGCACCGTATGCCCGATATCATGACAAATGCCGATTCTTTCATCCAAATTTTTGACATGCTCCCAGACATCTGCCGCATGAGGGAAAATTGCGATATCAGGCCCGTGAATATGAATAGCCACTTTGAAATCATATTCTTTGACCTTCTTTTCAACCAAAGGTAGAAGCTCATAATTAGGCACTGCTACCACCAGCTTTACTCCAACCTTCTTTGCATATTGGAAGGCGCTGTTGACCTCTGTTTCGCTGCGCATGTAAATGGGCCCTACTCCATAGGGAGTGATGTTGCATGACTTAAATTTGGTGAGCACCTCCTGTATTTTTTCATCGTTGGCATTGATGGGAAGGTGAAAGTCTTTGAGAGACATCTGACGCACATTCACGCGATGCATCATCTCTAATGATTTATCCAAATCATACCGGACAAACGTGTAACCGGCGCAACCCAGCTTGAAAGAACGTTTATTCGCCTTCGTTTCGTTTACTGAACTGGTTTGCGCAGATGTTCCCAACACTCCCATCGCCGCCAATCCCCAACCGGCAGACTTCAAAAAACCACGTCTATTCATACTACAAAATACAACGCACCCATTCTAACCTGATTCGTCGAAAAGACAAGGTTTCAGATATAAGCTGCTTAAACGATGCTTCCCTTTTTTGCACGGGTTAATGACGAATCCGACGCCAAAACAGGGGTTCTTTCCAGCGTCTTAGACGATGAAGCTAAAAACTAGTTGCATTTTCCTGCTTCTTTGGCAGAATGGGGGTCCTGCCGGGCAGGAGGCCCGAGGTAAGTTGTTTTTTGTTTTAGATATGTCATTGCATAATAGTTTAAAGAGTGCTTCTTCTCTGGGCGCAAAGCGGAACGTTCTCAAGCGCCAGGAGCGCGTTGAGATTCTGAAAAAACGCAAAGAGTGGCGTGAAGGTGATCGGGTTTTTAATCTGAAAAAGACGAAATTCGTGGCGTAATTTATGCAGCGTTTCGGCTGCTGATGCTCAGTTTTTGGGAATCGTCTCTTCTCCTTTGAAGGATGGTTCCCGTTTTATTTTTTATCGTGGATAACCCCAAAATTCGTCTCCAAAAGTATCTATCTGAGACAGGCGTTTGCTCTCGCAGGGCAGGCGAGCAGATGATATTGGAGGGGAAGATTTTCGTTAACGGCGTCCGCGTGACTGAACTCGGCACAAAAGTTACCCCCGATGTCGACCGGGTGCTTGTAGAAGGCCAAGCTGTTAAAGCACGCAGAAAGACTTATCTGGCCCTTTACA
>ENA-UPXM01005350-UPXM01005350.1-activated-sludge-metagenome-genome-assembly--contig:-NODE-5350-length-12526-cov-4.242483_pt1 | contig 12526 bp, 7 predicted proteins | sample MGYA00238178_ERZ772708 | MGnify/ENA primary metagenome ERZ772708 (study PRJEB29002, sample SAMN05720212) | activated sludge metagenome | isolation source: anaerobic digester from wastewater... | reverse complement strand
ACTGAATATTACGCCAATAACTGCAATCACAGCAGCAGATGAATATCCTAAAAGACTTAATACAAGGCTTCTCTTGAATAACAGCGTTGTCACCACGGAGATGAACAGAGATAATATGATTTTGAAAAGAACTCTCCGGTTGATCAACCACCGCCATACCTCATGACGTAATCCAACAATGATAATGGCTAGAATCTGAACAAACAAGATGAATAAGATTCTTGTCAGATTTCCTGAAGCTAGAGCTTCAAAAAACTCATATGCTTGGTTCATTCTCCTGACTCCTTCAAAAGCGACCTAGCTCTCGTGTTTCAGCTATTGCTTTGCTCCATAAGGGGATTTTCTGACTCCCTAAACACCTTTCCTGCCGCTTTGGCTATTGCTGAGTACTAACCATCTCATGCTCTATTTTGATCTTCAAATTGGTGCTCGCTCAAGAAAACTCGCAACCTTAGTATGATAATTCCCTTTCTCAAATGTAAACCGCAATTGGTAGAACTACGACAAGTGGTGCGTCAATTTCATCTTTCAAGCTAGGAATTCTAAACCCATTCTTTGCTAACCCCTCAAAGGATCGCAGAAATCCTTGAATCATTTGCTCGTCAAGTAAGCCAAAAAACGTTGAAGATTCCAATGTTTTGATGTGCCCTTCATCAATCTTCTTCACAACTTTACCTAGTAGTCTGTAGTTCCCTTTCTGAACAATCTCCCTTGAACCGCTTCTCAGAAGATCTTTGGACAGGAGGGATATTGCTTTATGACCTTCTAGATTCTTGAAGTCTATGAGATAAAACCTTGATTCTGATTTGTCAATGTCACCGACAAATGAGTTCAAAATGTCCGTTATTTGCTTGATGGGGACCTGTTTCTCACTCATATTTGGTTTGATCAATGGCGCAAATATTTCTATTACATTCAAAAATCTCTCTATAGAAGAGGAAATCGGGTTTGGTAAGAAGCCTCCGACGATCTCCACAAAGCTACCTTCTGTAAGAGCGTCCCAGTCCTTAATAGTTTCAATTCTTCTTAGTATCTGACTTTCAATTAGCTTCGTTCTCACTTTGTTGAACAGTGAGCCAGGCGTTTGAACTCTTTCAGACTGGCTTTCAGAGCTTAAGGATTTGCTTTTTGACAAGCCTCCGCTGGCAGAGATATCTACAAATGGCAATACTTTAGATAGCGAAATCCCGACACTGCCTTCCCTTTCAGAAAGCTCTCCACTTGTGATCTTGATTTTTTCACTGAGAGATAATCCATTATCAAGAGTTGCAAGGATGTCAAGCATGATTTCTGCATCAAGATAGACTGGAACGACAATGTCCGTTGGTTCCAAAATCCCTGAGGCATCTTCAGATACCTTTCTCTTTCTGAACATAAATTACCCCCTGAGCTGATTAGTGATCCTGTTTTTCACTGGTTGGATCACTCACAGTCTCCTTTTTTGACTTCAAGTATCTGTCAAACAGGAAATCGAGGAGCGTGCTGGCGAAGTCTTGGTCGTCGTTTATCTTCTTGTAGAATTTGATATTCGAGTCGATCATGTCCTGGATTATGTCGTTGGCGATGTTGTCGAATGTAAGTCTGGCACTGGAAGGGGGGTTTACCTGCACGCTGTTTCTGAGTGCTTCGTTCTTCTCCAGTCTTTCTTGAAGCTGACTGAGGAACACTTTGTCTTCTTCGGTAAACTCGGTGCCGAATCTTTCGTTCAAATCTTCTATGATCTTGGATAGAAGTTCTTGTTCGCTGACAAATGTCCCTGCTTCAGCACTACCATTTGTAGGCTTCAACTCACCCGGGCCTCTTTCCAATTGGATTTTACCTTTTGAGGTCTTCTGAATTCGCAGAGACTCCATATCTATATCCTCAAGCACTTCCAGGGGGAGCTGCCCTCTGGGAATTGGAAGTCTTCTTAGTAGGAATCTCGCGAAGTGATACAGCTTCTCCAGTCCCGGATCGGAGAAAGTGATAATTCTGGAAAGGAAAGAGTAAAGATGAACGAATCGAGTAAGTGTCTTACGAAAGTCAAGCTTGACATCTTCCTCAACCTCTTCAAAACGCGATATTACAGGCTTGAGGCAATTATAGTAATCAGAATGTTTTGAATTCCCAGAAAAATAGACTTCGGCAAATCTGTCCACGTCATCTTGACTGTATAGCTGAAATTGCTCTAAAACTGTCTCCAGATCGTACAAAGTGTCTGGATCTGTTCCTTCAGTGAGCAGTGTCTTTTCATAGTATGGCTGGAAAGACTTTTCGATTTCTTCGACTTCGTTCACGAAATCAAGGATCATAGTATCTTTCTTATCCGGGTGAATTCTGTTTAGCCGGCTTAGTGTTTGAACCGCATGTACCCCGTTAAGTCTCTTATCGACATACATTGTATGCAGAAGCGGTTGGTCAAAGCCAGTCAGGAACTTATTTGCAACAATCAGAAATCGATACTTGTCGGTGTTGAACTCCCCAGCCGTTTGTGATTCAGAGAAGCCGTTCATATTCGCTTCGGTGTAGTCTATACCACCGTCACGAACAGTTCCCGAAAATGCGACGAGAGCCTTTATCATGTCGTAGCCCTTCTCCTTTACGTATCTATCGAATGCCTGACGATATCTTACTGCGTGTAGCCTTGAGCTCGTAACGATCATGGCCTTAGCTCGACCTTTGATTCTGTCCATCGTGAACTGCCTGAAGTGTTCAATGATTATCTCAATTTTCTTCGAGATCGTGTATTCACTTTCTCTGACGAACTTCTGGAGAAGATAAGAGGCTTTGGCCTTTTCGAACTGCGGATCCTCTTCGATCTTCTTGAGCAGTCTGAAATAAGTCTTGAAGGTCGTGTAGTTTTCTAGAACATCCATTATAAAGCCTTCCTCTATCGCCTGTCTCATGGAATATAGACTGAAAGGTTCGAATTTGCCGTCGGCTCTTTTGACCCCGAAGGTTTCCAATGTTTTGTTCTTTGGAGTTGCCGTGAATGCGAAGTAGCTCACATTAGGTAATCTTCCTCTCTTCTTCATCTCATCCGTTATCTTGTCTTCGAGATCTTCTGATTCAACTCCGTCTCTAATCTCTGCTTCCTCAAGAGTCTCCACCGCGAGAACCTCGTTCATATCCCTGACAGTCTCGCCACTCTGGGAGGAGTGAGCTTCGTCTATTATGACTGCGAATCTATCACTCTTCAGTTCCCCTATCTGATCCACAATGACAGGGAACTTCTGAAGGGTCGTGACAATTATGTCTCTTCCGTTCTCGAGCGCCTCTCGTAACTGACGAGAGGTCTTGTCGATATTCTCAAGCTTTCCCTTCACATCTTCGAACTGCCCTATAGTGTTCTGAAGCTGTCTGTCCAAAACTCTCCTGTCGGTTACCACTATCACAGAATCAAAGAGTCTTCTATCATCAACGTGTAGATTTGAGAGATGGTAGGCTAGCCAGGCTATCGTGAAGCTTTTCCCGCTACCCGCGCTGTGTTGAACTAGGTAGCTGTTCCCAGTTCCGCTAGCTTTCGAATCCTCTATTAAGTGGTGAACTGCGTCCAGCTGATGATATCTGGGGAAGATCATTGCCTTCTTTCCGGTCGGCCTTCCATCTTCGTCTAGAATATCTATTACTTGAATGAAGTTCTGTATGAGGTCGAGTATCCCGTCTCTCGACCAGACCTCTTCCCAGAGATAAGAAGTGGCATATTTGTTGTAACCAGAAGGGGGATTTCCAGCACCGGTGCCATCACCCCTGTTGAAAGGGAGAAAACGTGTCGCGTCCTTCTTCAACTCAGTCGCCATGTAAACCAGTTCGGGATCAACTGCGAAATGGGCGAGGCATCTGCCAAATCTGAACAGCGGTTCGACGGGATCGCGGTCTTTTCTGTACTGGCGCATAGCATCTTCGACAGTCTGACCGGTAAGATGGTTCTTCAACTCCGCAGTAAACACCGGAAGGCCGTTGATAAAAAGCACCATATCCAGACTGTTTTCATTTTTCATGCTGTATTTCAGCTGTCTCACTACCGAGAAGATGTTAGCTCTGTACAACTCTTGAAGGCTCTCGTTCATGCCGGTTACCGGCTTGTAAAAAGCGAGTTTGAAGTGCGAGCCGAGAGACTTGATTCCTTTTCGAAGGATATGGAGTGTCCCATGATCGTCCACGGCTTTCTTTATTCGTTGGAGAAGGCTATCCTTGGCCTTGTTACCAGCCGCTTTTTGGTATTTCTCCCATTCTTTTGGCTGGGTGGCATAGATGAATTGGAGAAGATCGGTGGGGATAAGGCAGAGTTCTTTCTCATATTCATCCGGTCTCCGGCTTGAGAAACCACCGCTGACGAAAGCCGTCTGCTTTGCCTTCTGACCGTATAGCGATTCGACAGGAGCTTCCTTCAGTAAAGAGTCTTCAATAGCCTCTTCGAAGCTCTTCTCGTCGTAAGTCTTGCTCACTACGGTACCTCCTCCCGAACGTCTATCTTGCCCGTAACGGCCGCTGTGATAAGAGCGGAACGATATTCCTTCAGAAGCTCTATGGTTTTTTCGATCTTTGAGATGAAGGAGTCGAGTTTGTGATTTCTCTCAGTAGCATAGGCGACGATCCTCTCTTGCTCCTCTATGTGCGGCAAAACGACTATCAGGTTCCGTAATTTTTCCCTAGAGAGTTCGATTTGATTTGTCGAACCAGCGACTAATTCATTTAGGATCTTGCTTTGATAAAGCGGTGTTTCGACTAGGAGCTTTAAGAAAGAAGGGATCATTAACTTGCGATTGCAGCGTACTATTGTCACATGACTATCAGCAATGCACATTCTATCAAGATTGAAAAGCAAAGCACGCCCAAGGGTGCCCGTCCCAGTGGAGTTGAGTAGTAAATCGCCTTTCTTGAGCAACCCTTTTCTCAGCTCAGAGATATCGGTTTCCTCATGGTACTTGAGATCATCTTCGCTTATCCCCTCCCAGTAGATGCATGCTTGATTGATTACCGCAATCGAACTCTTCTCTGCATACTTTGGACTAATTCCCCTTCCAACGTGATTTACCACCCTCTTTAGTTTTGCTACATCCCACCCTTCCGGTATCTCCCCGATCCATTCGACTCCCGAGTCTTTCATGGGAGCGTTGGGATCGAGACCTTTAGTCACTGCTTGCGATATTATCGCCGTGCGCTTTTCCTTCAGGAGTTCAATAAGACGCTTTTTCTCTTTAGACAATCTCTCCATTTCCGAAAGCTTTTGATCTAGAAAGCTAGATATTTCTTTCTGCTCGTTAATTGGAAGATGCAAAGCTTTGAGAGACGCAAGCCTTGATTGATCGAATATTGGTAAAGTGTTCCTTGGAGCAGTTGAAGAAATGAAGTCCGATGCGAAGACCAGAAAATAGGCTCCCCATTTGGAGTCCACATTATCTGCGAATTGAACCACATTAATTTGCTGGTTACAGGATCCCTTATTCATTAATAGTCCGATCTTTCCAATGCTTGCACCGATCGAAACGACCAACACAACACCTGAATCAAATATTCTTAGGAACCCTGATTTGTAGGCTTTTACGCTTATTAGTTTCTTTGGTTTAGTCAGAAGGATGTTTTCAGAGAAACTCTCTGGTCCATACCAGGGAATACTCCCATCTTCATAGAATTCTTTTTTGCTTGTGGGAGGGGTGTTTCCTGTTTGAATCAATTTACTTATCCTTCTTAGGGTGGTAGCAGCCCAATGCACTGGTATTTCCCCTATCCATTCGACTCCCGAGTCTTTGTAGAGAGGGTACCTCTTCCAGCGTTTCGGAGCGATTTTCTCGAAGTCTTTTGTGATCTCCTCGCTCATTCCATCACATCCTTAAGAAGATCGAGAATCTCTCTTTCCACTTTGTTGAGGTCGGTCTGTATCTCTTCAAGGGATCTGGGAGGTCTGTATTTGTAGAAGTATCTATTGAAGTTTATTTCATAGCCCACTTTGCCTGTCTTGCCGTCTTTAGAGTCTTTTATCTTCTTGTTTATCCAGGCGTCGGGCACGAAGGGTTTTACCTCTCTTTCAAAGTATTTCTGTATATCTTCTCCAAGTGGGACTGTCTCTGTGCCTCTAAGCTCGGAGTCCGGTTCGGGTTTACCCTTTGAATCGAGACAAATGTCAGCCATTTCGTCCCTCTCTGAGAGCGCGTCAAGTACCGCTTTTCTTAGTTGGGCGTTGAGCTTCACCGTCGAGCTCTCGAATGCTTTGTCAAGATCGGTTTCGAATTCGGCCCTGTTTCTATAAAGACGTTGAGGAAGTGTTCTCAGGACTCTCTTTATCTCTTTTTGCTGTTCCTTTCCTTGAACCTCTTCGAGAGAGATTTGTTCGGCGTTTTTCTTTTTTTTGCTCTTGGCAAGGTTAACAAAGGCTGTCTGATCATCCAGTCTAGAAATGCGCTCATCATTTGCAAGGAAGTTAAGTCTCAGAGGTCTTTCAATCGTTATCTTCCTGAAGCCGAAGTATTCGTTGGGGAAGATCTTCGATTGCTCCTCGTTCTTGAAGTCGTTATACAGCTCGGTTATCTTGCGTATATGTTCTTCCGTGAGCTCTCTACGTTTGTTGCCGAGGCTTTTTCTCATGGGAGACCAGAGAGAGGTAGCGTCTATAAGCTGTACTTTCCCTTTTCGCCTCTCTTCTTTCTTGTTGGTGATCAGCCATATGTATGTAGCTATTCCTGTGTTATAGAAGAGCTGTTCTGGCATCGCGATAATCGCCTCAAGCCAGTCATTCTCTATAATCCAGCGCCTTATTTCGCTCTCTCCACTTCCGGCGTCGCCCGTGAAAAGAGGTGAACCGTTCATGATTATTGCTATGCGGCTTCCACCTTCTTCAATGGGGCGCATCTTTGAGATCATGTGCTGAAGAAAGAGGAGCTGTCCGTCGCTCTTTCTCGGAAGTCCAGCCGAGAATCTACCGGCCGTACCTCTTGAAGCTTCCGATCTTACGGTCTTTTCGTCCTGACTCCAGTCTTTCCCATAAGGCGGATTGGCAAGTATTATGTCGAACTTGTCATTCGGGAACTTGTCCTTAGAAAGTGTCGATTCATCCCTTATGTTTTCTGCGTCTCTCCCATCAACACTCTTTATTAGCATATCTGACTTACAGAGCGCGTAGGTCTCAGGGTTGACCTCCTGACCGTAGAGATAGACCTCCGTTTCCGCATTTATTTCCATTATTCTTTCCTTGGCGATCGAGAGCATTCCACCGGATCCACAGCAAGGGTCGTATATCGTTCTCACAACGTGATTTTTCTCGCGGATCTCCTTGTCGTTGTTTACTGAGAGGTTGACCATAACTTTAATAACTTCTCTAGGGGTGAAATGTTCCCCGGGGTTTTCGTTGAGCGCTTCGTTGAATCTGCGGATGAGGTCCTCAAATACATAGCCCATTGTAAGATTGTCAACTTTGTCGGGATGAAGATCTAGATTGCTGTCGTTGAATCTTTGCATAACAAGATACAAGAGACCAGATTGATCGAGCTTTTCAATAGTTCTGAAGAAGTCGAATTTCTCCATTATTTCCCTAACATTTGGACTGAAGGAGTTTATGTAGGCAGTCAGATTATCTCTCAGATTTTGAGCGTCATCCAGAAGGGTTCTAAATGTGTAGCGAGATGTATTATAAAAAGCATAGCCCGAAGCCTTTCTCAGCTGGGGATCTCGATTTTCTATCCCCTTCTCGCTCAACTTCTTTGAAGTCTCGAGAACACCTTTCTTTGTGCCTTCGAGAACAGAATCCAAGCGCTTTAGGGTGGTGAATGGAAGAATGACATCCTGATACTTCCCTCGCTTGAAGACATCTCTTATTAGATCAGCTATACTCCAGATGAAGTTGGATATTTCGTTGAAGTTGGTCATGTTATCCTCCGTTGATTCATTGTGATTGATCGGTGCCAATATATTTGTTCTCTATACACTAACACTTCGCTTTCTGCGTCTGTTTTGTCCGAAACTTTTCTCTGAGATACTTCAGAGAAATGGAGTACTAATCTTCGCTTTCAAGTCCTCAATCTGGCACTTGAATCACTATCTGAATAACTGAACCTAAGAAGACTGCTCTCGCTTCCTGTGCTCTTTCTTCGCATGCGTGTTGTTTACATTATATGTCTATTTGGCTGCTTCTTGCGATAATGAATAATGGACGTAACTGCCAGAAGATTAAGCACAAAGTTGCAAAGCTGATCAGATAGCCTCTGTTCACAATTATATTCATTTTTACAAAGAAAACCAAGTGCAACTTTACATTCTAACAGGAATAGTTGGAAATTTCTGCCGTACAGAAAGACCTCACGCACTCTTTAGAGCATTCTAACACGTCTTCCGTTCCAAGTAGCTTCCGCTGAAAGGAACACGCTAATTCCTGATCCAGAAGTAATGAGACGCTCACTAAACACTCGTGAGTTGGTAGTAGTAGGATGCAGGAATCAACCTTCTAGTTTCCATGGCCTACTTGATAAAGGTCAGAAAGATGAAAACACTCTGGGGAAGCTGTAACAGAAGGAGGGTAATCATAACGCTGAACTACATCCTCTACAAGGCCAAGCAGCCCTGTAAAGAATACGTCATGCTCCATGAACTAGCGCACTTCATCTACGCGGGGCACATTAGAGAATTCTACGCCTTCTTGAGTGCACATATGCCTGGCTGCAAAGAGCGAAAGAAAATCCTTGACTATGAGGTTGATCTGGGAGTATGAGAGGAACTAGAAAGGGTGCGAGCAATCTTTATCATAATTCCGCACAATCGAAGGGCTTGCCTCAGAATGGGACACTAACCGCTCTGTTTACAGTGCTTTATGACCGCTTCGATAATCAAGAGTGACTCTCTCAAGTTTTTCTCAGGCGCATCAGTATGCATCAACGGACAACTCTTCTTTGAATCATTTGGGAATAACGCAAGACATGGTTTGTCTTTTAACTCAATGGTCAACACACCATTGTCTTTAGTAGTAAGACTTTCATCATACGAAAGCCTTGACCAATATTCTTTGGGATCATCCCTAAAGAACGAATTGTCTATGATTACTCTGGGACAATCATGACTGCAGACAAAGAGCAGCTCCTTGAAGAGGTTTCTAATTACTGGTCTAAGTAATTCCGTTTTGAACCCCTCCGGGACAGTTTCCCCTTTATCATTCCAAGAGTTCAGTATTATCTCTAACGTTCTGTCTTCACCCAATTTGTCAAGAGAACAGAGGATCAAGTATCCCAAACATCCTGTCAGAGGCTCTTCTTTTGCCCCAAAGTCATGTGCTCTATTCACTAGATAAAGCAAGTTTCTGTAACTACATATCAAAGAGAGTTCTAGAGTTTCATCTTCGGTGAATAGTGGCCATGGATGGCTGTTAATGTTACCGTTAGCCAGTTCTGACGATATAAGGGCTGTCAAACACGTCGGGTTATTGAGATCAAGTTCAAATCTGCTCTCCCACAGTAGGTCAAGCGTTGGAACATTGGCATAGTAGGAGTATTCCCAGAACCTTTCTCTAACGCTCTTTAATACCCCTTGTGGCGTCAGGGCATGACTAAACAGCCTTAGGACTACTCCCGGTTTCTCTGAACACAGTCTTTCAAGATCTTCTCTCTCCCAAAGTTTTATCTTTGGCCACCTGTGATTCTTCTGCCAAGCTGTAACCCAATCCCTCGTTGGGTTGGTGAAATGAGAGTTCGTAGCAAGCAAGAGGTCCTCCACTTGGTCGTAGGCATCAACATTCGGAATCGCTCGCTCAACGGTGCTCTTATCAACGCTTCTGTCTTGTCTACCCTTTGCCTCAACCCACCACTTCTGCTTTCTTACAGTTCCGTCCGGATCAGGTATATGAAAATCAAGCTCAAGATCCCGCCCGGAATCTGCTGCTCCACTCCCAATACCCCCAACTCTCCATACAATGTTCTTGGCACCCATAGAATCAAAGATCCAATACAGCAGTTCTTCAAGTTCGTGGCCTACCAAGTTATCCCAAGGTATTTGGGATGGCAATATTAGTTGTTCACTCATAATGAACCTCCCACTCATCCGTAAGCAAAATTAGTACAGGAAACAGTCTGTTCATATGTCGTCGACCAAGTAACGCAGGAATTCCGTTCCAATACCAGGAATACTTGCTAGTCATGTCGTGAATCACATTGATTACTTTCACTATCCTCAGTCCAGTAGAACGGCAGACTCACAGGCAAGGAAATCTGTTTGCTGCTTCCTTGTCTCTTTTGTCGTTCATTGCTTTCTATAGACATGTTAAGATAAATTATCGCTGCTCTTGATAGTTTCAGCGCCTTCAAAGAGATGTGCCTAAGCTGATCCAACGAGATGTGAAAAGCCCAACTGTCATGAAATAGATCTTCACGGCTACTATAATATCCAGGATCATTTTCGAAGAAGTGCACATGGACCTTCAAGTACCTGTGTTCTGAGCAATTCCTTATCTCACAGACGTCGGCAGCTAACGGGTCTGTTGGATTAAGTCCTTTCATTTCGAGGTCCTTGCTAACCCATCGTAACGAGTGCAAAAATGGGTTTTTCCAAGCCATTATTGAATTCTCGTTACCATCTTTCTTTTTTCCCTCAATACGTTCCCATATTTTGCTGAAATTCACTCTTTTGTCGGGTATCTCAAGGTCAAAGTACTTGTTTACGAAGAATGCGATTTTATCTAGGACAGAAAAAGTCGACCTAATGGAAAGTAAGATTTCCTGAAGATTAAGACCATAAACTGGATTATCAAGCGTATTCAGTAAGAAAGTCCCTCTGTCTGAAAAGTGTCCTTCATCTCTGTTAATTCCACTATAAAATAACCATCTAGCACTCACAAACTCTTGTTTGATTGCATTGAAAAATGCCATCTCCTCCGGCCCTCGCTTAATTGGAGAAACAACGGATGGGCAACCAAGAACATCTCTCGCCGCTACAGAGTACTCGCCAAGATCGTTAAGAGGATTCAGGAACAAAACGTTTCGAAGGCACCATCTCCTATATTCGATTTCCTCTTGACTATTGCCCATTTCAAATTCCTCGAAAAGAATTCTATCTCTTTCATCAACATTCCCAAAAATTTCTCGGCTTCTTTCAATGATGCTTTTGAAATATGCTTCTCCCATGGGATGCTCCAAATCATCATTCACAGCCTTTTTCAGTAGCTTCTGAGCGAAACTTGCTATGACTTTGGCTTGCCCAGCATCATACAGTGCATACGCATATCTACATAAGCCATCCCCTAGATTACCCAGCGCCATCCCGAAGTCTGGATCGATCTTTAAAGCTCTATTCCAATACTCAATTCCCTCAAGCGTGCGTCCAACATTACTTAGAGTATTTGCAAGGTTCGTGAGGATCCTTTTCTTCACTTCGAGGTCCGTGCTTTTCGAGACTTCAAAAAGGAGAAGAGATTCTCTGAGTAAGAATAGCTGCTTTTTAGTACAGAACTCGCGAAAATTGTCAGTAGCGCCTTCGGAAAAAAGATGAAGAAGATATGACCAGTAATTTGAAGCAAAGTAATCTAAATATACTCTTTCAAGATCGCTTGGTTTTCGAGACTGTATCTCCTGGTACATAAGAAAAGCTTTTATAATAAGTTCGACCGATTTCTCATCGAACGATAAGTCAAGAGTATATCCGAACATTTCCAGCAGAGACCCAGTCTTTGTACTCTTAAAGTCGCTAAGAGAAAGAATCTCTTCCGGAGACAGATTAAGCATCTCTCAATCTAGCCTTCGAAAGCATCCAAAGAGAATAAACCCCCATCTTTCGGGAATCAAGTACACCGATCATCACCTTCTCAGTGCAGATTTCAATAAAAATCTTGTCCGTGACAAACCGAAATCCTCATAGAAAACATTTAGTTCAACGACCAAGTAAACAGGAATCTACAACATCAATGAGATCGACTATTGAGTCAGAAGTCCAATCAATTATATCTCTATTACGCGTGAGACAAAAAAGTGGCGTTGTGTGTTCCTGTTTCATCTGACCTTGTCTACTGTACATCGAATCGAATTATAGACTTGATTTAGAAGGCACTCAATTGGTGTGTTTCTCCGGCAACTCTGTTTTTTGGCAATAGTCCATTTAGTGACCCACTGCAATTAAACAGCAGAAGAAATCAAGATTTCATCAAAGGAAGATTTGAGCGATTTGTTTCGTGTTAACTTATTTGTTGTTGCCGAGCAAAGTATATGAACCCCCCTCAACCCCTCAAACATGACTATCCCTGCTTAACCAACACCTTCATCGCTGTCTTCCAAAGTCCTCTGTCGAGAAACACGACGACGAGGTCTATCAGGACATCCAGGATGAAGTCGAAGAATTCCGGATCGATCTTCCATTGTTCATCCGGAAGCGCATCCTTTATCATCTGCTTAACTTTCTCTTTTTTCTCTGGTCCGTTGCCGGGAGATTCTACGTAGCTTGCAAATACTCCTATTAGCGAGATCAATTCTCGTATGAAATCCATGGCTACCTCCTGTTGATTTCGTCCTTCGTCCAAGATCATTAACTTTCGGAAGATAAAGACAACATGAAAGCTGTGGAAGAGCTTGTTTATCTTTAC
>ENA-UPXM01005349-UPXM01005349.1-activated-sludge-metagenome-genome-assembly--contig:-NODE-5349-length-12526-cov-5.027504_pt1 | contig 12526 bp, 12 predicted proteins | sample MGYA00238178_ERZ772708 | MGnify/ENA primary metagenome ERZ772708 (study PRJEB29002, sample SAMN05720212) | activated sludge metagenome | isolation source: anaerobic digester from wastewater... | reverse complement strand
GAAAATCGAAGTTTTTCTTTTGAGAGAATTAGATAAAGAAACCCGTGTTTGGGACGTTTTGGTAGATCCTGCAAGAAAAATAAGAATTGGAAATAAGCTATTCTTTACCGAAGATGAAGGTTTGGTTGCGGAAGTAATCGACAATACCACTTCAAGAGGAAGAACACTTCGATTTTTGTATGATGGTTCTTACGAAGAATTCCGTGCAAAACTGAAAGAACTAGGACAAACTCCACTTCCTAAATACATCAAAAGAGAGGTTGAACCAGAAGATGCAGAACGTTACCAAACGATTTATGCAAAACATGAAGGTGCTGTTGCAGCTCCAACTGCAGGTTTACATTTCTCTAAACATTTGATGAAGAAATTAGAAATCAAAGGAATTGATTTTGCTGAAATTACCCTTCATGTTGGTTTAGGAACTTTTAATCCTATCGAAGTAGAAGATCTTTCTAAACATAAAATGGAGTCGGAAGAAGCGATTATCACGCAAAAAAACGCAGACATCATCAATAAAGCGGTTACTGAACAACGAAGAGTTTGTGCAGTTGGAACCACGACGATGAGAGCGATTGAAACATCGGTTTCTTCCAACAAAAAAATCGGACCATACCACGGTTGGACGAATAAATTTATTTTCCCACCACATGATTTTGGTGTTGCAAACGCGATGATTACCAATTTTCATACTCCAAAATCTACATTAATGATGATGGTTGCAGCATTTGCAGGAAAAGATTTCTTAATGCAAGCGTATGAAGAAGCCGTGAAGAATGAATATAAATTCTATTCTTACGGAGACGCAATGCTTATTATTTAAGAGAATAGTAAAAAGTTAAAGTACTTCGCGAAATTCTTAGTGTAATTAACTATTAAAGTTAACTTTAGTAGATCAAAAGTTGTTAATCCTAAAAAGAAAATGATCTACTAAAGCGAACTTTTTCATTTGGAGGTTTTTGTCTTGAATTTTTAAGAAATTTTTCCAATGAAACTTCATCCTGATTTTCACTTCATCCATTGGGAAATCGCCGAAAAATCTTTGTCAATTTTTTCCAATGCAGACTTTTATAATTAAGTCAAAATTTCTTTTTGAGAAACTTGCGAATCTAAATTTTGGCTAAGAATCATTAAAGCAATCAAAAAAAATAACGACGAGGAACTGGAAAATTTAGTAACAGAAAGTCCAAAACTAAAAAATATAACAGGATCGATCGTAAATAAAACTCAGGTATCAAACTTGGTTCTTTTTACCTTTTACTTGGCTCTTTAAAAAAATGAAAGACATCCGAACTTTATCACTCGAGCAACTCACCGATTATTTTCTTTCTTTGGGCGAAAAATCTTTTCGTGCAAAACAAGTTTATGATTGGTTGTGGAGCAAAAATATGCATTCCATCGAGGACATGACGAATCTTTCGAAAGAGCTGAGAGAAAAGATTTCTGAAGAATATATCATTAATCCGATTTCAGTTGACGAACTGCAGAAATCAAAAGATGGAACCATCAAAAATGGCGTGAAACTTCATGATGGACTTTTGGTCGAATCCGTCTTGATTCCTACAGAAACGCGAACTACAGCATGTGTTTCGTCGCAAGTGGGTTGTTCCCTCAATTGTGAATTTTGTGCAACTGCACGCTTGAAAAGAATGCGTAATCTTGAAGTTGCAGAAATTGTAGATCAAGTTGCTCTTATCGATCGACAAAGCAGGCTCTATTTTGATCGGCCCCTTTCCAATATTGTTTTTATGGGAATGGGAGAACCGATGATGAACTATAAAAATGTAGTAGAATCGATTCGAAAAATTACCAAACCTGAAGGTTTAGGAATGTCGCCACGAAGAATCACGGTCTCCACTTCTGGGATTCCAAAGATGATTAAAATGTTGGCTGATGAAAATCTTAAAGTAAAGTTGGCGCTTTCCTTACATTCTGCGATTGAAAAAAAGCGCAACGAAATCATGCCTTTTTCGGATAAATTTCCACTGACCGATATCATGGATTCTTTGAAATATTGGTATGAAAAAACCGGAAATATCATCACTTTTGAATATTGTGTTTGGAAAGGAATTAATGATACAGACGAAGACATCAAAGCTTTGATTCAATATTGCAAGCAGATTCCAAGCAAAGTGAATTTAATTCAATACAATCCAATCGGCGACGGAAAATACGACCAATGTAATAAAGATGCCGAAGAAAATTACGTGCGACAACTAGAAAAAGCCGGAATTACGGTACTGATCAGAAGAAGTCGCGGTGGAGATATCGACGCAGCTTGTGGACAACTTGCTAACAAAAGTAGCGAGTAATGTTTTCGCACCTTGGTAAAACCAGAACTCCCAAACATAATCTCGGTATTGCGTCGCTTCTTTCGTTTGTTGCGGGATTGGTGAATGTTGTAGGTTTTTTCGCAGTTCAGAAGTTAACCACCAATGTCACCGGACATTTCGCTTTTTTTGTAGATGAAGTTTTTAAACTCAAGTTTGAAAACGCCCTTCACGTCGCGCTTTTTGTTATTTTCTTTCTTTTTGGGTCTTTTTTTGCGAATTTTATGGTAGAGGTTTATTCGAGAATTCGCGAAAATCAAATCTATGTTCTTCCGATTTGTACGGAAGCTTTCATTCTTACAATCATCGCTTTCCAGGGAAATGATTTCATTAAAGAAAGTCCAGATTTGATCGCCTATTGCTTACTTTTTGCGATGGGAATGCAAAATTCACTCGTAACCAGAATTTCGAAATCAGTCGTACGAACAACCCATTTAACAGGACTTTTTACTGATCTTGGAATCGAGATTTCTCAATTGTTTTTTTATAAAGATGAAATTCATAAATTCAAATTAATCAGATCGATTAAATTGCGGCTAACAATTATTTTTATGTTTTTTTCGGGTGGAATTACCGGTGGGATTTTGTTTTCCTTTTTCGGAATCAAATCCCTAATTTTAGGATCGGTAATTTTATTGAGTGGCTTGTTTTATGACTTTGTTAAAATCAGATTATTACTCCATAAACGATATCGATGATGACAAAACTCCATTTATTTTTCGGACTTCTTATTTCTTTGAGTTTTTCTGCTCAAAAGGAAAATCAATGGTTAAAAATAAACCGATTTGAAGTAGCGGTTTTAAGTGATTCTTTAAAAGAAAATTCGGGTTTAAAATTTTATAATCACCGTCTTTTAACGATCAATGACAGCGGAAATAGCTCAGAAATTTTTGAAATTGATACCACTTCCGGTAAAATCAAAAATATTTTTAAAACCCAACTTAAAAATGGAGACTGGGAAGCGATAACAAGTGATTCTGCTTCTGTTTTTGTAGGTGATTTTGGAAATAATGCAGGAACAAGAAAAGATTTGAAAATACATAAAATCCTTTTCAGCAGTTTACAGAAACCGTCAAATTCAATAAGTACACAAGAAATTCCATTCTACTATCCGGAACAAACGGAATTTACGTCAAAGAATTTAAGCAACAATTTCGATGCAGAAGCGATGGTTTTTTTGAACGGAAAAATTCATATTTTCACGAAAGAATGGGAATCGAAATCCACCACACATTATATTGTAGATCCAAACGTTTCAGGAAATCAAGGTGCTAAAAAATCAGAGACCTTTCATACCGGTTTTGTGGTGACAGATGCTTCTTATTTCGAAAAAAAACTTTATTTAATCGGTTATACCAAAAATGCCGAAGTTTTTCTCTCCATTTTTGAGGAGACCGATTCTGGAATATTCTTTAGTCAAAAACCACGAAAATATTTTTTGGGAAGTGCATTTTCGATCGGTCAAATTGAAGGAATTGCAGTGGATGAAGACGGTGTTTATATTTCAGGAGAAGTTTTTACGTCACCACTTGGAAGGTCAAAACAACGCCTTTATTTTATTCCCTCCTTAAAATTGAAATAAATACTATCGGTTGACGAGTTTTTGCCAAAAATCTGTTTTTAATAATTATCTTTGCCCTTATTAGTATTTTAATAATTCCTTTAGTTTTGGCGAATATCGTAGAAGAAATCAAAAAGCCCATCAAAGAAGAAATGAAACTTTTCGAGCAAAAGTTTTACGAATCGATGCAGAGTAATGTTCCGCTTTTGGATAAAGTTACCCGTTTTATTGTGACTACAAAAGGGAAGCAGATGCGGCCAATGTTTGTTTTTCTTTGCGCGAAGCTTTTAGGCGAAGTCAACGAAAAATCTTTCCGAGGTGCTTCAATGATCGAGTTGATTCACACCGCAACTTTGGTTCATGACGATGTAGTAGATGAAAGTTTTAAAAGAAGAAATTTCTTCTCTATCAACGCTTTATGGAAAAATAAAATTGCGGTTTTGGTAGGAGATTACCTTTTATCAAAGGCTGTTTTACTTTCGACGGACAACAAAGATTTCGATTTACTGGCTGTAATTTCTACCACGATTCGCGAAATGTCTGAAGGGGAATTGCTACAGTTAGAAAAAGCCCGAAAATTAGACATTACAGAAGACGTTTACTTTGAAATTATCCGTCAGAAAACGGCAACTTTAATTGCTGCTTGTTGCGAAATTGGAGTGCTTTCGAATAATGCTGATGAAAATACTGCACGGAAAATGCGGGAATTCGGAACTTTAACCGGAATGGCTTTTCAGATTAAAGATGATTTGTTTGATTTTCTAACCTCAAATATCATTGGAAAACCTGTTGGGATCGATATTAAGGAAAAAAAGATGACTTTGCCCTTGATTTATTCCTTGAAAATGGCGAATGAAAAGGACAGAAAATATTATTTCAACACCATCAAACGGTACAATAATGATACGAAAAGGGTCAAAGAACTCATTCAATTTGTAAAAACTTCGGGTGGTTTAGATTACGCAATTGGCGTAATGAAAGATTATCAAGAAAAAGCAAAATTATTATTGGCTGATTTCCCGGATAGTGAAGCAAAACACTCACTCCATCTGATGTTGGATTACGTCATTGAACGGAAAAATTAGCTCCGTTTATTTAAGCAATTTCTGCATTTGCAAAGCATTTTTAATTCCCGCAGTTCCCCAAGTATTGTTAAAAAAGACGAAGGAAGTGCCGCTAAATTTCGATATTTTCTTTGCAATCACTTCCAGTTCATTCTCTGAATACTCCGATTTAAATAGAACTGGAACTCCATGAAAGCGGTAATACAAAAATTCATTGTTATTAATCATCACTTCATCAATGAGATTTTTCGGAAAACTGACGCCGCAGAAAACGATTTTTTTTTGCTTCAATTTTTGCAAAACTTCCACATTCCACCAACTTTCGTGTCGGAACTCTACCACATTTAAATATTTTGGATCAACAGCTTCCAGCAGAAGAAGCAGATTTCCTTCAGTACAATGGAAAGAGGGCGGAAGTTGATATAAGAATCCGGCTAATTTTTCTTTCAACCCCGAAGAAATATGGGTGCAAAAATCTGCTGCTAAAGCTTTTACATTTTGCAATTTTTGAAGATGAGTTAAAGTTTTAGGAATTTTAATGAAAAATTTAAAATGTGGTCCCGTTCCGTTATACCATCTTTCTAAAGTTTTGAAAGTAGGTCGATGGTAGAATGTAGAATTTATTTCCACTGCAGAAATTTTGGTGGAGTAGAACGGAAGATAATCCCGCGACGGTAAATCTTCAGGGTAGAAGATGCTTTTCCAATAACCTTGTGCGAAACCGGAACATCCGACGTATTTTTTATTTTTCATCCTTTTTTATCAAACCTTCAATCAAAGATTTCCACTGAATATTGCTGCCAATAATTTTTGCTCCAGTTGAAACAATAGCGTTTCTCACTTTTTCAAATCCGGTAACATCTTCAATATTTGCCTTCTCATTTCGACCATGAATTTCGACTGTCACTATTTTTGAAGTTCTGTTAATGATAAAATTGCACGTGGCTTTATCTTTAAAAAAATGTGAAGTTGTGGGATGATTATTTTGTGGACTTTCCGCCGGACGAGCTCTGATATAAATACTTTCAGAAGTTTCTGTCTTTTCAGTTTCAAACTTTTCTATTTGTACCCAATCATACTGGTCTTCCGACAAGTTAGGTAAAGTCGGAACTTTTATTCTAATGTAACAATGAACTTGTGGAAGATCAAAAAAGAGATTTCCATTTTTATCGCACAAGGAGAATTCACCGAAGCCCTTTCCGGCAAGAAGTTCCCAGGAATTGATATCCAAAAATCTTTTCTTTACAGCTTCAAAATGCAAAATAGCTTCAGCGACGGTCTCCAATTCTATTTTTGAAACATTGTCGCTGAAGCCACCTTCTCTTTGTGTTGGAATTTTGTCGATCATGTGACGAAGTTTAAATCCTATTTCGCAAATTCTTCTACAATTCTTTTATTAAAAGCCGGTAAATCATCTGGATTTCTGCTGGTTGTCAGATTCCCATCTGTAATTACTTCTTTATCTTTCCATATTGCGCCTGCATTTTTTAAATCAATAGAAATCGATGGAAAAGAAGTCATCGTTTTACCTTTTACAACATCCGCGCTGATTAATGTTTGCGGACCGTGGCAAATCGCTGCTACTGGTTTGTCCTTTTCAAAAAAAGATTGCACAAATTTCACGGCGTCCTCGTCGCCACGCAGTGTATCGGGATTAATTACACCACCAGGTAAAAGTAGAGCATCATAATCATTTTCCATGGCTTCAGAAATTGTTTTGTCCACTTTAACTGGATCACTCCATTTGTGGTCTTTCATGCTTTTAATTTCTCCCGATTTTAAAGAAACAATTTCTACAGTTGCGCCCGCATTTTTTAATGCTTTTACTGGACTTTCTAGTTCCGACTGTTCATATCCGTCTGTTGCTAAAACAGCAATTTTTTTATTTTCTAAAGTGCTCATAAATATTTTATTTAAAAAGTAAAAACAGAAATTATGCCTTAAATCATCATTTAAGATTTAATTAATAAAAATTTGTCACTTCTTAACGAAAAGAGGTTGACATAGAAAAAGCGGTTAAAAAACCGCTTTCTGTTATTTTGCTTTGAAATTGATTTCAGATTTAGCGAGCTTCGTAAGATCTTTATCGCAATTTTTTTCTTCTTTTAAAGTTTCTAGAAGCAGATTTAAAACTTCTTTTTCACCCAAAAGTTTCGCATAAGTTGCTAATGTTCCGTACGAGGCAATTTCATAATGTTCAACCTTTTGCGATGCAGCGATAATGGCAGCGTCGCGAACTGCTCCCGGTTCTGTTTCTTCCATAATTCCTTCAGCTTCCTTTAAAAGACCATCCATTGCATCACATTTAACAGCTTCTGGTTTCAATTTTAAAGCTTTGAATGCTCCTTCCAAACGTTTTACCTGTTCTTTCGTTTCAGCTAAATGCGTATTTAGTGCATCTATCAATTTTTTTGAAGTGGCATTTTTAGCCATTTTCGGAAGATTTTTCACAAGTGCTTTTTCAGCCCAATATAAATCTTTCAGTCCATCGACCATAAAATCTTTCAGTTGATCCGCAGCGTCTGCTTTCGGAGCAATTTTCCCTGTTTTGGTTTGTTTCTTTGCCATAATTTTTGCTTTTATTCAAAATATTAATCCAAAAATATGCCAACGAAAGAAGTGTTGCACCTAAAAATTTCTGCGAAAACTGACTTCAATTCTCAAACTTCAATTTTTAAATTGGCCTTATTTAGCCTTAAAGAATTCAGAATAACGGATACAGAACTGAAACTCATCGCCGCCGCTGCAATCATTGGACTCAGTAGAATTCCAAAAAAAGGGTAGAGCAAACCTGCTGCAACGGGGATTCCGACTGTGTTATAAATGAAGGCGAAAAAGAGATTTTCCTTAATGTTTTTGAGGAGTTTTTCACTTAAAATTTTAGCTTTTGCAACCCCTAAAATATCTCCTTTTAAAAGGGTGATTTCTGCGCTTTCGATCGCGACATCGGTTCCGGTACTCATTGCGATTCCAACGTTTGCTTGCGCTAAAGCCGGTGCATCATTGATTCCATCGCCGGTCATGGCTACGATTTTCCCTTCCGCTTGAAGCCTTTTGATTTCGGCTAATTTATCTTGAGGAAGACAGTTTGCAAAATATTTTTTAATTCCTAATTCTTTGGCAACGGCTTTCGCAGTGTGTTCGTTATCGCCGGTCATCATTATAACTTCCACCTTATTCATTTGAAGAAATTGAATCGCTTTTTTTGAACTTTCCTTGATATTATCGGAAAAAATGAGCATTCCTAAAACCCGTGTTCCACTTGCCAAGAAAGAAATGGTTTTCGCCTGGTCTTCATTTTCTTTTATTTTCTGCTTTAATGAATCGGGAATTGCAATATTATACTGTTGCAAAAGTGCCATGTTTCCTAATAAAACAATTTCATGATCAATCGTTCCTATGATTCCTTTCCCAGAAATGTTTTCGAAGTTTTCAACTTTTTCAAAAGTCTCATTTTCTTTTTTAAATTCATTTAAAACCGCACTGGAAAGTGGATGTTCAGAATTTTGGTTCAAGGAAGCTGCCCTTTTTAAAACCAAATGTGAATCGATATTTTCTGCAGGGATCACTTCATCCAGTTTTGGTTTTCCTTCTGTCAAAGTTCCTGTTTTATCGGTAATTAAAACATTTACTTGATGCATGAGTTCAAGTGCTTCTGCATTTTTAATGAGGATTCCATTTTTTGCACCTTTCGCGATTCCGACCGTTAAAGACATCGGAGTTGCCAATCCAAGAGCACACGGACAGGCTACAATTAAAACCGCAACTGCATTAACCAAGGCGTAAATAAGTGCATTTTCACCACCAAAAATTCTCCATGCAATAAATGTTAAAATTGATATTGCAATCACGATTGGAACAAATATTTTTGAAATTTTATCGGCTAATTTTTGAATGGGCGCTTTACTGCGACTCGCGTCGTTGACCATTTTTATGATTTGTGAAAGCAATGTTTCATCGCCTACTTTTTCGGCCATCATTAGAAAAGACCCATTTCCGTTGATGGTTCCTGCAGTTACTTTCATCCCGAAACTTTTCTCAGTGGGAATGGGTTCACCTGTAATCATACTTTCGTCCACATTTGAGTTTCCTTCAGTAATTTTTCCGTCAACCGGAATTTTTTCGCCTGGTTTAACCCTTAATAGATCGCCAAGTTTAACATCAGAAAGCGGAACTTTCTTTTCCACATTGTCAATGATTACATTTGCTTGATCGGGAGTCAGATTCATCAACTCCTGAATTGCTTTTCCGGTTTTTTGATGCGCTCTCGCTTCTAACATTTGACCCATGATCACCAAAGTTAAAATAACATCTACCGATTCAAAATAGAGCGGAGTTTTTCCACCATGAGAAATTTCGTGCGGCAAAATTCCGGAAAAAAACAGAGCCAATAAGCTAAAGAGGAAAGCTGCAGCAGAACCTAATGCGATCAGAGAAAACATATTAAGATTCCAGGTTTTAAAAGAAATGAAACCCCTTTTTAGGAGAAACCAGCCCGCATAAAAAATAACCGGAACAGATAGTATCAATTCAATTATGCCCTGAATTTTATTAGAAAAGGGTATTTCGAACCACATTCCACCCATTGACAATAGGAAAACTGGAATGGTGAAGACTAAGGCAATTAAAAATTTATTTCTTAAACGTTTGTAGGTTTCATCATCATCCGTATTTTCGCCAATCACCGGAATTTTAACCAGATCCATTCCGCAAACGGGGCAACCAACATTAGAGTCATAAACTTTATCGCCTTCGCAAAACATGGGACAGTAATATTTTCCTGCATTATTATCGTGGTTGATGACCGTATTCTTCGCAGGTTTTTGTGGTGAATGGTGTGTTGATGCATTCACCAAATTCTGAGTAATCTCCTCTAAATGCATGTGACAAACTGGACAACCGACATCTGTAGGGTACGTTTTATCGCTTTCACAAAACATGGGACAAAAATACTCGCCTATTTTATGTTCGAAACTTTCGGGTAAATTGGTTTTAGAAAAAGCCTGTTTTTTGTTTTGATAATCAGCTCTTTCTTCAATGGGAACAAGAAACATGTTGCAAACTGGGCAACGTTTTCCGGGAGTAAAGTATACTTTTTCACCTTCACATTCCATCGGACAGTAATAAACGGAACTTGGAGAAATTCTTTCAGATGCTGGTAAATTGGTAGGTTTCATGCGGTAGATTTAAGTCCAAATTTCGAGCTTTTTCGTTGGACGATATTAATAAGAGAAGGAAGTTTGTTATAAAATTTAGAATCAGGTTGATTTCGACATAATATCTTTAAAATTAATAATGATCGAGAGCGATGTGGTTTTAATTTTTCAATTCTAAAGTGTTCATTGCAACAATACAACGATCACAAAACCTTATTTTTAATGGAGATCGTCACCCAAATTTTTTAATCGATCGGTTATAAATTCAATTTGTGTTTTGCCATGTTCGGTAGGTTTACCATCATGATCTACGCCAACAAAAACAATTTTATCAATCGTGATGATCGTTTGCCGAGTCATCATGTTTCGCACATTGCACGCTAAAGTAATCGAAGTTCTACCAAAAGCAATCGCTTCAATTCCAATTTCGATGATGTCTCCTTGTCTTGCGGAACTTACAAAATTGATTTCTGAAATAAATTTAGTCACACATCGCGGCGTTTCTAACTGAATAATTGCGTAAAGAGCTGACTCTTCGTCGATCCATTGCAGTAATTTGCCTCCAAAAAGTGTTTGATTGGGATTTAAATCTTCAGGTTTGATCCATTTTCGGGTATGATAATTCATTTCAATTGTAATTTATCTTGTAAAAACAAGTTTTGTTTGGGTTGATAATTCTTCGTCTATTAAGTAGTTTTCCAGATTAAATCCTTTTACATCATTTAGTGTTTTAACTTGGTTTTGCGCACAAAATCGAGCAACTAAACCTCGTGCATGTTTGGAATAAACAACGATGGTCTTCAATTTTCCTTCTTTATAATTAAAGAATTCAAAATCGATCACTGGAACTTTAATTTTAGTTTTGTCGATTACTTTGAAATATTCTTTACTTGCCAAATTGAGAACGACATCTTTTGAACTTAATTCACTGTTGAGCTGCTCTGTAATCTTATCGGTCCAGAATTCGTAAAGGTTTTTATAATCATCAAATTGAAATTTGCGTCCCATTTCTAATCGGTAAAGCATGATTCGATCTGAAGGTTTCAACAATCCATATAATCCAGAAAGCATTCGGTAATTTTTCTGCAGATATTTGACTGATTTTTCGTCTAATGATTTTGCATCTAAAGCTCGGTAAACTTCGCCACTAAAAGCCATTAAAGCCGTTGCAGATTCGTTTGACTTAGGATTTGCTTTCCACTTTTGATTTCTTTCCCAATTTTCATCGGCCAGCTTTGGAGAAATTTCCATGAGTTCTGACAAATATTTCGACGATTTTGTTTTTAGCGTATTCTGAATCATTTCTGCCTGCTCAATAAAATGGGGGATTGTTGTTTTCAGAAAAGCATTGGATTGCTCAATATTCATAAGTTTTGCAGGAGAAGTAAGTATTTTCATTTGAAGAAGACTGTTGCGTTTGTTGTAAATTGGTCGTATTTCAGAAACTATAATTGTATTTCGACGGGAAAAAAATTCTTGTTTGTGTATCCGATTAAGGTTGAAATAAAGAGAATAATTTTAAATTTCTCCTTTTCCCTGACGTAGAATCTCGGGTTCACCACTGGTGAGATCTACAATCGTAGAGGGTACATTGTCGCCATAGCCGCTATCGATAACGATATCGACTAAATTATTGTATTTCTCCGCAATTAATTCGGGATCGGTAGAGTATTCGATCACGTCATCATCATCTTTGATGGAGGTAGAAGCAATTGGATGACCTAATTTTTCGACAATAAGTTGTGGGATATGATGGTCAGGAACACGAATTCCGACGGTTTTTTTACCTTTATAAGCGAGCGGTAAACTTTTACTGGCTTACAAAATAAAAGTAAACGGACCAGGAATATTATTTTTCAAAAGTCGAAAAATACTGGTGTCAATTGGTTTTGTAAATTGTGATAGATGGCTTAAATCATTGCAGATAATTGAAAAATGGGCTTTTTCTAACTTCACTTTTTTTATTTGCGCTAACTTTTCCATCGCACGAATGTCAAAAATATTACAACCTAACGCATAAACGGTGTCGGAAGGATAAATAATAATGCCGCCATTTTTAAGGGTGCGAACTACCTCATCTAGAAGGTTTTCCTGCGGATTATCGGGATAAATTTTCAGAATTTTTGCCATATACAAATTTAGTAAAAATAGATTTATAAATTATTTTCGAATAAAATTTGGAAGTTTACATAATAGTTGTATATTTGCACCACAATAACGCGGGGTAGAGCAGTAGGTAGCTCGTCGGGCTCATAACCCGGAGGTCGCACGTTCGAGTCGTGTCTCCGCTACTAAGTAAAGAGAATCATTAATTTGGTTCTCTTTTTTTGTGGGGTTATTTCTTGTGTTGGTGAGGGTTTTTGGGGATCAGTACCAAAACTTGTGTTTAAGCAAAAATGTTTTGTAGTCTGAATAGAA
>ENA-UPXM01005344-UPXM01005344.1-activated-sludge-metagenome-genome-assembly--contig:-NODE-5344-length-12530-cov-6.638958_pt1 | contig 12530 bp, 8 predicted proteins | sample MGYA00238178_ERZ772708 | MGnify/ENA primary metagenome ERZ772708 (study PRJEB29002, sample SAMN05720212) | activated sludge metagenome | isolation source: anaerobic digester from wastewater... | reverse complement strand
TGTTCAACCCCGTCTACACAGTTTTCAACAGTCCTTTCGCACACACCTAGACCACACGTGGTTGTGCCCATGTCATCAACTTCGCCATTACAATCGTTGTCAATACCGTCGCAGACTTCCTCGCTTGGAAGGCCAGGGATGCAAGCCTGTGGGACACCATCGATACATGCGGTGACGGTCCTCTGGCACGCCCCAGTTCCGCAGGTTATAGGAGGAATATCGTTATCAATTACGCCATCGCAGTCATCGTCAATGCCGTTGCATACTTCATCGGTCGGCTCTCGTGCAATACACTCGTTTAGCACCCCATCTACGCATCTTTCAACAGTTATCTGACACGCACGCTCTCCGCATGTGACGGTCCCCATGTCATCAATCTCGCCATTACAGTCGTCATCAAGCCCGTTGCACTCTTCAAAGCTAGAGGGTTTAGGGTGGCAGACCTGGGGGCGTCCATCTACACACGCTGGCACCGTGTTCTCACAAATCCCAACCCCACAGGTAAGATCCGGGATCTTATCATCAATTTCTCCATTACAATCGTTGTCTTTGCCATCGCAGATCTCTTCACTGGGTTCAAGCGGCACACACTCTACTGTCCGGCCGTCAACGCAGTTTTGCACCGTCACTTCACACTCGCCAAGGCCACAGGTGGTCGACCCAAGTCCCTCGTCAATGTTGCCATCACAGTTGTCATCAATGCCATTGCAGACTTCCCTTTCAGGGGTCTTGACGGTACAAGGCTGGTCACAACGCCTCTCTTGTTCGCAGCGTCCCCATTCATTTTCGATCCAGCAAGCAGTAACAAAACCAGCGTCAACATAGCGTTTCAAGCAAGGGCAAGACTCGCCTTCTGGCGGGATACACTGCTGGATATCGTCACGAACCCTTCGGCACACAAAATCCTCGGGACAATCAGTAGTTGCCGTGCATGCAATCCCACACCAACTGCCAAGATTTTCATCTGGGATACATATGCTGTTATCCGCGCTACCTTTGCAATCCAGATCGGTCCGGCAAGGTTGGCACAATGGATATGGCAACTCGATGTCCACTATTTCTATGTCAGGCTGTTCGATCTCATGGGTGTCGCCTGGATCGTCGCCACCTTGAGTGTCTTTTTCATCAACCTCTCCTGGGTCCGTTTGAGGCGGCGTGTCAGGTTCGTCCGTATCCTGGACATCGTTTTTTAGCCTATCTGACGGGGCCAAGGTATCAACGTCTTGGCTTGGAGATGTGTCATCTTGCTCGGGCAGATCCAACTGTTCCATACCTGGAACATCCGCGCCTCCGCATCCTAGGCTGAAAAACAGGATTAAAAGCGGCAATAAAAACCGTCGCATTAAGGCCTCCTCGCGAAGTCAAGGGATAGTATACAAAAAAAGCAGTTGTAGGGGTTTAAACATCAACAATTAGTATGTGATTTTGGGATATACTGCCAGACGGTCTTTTTGTGTCGTGAAACTCTTTGAACGTGGGATAATCCAATGCCTGATAATGCTTTTTTGCGCTTTTTGATAGCTGCCCCACTTTTGCTGGCTATAGCTAGTTGTAATTCACCACCTCTGACAGCAGAAGCCTTTGATTGGCAGTCTTACGATAATCCCCCAATGGATACTAGGCCTTTGGTGCGGTGGTGGTGGCCTGGGGCCGACGTTGATCCATCTGAACTTGCACGTGAACTGGATGTTTTAGCTGCCCAGGGCTTTGGTGGTGCCGAAATTCAGGCGTTCAACGCGGCCTTAGAGCCTGTCGAGGGCGAGGCTTTAAGCAAACGGCTGGATTATGACAGCCCAAGGTTTTGGACATTAGTTCAAGGCGTGGCAAGCGCTGCCCAGGCGAGTTCACTTCGGATTGATTTAAACCTTGGAACTGGCTGGTCAACTGGTGGTCCTCATATTGATGTTGCTGACTCGATGCAAACTCTTCTTTGGGGGGAAGCAGTTGTAAACGGTCCAGCCACCGTCGACCTGTCGCTAACTGGCCCTGAACAAACGCCTTTTTACATGTTAGCTGAGACCGCTGCAGATATTGGAGAGCCTCTTGCTCGTGACCTTACTTCCACTGCTAAACTGGTTGCTGTAATTGCTGGAAAAGAAACTGGAGGAAGGCGTGATAGAGACAACGATTTTAATCTCCAGGACACGGTGCAATTGGACCCCAAAACTTTGGTTGAACTGACATCCTTTGTTGAAGACGGAAAGCTACACTGGGACGCCCCTGATGGCAAGTGGCGCGTCGTCTCTTTATGGCAGGCTCCAGATGGCCAGTACATCAGCTTGCCAGCTTACAACCAGCCCAGTTTTGTTGTGGACCATCTTAATCAGCAACGAGTTTTGGATAATCTTAACCATCTGCTGCGTGACGAAACCGGTCTGACACCATATTTTGCAGACCCCATCAAAGGGATTTTCATAGACAGCTTCGAGATGGTCACTGAACGGCATTACACAGATGATTTCTTTGCTAAGTTCCAGGAGTTGCGCGGCTACGATATAAAGCTATATCTTCCATTCGTTATGAATCCTGGTGCTGACAACCACCTTTTTGATGGTGCTGGCATAAAGACTCGCTCACCGTTTTCTTTATCCGAGACTTCAGACCAGGTCCCGTTTATGAGCGAACGTTTGCACCACGACTACAGTTTGACCGTTTCAGACCTCTTTATTGAGCGCTTTTTCGAGACTACTGAGGAATGGGCGGCAGCACGTGGTATGGGAGCACGGGTGCAGCCCTATGGCATCAGGGTTGATGTGATGAGAGCTGCTGGCAGTGTCTCAATTCCCGAGGCTGAGCAACTGTACGCTGGAGGCAGTGAGCTGTTTTTGAAGGTCATATCCTCGGGGGCTCATCAGTACGGAAGGTCGATTGCCAGCGCGGAGTCATTGGTATGGGCTGGAAAGGACCACATGACTACCCCAAGAAAGCTTAAAGCGGCCGTTGATAAGCTTTTTACAGCTGGTATAAACCAGGTGGTTTTCCATGGATTTCCCTATAAAACCAACAACCCGGCATATGGTTTGAGTGACTGGCACCCGTTTTCATCACCTTTTGGTGGTGGAACTTATTCGTCCAATGTGTCCGAGACAGACCCCTTTTGGGATTACTTCGTGGAAATCAACGCTTACATAGCGCGATGTCAGTATCTTTTGCGGCAAGGCATGCCTACTGCTGATATCGCGGTGTTTTATCCTTGGCTTGGGGTGCCTGCATCATTGGCCAGAGCTGATGAGTTGGACGAGTTTTTGTTTGGCGGGCAGTTTGAGGATGAGCCTTTAACCGGTCGTCAGGACCTTTTTGAATTGGTGGATGCCTTCTTTGGGGGCAAATATCTTGGTCCAGTAGTCGATGGATTAACGGGGCTTTGGCCGGTCTTGCAAGAATTGGAAGCTGCCGGATATACCTGGGAATGGATTAATGATGAACGGCTGGTAAATTGCAGTCTCGATAAAGATCAGTTTGTGTCTGGAAACGCCAGGTTTAAAGCGCTTTTAGTGCCTGACCAAGTGGCCATGTCAAAGGACGCTGCCCAGGTTGTCAAACAGATGGCAGAAAGTGGCGTTTCCATTGTATTCCTTGGAGAATATCCGACTAGGCAACCAGGTTTTCACGATGCCGAGCTTAACGATCAGGCGGTAAAAGCCGCCATTGAAGGGGCCATCGGCGCTAAAAACGTGCAAAATTCTGATAACGCCCTTGAATCGATGCAAAAACTGGGGGTTTTGCCGACTGTTGGGGTGGCTGTTGCGGACCATGTAGGCCCATCAAATCCAGTCAAAACCATCAGTCGGAGACTGGACTCAGAAAGCTTTATCACGTTTGCACGTAATCAAAGCGCGAAAGACGTTGAAGTTGTTATTTCTCCTACCCTAGGATGTCCGGAAGCATTTTGGCTCGACCCTTGGACTGGTGGCGTGCAAGAACCGGTAACTGCATCCGGTGGGTTTGCTGTAAAACTGGCCCCATACGGTTCAGGTTTCCTTGCTTGTAATCTGCCAAAGCCAAATCCAGAGCTTGTGACCAAGAGCCCGGTTGGTAATCAGCAAGAATTCATAGACATATCCAAAGATCCCAGTTGGTCTCTAACTGTTGATGGCGTGGAAGTTGCCACTGGGGAGTCTGCTTTGGGCGATTGGCGTGATTGGGAAGGCTTGTCCGGTTCCTTTGGGCCGGGGCTGTACAAGGTCACCGTCGAGCTTCCAGAAGTTGGCGACAAATCGCAGCTGTTTTTGGACCTAGGCCAGGTGCATGGGGTGGCATTAGTGTCGGTGGATGGTCAAAAGGCAGGTACTGCAATAGTTCCGCCTTATCGTGTGAGTCTGCCTCAAGGTGGTAAAACTGCTGAAATTGATATAACCGTGGTTATAGCTGATCGGAACGGACTGATAGCTGCAGCTGAGGCTTTGGACAAAACTGCAGCACAATTCAATGGAAAAGGTGATACTCGGGTGGCAGCCGGTCTTGTTGGACCGGTTTTGCTAGTTAAAACAACGGGTTTGGAAGAGAACTGACATTGACTTTAGACAGTGAAAATCATCTTGGAAACTTGCTAAACCTGATTTTGAGAGGGGCGGCCAAACTACTTGGCTGTTCTTCCGCAAACCTGATTCTCTTTGATGTGCAGGCAGACCAAATTTCAATCCGCGTCGGGGCCATGGCCAGCAGCCAAGCCGATCTGGCTCAGGTGGAAAAGCTGTTGGGCAGGTTGGAAGGGCGCGTTTTTACTGTCTCTGCGGTTATTGACAGCCTAGTTTATGCAAGCTACCGAGAGCGAGCCATCAAGGAAACGTCCTTTTTGCGGGAGTTGGCTGGAAACACCTTTCACCCAACCGCTCTTGGACTTTTGGACAGCATCCTTGGGGCGCATCGTTATGTAATGGTTCCTGTAACTTATGACTTGCAGACTTATGGCGTCCTGGTATTTGAAAAACACGGTCATGAGCCCTTTTCCGACCAGCAGCGCGAGGTTTTGCTTAGGTACGCGCATAGGATCGGGGCGATTTTGCATGGGGACCACTCGCAGCCCAAAGGGGCGCCAAAGAAAAGTGTGCCTGAATCAGTGCAAGAAGACGAGGACTTACACCTGATGCGCATTGCGCTGAGTCAATCTGCAGCCACCTTGTTGCTTGATCCCGATCTAAGAATTACTTCTGTAAACGATGCCTCCATCAGTTTGTTCAAGCTGGAAGGAGCTGCCCTACGAGGCCATCACATTGGCGACCTTTTCGTGGAACCAGGTGAAGTGCAAGGGATTTTAAATCGCCAGCTTCTGTTTTTGTCGTCTGGCTACTTTGAAGAAGCCGCCCTTTTAAGGCGCAACGACGGCTCCACATTTTCCGGAAATGTAGGGGCCTTGCTTTTAGCCGATGATGAAAACAGGGTGATTGGCTATCTGGTCAGAATTAGTGAGTTATCGGCTGGTGCTGCAGTCGCGGTCGGCACCGAGGATGTGGAGCGCCTTATTCGCCGCGAGCGTTTGGCCACCATGGGCGAAATGGCGGCCCAATTAGCCCACGAGATTCGTAATCCATTGGTGGCTGTTGGCGCATCCATCGATTCGTTGGTACGGGATCCTACCATTGGGGGCCCCAATCGCGAATTGCTTGAAGACATGCGTGGTGAGCTGACTCGCTTGGACATGTTGCTGCGGGATTACCTTTCCATGGCCTCAAAAAAGAGCCCAGGTTCAGATGTAGTTGAGTTAAGCAGCCTAATTCGTGAAGTCTCGACCAGAATGGCCAGTCTGCCTGCAGCCCAGGGGCGCAAAATCCATTTAAACCTGCCTGAAAACATTGCCGTCAGGGCAAAAAGAGACGCCCTTTACCACCTGTTTTTCAACCTTTTGCTTAACGCCATCGAGCTTATCCCCAAGGACGGATTTGTTAAAGTTAGTGCTGCCGTCTCAAAGGACGACGTGCTGATCTTTGTCGACGATAATGGTCCAGGACTTACTTGTGGCTCAGACCAGTGCTTTGAACCGTTTTTTACAACCAAATCTAACGGCTCTGGCTTGGGCTTGACAGTCTGCAAGCAGATTGCAGAAGGTGCTGGAGGCGATGTGTTTTTGCAAAATCGTACTACTGGAGGCTGCAGGGCCACGGTGACTCTACCTCTTGCGGGTGACAAATGAACCAAGCTACTAAGACCCCGTTTAGGGTGCTGATTGTTGATGATGAACGCCTGTTTGCAAGGGCGATAGGCCGGGAACTGGAACGCCAAGGGATTGAAGTCGAATTGGCCTATACAGCTGCAGAGGCGCTTGAACGTGTCCAAGGGAGCAGCTTTGGGGCGATTTTGCTGGACCACAAGCTGCCAGACGATGACGGAATCAGGATTATCCCCACGATTTTGGCCCAGCAGTATTCTGCTTCAGTGATAGTAATGACCGCCAACGAGGCCATCCCAAACGCCATCTTGGCCATTCGTTTGGGGGCCGAGGATTATTTGGTCAAACAGACCACGTTACAGCCGTTTATAGACGCGGTTTTGGAGATCAAGCGCCGCCATGATCTGCAGCGGGATGGCAGGTGGCAGGACGATGCTGCGACTTTGGGGCTGCATGGGCGTTCAGCCCCCATGGCTGCAGTAATTGAGCAGCTTCGAATGGTTGGCAGAGGTGCAGATACCACCGTTTTACTGACGGGAGAAACTGGTTGCGGCAAAGAGGTCGCCGCAAAGGTTTTGCATGCTCAGTCAGCGCCTGCCGGAAGTCCTTTTGTAACAGTCGATTGTGCTGCAATTCCAAGCACTTTAGTGGAAAGCCATCTTTTTGGCCATGAAAAGGGGGCCTTCACTGGTGCGGATCGGGCCAGGGCAGGCGCCTTTGAGGAGGCTGGCAACGGTACCCTGTTTTTGGATGAAGTCGGCGAAATGGACCTTGCCACTCAAGGAAAGTTGCTTCGGGTTTTAGAGTCGCGCATGTTTCAAAGGGTGGGATCTGTCAAAGAAAACAAAGTGTTAGCGCGAATAGTGGCCGCCACCAATCGAGATCTGTTACAACGGGTGGAAGAAGGACTGTTTCGTTTCGATCTTTACCAGCGATTATCTGTATTTCCAATTCATTTGCCACCGTTGCGGGATCGTGGCCAAGACGTACTGATCCTAGCCGACCATTTTGTGAAAGTCTTTGCACAAAAGCTTGGGGTGGAGGCTTTTTTATTGCCCAAGGAAGTTCAGGATCGATTGATGGCCTATGAGTTTCCAGGCAATGTGCGTGAATTAAAAAATGTGCTTGAGCGAGCGAGCATAATGGCTGCTGGCGGGAAGATCGAACTGCATCACCTGCCGGAGCGTTTGCTTCGGTCTGATTCTGCGCACTTTTTATCGTCAAGGTCCGGAATTGCCTTGGGTTTTGTCCCAGGTGTTGATACCTTGGAATCGCTGGAAAGGCGTTTAATTGTTCAAGCACTTGAACATGCAAATGGCGTCAAATCCGAGGCCGCCCGTTTGTTGGGCATAAGTCGGTTTCAATTAACGCGCCGTTTAGAGAAATTTCGCCTTGTGCAGCCTGATTCCAATGAGTAGTATTCTTGATGCTGCTTCTTTGAGTTCATGTTAGCAGGAGGAAAAAACATGCGACATGCTTTGGCTTTTGGCGTTTTGGCGTTTTTGTTTGCAATTCCATCAGCCTACGCTGACCTTGCAAGCCCAGTTGGTCGTTGGAGAACCTTTGATGACAAGGAAAAAAGGGAAAAATCAGTCGTCAAGATCGTGGAAGTCGATGGGAAGCTTGAGGCCAGTATCGAAAAGCTAGTCCTCAAAGAGGGCGAGGATCCAAACCCAGTGTGCATCAAGTGTAAAGGCAGTCGAAAGGATAAACCCATAATCGGCATGAAGATTTTATGGGGGCTGACTGCGGAAAAGGACCGCTGGGGTGGTGGGTATATCCTGGACCCTGAAAATGGCAAAAGCTACAAGAGCTGGATTAGGGTCATTGACGGCGGCAAGAAGCTGGAAGTCCGTGGTTACATTGGTACTTCCGCCCTTGGGCGAACCCAGTATTGGATCAAGGCTGATGACTAGTTAACCGCCTTACTGTTGACTATCATGGTTTGGGACGGCATTTCCAACTGGCGCTTGGGGCTGCCCTCTCTTTTCCAAGGGGTATAACATGCGAATGATTCGCTTTCTGCTGGTTGCTCCTGTAGTTTTTGTGGCTGCTGTTGCTTTTGCCCAGGCAGAAGACGCCTTTGACGTGGATGTCCGCTATCGCGCAAGGGGTGGCTCGGACATGCCAGCAGTGACAATTACCGCCCTTCGAGACCTTCGCGATTTGGTAATAACTGTTGAGCCGGTTGATGCCGAGCCAAAGGTTTTTAAGGTCGGTAGATTAGCCAAAGGTAGAAGTCACACCATTTCCATACCACAAGGACCTGGGCAGACCTTTTATCGCGTGGAAATTAACTCCTCTTCAATCAGACAGGCCCAGGAAGTCTCGTTTGCAGCATCAGTCAAACGTGACTTTGACCTGACAGTGCGTGGCGAGGATGTTGATTTGGCTCAAGGTCGCATCGGTTTTACCGCTACGGGTCAGCTTTTGGGGGTAGATCTGGAATTGATTGGCGAAGATGGAGTCTTGGTGCTTGGAAAGTCGATTCGCTATGACTATCCAGGTGAAACGCCTTCAGAGTTCCTCTTTGATCCTCCAACTGTTCCTATCATCCAAGCAAAGATTGTCGCCTACGACGATATGAACTTTAAGACCACAGTTTCGTTTGAACCTATCGTGATCGATGTGCCCCACGAAGAGGTTAATTTCGCGACTGACAGCAGCCAGATTCCAAAGGACCAAGAGCCAAAGCTCGTCAAAACCCTGGCTGAAGTTAACAAGGCCCTCAAGAAGTTGGGTGACCAGCTCAAATTCAGGCTGTATGTCGCGGGGTACACCGACACAGTTGGCAGCCGGGAGCATAATCAGCGCCTGTCTGAAGCCAGAGCGGCGTCAATAGCTGCCTGGATGCGAGCCAATGGCCTAAAAATTCAAGTCTGCTCCCAAGGTTTTGGGGAGGACGCCTTGGCGGTTGAAACTCCGGACGAGACTGACGAGCCGCGAAACCGTCGTTCCAAGTTCGTTTTAGCAGCGCAAGGACCATGGACCGAGGCTTTTCCAAGGGCCAACTGGTCTTGTCGTTGATCGTCTCGAAAAATGCTGCCTGATTCTAAAATCCCGGAAAATTCGCGGTTTTACCGGGTTAAAGCCCTGTATCTGATTCTTCTTGGGTGGTCAGCTTCTTCCCCCATCCTAGCCCTTCTGTCGGCCTCGTATTCTTGGTAGTTTCCTTCGTACCAAACTACCTGGCTTTCACCTTCAAAGGCCAAGATATGAGTGGCGATTCGATCCAAAAACCAACGGTCGTGTGAGATCACCAAAGCACAACCTGCAAAGTGCTCCAAGGCGTCTTCCAAGGCTCGCAACGTGTTTACATCCAGGTCATTTGTAGGTTCGTCCAACAGCAAAACGTTGGCCTCAGACTTCAGCATCTGGGCCAAGTGAACACGATTTCGCTCACCCCCAGAAAGCGTTTTGACCAATTTTTGCTGGTCTGACCCCACCAAATTGAATCTGGCGACATAAGCTCGACTGTTGATCTCAACCCCACCAAGCAAAATGCGATCAGCCCCACCAGATATTACTTCCCAAACCGTTTTGTCCGGATCCAGTGTGGAACGAACCTGGTCGGCATACGCCAGCTTCACCGTTTCGCCCAGTTTTATGCTGCCAGAATCAGGTGTTTCCTCGCCTGTAATCATCTTGAACAGCGTAGTCTTGCCAGCACCATTTGGTCCAACAATCCCCACAATCGCCCCAGGTGGAATCAGAAAGTTCAGGTTATCAATCAATAATTTGTCGTCATAACCCTTGCTGACGTCCTTTGCCTCTATGACCACATCTCCAAGTCGCGGACCTGCTGGAATGAAGATTTCCAAGTCCCTCACAAGCTGTTCCGGCTGCTGTGACAACAGGTTTTCATACGCGGTGATTCGAGCCTTACCCTTAGCGTGCCGCCCCCTTTGGTGACATGCGGATCCACTCAAGCTCCCTTGCCAATGTACGCTGACGCTCAGATTCCTGCTTTTCTTCCTGTGCAAGCCGGATGCGCTTTTGTTCAAGCCATGACGAGTAATTGCCCTTCCAAGGGATGCCTTGACCACGGTCAAGCTCCAGGATCCAACCAGCTACGTTATCCAGAAAGTACCTGTCATGCGTCACCGCGATTACTGTGCCAGCATATCGTTGCAGGTGTTGTTCCAGCCAATGAACCGACTCGGTATCAAGGTGGTTAGTCGGCTCGTCCAGCAACAAAATGTCCGGTTTTTGCAGCAAAAGCCTGCACAAGGCCACCCTACGAAGCTCACCACCAGACAGCACCGAGATCGGGGTGTCTTCCGGGGGGCATCTAAGCGCGTCCATAGCCAGTTCCAGTTGGGAATCCAGGTCCCAGGCATTCACCGCGTCGAGACGGTCTTGCACCTGCCCCTGCCGTTCCATCAGCTTGTCCATTTCCTCGTCGGTCATTTCCTCGGCAAATTTGGCGTTGATTTCATCAAACTCCGCCAACAGGTCAACGATAGGTTGGACACCCTCCTTAACGACATCAATGACGGTTTTGCTAGGGTCCTGCTGTGGTTCCTGTTCCAGATACCCAATGGAAAAACCCGGGGCAATGACCGTTTGCCCCAGGAATTCTTTATCCACCCCTGCCATTATTTTCAGCAAAGTTGATTTTCCTGAGCCATTTAAGCCAATTACACCAATCTTGGCCCCGTAAAAATATGACAGGTAAATGTCCTTAAGCACGTGGCGGTTACCGTAAACCTTACCAACCCCAACCATGCTGTAAATAACCTTATGGGGATCATCAGACACCGCTCCCTCCACAGTTAAAGCCCCGAGATGTTAGTCGGACCACAAGTTAAATGCAATCGTCCTCGACGCCTTGGCTGCACTCTTGTTGAATGACTCGTTTTGTACAGCACAATGACAATTGGCCTGAATGACGGATGTCACATGCCCATGATAGATGCGTCATTTGGGGGCAGCCTTCTTGACGCCTTTTCTCCAATTGTTACTATCCACAGGATGAATTAGGCCGGCTAGGTGCGTACAGCTGGCTTTTAAGGTGCGTTATTCCTGGGGGTACTCATGAAGCCCACAAATTGGATCCTGGCGTTTGGCTTGTTGTTGGCGTCGGTTCAGGCATTTGGCCAGGCCAAGGAAATCACCCTTGAGGAAGCTGTGCGTCATGCTACAGAGCATTCGCCTGAGTTGCAGATGTTCGAGTATGACATCGAAAAGGCGAAAGACGCCAAGGCTGGTGCTATAGGCCAGCTGCTGCCTAGGCTGACTTTGGATGCAAATATTCAGTTTTGGGATAAACGCACAGATGTCGAGTTTATTGACCCTGCCAGTCTTCCTGGTCCAGATGACCTAGGTGACTTTGGGGCTTTGATCCCACAATCATTTTTTGACAAATTCACTGATTTGGCCAAGCCACAGACCGTGCAGGAAAGAATCACTGGGGCGGTAAATATTCAGGCCGTTATGCCTTTAACCCCCTTGTATTCGTTGGCACATTTGTATCGCCTTCAAGGGGCGTCAGTCGAAGCGGCGAAATTTGAACGATTGGCCAAGCGATACGAGGTGGTTTATCAGACAACTGACCTGTTTTTAAAGCTTATGTCGGCTATCAGGATGCTTGATGTGACCTCCTTGGCCATAGAGCAGGTCGAGGCCCATTTAAAGATGGCCAAGTCTTTTCAACAGGCTGGTTTTGTTGGACTTGATGACGTTTTAAGGGCCGAGGCTGCCTTGGCGAAGATCAAGGACCAACACGCGCAAGTTGAAAGTGGCGTTGCCATGGCCCGCGCCGCCTTGAATGTGAAGATGGGTATGCCGATTGATGACGACATAGTTCCAGTTGGCGATTTTCCAGATCCCCCGGCGCCTTTAACGGTCACTGAAACCGAATTGGTTGAAAAGGCCCTGAATTCACGTCCAGAACGGCTGGCTGTCGAACACAAGGTGAAGATGGCCTCGGCTGGCAAGCAGGCGGCCATTGGTGCTTTGATTCCAACTATTGCTGCTGTTTTTAGATATACACACTTTCAGGGCAGCAAGTTTCAGCGTGAAAATTCGGCCTTTGTTGGTGCCGTTTTACAGTGGGATTTCTGGAATTGGGGTGCCACCTGGTTTCGCATGAAGGAAGTCTCCAGAGACCATGAAAAGGCCTTAAAGGGGTTGGAACTGGCCCGAGACGGTATCATGCTTGATGTTCGCAAGGCCTGGTTGGACCTTAAACAAGCGAGCCTGTCGATTGAGGCCTTGCGCAGTCAGATCGAGTTCGCCCAGGAAAACCTGCGGGTGGTAACGAAAAAGTACGAGGCCTCCACTGCCACATCAGTAGAGGTCTTGGACGCTCAAAGCACGCTGACCCAGGCCAAAGCAGGCTACCAAGTAGCCTTGTTGAACTATTACATCGCCTTCGCAAACCTGCAAAGAGCCACCGCCGGCAGCATTTAGCCGGATTGCC